>Ga0182014_10000656_pt1 | contig 46716 bp, 43 predicted proteins | sample 612S2DmetaG_FD_120489 | JGI IMG/M metagenome (GOLD analysis project Ga0182014, IMG submission 120489) | Permafrost microbial communities from Stordalen Mire, Sweden - 612S2D metaG | ecosystem: Environmental > Terrestrial > Soil > Wetlands > Permafrost | place: Sweden: Stordalen | collected... | reverse complement strand
GTAACTCCTTATCCTGGACGATTTTGCAGGGAACTTCATTGTTATCAGGATTTTGCGGCGCAACCCTGCCCGCAACCTCAAGAAAACAAGGATTTTGCGTACAAAATAGGGGTGGGGGTATCCGATCTTCCAGGCAGGTATCCGGGGGCCCAAGTCTCGCCTCTGAGACCTGGGAAACCACCCCTTCATCCAACCTTGTTTCCAATGCAGGGCACCTACACCACGGCAGCGGTTTGCCGAAAATACCACTCCATGGGCGCACACTGATCGATAGATGAGAACTGAGCAAAATCAGAGAAGTCCTGCGCGGCACACCCCGCCAGCCCCAGCCCCGCGCTCTCCACAACACCGCCAGCTCCGCGAACTCCGTTTTTTTCGCGTTTTTGCCCGTGAAGCTGTGGAGCCTGTCTTAAACCCAGCAAAATGAATAGTTTCCACCGCCCCACTTCACGGGAACACAAAACCACACATCCCGTGAAGCTGTGGCGACCGATCTAATCACAGCAAAATCAATAGTTTACGCTGACCAACTTCACACGAACACAGGATGCGTGAATCCGTGCGGCTGAGGCCGTTACTCGCCCGTAGCAAACTTCCGCGCCGACTCCAGCACCTTGGCGACCGACTCCTTCGAGCACGACTCGCTGTAGATGCGCAGCAGAGGTTCGGTCCCGCTGGCGCGCAGCAGCAGCCAGGTTTCGGCGGCGTTCGGCTTGGTCGCCGCTTCCGGGTTGTCCAGGAAGAACTTCACGCCGTCCATGGTCTGCTGGCGCAGGATGGGCATTCCAGCAAAGACCGGGTCGCCGGGCTTGAGAGCCCGTGCGCGGGCAATCGCGCCGTTCTTGATCTCTTCTGGAATGTGCAGGTCGATGCGGCCGTACTGGTGTTCGCCGTACTCGGCTTGCAGATCGGCAACCAGTTGGCCCAGCGGCTTGTGTTCGTCGGCCATCACGTTGGCCAGCAGCAGAGCATTGAGCAGGCCGTCGCGCTCCGGCAGATGGCGCTGGAAGCCAATGCCGCCCGACTCTTCGCCGCCCATCAGAATCTCCCGCTCCAGCATATAGTCGCAGACATATTTGAACCCGACGCCGTGCTCGATCAGTTCGCGGCCATGCTTGGCGCAGATGCGATCCAGCATTTTCGTGGTGTTGATGGCGCGGGTAACTGCGCCTGGCCAGTCGTTGTGGCGCTTGAGCACCCAACTGAGCAGGACGCAGTAAATCTTGTGCGGATCGACGAATTCGCCGTGCTCATCGGTGGCGCCAATGCGGTCGGCGTCGCCGTCGGTGCACAGGCCGGCATCGCAGCCGTTCGCGACCACCGCCTCGCCCAGCGCGCGGATGTGCGGCTCAATGGGCTCCGGGTGAATGCCGCCAAAGAGCGGGTCAGGATTGGCGCGAATCTGCACGTGATCGACGCCGATACGGGTGAAGATGTCGGAGATATAGGTTCCCCCGGCGCCGTACATCGAGTCAACGCAGAACTTCATGCCCGATTTCGCGATCAAATCCAGATCGGCAAAACTCTCGATGGCCTTGAGATACGTGGGCAGGAAATCGACCTCTGTAATGGGAGCGGGCTGCGCTGGTCGAGCCACGGGCTTGCCCAGATAGGACTCGATCTCCGCCATGATGGAAGGCTTGCCGGAGCCGCCGTACCAAGCCTTGTACTTGACGCCGTTCCACTGCGCCGGGTTGTGCGAGCTGGTAATCATGATGCCGCCGGCCGCGCCGCGCCCGCGGACGCCGAAACTGAGCGCCGGAGTGGGCGTAACAGCGTTGGCCAGCATCACCGGGATGCCGGTCGCGGCCGCGACTTCGGCGCAGGCGCGGGCAAAGGCTTTTGAGCCGAAACGGGTGTCGTAGCCGATGCAAAGCCCCTTCTTGGGGTCTTCCTTGGCATGAATGTAGGCGGCAATGGCCTCTGCGGCGATGCGCACATTGGCAAAGGTAAAGTCGTCAGCGATCACCGCACGCCAGCCGTCGGTGCCGAACTTGATTTGAGGATGAGGCATGATTTCTCTTGCTCCCTGAATCCTGGGGTGAAGAATGCAATCGGCGGGCTGGGGTCTCCCGCCGGATTGTAAAAGCCATAAGAAACTATAACTGTAGATACCCCAGGTTAGGCGCGATGAAACCGTGCCAAACCTGGGGCGCACCTGGCTTCAGGTCCACTGAAGCCTCAGATCAGTTCCGTGCGGCCTGCAATACCCAGTTCCTTGACGATCTTGCCCACATCCTGGGAGTGGTCGCGGTTTGCAATCAGCAGCGCATCCTTGGTTTCCACAATGACCAGGTTCTCCACGCCTACCAGGGCCACAAACTTGTGGGGGCTGTAAATGTAGTTGCTGCCCGAGTCGAGAGCCATGTGGCCGTTCGTGTCGGTTACGTTGCCCTCGCTGTCTCCCAGCAGGCGAGTCTCCAGTTGGTACTCGTAGAGCGAGGCCCAGGAGCCGAGGTCGTTCCAGGAAAAATCGGCCCGGATGCAGTAGAGGTGAGAGAGATGCTCGCCCTTGGCCGAGCGCGGCTCCAAGACGGCATAGTCCACTGAGATGTTCTCGCACTTGTGATAGTTGGCGTGGAAAACCTCATCGAACTGGGGCGTGCCGTAAGCTGCGGCAATGGCCTCCAGCAACGGAGCGGTCTCCGGCAGATGCTCTCGGACGGCATTGGCCAGGGTGCGCGCCGACCACAGGAAGATGCCCGAATTCCAGTAGTAGTTACCGGCTGCGATGAACTCGTCGGCGCGATTCTGGTTGGGCTTTTCGATGAAGCGGCGGACGTGCAGGGCGGCGTCGTCGTGAGTAAAGTCGGTGGCCTCAATGTAGCCATAGCCGGTCTCGGCGCGGGTGGGCTCAATGCCCAGAACCACCATGTTGTCGCCGGAGGCGGCCACGGCGATGCCCTTTTGCAGCGCCTTCAGAAAGCGTGGCTCGTCGGAGATCACGTGGTCGGAAGGAAAGATGCCCAGCACGGCGTCAGGGTTCTGGCGCTCGATGAGAAAGGCGGCCAGTCCACAGGCCGGGGCAGTGTTGCGGCCTACCGGCTCACGGATGATCTGCGCAGCGGGCACGCCCTTCAACTGGTCAGTGATCTCATGGGCCAGGTACTCGTTGGTAATGACCCAGGTTTCGTCCAACCCGGCCAGCGGCTTCAGCCGCTCGACGGTCTGCTGGATCATGGAGCGCTCGCCGTCCAGCGCCAGAACCTGCTTGGAGTGGGCGCGGCGGGAGCGGGGCCAGAAGCGGGTTCCGCTGCCTCCGGCCAGAATCACAGGGCGAAAATCAATAGGTTTCGACATTGCTGACACATCCTACCCGACAAACGATACGTTTGCACAGTGGTGAATCGTACTTTTTCTTGAAGCCAACTCCCGCAACGCGGCTCAGCCCTTGCAGGAGACGAATTTACGCCATCCCATATTGCAAAATGGCGCGTGCGCGGCTAGCAGGTTAACGGCTCGGCTACGCCAGTTTGGCCAGAAATTCTCCGATCCGGCGAGTTCCCTCGTCAATGTTCTGCTTGGTTACCGGGTACGAGAGGCGGATGTGCTCGGCGGTCCCAAATGCCTCTCCTGGCACCGTGACGACGTGGGCCTCGTGAAGTAGGCGCGTGGCCAGTTCCGTAGAAGTCTTGACGCCGCCATTGCCCAGGAAGGCACTAATGTTCGGGTAAACGTAGAAGGCGCCCTCGGGCTTTGTGCAAGTAACGCCAGGAATTTCGGCCAGCTTGGCCAGCATATGGTCGCGCAGGTCGATGAACTCGGCGCGGAACTCACTGACGCACTCCTGCGAGCTTGTCAGCGCGGCGATGGCGCCCTTCTGCACAAAGCTGGTAGCGTTCGAGGTGCTTTGCGACTGTAGTTTGCTCAGATTGGCCACCACTTGCTTCGAGGCCAGCGCAAAGCCGGCGCGCCAGCCGGTCATCGCATAAGTCTTTGAGAGCGAGCCGAGCACCACCATGTGCTCCTTGGCCCAGGTGAACGAACCGGCGGAAACCGGCTTGCCGGCATAGTTCAGGTAGACGTAGCACTCATCCAGAAGAAGGAAAATTCCGCGCTCGTGGGCCAGGTGAACAATGCGCTCCAAATCTTCAGCCGACACAACCGAGCCAGCCGGGTTCGAAGGCGAGTTGAGGATGATGGCCTTGGTTTTGGGCGTAATAGCCTTCTCGATGGCGTCGGCCGTGATGCGGAAGTTCTCCGCCTCCTTGGTTTCGAGGAAGACCACCTTGCCGCCGGCGTACTGGATGATGTCCTTGAAACTGACCCAGTAGGGGACAGGCAGGATGACCTCGTCGCCGTGGTCCACCAGGATTTGCAGGGTATTGAACAGGGCCTGCTTGCCGCCGGTGGTGAAAATGGCCTCGTCCAGCCCGTAATCGGAGCCGAAGTCAGCGGCGTGGCGTTCGACGATGGCCTTGCGCACGTCGGGAATGCCCTGCACCGGGGTGTAGCGGGTAAAGTTGGCGTCAATAGCGGCGATCGCCGCGTCCTTGATGTGCCGCGGGGTGGCGAAATGCGGCTCGCCGGCACCGAAATCCACCAGGTTGGCTCCCTGGGCGCGCAGTTTGGCGGCCTCGGCGGCCACGGCCAGCGTGGCGGAAACCTCGATCCGGCCGATGCGGTCGGCAAAGACTTGCGAAGAAGTGGAGATTGTCATGGCATTCCTATCTTTACAGATTTCGCGAGCACGAGTAAAACCGCAGCTCTTGCTCATGACCAGCTTGGCGGATCTCAGGAACGGCGCTGGAGCGCCCGGCGTTACGTCACCGCCGATGGCCGTGTTCCCGCTCTGGACCTTCTGCGCCGAACAAGTCATTCAAGAGCTCACGCGCCTCGGCCTCGCAGGCTTGAAGCACCTGAATCCTGTAAACGGGATTGATAATCGGCGTGACGCCAAAGCCGATGCGCCCCTCATCGGGTACCACGAATTGAACTCCAGCCTCTTCGAGTGCGGATTTAGCGATGTCGAGTTCAATTGGATTGGCACTCTCGAAGACGACAACCAATTCTTGATTTAGGTCTGGACCTTTCATTTTGTCCCTCTTTCTTCCCCGGCCCATCTTTGAGGGCCTTGCTTGACCGATGCCCAAAATTGTCAGACCGTTCAGTCGTACGGGCTATAGCAAAACCAGAGTTGCTGTATCCTGAGGCAATGTCCTCAAGTGGCTTTTTTCTCAAGAAAAAGCCACCTCGCAAACTCTCAAACAGGGCACATTCACTCTGGTTTTGCTCTACCCCAGGTCTCGCGCCTGAGCTGAGGATTCCGCCCCGCTTGTTCCGATACGCCCGCGCAGGCGCTTGAGCACGTTGGGCGGCACCAGCCCCGACACGTCGCCGCCGAAGGCGAAGACCTCCTTCAGCATCCGCGAACTGACAAACGAGTAACGGCCTGCCGGTTGCAGAAAGACGGTCTCGATCTCCGGAGCGAGGCGCCGGTTCATCAACGCCATCTGAAACTCGTACTCGTAGTCGGAAATGGCGCGAATGCCGCGCAATACCGCCGCGACTCCCTGCTGGCGCGCAAAGTCCACCATTAGCCCGTCGAAGGTGGCCACCGACACGTTGTCCATCGCAACAGTCGATTCCTTCAGCATCTCCACCCGTTCTTCGACGGTGAAGAGGGGATCTTTCCCCGGATTGTTGAGAACGGCAACGATCAAGTGGTCAAAGAGCTTGGCTCCGCGCTGGATCAGGTCGATATGACCATTGGTCGGCGGGTCGAAGGTACCGGGATAAAGGGCGCTTACGCTCATAGGTGCTGCTCCATGTGGATTCTAGCAGCGCACCGCGCGGGCAGGCTGCACGTTGCGGAACAGTGCCAGCTCAGCCGCATTGAAATCACACTTTGAGGCCTGCTTTCCGTCCGTAAAGGCCGTTGTGCTCAAGAAGCGTCATCCCGACCCCGCAAGTTGCGCTGCGGGTACCTCTGGACGTAGGATTGGCACGGCTTGGCGAGCGGAGCGGCATCGTTTCCTAAGGCGCAAGTAGCCCTCGGTCCGACGCAAACCCCTCTGTTTGACCCTGCCCAACTCGTCGCCCCGCGACGAACGACTTTGGCAATGGCTGGAAAGATTTGCCTGGTCACTGGAGTTATTTTGAATGTCTAGCAAAATCATCATCGAACCTTTTCGCATCAAGAGCGTTGAACCCATCCGCTGGACCACCCGCGCCCAGCGTGAGGAGTTACTGCGCGCCGCGCATTACAACCAATTTCTGCTTCCGGCCGACGATGTTTTAATCGACCTGCTCACTGACTCCGGCACTGGCGCAATGTCCACGCACCAGTGGGCGGCGATCATGGAGGGCGATGAGAGCTATGCCGGCAGCCGCAGCTTCGATCGCTTCAGGAACTCCGTTCAGGACATCACCGGTTATGCCCACGTCATACCCACCCACCAGGGACGGGCCGCCGAACGCATCCTGTTCAATGTGATGTGCAAAAAGGGCGACATCGTGCCCAACAATTCTCATTTCGACACCACCCGTGCGAATGTCGAGGCCGTCGGAGCCGAGGCTGTGGACTTCTTGCTTCCCGAGGAGCGGGAGCCGAGCACGCGTCTTCCCTTCAAGGGCAACATGGATATAGCGGCGCTGGAAGCGCTGATTGCGCGGGTCGGACGCGACCGTATTCCGCTGGTGATGCTGACCGTGACGAACAACTCCGGCGGCGGGCAGCCGGTCTCGATGGAGAATGTGCGGGCTGTCTCCGCAGTCTGCCACAAGCATGAGATTCCGCTGTACTTCGATGCCTGCCGCTTTGCCGAGAATGCGTATTTCATCAAGCTGCGCGAGCCGGGATACGCTGACAAAACGCCCAAGCAGATTGCGCAGGAGATGTTCGCGCTGGGCGACGGCTGCACCATGTCGGCCAAGAAAGACGGCATGGCCAATATCGGCGGCTTTCTTTGCACCAATGACGACATCCTCGCGCGCCAGGAGAAGGATCTGCTGATTCTTACCGAGGGCTATCCCACCTACGGCGGACTCGCCGGCCGTGATCTGGAAGCGATTGCGGTGGGCTTGCAGGAGGCGCTGGAAGAAGACTACCTGCGCTATCGGATTGCATCGACGGCTTACCTCGGCGACCACATCTCCCAGTATGGTGTGCCGATTGTGCAGCCGCCGGGCGGCCACGCAATCTATATCGACGCCAAGGCTTTTCTGCCGCATATTCCCGTGGATCAGTTTCCCGGCGTTGCGCTGGCCGCCGAACTGTATCTGGAAGGCGGCATTCGGTCCGTTGAGATTGGCAGCCTGATGTTCGCCGCCGCCGCGCAGATGGAACTGGTGCGGCTGGCCATTCCGCGGCGCGTCTACACGCAGAGCCACATCGATTACGTGGTCGAGGTCATTCTGAAGGTCTTCGAGCGTCGCGCCCAGATCAAGGGACTGCGGCTGACCTACGAGGCCCCGTTCCTGCGCCACTTTACCGCGCATCTGGAGCCAATCGACTGAACAGGCCGAAGATCACTATTCAGAATCTGGGGATTTCTACACTTTGAAGGGGCGCGGCTTGAGCCGCGCCCCTTTTGTTACCGCTGGAGCAGGTCGATGGGCTGTGTAAAGTCGGTGACGCGGATCTGCCGGGCCAAGGCCGGGTGCTGGCGCTTGAGCGCCAGGTACATCTCCCAAGCCACGCGGCGGTAGCTGAAGTGGCCGGCAGGCCCAGAGCGCAGCTCGATGATGTACTGAGCTTCGGCAAAGTCCATCTTGAACAGGCTCCGGATGCGCGTGGCCAGCGGCAAGAGATAAAGGGCGGATTGGGCTGCCTCTGGCGCCTGGCTGGCCGCGATCTGCGCGCTGGCCCGGTGAGCTTGCTCGACGGCGGAATGGTAATCGGCCAGGATGCCCGACTCGGCGAGGATCTTCACATCCGGGCCAAGGTCGCCGGAGTTGGGTGTCTCATAGCCGTGCAGGGCGGTGATCGGCTGGATGATCTGCGTACAGCGGCGATGGCGGTGCAGATCGCGGAAGCCGCCGATGTCCATGAGAATATCGAAGCGCAGAGCCGCTCCTGCGTGGAAGGCGCGCAGGGCTTCGTCGTGCTTGCCACGGTGGTGGAAGCCCAACTCGACAATCTCATTCACGCGGGCCTCGGGCAGTTGGACAACCAAGTCTCGAATCTGCCGGTAGGGATGGTGACTGGCTGAGTAAAGCAGCGTCGAGGCCACTTCGACTTCAAGGGATTCGGTGTACTCCACCAGATCCACCAGTGGGGCGTCGGCGATAGTCAGGTCCTTCAAATACTCGGCGGCGGCTTGCGCCAGTTCAGCATGGCTCTGGGGTTCGTACCCATTCGGCTGGGCGTACTTGACCAGCGTGGGAGCGGTGCGGACCTCGCGGGTGAGGAGGCTTGCGGCTTCCTGGGCCAGGTTTGGATCGGCTGCCGTGAGCTTTTCAACAAAAGCGGCGGCAGCCTGGGAGTTCACGTTCCAGGCGGGGCCGGTCGCGGCTTCGCGGAGTTTGACTCCTAAATCGCGGATCTCGGCTGCGGGATGGGCCAGCAGGCGCGAAACCTGGGTTTCCAGGGTGCGCGCGTTCACAATCTGGCCCAGTGAGGTGTTGGTGGCCAGCGGAAGCAGGTAACGGGCCACGTCGAAGGCGCGCGCCTTGAGGGTGCGTTCGTAGGCCTCTGGCTTCATGCCCTCGGGGCACGGGACGCGTCGGCGCAGGGCTTCAAGAACCGCCGCGGTGGTGCGCTGGTAGGCGGAAAATAGGTTGGTAATGGCCTCGGAATAAAGCTGCGCTGAACCGGAATCCTCGCCGAAATCCGGGAAGAACCAGCCGGATTTGAGGAAGTTCTGGTAGCGCGTTGAGCGCTCCTGTCCATCCCAGCGCTGCTCGTCAACTAGGACGACCGCGGCCAGCAGGCTCAGCCTCTCGACCGAGAAGGCAATGTGGGCCAGGTCGGCGATGGAGCGGTGGCCATACTGGAAGTAGAAGGTCGAGAGAAACTGCTCGGCGCGCTGGCGGCTGATCTCGGCCAGCGACTCACGCATGGAGAGCGCGGAGCGGGAGTATTTGGCCATGGCGTAGGCCAGGACCTCGGGGTCGGCGCCGTGAATGGCGAAAACTTCGGTTTGATTGCGGGCAACGGGAGACATGAAAGATTCACTGGACATTGTTCAGAGCTCGCGAACAGAATACGTCATTGGGCCGGATGGATGTGTGCACCCGCAAGGCCGCTCAAGGTGTCTACTAGACTATAGCGGTTCTCCAATTGGTCTAGAGGGGAAGCAAAATGCTGAGTGGCTTTTTTCCTTAAAGAAAAGCCACCTTGCACAAAACCGGAAACGCCTCAGGAATTGGAGAACCGCTCTGGAACAGGCAAAGCGAGAATGACAGGGCAGAACAGGAGCAACCCGGCAATGCTGGAGTATCTGGTACGCACATCGCGCAAGCCGCGGCCCGTGCCGCCGGGCCGCTGGCTGATGAGGCAGCGATGGAATGACCTGCTCTTTGCGCATTGGCCAGTTCCGGCCTCGATGCTTGCGCCGTTGGTACCCGAGGGATTGCAGGTGGACACCTTCCAGGGCTCCGCCTGGCTGGGGGTCATGCCTTTCTGGATGGACCGGATCAAGGTTCGCGGCGTACCGCCTCTGCCCGGTATGCGTAGCTTTCCCGATCTCAGTTTGCGCACCTATGTCCGCGAAGAGGAGACGGGGACCTCCGGTGTTTATTTCCTCTCGCTGGACGCCAGCAGCCTGCTGGCCGTGGCAACGGGGCGCGCTTTCTATAGCCTGCCCTATCACTGGGCCCAGATGCATCTGGAGCAGCGGACGGAGCGGGAGTTTTCGTTCTTTAGCCGGAGGCGGTTTGCTGGCCAGCCGGTAGTCTTCAATGCGCGCTACCGCGGGTTGGGTCCATCTCAACGCCTGGCGGAAAGCCAACCCGGAACATTGGAGTACTTCCTCTTTGAGCGCTGCTGTATGTTTTCGAGCACCCGGGATGGGCGCCCCATCCGGGCCAACCTGCACCACGTCTCCTGGCCGCTCGAAGAGGCCGAGGCGCAGATTGAGCGGAACGATCTGGCCGAGGCGCTCGGGATTCAACTGCCCGACCAGAAGCCCGTGCTGCACTATTCGCGGCGGCTGGCGGTTTATGTCTGGCCGGCGGAGTTGGTGCGGCCGGCGCTGGTGGCGCGGCCCGTAACTGCGGTCGCAACGCCTTCAGGATAGATCCCAGCTCTGTCTCGGGTTCTGACCGCTTGTTTATGTGCCATCTTCCAGGCCCCATCCTTTCGCCTTTTTCCTGGCGAAAGGGTGGGAAACCACGAACCTGAAGGTACGAAATCATGTGGTCAGAGACCTCGTCGGCTGATGACTGGAAGCTGAAAGCCGACATCTGGCTTCAAGCGGGCAATGCGCTGACTCTCCTCCATTTATAATTTGGATGAAAGGGCGCGGAACCGTGCGCGCAGGGGGTCAATAAAAAATATGGCGGATTTGCAGGGAAGAATTGCGCTGGTAACCGGAGCGGCACAGGGCATCGGACGCGCGATTGCGCTGGAGCTGACGAAGGCTGGAGCGACTGTGGCCGTGGCTGACATCAACGAAGTCAAGCTGGCCCTGGTTGCCAAGGAGATTGAGGCGCTCGGCGGCACAGCGGCCGCGTTCCGGCTGGATGTCTCCAGCGAAGAGTCCATCCACGACGGCGCCAAGGCGGTGCTGGATCGCTTCGGCAAGGTCGAGATTCTGGTCAACAATGCCGGCATCACCCGCGATGCGCTGATGATGGCCATGAGGCGCTCCGACTGGGATCTCGTTCTGGCTATCAACCTGACCGGGCCATTTTTGCTGACCCAGGCCCTGCTGCGGCCCATGATCAAGAACCGCTGGGGGCGGATCGTGAACATGGCCAGCGTGGTGGGCCGCGCCGGGCAGGCGGGCCAGGTGAACTATTCGGCCTCCAAGGCCGGGCTGATCGGACTCACAAAGTCGCTGGCGCGCGAAGTGGCTTCGCGGGGGATTACCGTGAATGCCGTGGCGCCGGGCTTCATTGAGACTCCGATGACGGCTGTGTTGGACGAGAAGCAGACTTCAACCATGCTGGCGCAGATTCCGCTGGGCCGGCGGGGAACCGACCTGGATATTGCCCGCGCGGTCAAGTTCCTGGCCTCGGAGGAAGCGTCTTACATCACCGGACACGTGCTCGACGTGAATGGCGGTATGTTCATGGGAGGATAGGCCTTCCGCCGTGAATCTTGCGGAGAGCTTAAACCAGCCTTCAGAGTTTCCTTAAGCTGCGCGCAGGCCCATCATGGGCCTGCGCTGTCGTCTACGGCAACAAATTGTTCTTTCGGGCAGAGCTGAGAATTATTTGGGCTGCGGGGCCGGCGCGGCATCGTGCGGAACGGCCGGCATTCCTCCCTGTGGCATCCCCATCACGTTGACTAACGTGGCCACAAAAATTCCATCCTTCACCGCACCCTCGACCCTCACCATATCGCCCACCTGGAGATCAGCCAGGGTCATGTATTCGCGGCGCTTGCGGAAGCTCGTGTCCTCATTGGCCACGAAGGCGTGTGCGGCGTTGTCCACCGTGCCTTGGAGCGCAATCTTGGTTTCGTTGATGGCCGTCACCTTGCCCATCAGCCAGGTCTTGCCGTAGTTGGCCCGCATCTCGCGCATCTGTTTGGCGCGCTCGGGATCAATTTGCACCACCATCATCGCGCCCACTGATTTCGCAGCGGCATCCACCTCGCCCATGGCGGCCACCACATCGCCCACCTTGATGTCGGCGGGGTTGAGCTTTTGCGGAGCGGCGGGTTCGCTATTGCCACCCTCCCCGCCCTCGCTCCGGCGCTGGACCGTTTGCTTCATGATGCGAGTGTTGGCGCTGAAGTGAACCGTATAGGTTTCACCCGTATCGGTTTTGATGGTGTAGTGGTCAGTGGCAACTTCGGTCACGGTCCCGGTCATGCCGTTTCCGGCGCCCATGCCACCACCCCATCCGCCGGGGCCGACGCGCTGGCCCTGGCCCTGGGCAGAAACTGCTCCGAGCGCAAGTCCCAAAACTACCGCGAACAATAAACGAATTTTCATGATTACTCCTGGGGTCGAAAAGATCACCCTATTCATATAGACGGGAAAAGCACGTCGATAGTCGACAAGACCCCGATCTCATGCCCCATCTTCCGGCTCCGGCGTCTCCCCTTGATCCTGTTTCTCTGTGGCAGGGTAATAGAGCCAGCGCAGCAAGCCATAGGTAATCAGCAAGAGAAACACGGAAGTGAACAATTCGGAGAGAGCCCACTTGAACGAAAAGGCTGGAGGGGCAGATTTAGCAAGATTCAGCTCCAAAAGCTCCCGCTCGGCTAGCCAGTGCCTGACGGGTTCACTAAAGATGCCCACGAAGTCCAGAATTCCTTGGGCAAATAGGTATCCCAGGGCTATAGCGCCCACAAAGCTATCGACAAGAGCGGTCTTCAGTCGCTTAAGCATCTGTCTTCCTCGAAAGTTTGTCTCGGTAAGTGCTCAGGCTGCGGAGCGGGCCTGTGCCGTAGACCCAGCGCGAGAGCATCCAGGCAGCAGCTAGGTAGACTAAGGCTAAGAAAAGGTTGGGGAGAGTTGCCGGTAACAGGTACACAGTTACGTAGTAGCGAATAAAAGGGCTGGATGGAATACCCCGAATCGCCACAGCGGTAGCCAGGAAAGAGACAACCTCCAGAACAGGTCCCCATAGACCGAAAATTGCACGTGCGACGGATGCGACAGAATCGAGAGAAAAGAAGATCAGGACCGCGATGGCGACAGCTGCGACGTGAGAATCAATCAGAACTATGCGCAGAGAGGCTTGCAAGGTTTCTCCCGTTCGATGTCATTATTGCACTATTTTCTTCTTCAACTGAACCGATTTAGTTGCGAATATATATGCAGACACTCCCTAACAGTTTTAACCTTGGAAGGACTCCGTCACCGTATATTTTGAGATCAGATCGTCCGCACAGCGCTTCGCATACGGTAATCTAGCTCTGAGTCGACCTCCGAGACGATGGCAAACGCGCAGAACGAATCCGGTCGTAGCAACAGCAGGTTTTTCGTCCGCCTCTGGCTGCGGATCAATGCCCTGTACGACCTGTTCTTTTCCGAGACCAACAAGGCGATCCTCCGCCAGTTGGTCATCCAACTGAGCATCGCCGGTTTCGCGATTCATGTGTCGCTGATTTTTCTTGCCCGCTCGCTCGCGCATCCTCCGCTGCTGATCGCCGAGGTCGGGCAAAATTACCTCACCGCAATCTCAACGCCGTTCAACTTCATCCTGTTCTATGAGGTGCTGATTCTCATTGCGTCGCTCTCCGCCTCAACGACGCGTTCGCTCGCCAATCAGTTCGAGATTGTGTCGCTGATCTTCATCCGCGATGTCTTTAAAGACATTGCCGCGGCCAGCGATCTGGTGAACGGACACCGGTTGACCCTGGAGGCGCTTCCCGCTTTCCTCGATATGTGGGGCGGATTCCTGATGTTTTTCCTGGTTGGCGTCTTTCGCTACGTGGCGTCGCAGCGAGTACGGCCCTCAGGAACGGCGATCCCATCACCCGGAGCGGCGCTGTTCATCGCCCAAAAGAAGGTAGTTGCCATAGGGCTTGCCACGCTGCTGCTTGGGATGGCTGTTTACAACATCGGCCTACTTGTCTTCGCCATCCGTAGCACCCTCCTGACCGGACACGGATCCATCGAGTCGGCAACCACGTTTTATAACGACCTGTTCACCGTGATGATCTTCACCGATGTTCTGGTCCTGATCCTGTCGTTGGTGGTCTCCGGGCTCTATGCACTGGTCTTTCGCAATGCCGCGTTCGTCGTCTCCACCATCCTGATCCGCCTCTCGCTGGCCGAGGGGTATCCCTTCGGAGCGCCCTTGGCGCTGATGGCCATGGTCTTTGGAGTCCTTACCTTGCTGGTCTTCAACTACCATCTGCGCCTGAACGAGCCATCAGCAGGGTGAGGCGCTGCTCCCGTTTGAAATATCCCTTACTTCAGGGAGTTCATGTCGATCACAAACCTGTACTTCACGTCTTGGCGCAACATACGTTCGAAGGCTTCGTTGACCTGCTGGATAGAAATCATTTCCACGTCAGCGGTGATGTTGTGCTGGCCACAGTATTCGAGCATCTCCTGCGTCTCGGGCATCCCGCCGATCATCGATCCGGCCAGCGACGCGCGTTTGAAGATGAGGTTGCCCACATTGACCACCGGGAACTTGTCGGGCAAGCCCACAAGGGTCATGGTGGCGTCCTGCTTGAGCAAGGCGGTGTAGGGGTCCAGCGAGTGCGGAGCGGCGGCGCAATCGAGGATGAAATCGAAAGACTTGAGGTGAGCCTTCATGGCATCTGCATCGCTTGAGAGCACGACCTCATCGGCGCCCAGCCGCAGGGCATCTTCCTTTTTCCTGAGGTTGGTCGTGAACTGAACGACATGCGCCCCAAAGGAATGCGAAAACTTGAGTGCCATGTGGCCCAGGCCGCCAAGGCCGACGATGCCGACCTTCTTGCCGGGACCCACCTTCCAGTGGCGCAGCGGCGAATAGGTTGTAATGCCGGCGCAGAGCAGCGGCGCCACGGCGGCCAGGTCGAGATTCGCCGGCACGGAGTGCGCAAAGCGCTCGTCCACGACATAATTCGAGGAGTAGCCGCCCATGGTGATCGTGCCATCCACGCGATCCCTGGCGGCGTAGGTGAGCGTGGCGCCCTGGTCGCAGAAGTGCTCCTCGCCGCGATTGCAAGGAGCGCACTGTCGGCAGGAATCGACGATCACGCCGACGGCCGCGATTCCGCCCGCTTTGAACTTGGTGACTGCGCTGCCAGCGGCCGTAACGCGGCCCACAATCTCGTGGCCGGGAACCATGGGATAAATCGAGTTGCCCCACTCGTTGCGGACCATGTGCAGGTCGGAGTGGCAGACGCCGCAGTAGAGGATTTCAACGGCGATTTCCGTAGCGCCGGGTTCGCGGCGGCTGAAGATGAAAGGGGCAAGCTGGGATTGCGCGCTGAGCGCGGCATAGCCTTTGGATGTGGACATGAGGGGATCCTTTCGAGAGTAACGTCTACACCTGCATGAGATGCGGCAAGCGGCCGGAAGTTCGCTTTTGTTTGGATGAGAAATGAAGATCACCCCAGCTCAGGGATGATCCCTTCCGCGCTGCATAAAATTACCTTCCACCGGCGCACAATAGAAATGATCAATGGAACGGGTATTTACTGACCACTGTTCACTATCCACTGACGACTGTCCAATCTGTCAGGAATGTCCCCGGTCAGTACCGGCGCCCTCCCCTACCCCCCTAAATACCGTGGCACTGTGAGACTGTGAAGAGATTGTCCCTCTCATGCCGCCGAAACTTCCTTCGCCGGAACAAGATTGATCTTCATCTTGTGAGAGTGCTTCGGGGCGAATGAAAGCGTGTCACGGCCGCTGGGCACAGGCGACGCGAGGAATGCCCTGCAGGTCAGGGACAAATACAATCTGCTCAAAGCCCGCGCTAGCAAGCAACGCTTCGACAGCCGTCGATTGGCCATAGCCGATTTCCAGCGCCACAAAGCCGCCGGGAGTGAGCGCATCGAAGGCGGCTGGAATGAGGCGGCGGTAGACGTCGAGGCCGTCGCCGCCGGCAAACAATGCCAGCGCAGGCTCATATTCGCGCACCTCCACAGAGAGCGTGTCGCGGTCGACCGTGGGCACGTACGGCGGATTGGAGACGATGATCTCGAATCTCTCTCCAGCCACCGGCGCCAGCAGGTCGCCCAGCAGAAACCGCACGGCCACTCCGTTGCGCTTTGCGTTTTCCTCGGCAACGGCCAGGGCGCGCGAAGAAATGTCGATTGCCGCAATCTGCGCGCAGGGCAACTTGTGGGCCAGCGCAACGGCGATGGCGCCCGAGCCGGTGCCCACATCCAAAATGCGCGGGGAAACAACGCGGCCGGCTAACTCCAACGCTTTTTCGACCAGATGCTCGGTTTCAGGACGCGGAATCAGCACGTCGCGCGTGACGAGAAATGGCAGCCCATAAAACTCAGCTTCGCCCGTGATGTATTGGATGGGTTCGCCCTTGCGCCGGAGGCTGACGAGCGCAGTGTAAGCCGCCGCCTGGCTGCCGGAGAGTTCTTCCTCCGCATGAGCAATCAGCCAGGCGCGGCTTCTCTCCAGCGTGTGCATCAGCAACAGCTCCGCGTCCCGGCGCGCTCTCTCGGGATGCGGGCCATCCTTCAGCGCGGCGTTCCCAAGTTCGAGATGATGGCGCAGTGAGGCCATGGAATGTCTCAGGCCGCCTGGCTACCGTCGGCCTTCAACTGCTCGGCCTGGTAGTGAGTAATCAGCGCATCGACAACGGGCTGCAAGCGGCCCTCCATCACCAGGTCAAGCTGGTGGAGCGTCAGGCCAATGCGATGGTCGGTCATCCGGTTCTGCGGGAAGTTGTAAGTGCGGACCTTCTCGCTGCGGTCGCCGGTGCCCACTTGCTGCTTGCGCGCCTGAGCCAACTCCGCATTCTGCTTGGCCATCTCCTGCTCGTACAACCGCGAACGAAGAACGCGCATTCCCTTTTCGCGATTCTTGATCTGCGATTTCTCGTCCTGGCAACTGACCACTGTGTTCGTGGGCAGGTGAGTGATTCTCACGGCAGAGTATGTGGTATTCACTGACTGGCCGCCTGGACCCGACGAACAGAAGGTGTCGATGCGAATGTCCTTGGCTTCGATCTTTACATCCACTTCCTCGGCCTCGGGCAACACGGCCACGGTGACGGCGGAGGTATGGACGCGGCCCTGCGTCTCCGTGGCCGGAACGCGCTGCACGCGATGCACGCCGCTCTCCCACTTCATTTGCGAATAGACGTGATCGCCCTCGATAATGGCAATCACTTCCTTGTAGCCGCCCACGCCCGACTCGGACATTGACAGCATCTCGATCTTCCAGTGGTGCTGCTCGGCGAAGCGGGTGTACATACGAAAAATCTCCGCGGCAAAGAGCGAAGCCTCGTCGCCGCCCGTGCCGGCGCGGATTTCGAGGATGACGTTCTTTTCGTCATTGGGGTCCTTGGGCAGCAGCAGCACCTTGATTTCTTCTTCAATCGCGGTCTCGCGCGGGGCAAGAGCGGCGATCTCCTCCTCGGCCATCTCTTTCATCTCCGGGTCTGCCAGCATCGCGCGGGATTCGGCCAACCCCGAACGCACCTGCTTCAGCTCGCGGAACTTCATCACCGGAGTTTCCAGGTCGCTGAGCGCCTTGCCGGCCTTCTGAAATTTTTCGCGGTCGTTGACGATCTCCGGCAACGAAAGCTGGGCGGAGAGCTCTTCGTAGCGCTGCTCCATCTGTTCCAAACGATCAATCATGGGAAAACCTCATGGGCACGGCGAAAAACTATGTTGCCTGTGCAGGGGTGCGGTTGCTTGGAGATCGGGGATAAATCAGAAAATGGGCAAAAATCAAGTGTAGGCGGCGGGCGCCGCTAGAGCAGGGCCGGGATGGGCTGATGGAGGACCACTTCGCTTTCTATTCTAGCGCAAGCGGGGAATGAAGCGAAGATTTCGGTTTCTCACCCTTGCGCCAGGAAAAAAGCGCAAGGATGAAGCATGGCGAAGTATCAACGGAAGCCAATGGAACTTCGACTTCGCTCAGAAGCACTCGCCGGGTTTGCAGGCGTTCATCAGCGGCACCTGCAACGATGAGTCGTGCCCTGGGCCGGAGTAGACGGTGATGGTCGCCGGTTTGTAGGCTTCGGGTTGGGCGGTCATGATGTTGGGCACGAAGGTCTGCGGGTTGCGGTCGTAGAGCGGGAACCATGTGCTCTGAACCTCGACCAACACAGTGTGGCCGGCCTTGAAGACATGATCCACGTCGTGCAGCGAAAACTTGTACTCGTAAACCGAGCCAGCCTTCAGTGGCGCTGGTTTCTCAAAACTGTCTAGATACCGTCCGCGGAAGATCTCTGCATTGGTCATCAACTGATAGCCGCGCATCTTTGCCTCGGGATCGTCACCGGGGTACTGGTCGATGAGTTTTACCACCAGGTCGCTGTCCGTGCCTGTGGTGGCGGCGTAGATATCAGCGACCACCTCGCCGGTGAGAACCAGATCTCGCTTGAGCACAGGCAGCTTCCAGACGGCCACATCCTTGCGGTTGGCAACAAAGCGCTGGTCTTCCGTAAGCCAGTTGAACCACTGCGAGCCTTCGCCATAAGTCTCCTGAACAGGGCGATGGCGATAAGGAACGGGGTTGGCTGGGTCGCTCAAATAAGCGGTTGTGGCTTGGGTAGTTGAGCCGCTCCAACTGAGCAATCCACCGCCCTGCAGATGCAGGCTGGTGGACCTGGATTCTTTCGGCGGGAAGTGGGCGTAGCGCTTCCAAGTGTTCGAGCCGGTTTGATAGCTGGCCGTGTCTTCCAGGTCGAATCCCGATGGATTCTCGCCGGGCGCGTCCTTCAGATAGTGGGCGAAAAACTTCGCTTCGATTTGGGCGCGGAACTCCTTGCCGACAGGCTCGGGAAAGTCGAGATTTCCAAGGTGGCGCGAAGAGGACGACCAAGAACCATGTTTCCAGGGGCCGAGGGCGAGAAAGTTCTGATGGTTCCGGTCATTGGGTTCGAGCGTGGAGTACTCAATCTGTGATCCGAACATATCTTCCTGGTCGTAATAGCCGCCCACGGTGAGAGTGGGAACGGTGACCGCCGAAAGCGAGTGCTGGACGCCGCGGGGGCGCCAAACGCTATCGTAGGCGGGATGCGAAAGGAAGAGCTTCCAGGTGGGCAGGATTTTGGAGCCAGACTGCTTCACGTCCTGGGCGAAGTTTCCGCGCTCCAGAAAGAAATCGTAGCCGTCGCGGGGGGTGCCATCCTTGTTCTTGCCGTAATTTGGGAAGATCTCTTCCTTGCTGGTCTCCATTCTGAAGACGTAGTCGTAACCGTAGCTCTGGCGGAAGGCGCCGTTGTGGAAGAAGTCGTCGCCCATCCAGGCGTCGAGCATGGGCGCCTGCGGCGAGATGGCCTTGACGGCGGGGTGGGGGTCGATGCCGGCCATCATGGCCAGAAAGCCCGGATAGCTGGTGCCGATGAAGCCCGCGCGGCCGTTGTTCCCGGAGACATTGGCCAGCAGCCAGGCGACAGTGTCGGACGCGTCGGTGCTCTCGTCGATGGCTTTGGGGTCTTTGTGGTCCGCCAGCGGCCGGCTCATGATGAACTGGCCCTCGCTCTTGTAACGTCCGCGAATATCCTCGACGACGTAGAAGTAGCCATCGCGAGCCAACTCAGGGCGGCTGGAAAAGAACGATGCGCCGCTGTTTCCGCTCGCGCCATACGGCGTGCGCTGGATGAGGAATGGGAGCGGCGCGCTGATGTCGGAGGGCTTGAGAATTACGGCGTGCAGCTTCACGCCGTCGCGCATGGGAATCATGACTTCGGAACGCAGGTAATTGTGAAAGAGATGGCGGACGGGCCGGCCGGTGCGGCGATAGGGTTCGTTGGGCATCTCTGAAAGTTCCACGCTCGCGCCGTGGCCGGCATCATCCAGCGTGAAACGGTAAATGTTCTTCGAGTCGGAAAGACTAAATTCGACCGCGGAGAGAGGCTTGAGTTCGGCGGGAACAATGTCTTCGGATTCGACGATGAGCTTGCCGTTTTGCACATGGAAGCTCAGCGGCGTATCGGGCTCATGTGGGTCGGTATACTCGCCTGCGAGGGCTTCAAGTTGGATGGCTGTCGGCGCGGCGGCCTGGGCTTGCGCCGGGCTCTGGCCGGGGTGAGGCGTCCCAGCCAAACTGGGCGCAGCAGAAAACAGGACAAGGAAAAGGGCGGCAAAAGCGAGACGAAAACGGGACAAGGAAAGAGCCTCCTTAGGCGGGATCAATGCGTGTGGCTGTGGTGGTATTCGTGGCTCTGGCCATTGGCCATCTCTTCCATGGGCACGACGCAGCCTTCGAGCTGTTTGCAGCCCATGTGCTCGAACTGGATGGTGGCGTGGCTAATGTAAAACTGCTCCTTGAGCACGTGGTTGAGCCTGGCCAGGATGCAGGCGCTCTCCGACGGTGGAATGTCGGCGATGGTGACGTGGCAGGCCAGGGCGCTGGACTCCGAGCCAAGGCTCCAGACGTGCAGGTCGTGCACGTTGACAACTCCCTCGACGGCCTCCATGCCAGAGCGAATCTCCGTGAGCGAGATGCCGCGGGGCGTGCCTTCGAGCAGGATGTTAAAAGTCTCGCGGACGATGCCCGCGCTGGTCCACAGAATGAGTGCGGCGATCAGCAGCGAGAGTACGGGATCAATCCAGTTCTGGCCGGTAAGCAGGATGCCCGCGCCGCCGGCGATCACGGCGGCTGTCGAGAGCGTGTCGCCGGCCATATGCAGGAAGGCAGAGCGCAGATTCACGTCACGGGCCACGCCCCACAGCAGGGCCGCGATGACGCCGTTCATCACCACCCCGGCGGCGGCCACGATGATCATCAGCCGGGGCTGCACAGTAACCGGAGCCGAGAGCCGATGGACGGCCTCGATGCCGATCCAAATAGAAATGACGATGAGCGTTGCCGCGTTGATAAAGGCTGCCAGCACCCCGGCTCGCTGGTAGCCAAAGGTCTTCGAGTGGTCGGCGGGCCGGGATTGGAAGTAGACGGCGGTAAAGCTGAGGAGCAAAGCCAGAAAATCGGAGACATTGTGGCCGGCCTCGGAGAGCAGAGCCAGCGAGTGAGCGCGCAACCCGGCCACGAAGGTAACCACCACGTAAGCCAGTGTGGCGGCCAGCGAGAAACGCAGCACGGATTGAATTTTGTTTGCGCCGGAACCGGAAGGCGCCGCATGAAGATGCATAGCGATAGTGTACCGGGGGTGGGTATCCAAAGCCAATCGTTACGGAGCGATTGGCAGCTCCTGGCTCTGCCGCAATTACTCGTTGGCCTCGATGCGCCGCCCGTGCGCTTCCTGCAACCCGCGGGTGTTCACCCTGAAGAGCACCGCGAAAGCGCGCAATTGGTCGCGGCTCAGGCTCAGTTCCTGCTCCAGGACAAACCACCGCACTCCTTCGGTGCAGGGCGGGGCGGTCAGCGAGCCGGTGTAGGTCCAATAGCCGCGGTCGGCGGGTAGCAAGCCGCCCGCACTCACCATCTCCTGAACCTTTTCGGACGCTCCGGCGGTTATGGGCAGGTGTGGCCACAGCGCGGCCAGTACGGCGTTGGGATTGCCCGCGTCCTCCATCAGCCGCACGGCCACCACGGCCAGCTTGCCGTCGGCGCTCCGATGCAGCAGATGCACATCCATGTCGCTCAACTTGCCTTTCACGGCCTGCTCGCCGGGGTGATGGAAGTCGAACTCCACCAACTCATAGCGCACGCCGCCAGCCACGATGTAGCTGCCTGGGTTCACATGCGCCACGATGGTGTGGCCGTCGTTCTCCAGCCGGACAGGCCCGGCGATGTAGTGAAACTCGATGGGCGCGAGCGCCTTGTTCAGGTGGGCGCCGCGAATATCCAGGGGCGACTGCTCGTGCCCCTTCGAGCAAGCCTGATACGCCGGGTCCAGCTTTCCCCAGACCAGCGGGCCGGTCTTGCCCTGGTAGCCCCAATTGGCGGTTTGCGCGGCGATTTGCGTGGCGGACAGAGCGGCCACGCCCAGTGCAAGAGCGGCAAATGCAGAAAAGCGCATGAAAATCTCCTCGATCGAGAAACGAACTACCATCCCGAATGATTTTATCCGTTCTAACGAAGCGCCGAAACAAACTGAACTGCGCGCTGGATAAATTCTGGTGCCACCCATCGCGGCGGACTTCGCTGGATGCTCGTATTGCCTCCAAACTCCCCAAAAATCGTCTGCATTTCTGGTGAAAGCCTTTGCAGCGGATGACCACTCTTGTCTCTCCCCAACGAGCTGATCCTGACCGCCTTTGTCAATAGTCGGCTGCTGGGACTTCCTTTCACCAGAACAAGCCTTTCTTTCTGATCCTCGAATACTTTCCTGTGCATGACATGAAAGTTGTTTCTGAACATCTCATCCACTTCTTTTGTTGCAAAGGAACTAACCTTCCTTGCTCGATCAACTTCAAAGAATCCGATGATGTAAAGGGCTGGCGAGCAATGAAAATCCCAGCCTTCGAGTCCCGCATAAAAGACCAAAAGACTTCCTTCTTCAAGCTCCCGAAGTCTGGCCTTTGGGCTTGTAGGGTCGCCGTATGTGAACGTCTCAAACTCGGGATCGAAATGGATGGATTGATTGAAAACTTTTTCACGGCGAGCTTCAGGAAAGTAATCGACCAACTTTCGTCCCGTTTTACTGAGTGTGTTTCCGTAGGTCCTCTTATCAACGCCTTTACGTCCGAAGTTGTCCGGGATTGGGATGTACTCGAATGAGCCATCGGCGAACATCGGACCGTGAATCCCGCCCGAGCCAGTGTCAATTCCAACTCTTAGCAGGACGACTTGCATTTCTTGCATCCTTTCAGTTCCTCATCAGGCTTGCGGCACGGTTCTCCGCTGACTCCTGGTTGATAATTTGCTTCCAGCCATTCGCGAAACCGGTTGAACACTTCAGGCTTAACATAATGGAATCCACGGGGATTAGCTTCTAGACCAAAACTGCTAATATCGATTGGCCTGTCCCCGTATGGTTTCGAGCCTAAGTAGTAAAAGTGCTCCGAAATAAGGGCAAACTGCTTTTCCTTTTGAAAATCAGTAAGAGGCTCCGAAGGTAATCTTTTCTTGAAACGTTTATCGGCTATACACTGTGAACCCGACGGCGTCGTATCTACCCGCATAGCGTAAACGAGACTTCCATGGCCAGCGCTTTTACTTAAATCAGACCCTCCGGTGCCAATGATCCAATCACCTTTTTCCGCCAATTCAACAATATTTTTATGGCCCCTGATGCGGCCACCAATTTTATGACTCTTTTCCAGAGTTTCGCCAAATTTACAGCGGCAAAGGGTACAGATACCACCGTATGGGTTCGGTTCGCGCCCAAAGTCATGATCGACGACATAGGAAAAAACATTCATCCAAACCTCCTCTATCGATTCGATATTTGGTCGGAACAAGTGTATACCTCGGGCGCATCGACCGAAAAAAGAAATGGGACCCATCGCCCGATGGGTCCCATTGTCATACTGTGATTTGCGCAACTGCTTACTTAGCCGCGGCAACCAATCCGGCCTGCTCAGCCAGGGCGGCTGCCTTGTCGGTGGCCTCCCAGGTGAAATCAGGATCGTTGCGGCCGAAGTGGCCATAAGCGGCGGTCTTCTGGTAGATGGGCCGGCGCAGGTTCAGGCTCTCGATGATTTTCTTGGGAGTCAGTTCGAAGTTCTTGCGCACCAGTTCGGTCAGCTTGGACTCGCTGATCTTGCCTGTTCCGAAGGTCTCGATCAGCACGCTCACCGGCTCGGCCACGCCGATGGCGTAGGCCAACTGCACTTCGGCGCGCTCGGCCAGCCCCGCCGCCACAATGTTCTTGGCAATGTAACGGGCCATGTACGCCGCTGAGCGATCCACCTTCGTCGGATCCTTGCCGCTGAAGGCGCCGCCGCCGTGACGGCCCATGCCGCCGTAGGTGTCCACGATAATCTTGCGGCCGGTCAGGCCGGTGTCGCCCATCGGCCCGCCGATCACAAATCTGCCCGTCGGATTGATGTGGTACTTGGTGCGCTCGTCCAGCCACTTGGCCGGCAGCACAGCCTGGATCACGTACTTGAGAATGTCGGCGTGCAATTCTTCGTTGGAGATGTTCTCGGAGTGCTGGCTGCTGATGACCACGGCGTCGATGCGGGCAGGTTTGCCGTTCTCGTCGTACTCGACCGTAACCTGGCTCTTGCCGTCGGGGCGCAGATAGGGCAGCTTGCCGCTCTTGCGCACCGCTGTTAGCTGGCGGCAGAGCTTATGGGCCAGCGAGATGGGGGCCGGCATCAGCTCAGGGGTTTCATTCGAGGCATAGCCGAACATCATGCCTTGGTCGCCGGCGCCGCCGGTATCCACGCCCTGCGCAATGTCTCCGGACTGCTTGTTGATGGCCGAAATGACGGCGCAGGTGTTGGAGTCGAAGCCATAGAGTGCGTTGTCGTAGCCGATTGAGGCAATAACGCCGCGCACCAAGCCCTGGAGATCGACGTAAGCCTTGGTGGTGATCTCACCCGCAACGACCACCAGGCCGGTGGCCGTCAGCGTCTCGGCAGCGACGCGGCTGTAAGGATCCTGCTCCAGGCAGGCATCCAAAATGGCATCGGAAATCTGGTCTGCTATCTTGTCCGGATGGCCTTCGGTAACGGATTCAGAGGTAAACAAGAAACGGTCGCTCAACTTCGGATTCCTCCTTCGGATTCCTCCCCTTGATGGGGATTACAGTTGGTGGCCTGCCGCGGTGACTGTTTCACTCTGGATGAACCGGAACGGAGAGCCTTCAACTTCCTCTCCTCACGTCGGCCACTCTCCCGCATCAAGACACGCCCACACCGCCAAGCCTGCGCCTGGGGTGCATAGTTCCATGGTAATCGTCCCTGGCAGCCGAGGACAAAGACTTGCATTGAATGGGGAACAGGGCGCGCTCAAAGGGGCTGGACGCAAGGTGAACCGCTACAGGTGATTGCGGCGCGTTTGGAAAAAAGCAGCCCGATGGCCTTCATCAGCAATCGATCTGGAATAGAACTCGGAATAACAGAGCGTGTACCGTGGGCTGGTGCGTGGGCAGCAGCGTGGGCCACCAACCGACGCGCAGGCCATAGTAACGCACGGCCAGCCAAACCCCCGCGGCCACCACCAGCAACAGCAGGATCGCTCCGATACAGCGCAAGCGCCTCTCCGCCGCGTCATGGCGCTGGATGCGAGCCTTGCCCACATTCGACGCAAACTCCAGCCAACTGCGGTCTTCGTCAGTCCCCTCGCCGCTGGCAACAGAAGCCTTGAGAAAGCGCTCCGTCCAGTAGCGCTGGTTCAGCCCGACGGCGCTCGCGTAGCCACGTACAATTCCCTTGCTCAAAATCCCGCCGGGAAGCAGAGCAAACTTCTCCTGCTCCAGCGCCTCAAGGTGCTGGCGGCTGATCTTGGTCACTGCCGTAATGTCTTCCAGCGCGATGCCGCGAGACAACCGCTCCATGCGCAGGTCTTTTCCGAAACTGCCCATCGCTTACCAAAAAAACGGGACTAATACCCAGTAGGATTTCCCCCTTCACAATAAACCTGGCTGTGGCCCCGGTCAAACCTGGCGACGGCTTTACATTAAGAAAATTCATTGTATTTTCCATTTATTTTCATGAGGTTGCAGATCTCCCCTGACGGAATGGGTAGAAGCTGTCCATTCCTTATCGCCGGCCGCGCCGTTTCCCATCGGCTGCGCGCTCGGCAGGCTCTTGCTCTGTTCGTGTTTGTGCAGCTTTGTGCAGCAAGTAAGGCGATTTACCGCGCCTGCAAGCCCCGCCCCGACAGCCCTGGGCTGTTACCCTGAAAGCGAGGGTTTTTCAAGCAATCTGCTGCCTCATGGAGCTATCGTCGGGAATGAATAAGCTCATCTTTGCCAATCTGCTCCACCGCCCTGTCCGCTCAATCATCAGCGTGCTGGCGGTGGCCATTGAAGTGGTCATGATCCTGTCGATTGTGGGCATATTCATGGGCATGTTGAACGACTCGAAGCAGCGCACCAATGGCATCGGCGCGGATCTGGTTGTGCGCCCTTCCAATACCAGCTTCCTGACGGGCGTCAGCGGCGCGCCGATGCCCGCCAAAACCGCCGACGTCTTCCGCCGCATGGCCCATGTGACCGTGGCCTCGCCGGTGATCACCAGCTTCTCCATGGCCGGCACGGTCGAGATTCTCTATGGCATCGATTACCCCAGCTACAACGCTCTGAAGCCCTTCACCTGGGTCGCGGGCGGGCCGTTCCAGAGGCCGTACGACGTGATTGTCGACGATGTTTTTATTCGTACCGGCAAGGGCCACCACCTGGGAGAAACAATCGAGATTCTCAACCACCCGTTCCGCATCTGCGGCGTGGTGGAGAACGGCAAGGGCGGCCGCAAAATGGTGCCCATCGAGACGCTGGGCGCACTCACCGGCTCCGACGACAAAGCCTCAGTCATCTACCTCAAGAGCGACAAGCCGGCCAATGAGGATGCGATCCGGCAAGAGATCGCCTCTACCAGGGGGCTTGAGGGCTACCACGTGCAGACCATGGACGACCTGCTCTCGCAATACACCCCTTCAAAGTTTCCGGGCTTCGATCTGGCGTTGAACGTGGTCATCACGATTGCCGTCATCGTGGGCTTTTTGGTGATCTTTCAGACCATGTACACAGCAGTGCTGGAGCGGACGCGGGAGATCGGGATTCTCAAGTCAATGGGCGCTTCCAAGCCGGCCATCGTCGGCATGGTGCTGCGCGAGTGCTCGGTGCTGGCCGTTGCCGGTGTACTGGTGGGCATCGCGGCCACATATGGCGTCCGAGTGCTGCTAAGCGTGAGGTTTCCCTCCTTCAGCTTCGAGCTGACCGCAGCCTGGATCGCCAAGGGAGCGGTCATCGCTTTTGCGGGAGCCGTCTGCGGCGCTCTCTACCCAGCTTGGATGGCCTCCCGCAAGGACCCCATCGACGCTCTGGCCTACGAGTAGGATTTGGTCTGGGAACAGGCCCCGGGAAATCGGGCTGCTTCCCCGGCAAAATCCCCCCGATGGAGTCCGCCTCGGCGCCGTCGTACACTGGAGTGGTTTACTCCGCAATGCGGAAGTGCACCTGGCGGCAATGCCAGGCTTGGATTGAAACCATGAAGAAGCTTGCCATCGGCCTCTACGCCGTCATTACCGTCGCCCTCATGGTCTGGGGCTTTTACCAGGCCATCTACGTTGCTCCCGACGAACAGACCATGCATGAAGTGCAGCGCATCTTCTACTACCACGTGCCCTCGGCCATGGTCGCCTTCCTCTTCTTCGCCATCAGCTTGGCCGGTTCCATTGGTTTCCTCGCCTTCCGCCGCAACCGTCCGGAGTGGGCGCAGGCCGCAGACGCCTGGGCGCTGGCTGGCGCTGAAGTGGGCGTCGTCTTCTGCACCGTGGTCCTCATCACCGGACCGCTCTGGGGTCGCCGCGCCTGGGGCATCTGGTGGACCTGGGACGCCCGGCTCACCACTACCCTCGTTCTTTGGCTCATCTACGTCAGCTACCTGCTGCTGCGCCGTTTTGCCGCCGGCCCTCAAGTCCAGACGCTGGCCGCCGTCCTCGGCATCTTCGGCGCCCTCGATGTGCCTATCGTCTATATGTCCAACCGCTGGTGGCGCACCCAGCACCCCGCGCCTGTCTTCGGCGGCGGCCAGGACTCCGGCATCAAGGATCCCGCCATGCTCCACGCCTTCGCCTGGAACATCCTCGCCTGGCTGGCCTGGGGCCTGCTCATCCTCGCTCTGCGCTACCACGTCGAGCGTCAGCAGCAGAAATTCGCTGCCCAGGAAGCGCAGGAAGCACTGAACGCCTGAAACCTGCTTCACAACGAAAATGCGGAGACAATAATGGACCCAAGAGCGATTCTCGACCACCAGTTCACCGTTGCCGCCTACGCCATCACCTGGGCCATCCAACTGGGCTATCTGGCTTGGCTCGGCCTGCGCTGGCGCGCGCAAAAGCGCGATGCCGTCCACTCGGCCCGCAACTCTCGCTGAAGCATCTACACACTCCGCCCCGGCAACAGGCCCTGGTATCCTCCGGCCACGCCTGCCTGTCTGCCTGCTCACTCGCCGACACCCAGTTTCTCCTTCAATTTCATCTGTAGCGAAAGGCCCGGAAGGTCTGTTTCCGGCCCTCGATCTTCTTTCTTCTTAAGATTTTCCTAATTCTGCCGATGCCCCAGATGGAAACCAGCGTGCCAGGAAAACTGCATCTAGCCTCTCGAATCTCGGGTGCGGTGAATGAGCCGGAAAACGGGCTGTGTCTTTGTGCAAATTTGACCAGCCTTGGGAATCGCAATCCTGAAGAATATTTCCCAAGAGGTAGTGGAACGACAGCACCTCTCTTTGCAGCACGAGATGTGTCTGGAAGCAGCATTTGGTGACTTTGGCCTTTGCTGGAAGAACAGAGGGGCTGAGGGCATATCCATTTCCTATCCACCCCCGGCGAACCGGGAGAACGGAAAATACCATGCCTGCCGATTTTGGTGAGATCGCCGCCTACCACCACCAGGAAGCCACCCGGCATTACGCACTCGCGCAGGCCGCGCGCGAAGGGGAAAATCTAGGTGAAGCCGAGTATCAAGCCGGACTGGCTGCGCGCTGGGACGAAGTCGCGCGAGAGCAAGCGATTGAGATGCGGCGGGAACCCAACCGGCGTATTGCAAATCAAGAGCTGCGCCGCTGGACCCCAGAGCCGGAGCGCATTCCCTCTGCCGCCGCCTGTTTGGTAGCCATTCAACGCGGAACGCAACGCATCGCTATGGCAATCCGCCAGTCCCTGGCCAAGCAGAATTCTCCCTCCCGCGGCTTGTCGCTCCGCTGATCGCGGCCAATGCCCCCACTAAAATTGCTGGGGATCCCGGCCTGTCTGTTCTCGAGGGACGGAACTTATTCCTATCGTTGTAAATCGAAGATTCTAGAGGGAGCAGGAGGTTTCACCGGAGGGAGCAGTGGACTTCTTCAGCCCCTGAGGGGCATTCCTCGCTGGCTAAAGCGCATATATACAGCCGGTACTGATTCTCTGACCGCTTGAATTTGTACCAATGCTGGGTGCCCCTGGTCTCGATTTTGAGACTTGGGGGAAACCACAAATTCAATGGTACGAAAAGATCCGGTCAGAGTTCTAGTCTTACGGCAGTTTGAAGGCCTTGACGGCAATAGCGTTGGGAGCGCGCCCGGCGGGAAGCAGGGTAAACAGTGAGCGCGAGGCGGTGCGAACCACGGCTACGTCGCCCGAGCGTGCATCCACGACAAAGAGCAGCAGGCCGGAGTTGGAAAACGCCATTGCCGATGAGCCGTCGCCTACGTGGATCGAGCCGAAGCGCTTGCCTTCGTCAATCGCGTAGACTGTCACGTACTGGGAACTGAAGTTGGCTACATAGAGCATGGAGTTGTCGGCCGAGACCAGGCCGCGTACGGGATTGTCTCCGATTGTGGTTGCGCCGCTGACGTCGTCGGTGTTGGTGATGATTTCGGAGATGGAGTGGGAAAGCGAGTTCAAGGCGAACACTTCGCCGCCGTCCGGCTTCAGAGCCAACTGCAACGGCGCCTGCCCTACGTCGAGCAGAGCCTCCAGGCGGTCGGGTTGAGCGGGGACAACCTGCGCAAGGCTGGGTTGAGCCGGATGGGCTTCGGAGTGCGCTAGCGCGATGACCATGATCTGGTGGCCGGCCGAGCAGGCCACAAAAGCCTTAGAGGAATCAGGAAGGATCACGACGTCGGATGCGCCGGGGCAGCCCTCGAAGGCCTGGCGTACGCGACGGGCAGTCAGATCGATGATGCTGACCGAGTTGGCCTTGCGGTTGGCGACAACCAGGGTCTTGCCGTCGGGGGAGAGACGGGCCGAGGCCGGCTCCTCGCCGGCGCCGATGGCCGCGATTTCGCGGCGCGCCTTCAGATCCAGAACAGAGATGGTGTTGGAGCCGGAGTTGGCCACATAGGCCAGGTCGCCCTTGGGATCAATCTCGATGGAGACCGGCTGGCGATGAACATTGATCGTGGCCGCGACGGTGTTGTTTTCAGCGTTGATTACCGAGACCGAACCCTGCCCCTCCGCGGCGCCGGAGTTCACCACGTAGACTTCGTTGCGAGTGGGGCTGGTAGCCACGGCTACGGGCTTCTGTCCGACCGCAATCTCGCGGTCGAGACGGACATTCACCACGTCGAAAACACTCACCGTGCCGCTGTCGCCATTGGTGACGTAAGCGTATTCGCGATAGTTGGCCGGGTACTGCGGAAAGTCGTGGGAGCGGCAGCCAGTAAGGGCCAGAGCCAGCAGCGCGAATATCACGAGGCGAACTGGCGGCATCTTTGACATGTTCATGGAATGAGTCCAGCGTTCTAACTTGGCCCGGGTGGTCTTGCCCGACGGGGTGGTCATGCGTTCATGCACTGGCGGCTTCGGCGTGAATGCCGCGAGGCAGCTTGCGGCCCACGACTGGAGCGATCTGTTCCAGTTCGTTCATCATGCTGGCAAACTGGCCGGGATAGATGGACTGAGGACCGTCGGAGAGTGCTTTTTCGGGATGGTCGTGAACCTCGACGATGATGCCGTCGGCACCCGAAGCCACCGCGGCCCGCGCCATGGGCAGCACGCTGTCGCGCTTGCCGGTCCCGTGGCTGGGATCGACCAGGATAGGCAGGTGGCTGACGCGCCGGACGGCCGGGATGATGCTCAGGTCGAGGGTGTTGCGGGTGTGGTCGGTAAAGGTGCGTACGCCGCGCTCGCACAAAATAACCTCGTAATTGCCCTCGCTCATCACGTACTCGGCGGACATCAAAAACTCTTCCAGGGTAGCTGAGAGACCGCGCTTGATCAGCACCGGCTTGCGCAGTTGTCCGGCACGCTTGAGTAGGGAGTAGTTCTGCATATTGCGAGCGCCGATCTGCACCACGTCGGCCCATTCGGCCACCAGATCCAGGCTCTCGTTGTCGATGGCTTCGGTGACAATGCGCAACCCGAAGCGCTCGCGGACCTCGGCCATGATGCGCAGCGCTTCAAGACCGAGGCCTTGAAATGCATAAGGCGATGTGCGGGGCTTGTACGCGCCGCCGCGGAAGAATTGCGCGCCCGAGGCGGCCACATGCTCGGCAATGGCAAAGGCCTGTTCGCGGCTTTCGATGGAACACGGCCCGGCAATGATGGCCAGATCCTGGCCGCCGATACTGGCATCGGTTCCCGCGAACCGGATGACGGTGTCTTCCTGCTTCACGTCCCGGCTGGCCAGCTTGTAGGGCTTGGAAACACGGATGACTTCGGCTACGCCGGAGAGCTCTTCGAGGTCGCCGCGGTCCACTTCGCCCTGGTTGCCGGTGATGCCAATCGCCGTGCGCTGGGCCCCGGGAAGTGGATGGGCACGGAAACCCAACTGCTCAATGTGTTCGCAGACCGCCTGGATTTCCTCCTGCGTTGCCTGCGCCTTCATAACAACCAACATGACTGGATCCCTCGAATCCTCAGTCTATAGCAAGACCAGAGTTGCTGTACCCCGAGGCAATGTCCTCAAGTGTCTTTTCCCTCATGCAAAAGCCGCCTCGCAAACTCTCAAGAAGGGCATATTTACTCTGGTTTTGCTCTGTAGCGCAGAATCCAGTCCTCCTGTTCCTGCGTTTGAGGCACCAGAACGCCGCGAGCCGCTTGGATAGCCACCAGAGCTGACTCGGATTTCCATCCCAGATGGATCAACGCGCAGGCCGCCGTGACGGTGGACCGACCGATGCAGCCCCGGCAATGCACGCCAACCGCTTCCCCGGCGCGGAGGCGGTCCGCCAGCCCGGATACGAAACTTCGGAAGGAAGCCGTGTCCGGCGGAAGATGTGTGTCTGGAATCGGGTAAGAGAGACAATTCAATCCAATACTCACGGCTGCGGGACCTTCATCCGCCAGGTCAAGCAGGACGGCTTCTTCCTCTTCCAGCAGCGAAACCAGGGTTTGAATGCCCTTCTGTTGGATGCGGAGCAGCTCGTCCTCAAGCCTCTTGCCGCCGCGCGGGCAGAGAACAATGGCCAGCCGCACGGGCGGATTGCCTTTGATCCAGAAAACGCCGTTCATGATTCCCAGACTCTCACAAACCTTTCGATGCGGTCTCTGACGCTGGGAATGCCGAGGCCAAGCGCGGCATCGTCTTCGATCAGCGGAATCAGCTTGTCCAAACCCGGGCCGGAGTGGGCGCCGGTGAGGGCAATGCGGACACGGGGAATGGGATTGGTCATATCAGTTCTGATGATAGACGGCGAGGAGGAGCTGATCTGGGCAAAGCTGATTGACGGAATAAGTAAAGAATATTATCTTTACTTCAAAGAATTGAGGTAAATATGTCGCTATCCAGCACAGTCAGCAGCAAGGGGCAGGTGACCGTTCCGATTGAGGTTCGCCACCGGCTCGGCCTCAGAGAGGGGGATCGTGTGGAGTTTGTCTTCGACGAAGGCCGCACTTTCCTGCGCCCCGAGCGAGCGGCGAAGAACCCTTTTGCGGCCTTTGTAGGCGTCCTGCCAGCCTTCTCGACAAAGGAAGAGATCAATGCCTGGATTCGCGACCTTCGGGATGATGATCCTGGGCAAGGCCAGCCGCACGAAGAGGGCGAACAGTGAGAACGGCGATCGATACAAATGTCATTTCGGCGATTTGGTCTGGGGAATCGTCGGTGCCAAAACTCTTGGCTCAACTGGAGACGGCATCGACGGAAGGAGCGCTGCTCATCTCGCCGTTTGTCTTTGCCGAACTGCATGCTTACCCCGGCGCAACTGCCGAATATGTCTGCGGATTTCTCGATCAGACTGGGGTTGTAGTCGATTACCGGCTGGAAGAACGGGTCTGGACCGAAACGGGGCTTCGCTTCGCTCGGTATGCAGCGCGGCGCAGACAATCTACCGGGAAAAGCCCGTGGCGGCTACTCGCTGATTTTCTAATTGGCGCTCATGCCCTGGTGCAGGCAGATCGGCTGTTGACGCTCGACCCAACCCGCTACGCCCAGGATTTCCCGGAAGTACGGCTTTTGTAGGAGCCTGGGCGGCAATGCCTTCGAGGTACACTCCAGAATCTACGAGAAATGCTCCCATCCATGCGCTTCGAGCAGTTGAGGTCCCTCCGGCATAAGCAGAGTCATGGTTGGCTGGCCTGTGCGGGGTTTTGCGATGCGGCCGATTCTTGTGATTTTGACACCCGCTATCGAGCGGGGAACACGGGCAGTAGGCGGAGCGGCGAAGAGCAACTCGTAATCCTCGCCGCCGTGGAGGGCCTGATCGAGGGTTGCTGCCGGATGGATGGGTACCAGGACCGCTTCCACCTCGGCGGCCACGCCGGATTCCGCGCAGAGATGTGCCAGGTCAGTCGAGAGGCCGTCGCTCAGGTCAAGCGCGGCTGAGGCCACGCCGCGGCGTTGCAGCCAGAGTCCCTGCTTGATACGCGGCTGGGGGTAGAGATGCGCTGCAAGCTGCGCTTCCAGCTTTCTGGGAATGCGTGGAGGGTTCGAGCGGCCGGATTGAGCCTCGGCCAGTTCGCCAAGACGGGCTAAACCGGCAGCAGCTCCTCCCAGGGTGCCCGTGACGTAAAGCAAATCGCCCGGTCGTGCGCCAGAGCGAAGCAGAGCCCGCCCTCGGGGAACGGCGCCCACCAGGACGATGTCGGCCACGGGCGAGGGAGATTCGGCTAGGTCGCCGCCCGCCAGCGGGGTGTTATAGGCCTCGGCCAGGACCAGTAAGCCATCGAGAAAGCGCTGGACCCAGGCTGGACGATGGCCTGCCGCCGTGGTGAGCGAACGCGGTAAACCCAGTGAAAGAAAGACAGCTACGGGACGCGCGCCCATGGCGGCCAAGTCGCTCAAACCGCGCGCCAATGCCCGATGGCCGACGGCTTCCGGCTGGTGCCAGTCGAGGCGGAAGTGGCGGCCGGCGATCGATAAATCCGTCGTAACGGCCAATTCCTCACCCCTGCGCGGGGCCAGAAGGGCGCAATCGTCGCCAATGCCCAGGCTGAGGTCGCGGTTGGCAGCGTGCGCTGCCCGTTGGCGAATCTCGCCGAGCAGGGCAAGTTCGCCTCGTCCGCGAGCAATTCCAAAATGGGCCTGTTTCATTCGCATCTCCTGAGAATAAGGTAAACCGCCTGGATTCTGCCCGATGAACCTCATGAAATTGCAATTCTGCACCACTTTTTCAACAAGATGGAGATTTTCCTGGAATGAAATTCGTTGACCCTGCACGAAGCGGGTTGACCCTGCACGAAGCGGTTTGTTAACCTTGATAGAAGTTCCGAAAAGTACGCCCACTAGGGTGTATACGTCGTTTGGGGGGCCGGAAGGCTCCGTTGCTTAAGGCTTTTCTTGAGTACACAGCGAATTGCGGCCCTGTGGGTTGCAGGGATGAAAGGCGAGAATGCTGCGCAAGCGCTATTACATTTTATTTGTCGCCAGAGATGACGACGGCCGAATTCGCAAGATCCCCCTGCCATTACAGTATGTGGTTGGATTTGTTGCCGCCGCGTTGATTGGCACATTCACCATCGTGGGACTGGCCGGCTCTTACACCCGTATGCTTCTCAAGACCGAAAGCTACAACCAGCTCCGCCAGGATAAAGAAAACCTGAGCAAGAACTACAAGCAGATGGCGCAGATTGCGCATGACCGCAATGTGCAGGTAGCCTCGTTGGGAGCCTTGGCAAATGAAGTGACCGCGATCTACGGCTTGCGCCAGAACAGGCTGGCCAAGTCTGCGGCAGCGGCAAGCGCAGCGGCCGAACCTACGCCCGCCAGCATTGCGCTCACCGACGAGCCGGACCAGCAGCAGGTGAAGCTCTCCATCGACCAGTTTTATACGCTGCGGACCCAAGCCATGTCGGGCCGAGTCTCTCGCGCCCTGGAAGGCGGCCTGTCATCCGGCTTTGCTGGCGACTGGACAACCCTGGCCGATGCTCCTTCGCTCTGGCCGCTGGAGGGCCGCGTAGGGTCCGGCTTCGGTTCGCGCCAGGACCCGATCAACGGCGAAGGCGCCTTCCATTCCGGCATTGACATTGAAGCGCCCTACGGGTCGCCAGTGCGTGCTACGGCCGACGGTGAAGTCACCGGAACTACGATGGGCGCTGGATACGGCCGTCAGATCGTGCTCAGCCATGGCCACGATGTGGTCACTCTCTACGGACATCTTTCCGCAATGGCGGTTGTCCCGGGACAGCATGTCTCCCGCGGCCAGGTGATCGGCTACGTGGGCCAGTCGGGACGCGCCACCGGCCCCCACCTGCACTATGAGGTGCGTGTCCATAATGTGCCGGTCAATCCGCACAAGTATCTGCGCATGACCTACGAGCAGATGGCCTTCAACGACCCCGGCGACGCCGTTCCGCATACCAGAAAATAAGAGATCTGCAGCATTGAATTTAAGATCGGCTCCCGCACCATGGGAGCCGATCCTGTTTTTGGGCCTTTCCAATCATCAGCCTTGCGGCAGAATACGGGCTGCTACTTGGACGCGCCGGAGCTGGGGGAAGCATTCGGCGCGGAGCTTTCGTTGCCTTCTGAACCGCTGAACAGCGAGGGCGAGAGCGTAGCCGTAATCACCACCCGGTCGCGCTTCTGAGCAATCTCGGCGGTCTTCAGCAACTCTTTCAGGCCGTTATTGGCGGCATTGTCGGCCAAGGGCGCGGTAACGGCGCGGGCCATGATCAGCAGCATATTGAGCGCGTCGGTCTGGCTGGCGGCTTTGCTGATGCTGGGGGCGATCTCCATCACTTTGATATTCAGCGAGCCTCCCAGCGACAACGCCGGCGTAACGCTGGCGACGATGGTCGTGTCGGCTTCCAGCGGCAGCGAGAAACCTAAAATCTTGATGGCCCCGCTCTCCGAGAAGGGCAATCCGATCTGGCCCACGCCCCAGGCCAGCGAGAGCAGCGGAACCTCGTGGTAGTGGTGCCTCAGCAGCGTGGAGCCGGCAAACGGCCAGGCTGCGGTCGCGTGCCGGTCGAGAATGGAGTGAATCTGCTCCGGGGTGGGAGTATTGGAGACGGCCACCATGTCGTAGCCAATCTGCGCCACCCGCACCGTCCGCCCCTCCGAGGGAATCGAGTAGACGGTGTGGCCGGCGTAGGACTCGCGGCTCGTGGCGTGGGCGTCGAGCCAGGCGTTGAACTTCTGGCCGGTGATCTTCCCCACCAGCACCATCGAATACGCCACCGGCCCGTTCGGCCCGCTTGGGTCTGCCATGCGGTGCAGCGCGATGGCCGCCTCGTCCACGTCGCGCTCCGGGTCGATTCCAATCGCGTTAATGAACTGCTGGTACTCCGGCACGCGCTCAGGCGGCTTCAGGTCTTTGTGAAAAAGGGCCCGTACCGGATTGAGGTTGATGTAGAGAATGCCGTCGGACTCGGGCAGTAGGCGCGCTGCCTCCGGCGGAGCCTTCGAGCGCAGGAAGATAGCCACGGCCAAAAATAGCAGGACCGCGGCCACAATCCAGAGCGTTCTGCGTGTGCGTCTGTTCATCATGAGCCGTCAGAAATACCCTATCATTCCCGGCGTAGTTGTAGACACGCCCGCTGACGGACTACGGTGCTACTGCTTTGCAGGTGCATGCTCAAGTTCGGCGTTCAAGTGAATTGTGCCGCTGGTGACGTTGAGGGTCTTGGCCCAGTCGGCCTTTTTTTGACGACGATCTGATGGCTGCCCGCATCAATTGTGATCATTGAGGGCATATTCCCTACGAAAGCACCGTTGATCTCGATGCCTGTGCCGGTGAAATGGAGGAATCATTCGGGTTCAAGTGCCAATCATCCTGTCAGCATCGCGAGTTCAAGCCAAACGCGCTCAATCAACAACGGCAAAGGTGTAGATTTTCCCGGAACTTGCAAGGCTTCTCTGCGAAACTAAATCCAACGGCGGCAGAAAGCCATACTCGCCTTTTCCCGTCGATGCCGGCAATGTAATCGCATAGGCGCGAGGCGCAATTTTTCTGCTGGTGAAGTCGACAGCGTCCCTTGTAGCGCCGCCTGTTACATGAACAATGCCTCCCGTGAGAGAGCGAAACTCGCGACTATCGGTATTGAGGCGAAACTTCAAAAGCTGATACTCGCCCGGAGATCTACCTTCCGGGACATAAAGAATAAACTCCGCTGGAGCCTTGAGTATCAGACGGCTCCTGGTGCCTCCAATGTGGCCATTTAGGTCTCCCTTAATGAGTCCTATGCTCCCAAGGTGCTTTAGGGCGCCACCTGTCTTGAAGTTCACTACTTCGGTAACAACTTCATTCCATATACCATCCCTGTCCTTGCTGTAAATCCCCACACTGTCGACGCCCGGCGGCAAGCTAGGCGTTCCCAGATCGTTGGAGGCGGCAGAAGAAGGTGTTGCGGCTCCTGTGCTTCGAGCTATGACTGCAGCAATCACCTTGTTGCTACTTCCTGCAGCTTTCAAAGCGATCAGCCCATCCGCGGAGGTGTCATACGCTCCCGGCGAAGCGTTGATTGTTGTGACAATCAGGTCATCCGACAGACCAGCCTTGACCAGCTTGATAACGGAGTCGTTGTTGAGTGCTTGTTGGGCAGTAAGCAGAGGGCACATAACCAAGAATAGAAATGCGAGAATTAATTTGCGCACGAGTTCTCTCCTTGTGATTCAAAACCAATAAATTTTCTGGAAAATGGTGACATAATTATCCGGCCAGCCTACTGCAATGCGCAAGAGTCATCCAAAAATGCCGGGAAATATTCGCATTAAAACGAAACGCCCCCAAATCTCAGAATCGGGACTTGGGGGCATCCAATTGACTGCAATTTCAAGTAACTTCTTTACCGCCCAACCGCCAGCACAACAAAGCTGCCGGGAATGATGGCGGGACGCGGGCGCGGATTCTCCGCTGTGGGCGCGGGACGCGGACCAAACTCGGCGGTGACGAGATAGATGCGGTCAGAGGCCGGATCATAGGTCATGGTGCGTGCGCCGCGCTGGGTGGCCAGTTCCTCCAGAACCGGATAGCCGGGAGCTTTGGCATCAATGACGGTGAGCGTGCCACTGCCGCCATTGGAAGAAAAAGCCAGCTTGTCTTTGGCGTCCCAGCCGGCTCCGTCTGGCCCATCGCCAATGGCCGCACTGGCGAGCACCTTGCCGGTCTTCGCGTCGGTCACGACCATCTTCTTGCCGTCGCAGACACTGAAAAGCCGTCCGCCAGTAACATCCAAGGCCAGACCGCTGGGCGATTCGCATCCCGTGAGCGCCCATTCGGCTGTGAGCTTGTTGCTCTTGGCGTCCAGACGGACCAGTTCGTTCTTGTCTTCGATATTGACAAAGACCGTACCCCAGCCATCAACAACAGCGAACTCAGGCTTGCCGTGCAGAGGAATGGTGGCGACAACCTTGCGCGTTGCGGCGTCGATCACCGTGGCGTCATTGCTGCGGCCGTTGAAGGCCCAGACAGTCTTGGTGAACGGTTCGAAAATAATGGCATCGGGATTGGTTCCCGCGGGAACGGTGGTCACAACAGCCAGCGTTGCGCGATCAAAGACAACCACCGCATTCCCGCCGCCGTCTGAGATGAAGCCAAATTTGCCGATAGCGTCGAGGGCAATGCCGTGGGTGCCATGAAGCCCGGCGATGCTGCCAACCAGCTTGCCGGTCTGCGTGTCAACCACATCGACGCGCGCGCCGCGGGTCAAATAAAGCCGATGGGCCGGAGGATCGGCGCGCAGGTCGTCCCACCCGCCATCGCCACTCAGCTTCCAATGGTCAACGATCTTGTATGGTTGCTGCGCGGCGATTGGACGAACCCCAACCAGAAGGCCACAGAGAAAAAATGCGGCGACGAAGGACCGGACAACAAAACGAAAAGCGCGTTGCATGGGCATGAAAAGGCTCCTGGGACTACGCGGCAAGAATACCACTTCCCGGCTGCGGCTGAATCACTGAGGCCAGTCAAACCCGGCCCGATACAATACCCTCATGGATGCGGCCCTAAACGGCCATGGAGATAGATACTTTGCGCATCGTTCTTTCGAATATCGGCACCTATGGCGACACCAATCCGCTGATCGCCCTTGCCCTGGAACTGAAGCGGCGCGGGCACACGCCGGTGATGGCGCTGCCGGCGGTTTATGAGCCGAAGATCCGGCCTCTGGGACTGGAATTCCACGCTATACGGCCAGACATCGACCCCACCAACACCATCCTGGTGGAGATGATTTACGACATCAAGAACGGCACGGAGCATGGGCTGAGGGATTTCCTCTTCCCCGTGCTGCGGCAGACTTATGACGATCTGCTGGACGCAGCCACCAAGCCCGAGCGCGCCGACCTGCTGCTGCTGGGCGAGCTGAACTACGCCGGGCCGCTGGTCGCTGAAGTAACGGGAATTCCCTGGGCCAGCTACGTGCTGGCGCCGCTCTCGTTCTTCTCCGCCTTCGACCCGCCCGCGCTGCCCGGCTACCCATGGCTGGCGCGGGCCGACGAGGTAGTCCCGGGTTTCGGGCGGGTCATCAAGCGGGTGTCGCGGTTTGTGAGCCGCAAGTGGCCTGAACCAATCTATAAACTGCGCCGCGAACTGAGCTTGCCCAAAGGCGCGAATCCGCTCTTCGACGCCAAGCATTCGCCCAATTTGGTGCTGGCCCTGTTTTCCCGCGCGCTGGGAGTGGAGCAAAAGGACTGGCCCGCGCACACGTTGATTACCGGCTTCTGCTACTACGACGCGGACGCGGGCAATCAGGCGCTGCCGGAGAATCTGGAAGCGTTTCTCGCCGCGGGTCCGCCCCCGGTGGTCTTCACCCTGGGGTCGGCGGCGGTACTAGCCGCTGGAAACTTCTATGAGGTTTCTGCGCAAGCCGCCATCCATCTTGGTATTCGCGCGGTGCTTTTAATCGGAACTGACCCGCGCAATCGATTGAAGACCGCCCTTCCGGCGTCCATCTGCGTGGCCGAGTACGCGCCCTACTCTGAGCTGTTCAACCGCTCGGCAATGGTGGTGCATCAGGGCGGTGTGGGAACCACGGCGCAATGCCTGCGCGCGGGCAAGCCCATGCTCATCATGCCCTTCTCGCACGACCAGCCGGACAACGCCCGGCGAATGCGGCGGCTGAAGGTGGCGCGAGTGATCGAACGCGGCAATTACAAGCCGACGCGCGTGGCACAGCGGCTACAGGCGATGCTGGCCGAGCCGCAGCTTGCTCAGCGCGCCATAACCGTGGCGCAGCAACTCAGCAGAGAAAACGGCGTGCACGCAGCCTGTGATGCGTTGGAAGAGTTATATGTCCGTACGCTCCAGAGCGGGTTGTAGCGCCTGCCTTCCCGGTCTGGCGCAAAGGCTAATATGAGATAGCTGCATCGATGATGAGTGCGCCATAAAGGATGAGGCCGGTCATCAAACAGGTGTTTTTTGTGCGCTACGCCATCAAGTTTTGAAAAGGAAAAATACGATGAAACCCCTGGCTGGAATTTGCCTTGCAATCCTCGGTTTTTGTTTTACGCCGATCAACGCCAAAGCGCAGCAGCAGCAACCCACGCAACTACGTGCTCCGTCGACTCCTATTGTCGTGCACGACCCTTACTTCAGTATCTGGTCGTCGGCGGATCGGCTTACCGATAGCTCTACCCAGCACTGGACCGGATATCAGCAATCCCTGAATGGCATTGTAAGGGTCGATGGAAAGAATTATCGCTACCTTGGCGATGCGGATGGCAAGATTCCGCCCCTCAACGAGGTCCATCGTCAGATCACCGCAACCCGCACGATAGTTACTTTGCAAAGCCCTGAGATCGAGCTGCGAATTGAGTTTCTTACGCCGGCATTTCCCGACGACATGAAGGTCATGGCGCGCCCTGTCACTTATATGACATGGGACGTGAATTCCCGTGACGGCAAAACGCATGATGTTTCTCTCTATCTGGACGCTGATGGAGCGATTGCAACCAATAGCTCCAACGAGCCAGTGGTCTGGTCGCGCGCGGAAATCGACGGCCTTCATCTGCTGCGCGTTGGAACTTCGAAGCAATCCATGCTGGAGCAGTCTGGCGACAACATGCGCATTAACTGGGGATACTTCTATATAGCTGTTCCCAAGGGCGAAGGGCAGGCAGTGGTTGCCGCCGGCAACGGTACTGATCGCAGCAATTTTGCTTCCACCGGCAGCATTTCCGGCCAGGACGATCTGGCCCAGCCGCGCATGCCGCTGAGCCATTATCCAGCGCCGCCGGCGCTTAATGTTGTTTTGCCGCTCGGCGCCGTTGGAACCGCTCCGGTATCACGTCACGTACTCCTGGCCTACGACGACATCTACTCCGTCGAATATATGCACCAGAAACTGCTGCCTTATTGGCGTACCCAGTTCGCCGATTTCACCGCATTGCTGAAGGGCGCTGAACAGGACTATCCGCGGCTCCGGAAGCGGTCCGAGCAGTTCGATGCGGATCTTCAATCCGACTTGGCGCATGTTGGGGGCTCTGAATACGAGGCGATTGCAACGCTCGCCTTCCGTCAGTCCATTGCGGCCCACAAACTAGTGGAAGACGCGAATGGCATTCCATTCCTCATGCCCAAAGAAAATTTCAGCGGCGGGTCTATCTCAACTGTCGATGTAATCTATCCTTCTTCGCCGATCTTTCTTCTTCTGAATCCCAAGCTGGTTGAGGCGGAGATGGAGCCGGTAATGCGCTATGCCCAGACGGAACACTGGAAGTTTCCTTTCGCGCCGCACGACCTCGGCGACTATCCTCTGGCGAACGGACAGCTCTATGGCGGCGGCGAGATCTCAGAAGAAGATCAAATGCCAGTAGAAGAATCTGGAGACATGATTCTTATGGTCGCGGCGGTTACGCGTGCGGAGCATAACACCGAATTTGCCGCGCGTTACTGGCCGCTACTTACTAAGTGGGCTGAATATCTGCTGGCCAAGGGATTCGATCCTGGAAATCAACTTAGCACAGATGACTTCGCAGGGCATCTGGCGCACAACACCAATCTCTCCATCAAGGCGATTGAAGCATTGGCCGCCTATGCGCAACTAGCGGAAAAGCTGGGCGACCACAAATCTTCCCAGCAGTACGGATCCGCAGCCAGGGCAATGGCCGCCAAATGGGGGCCGATGGCCGCTGAAGGCGACCATTACCGCCTGGCCTTCGATAAGTTGAATACGTGGAGTCAGAAGTACAACCTTGTATGGGATAACATTCTGGACCTGCACCTATTCCCCTCCGGAATAGCTGACCTTGAGGTTGCGTTTTATAAATCCCACATGAACGCTTTCGGATTGCCTTTGGATAGCCGCGCGAAATATACAAAACTGGACTGGACGGTGTGGTCGGCGACCTTGGCTCGCAATCCGGAAGACTTCAAGGCTATCATTCATCCGGTTTACCAGTTTCTCAATCAAACTCCCAACCGTGTGCCGATGACGGATTGGTATGACACGATTACAGCGCGTGAAGTCGCCTTCCAGGCGCGCTCGGTCGTCGGCGGTGTGTACATCAAAATGCTGGCAGATCCGCAGGTGTGGAGCAAATGGGTCGCGAGCGCGCAGGAAGCGCCGCAAGCTAAGTAACCCATCCGAGTCGTCTGTACAGAACTGGCGCAATAGCTGCAATCTCCCAATGAATCTGAAGGAGATTGCGGCAATTGCGCCCGTTTTGTGCGTTTTCCGCGGCGGCTGTGGTGATCAGTTACGCCGTCGGCCGCCAGCGCAGAATCGGTTTGCGGGCCGCCTGCACTTCGTCCATGCGCGAGACGCGAGTCGAGTGCGGCGCGGTCTTCACCAGTTCCGGATTTTCGTCCACTTCGCGGGCGATGGCGCGCATAGCATCAATGAACAGGTCCAACTCCTCCAACGACTCGCTCTCAGTGGGTTCAATCATCAGCGCACTATGGACGATCATCGGGAAGCTGACCGTGTAAGGGTGGAAGCCGTAGTCGATCAGCCGCTTGGCGATGTCGCCGGTCTTCACGCCTTTGGCCGCCTGATACTTGTCGCTGAAGACCACCTCGTGCATCGACGCGGTCTTGTAGGGCAGCTCATAGAGGTCTTCGAGTTTGGCGCGAATGTAGTTGGCATTGAGCACAGCGTCTTCCGTGGTCTGGCGCAGGCCGTCGGGACCGTTGGCCAGGATGTAAGCCAGGGCGCGGATGAAGATGCCCACGTTGCCGTAGAAGGTGCGAACCCGGCCCACCGACTGCGGCCGGTCATAATTCCAGTGCTTCGTACCGTCCTTGTCCTGGACGAGGACCGGAACAGGAAGGAACGGCTCCAGAAACGCCTTGCAGGCCACCGGGCCGGAGCCGGGACCGCCGCCGCCGTGCGGCGTCGAGAAGGTCTTGTGCAGATTCAGGTGCATCACGTCCACGCCGAAGTCGCCCGGTCGCGCCTTGCCCACCAAGGCGTTCATGTTGGCGCCGTCCATGTAGAGCAGCGCGCCCTTGGCGTGGAGAATTTCGGCAATCTTTTCGATCTGGCTCTCGAAGACTCCAATCGTCGACGGGTTGGTCAACATCAGCGCGGCTGTCTCTTCATCCACCTGCCGAGCGAGCGCTTCCAGGTCGATCCCGCCTTCGGCGTTCGACTTGAGGCTTTCCACCGTGTAGCCGCAAATGGCCGCGGAAGCCGGGTTGGTCCCGTGCGCCGAGTCGGGAATGAGAATCTTCTTGCGCGCATTGCCCTGCGACTCGTGCCATGCGCGAACCAGCAAAATTCCAGTAAATTCGCCGTGCGCGCCGGCGGCCGGTTGGAGGGTAATCGCATCCATGCCGGTAATTTCGATCAGGCAGCGCTGCAGCAGGTCGATAACTTCCAGGGAGCCTTGCGCCAAAGAGTCTGGACGGTAAGGATGCGCCTCGGCTAGACCCTCGATGCGGGCCACCAGCTCGTTCACTCTCGGGTTGTACTTCATGGTGCAGGAGCCCAGCGGGTACATCCCCAGATCGATGGCGTAGTTCCACGTCGAGAGCCGCGTGAAGTGGCGGATAATCTCGATCTCGCTCAGTTCGGGCAGCTCACCTGGCACTTTGCGGTGGGCGGCGCCCAGCAGGGCGGCCGCGTCTACAGCGGGCACATCCAGTGGGGGCAGCTTGTAGGCGCGCTTGCCGGGCGAGGACTTCTCGAAGAGCAGCGCCTCGTTCTGCGTCGGGTGGGGACGAACTTTCTTGATGGTGCTTCCTGCTGAAACTTCAGATGTTGCCATTTTTCATGCCTCGCTGCAAATTCTTTGAGCCTGTTCAGGCTAACTTTCCTTGATCGAATCCTGCTGCTTCCCGGCGCCTGAAAAACGCCTTTCGTTCAAAACCCACACACACCGCGCCCAGACATATCCAGCAAAAAGACAAGCGATCAGCGTGCTTACTACAAGAATCCAAGTCAACGTCTTGTGACGGGCAAGCACATTCGTGATCGTGGTCAGGATAAACATGATGCCGCCCCACTTCAGCACTCCCCGGTACAGAAGGAACGATCGCTTGCCATGCTTCCGCTTCTTCTCCCATTTCAGGCGTTGCCTGTTAAACACCGCGGATCTGAAGTTATCAAACACTTACTCATCTCCATTCGCGAATGTAAAACCGGCCACGCCAACCACGCTCACTTCATCGCTGCCTTTACCTGCCTGTCAGCGCATTCGCCGCTGCGTCGATCTGCGCGCGAGTAATAATTTCGGTGGCGCACCACAGCGCGCAATGGCTCAGTTCGGGATACCAGCGGCTCAAGTCAATGCCACCGACAATCTTTGCATCCAGAAGGCGCTGGCTCCATTGCGCTGGAGACTCCTCGGTTTGCAACACAAACTCGTTGAAGCGGGACGCGCCGCTGAACAGCAACTTCGCTCCGGGCTGGGCAGAAAGGGTTTTGGCTGCGTAATCCGCCTTGGCCAGGTTATGCTCTGCCAGTTCGCGGATTCCCTCTTTGCCGTAGACGCTCAGGAAGATGGTGGCCATCAGCGCAACCAGGGCTTGATTGGTGCAGATGTTCGAGGTAGCTTTTTCCCGCCGGATGTGCTGCTCGCGGGTTGAAAGAGTGAGCACAAAGCCGCGGTATCCAGAACCATCGACGGTTTGCCCCACCAGGCGTCCGGGCATCTGGCGAACATACTGCTCCTTGGCCGCAAGGACGCCGCAGAACGGGCCGCCGTAGCTCAGCGCGACGCCGAACGATTGCGCCTCCATGCTGACGATGTCGGCTTCAACCGGCGGGCGGACAACTCCCAGCGAAATTGCTTCGGCGATGGAGACGATAAGCAGAGCGCCTTTGGCGTGAACGAGCTCCGCGATGGCCGGAATGTCCTCAATGGTGCCGAAGAAGTTCGGACTTTGCACCAGAACGGCAGCGGTTTCTTCCGTCACGGCCGCTTTGAGTGCAGCCATATCGATGCGGCCTGTCTCGCTGTCGTAGCCAATCAGCGTCGAGGGCATACCCTGGTGCTTGGCGTAGGTGGTCATCACTTCGCGATACTCGGGATGAACCGTCGAGGCCACCACGTACTTCTCTCGTCCGGTGACGCGCATGGCCATCCTGACCGCTTCGGCAGCACCCGTCGAGCCGTCGTACATACTCGCATTCGCCACGTCCATGCCGGTCAACTCGGCGATCATGGTCTGAAACTCGAAGATAGCTTGCAGCGTCCCTTGAGCTATTTCAGCCTGGTAGGGCGTGTAGCTCGTCAGAAACTCGCCGCGCTGGATCAGCGAGTCGATAATGACCGGGCGATAGTGGCGATACGCCCCTGCACCAAGAAAGCTGGCGTAATCGGTGGCGTTCTTCGCGCCCGCCGCGCGGAAGTAGTCGATGATCTCGCTCTCGGCATGCTGCCGCGGGACGTCAAGGTCGCGGTTCAGACGATGCTCGGCAGGAATGACGGCGAATAAATCGTCAATGGCGGCCGCGCCGATGGCGGCCAGCATCTTTTCACGTTCGGCGGGAGAATTGGGAAGGTAGCGCATGGTGTCCTTTGGGTAGAACGGTTCAGTACAAGGGATGGGTGGGTTGGGATTAAAAATACCGTTTTGGCTTGGAATTTCCGTACCTTCGACAAGCGACCGTGCCCCACCCTTGCGATTTCTTTCCGTCGCAAAGGTGGGAATCGATGAGCTACTCTGCGGTTTTCCTATTCCCTGCTCCCTGGTCCCTGTTCCTATTCCGTCTCTTCCGAGATGAAGGCCTCGTAAGCGGCGACGTCAAGCAGGGCGTTGACTTGCGCGGGGTCAGCGAGTTCGACCTTGATAATCCAGGTCTCGTGGGGCTTCTCGTTGATCTTGTCAGGTGCGTCCTTCAGCTCCTCGTTGATGGCGGTCACCGTGCCGGTAACGGGCGAGTAGAGGTCGCTGACCGCCTTCACGCTTTCAACGGAACCGAAGGTGGCGTTGGCGGTAACCGCGTCCCCCACCTTGGGCAGGTCCACGTAGACGATGTCGCCGAGTGAGTTCTGGGCGTAGTCGGTGATGCCGATGGCGCCGATGGAGCCCGTGAGCTCAATCCATTCATGTTCGCGGGTATAACGGTAGTTTGCGGGATAGGCCATGACGATTTCACTCCTCCAAAAAGCGAAGACCCAGTGTACGACTTGGGGGGGCTGCTGGGAAACAGTACGCGCGCGAGAAGAAAACCGGGCGCCCCAAGCGGGTGTGCCTACAGCGACGGGCCGAAGGCTGGATAGGGCTGAAGGGGCACAAGAGCCACAATTTCCAGCATTCCGGCCTGATTGATGGGAAGGCTCCCCAGGGCGGCGCGGACCTCGGCTTCACTGGCGGCTTCCCAGAGCATGACGGCTCCGGGTATGTCGCCACGGCGCCAGATTTGCCGCAGAATGCCCGCGGCATACATCTCTTTGACGCGCGCGCTCTCGCGGGCGCCCAGTTCCGGGGTAAAGGCTTCAGGCGGAAAAGCATCCGTACGACGACGGGAAAGGGATAAAAATTGCATGGATCGATTGTAAACGGAGGGATTGCAGCAAAACCAGGGATGATGCATCCCGGAACCATGCACTCAAGTCGACGCGACCAACAGGGAGCGGCGACCTTCAACGAAGCAAATCAGGATACAGGTCCCTGGTTTTGCTCTAGGAACTTGTTGAAAAAGGCCCGGTTTTCCGAGGCGGGTCTGCAATCTCATTCGTCTAACAAATATGCGTGGAGACGAGCGGATTCAGGATGGGATGTTCAGCTATGTTTCGTTGGAG
>Ga0182014_10000655_pt1 | contig 46761 bp, 36 predicted proteins | sample 612S2DmetaG_FD_120489 | JGI IMG/M metagenome (GOLD analysis project Ga0182014, IMG submission 120489) | Permafrost microbial communities from Stordalen Mire, Sweden - 612S2D metaG | ecosystem: Environmental > Terrestrial > Soil > Wetlands > Permafrost | place: Sweden: Stordalen | collected... | reverse complement strand
TGGCGGCGGCGGCGGCGGAGGAGTCGCCCCAACCACACCGCTGACCCAAGCCGCACTCTCACTCACGAGTACGGCCGGAACGGTCGGGACAGCGTTGACACTGACGTCAAGTGGAGGATCCGGTTCGGGAGCGCTTTCCTACAAGGTCACTGATCCCGGCACTGCCGGGTGCACGATCTCAGGTGGATCCGTAAGCGCGACGACCGCGGGAACGTGCACGGTTACTGCGACCAAGGCCGCCGACGCGACGTACAAGTCCGCGTCCTCGACCGCTACGACGGTGACCTTCATCGCCGCCGTGGTGATCCCTTCAAAGCCACCGAAGTCAGCGCCGAAGATTCCTAACGCCCTGACGGTGAAATTCGCGAAGGCGTCGGTCGGACTTCAGGCGAATTACCAGAAGGCTCTGAACAAGCTTGCGAAGAAACTCGTCACGGGTGCCGCCGTCACCGTTCGGTATTACACCAAGGGACAGGCCAAACTCGCCAAGTCGCGAGCATCAGCGACTGCGAAGTTCTTGCAGAGCCGAACGCTCTACACAGTCTCAATCAAACTTGCTGAAAACAAGCAGAAGTCATCACCGAATGTTGTGGTAGTTCCAACAAAGAATTAACGAGCGCGCCGCTTCTCGGAGTGCTCGACTGGGTCAGCGCTGACCACATTCACTACAAATACCGTAGTGAATGTGGTCAGCGCTACACCTGTTCCACTCGCGAAGACACTTCGGCGCGATGAAGTGGATGCAGGATCGTTCGTCTCGTTCGGCGAAATCCATTCGTCGTGTGACGCGGCAATTGCGAAATCACGCAAGGCGTGTTGAATCGTCTCAATCGATTGGATATCACTCACTTTCTGACTTTGGCAAGGGTGCTCTCGCAAATAAATCAGGGGGCTCCTCGACATTTTGCGAGGGTCGCGAAGCCGTAAAAGTGGGCAATCTTGGGGTGGTTTCAAGTACGCCGGGCCTCTAATTTTCTCATTGGAAATGCGGTCCAGTGCGGGCCGATAGGGCCCTTCCGAACGAGGAGTTCACATGCCTACGGCAAAGACGCTGACGACCCGAATCGCAATTGCGGTCATTGCGATGAGCGGAGCGCTCATGGCACCACTTGGCGCCAGCGTGGCCTCAGCCGCTACTCCTCCCACGCTCAACCTGAACGTGCTGCTCATTGGTGGTGCGACGACCGCCGCGTGGCAGTCCGCACTTTCGAGTGAGGGTGTCGCGTACACGCTGGTCACTCCCAGTGGTGCGTACGGTTCCGAGACGATGACGTTGCCGACGTTGTCGAGTGGCACCACCGCGAATTTCGACGGTGTCGTGTTCGCTGATTCACCCTTCGCCTTCGCGGCGGGGCAGCTAACGACGCTCGACGCTTTCGAATCGCAGTTCCAGATTCGTCAGGTCGATGGCTACGAATACCCTTCGACGCTCTTAGGTGAGACCGAAGTGTCATCGGGATCGATCGCCGGCACGACCGGCACGCTGAACGCGGCGGGACTCGCCGCGCTGCCCGCGCTCAAGGGACCGGTTCCCTTCGACGTCGGCACACTCGGATACGGCGCGACGGTCAACACCGGTGCGCCGTTCACGCCGTGGCTCACGAGTTCGACCGGCACCGTGCTCGCGGGCGTATACCAGCACCCCAACGGCGACGCGCAGTCCGGCGTCACCGAGCTCACGTTGAATTTCGACTACCTCGCGACCTCTCTTGAATGGCTCTTACTGTCACCGGGGATCATCAACTGGGTGACGCAGAGCACACACGTGGGCCTGTACCGGAACTACTTCGGACAAGACATCGATGACAACTTCATCGCGGACAACGAGTGGAGTTCGAAGTACCAATGCACGCCCGCCGCCACTGACCCGATCGACTTCACCTGCCCGGCCGGGGTCGCCGGCAATACGGCCGATGAGCCGGCCGACGTGCAGATGAGTGCGGCCGACGTCGCCTACGTCGTGGCGTGGGAAGCGCAGACCGGTATCACGTTGAACATGGCGTTCAACGGCGTCGGTGCGTGTACCGCGCCGACGGCCGCCGCTGAATCGAACGCGAAGTGCACGGGATCGATCACTGAAAACGGTACGACTTACACGATGCCCGGCCAAGTTGTTGACTCGACGTCTCCCAACGACCAAGGCCTCATCAACGCGTTACTCGCGGACCAGAAGGACTTCAACTGGACCACGCACACCTGGAGCCACGAGTTCCTCGGCTGCGTCATCTGGCAACAGCAGCCCTTCACCTCCGCCACGGCTGCGACGGGCGGCACGCTCGCCGCGGGAACCTACGACTACGAGATCACGGCCGCCACCGCGTACGGAGAGTCCGAGCCGTCAGTCGCCAAGGCAGTGACGCTCTCCACTACCCACTCGGCGACCTTGACGTGGCCCGACGCCACCAACGGCACCGGCACGGCCGGCGCCGGTCCGAAGCTGTGGCAAGAAGAGGCCAACCACACCGGTGGCACGGGCTTCTGGGGCTACAACATCTACCGCAAGACTTCGACCGGTGCAACCTACGGGTACATCGGCCACGTCGCGGAGGACCCGACCGGGGCCACCGCCAACTACACCTTCACCGACACTGGTGCGGTGACGCCCGGCGTCGCGCCAGATTCGTCAACGACGGACCCGACGGCCACGAACCCCGGCATCGACTGCGCGAATGGCACCACCGCCTGGGACCCCGCGAACGACCCCAACGGCCAGACCGACGCGTCGATCGACACCGAGATCGCCTGGGACCAAGAGTTCGCCGCGGCCAACGGTCTCACGAACTACAGCCCGGCCGTCGTCATCACCGGCGAGCACTCGGGAATCGAAAACCCCAACATGCCGGCCGCGCTCCACAACGTCGGCGTCAACGTCTTCGCCGCCGACGCGTCACGTCAGCCCCAGCAGTACGCGCTGAGTTCCGGCGGCACGACGGCCGAATCAGCGCCGCGCTACCCGAGCAACATCTACTACAACGCTTCGAACTGGCCCGATGAGATCAACGAGTACAACACGCTCTACGTCGCGCCCGGTGTGAGCCTCGGCAACACGACCTATCCCAGCGAGACCGGCCACTGTGCGGCCTCGGGCGCCACGACGTGTTTGACCACACCGGCGACCGAAACCTCGATATTGGCCTCGGAGTCCTCGATCATGTTGAGTCACGTCTTGGCCAACAACCCGCGTGTTGGCTACGCCCACCAGACCGACCTCATCGGTCCGGCGGCAACCGGGTACACGATCCTGAGTCTCATCAACTCCATGCTCTCGCAGTACAACGCCTGGACGACCACGCCGCTGACCCCAATGAACGACGCCACCGAGGCGACGGTGCTCGGTGAGCAGGCGGCGTGGGCGAGCGCGCAGAGCGCGAAGTCGGTGACGGCGACCGACACCAACGGCGTCGTAACGATCACCAACACGTCCGCCGCTCCGATCACCGTGCCGTTCAGCGCGCCGCTGGGATCGACCGTGGGCGGAGCCGCCTACGGTCAGGCCTACGGCGGCACTCTTTCGGCCTGGACGACGATTGCCGCCAAGGGCACGCTCGTCGTCGATGAGAAGGTGGCCCCGACGATCACCAGCGCGAACGCCGCGACGTCGATCGTGGGTACGCCCTTCAGCTTCACGGTTCACACGACCGGCGCTCCGTCGCCCGCGCTCTCATTCACGGGCAGCCTGCCGACCGGCATCGCGTTCCTGGATAACGGCAACGGCACGGCGACCATCTCGGGGACTGCGGCCGCTGGCACGGGTGGCACGTTCGCGATCACCATCACCGCCGCGTCGAGCGCCGGGACCACGACTCAGTCATTCACGTTGACCAACGCCCAAGCTCCCACCATCACCAGTGCGGCGGCCGCGCAGTTCTACACGGGCTTTGCCAGTACGTACACAGTGACGACGACCGGTTCGCCAACGCCGACGATCGCCGAAACCGGAGCGCTGCCGAGCACGATGACCTTCAAAGACAACGGGAACGGCACGGCGACCATCACCGGTACTCCGCCCGCTGGATCGAACGGGACCTATCCGGTCACGATCACGGCGAAGAATAGCTCTGGCAGTACCGCGACGCTGGACTTGGTGATCACGGTGTCGACCTCGAGCGCGCCCGCGATCACGTCTTCGGCCGCCGCCGACTTCGCCTCGGGCACCGCCGGCAGCGTCGCCGTGACCACGACGGGCGTGCCGACGCCGGCCCTGACTTACACCGGCACCCTGCCGACCGGGATCGGCTTCAAAGACAACGGCAACGGCACGGCGACCATTTCGGGATCGTCCACGCAAGTGGGCGCCTTCCCAATCGTTGTGACCGCCGCGAACGGCGTCACGCCGAACGCGCAACAGACCCTCACGGTGAACGTCGGCACCGCGCCGACGGTCTCCAACGCCGCACCACCCGCGGCCACGGTCGGCACTCCCTACAGCTTCAAGGTGACCACGACGGGATTCCCGGCGCCGGCACTGGGCATCTCGGCCGGCACGCTGCCACCGGGCCTTACGTTCACGGACAACAAAGACGGCACGGCGACGATTGCTGGAACCCCGCTGCCGGGATTCCAGGTGGATTCGCCATTCAACTTCACCGTCACCGCGACCAACTATGTCAACACGTCATCCCTGGCGCTCTCCATTGCTTTGGGCGCCTCGTCGATCACGCAGGTCGCGCCGACGAGTGACTCGACCACGGTTGACCTTTCGAGCGCCTACACCAAGCAGTTGAACGTGACGGGTAACAACGGCGCCGTGAACTTCACGGCGACCGGCGGCAGTACGACTGACCTCTCGATCGGCTTCAGCGGGATTGTAAAGACCAGTGGGTACCTCGCGGCCGGCACGTACAACTTGAACGGTACCGACGTCGACGGTAACGGCGACAAGGGCACCTGGTCCTTCGCGCTGACGGTCACGCCGAGCACGATCACCCAGACGACCCCCACCAGTGCGTCCGTCACCGTTGATAGTTCTGGTACCACGCCGCTCGTGGCGCAACTCGCGCCAGGTACCCACGACGCGAGCGCCATTACCTACGCCACCACCGTGACGAGCACCTCCGTAAGCGTTTCATCGACCGGCGCGGTCACCGTGACGGGCGGACCGATTCGGGTGGGCACCTACACCGTCTCGGGGACCGACTCCGACACCTTGAAAGATACCGGCACCTGGACGTTCACGCTCACCGTCACGCCGAGCACGATCACGCAGATCGGCATCACCGGTGCCACGTCGGCCGTCGACGCGTCCTCGACCACGACGACACAGCTCACGACATCCGGCAGTAACGGCGGCAGCGTCACGTTCGCGCCAACAAGTGGCGACGAGACCGATCTCAAGGTCACCGCCGCGGGTCTCGTCTCGACGGCCGGCTACCTCAAGGTCGGCACGTACACCTTCGGCGGGGCCAGTACCGACGCCGACGGCGACACGGGCACCTGGACGTTCACACTGACGGTCACGCCCAGCACGATCCTTCAGACGACGCCGTTGACGGGAACGACGAGCGTCGACACTTCGTCGGCCTTCACCGACCAATTGGCACCGTCCACGCACGACGGAAGTGCGGTGTCCTACGTCGCGTCACCGACCAACGCCAACATCAGCGTTTCGGCGAGCGGGGCCATCAGGGTCATCGGCGCGCCACTCAAGGTCGGTGCGTACACCGTCTCGGGGACTGACTCTGACACTTTGAGCGACACCGGCACTTGGACGTTCACGCTCACCGTCACGCCGAGCACGATCACGCAGACTTCACCAACCACCGCCACGGTCTCGGTCGACAACTCCTCAGCCTTCACGGGACAACTCGCGCCCACGACGCACGACAGCACCGCTGTCACGTACGTGACGGTCGTGAAGAGTACTGGTCTCAACGTCTCGAGCTCGGGCGCCATCACCACCAATGCTGTGCCATTGGCCGTGAACACCTACACGGTCTCGGGAACCGACACCGACGCTTTGGGCGATACGGGTACGTGGACCTTCGCACTGACGGTCACGCCCGTCGTGATCGTTCAGACGTCGCCGACGAGTGCCTCGGCGGCGGTCGACAGTTCTTCCGGCTACACCGGACAGATCGTTCCCACCACGCACGACGGCAGCGCTGTCTCTTACGTGACGACCGTGACGAACTCGAACGTCGCAGTGTCGAGCGCGGGTGCGATCTCGGTGACGGGCGGCCCACTCAAGGTCGGGGCGTACACGGCATCGGGCACGGATACGGATACCCTCGGCGACGCGGGGACCTGGACGTTCACGCTCAACGTCACGCCGAGCACGATCAGCCAGATCGGACTCACGACGGACACCACGACGGTCGACGGATCGTCGGCCTACACCGGCCAATTGACCACGTCCGGTAGCAATGGCGGCGGGGTCGCGTTCGTGGCCTCCACCGGCAATACCACCAGTCTTAAGGTTTCCGCGAGCGGATTGGTATCCACCAGTGGCTACCTGAAGGTCGGCAGTTACACCTTCGGCGGAACCGACACCGACGCTGATGGCGACACGGGTACGTGGACCTTCACACTGACGGTCACGGCCAGCGCGATCATTCAGACGACACCCCTTACGGGCACGACGACGGTGGATAGTTCGTCGGCCTTCACGGGTCAGCTCGCGCCGGCGACCCACGACGCCAGTGCCGTGTCCTACGTCGCTACGGTGCTCAACGCGCACCTCAGTGTCTCCAGTAGTGGCGCTATCAGTGTTGTCGGGGCGCCGCTCGCGGTCGGTGTCTACACCGTCTCGGGCACCGACTCCGACGCCCTCGGTGACGCGGGCACGTGGACGTTCACGCTGAGCGTCACACCGAGCACAATTCTTCAGACAACGCCACTGACGGGCACGACGTCGGTGGATGGTTCGTCGACCTTTACGGGACAACTCGCACCCGCGACGCACGACAGCACCGCGGTCGCCTACGTGACGGTCGTGAAGAGTTCTGGGCTCAACGTTTCGAGCTCGGGTGCCATCACGACCAACGGTGTCTCGTTGGCGGCGACCACCTACACCGTGTCGGGTACCGACACCGACGCTTTGGGTGATACGGGTACGTGGACGTACACCCTCACGGTCACACCCAGCGCGATTCTGCAGACTTCGCCGACCAGTGCATCGGTGACGGTCGACAGTTCGTCCAGCTACACCGGTGAGATCGTTCCCACCACGCAAGACGGCAGTGCCGTCACGTACCTCACGACCACGACGAACCCGAACGTCTCGGTGTCGAGCGCGGGTGCGATCACGGTCACGGGCGGCCCGCTCAAGGTCGGCACCTACACTTTCTCGGGTACCACGTCCGACGGATTGGGTGACGCGGGCACCTGGACCTTCACGCTCACCGTCACGCCGAGCACGATCAGCCAGATCGGACTCACGACGGACACCACGACGGTTGATGGATCGTCGGCGTACACGGGCCAATTGACCACGTCCGGCAGTAATGGCGGCGGCGTCACCTTCGTGGCCACGACGGGCAACACGACCAGTCTTAAGGTCTCCACGGGCGGACCGGTGTCCACCAGTGGCTACCTGAAGGTCGGCAGTTACACCTTCGGCGGGACCGACACCGACGCAGATGGCGACACGGGGACCTGGACCTTCACCCTGACGGTCACGGCCAGCGCGATAGTCCAGAGCGCACCCCTGACGGGTACGACGACCGTTGACAACTCGTCGTCGTTCACTGATCAACTGGCGCCAGCGACCCACGACGCCAGTGCCGTGAGCTTCACTACGGTCACCACGAACGCGGGCCTGAAGGTTTCGAGTTCGGGTGCCATCACCACCGTTGGTGCCCCACTCAGCGTTGGCCAGTACAACGTCGCGGGCACCGTCACCGACACGCTCGGTGACGTCGGCACGTGGCAGTACACGTTGACGGTCACGGCCAGTCCGATCGTTCAGGCGATTCCCACCGGGGACACGATCACCGTCGACCAGACGGTGGGCTTCACCGACCAATTGGCCCCGGCGACCCACGACGCCAGCGCGGTCGTCTTCACCACGACCTCGTCGAACCCGAGCCTCAACGTCTCGGCCGGCGGCGCGATCACCCTCGTGAGCTCACCGCTCGGAGTCGGCCACTACACGGTCTCGGGCACCGACGCCGATGGTTTCGGCGACGCCGGCACCTGGACCTACACGCTCACCGTCACGGCCAGCTTGATTACCCAGGCCAAACCGACGAGCGACACGACGACCGTCGATGGTTCCGGCGCCTACACGACGCCACTCGCCGTCACGGGCAACAACGGCACGGTCAGCTACACCGCCACCGGCGGCGACACGACACACCTTCTGATCAGCTCCCAGGGCGTCGTCACCACCTCGGGCATGCTCGTGGTCGGCAACTACACCTTCAGCGGCACCGACTCCGACGTCAACGGCGACGCCGGAACCTGGACCTTCACGCTCAGTGTCTCGCCGAGCGCGATCACCCAGATCGGGCTCGTGACCGACACCAGCACCGTTGACGGTTCTTCGACCTATCGGGGCCAGTTGAGCACGTCGGGATCGAACGGCACTGAGACCTTCAGTGCCAACGCCGGCGATACCACGGACCTCAAGGTCAGCGCCGCAGGTGTGGTCACGGTCAACGGCTACCTCGCGGTCGGCAGTTACGAGTTCGGTGGCACGGTCACTGACTCCTTTGGCGACGCCGGCGCCTGGACCTTCACGCTGAAGGTCTCGGCGAGCACCATCGACCAAGGCGTCCCGACCGGCGACGTCCTCACGGTCGACGGATCGACGACGTTCGCGGACCAGTTGGCGAGCACGACGCACGACGGTAGTCACGTGACCTTCGTCACCGTGGTGACGAATCCGCATCTGACGGTGTCGAGTTCGGGCGCGGTCAGTGCGAGCGGCACGCCGCTCCCCATTGGCAGCTACACCGTTTCGGGAACCGATTCGGACACGCTGGGCGATACCGGTACCTGGACTTACACGCTCCAGATCACGGCGAGCCTCATCAGCCAGGTCGTACCCACCGGATCGAACACGACCGTGAACAACTCGGCCACGGCGAGCGACCAACTGAACGTGACGGGCAACAACGGCGCGGTGACCTATATCGCGACCGGTGGCGATACCACCGACCTCACCGTGAGTCCGACAGGCGCGGTCAGCACGAACGGCATGCTCAGCGCCGGCGTCCACACGTTCAGTGGCACCGACTCCGACGTCAGTGGTGACGCCGGGCAGTGGAGCTACTCGCTGACCGTCGCTGCCGGCACGATCTCACAGATTGGTCTCACCTCGGACTCGACGGGCGTTGACGCCACTTCGGGCTACAGCGCGCAACTCAGCGCCACAGGCAATAACGGAGCGGTCGGCTACACGGTGACGGCCGGTGATTCGAGCGACCTTTCGGTCAGCGCGACGGGCCAAGTCACCACGACGGGCTACCTCGACGTGGGGTCGTACACGATCAGCGGGACACTGGGCGACGCCTTTGGTGACACGGGCACTTGGACGTTCACCCTCGTCGTCACGGCGAGCACGATCAGCCAGAGCGCCCCGACGAGTGCCTCGATCACCGTCGACCAGACATCGGGTTTCACGAATCAACTGGCGCCCGTGACCCACGACGGCACTGCGATCGTCTACACGGTGACCGGCACCAATCCGAATGTCTCAGTCTCGGGTTCGGGCGCGATCGCGGTCGTCGGTGCTCCACTGGCGGCGAACACGTACACCGTCTCGGGTACGGACACGGACGCCTTCGGTGACACCGGCACCTGGACCTTCTCTATCAACGTGACAGCCAATCCAATTGGCGGCGGTGGTGGCACAGGCGGTGGTGGTACAGGCGGTGGTGGTACAGGCGGTGGTGGTACAGGCGGTGGTGGCACAGGCGGTGGCACAGGCGGTGGCACAGGCGGCGGCGGCACAGGCGGTACTGGTGGTAGCGGCGGAGGAACAACGCTGAAGACCCAAGCGACACTGACCTTGACGAGCACGTCGGGTACGCAGAACACGCCGCTGACGCTCACGTCGAGCGGTGGGTCGGGCACGGGTGCCGTGACCTACGTCGTGACTGACGCCGGGGGTGCGCAGTGCACGATCACCGGTTCGATTCTGAACGCGCCCAACGCCGGTACCTGCACGGTGACCGTCACGAAAGCCGCGGACGGTACCTACGCCGTGGCCTCATCGGATCCGACGACCGTCACGATGGCGCTCGCGCCGATCATCATCCCGGTGAACCCACCCCAGAGCGTGCCCGGAGCCTTGATGGTGACGTTCGCGAAGAACTCCAAGCGGCTCAACTCGAGCGACGAGCGCAACCTCACGCGTCTCGCGCACGAGTTGGTGAAGGGCACGTCGATCACCTTGACCTACTACGCCAAGGGTCAGAGCGCACTGGCGAAGGCTCGCGCCCTGGTCGTCGAGTCGTTCTTGAAGAGTCGACACTCAGAGCCGCTGCACTTCACGTTGCAGAAAGTGCCCTCGAAGTCCTCCAACGCAGTGAAGGTCACACCAACCAAGAATTAAGAAGCCGCGGCGCGTTGTCTTCTAGGCGTGAAAGCGTCGGAAGACAACGCTGCCGTTGTGGCCGCCGAAACCGAAGGAGTTCGACAAGATCACTTCGACGTCGGCTGTTCGGGGCTGTCCGATCACCACGTCGAGGCCCACGTCCGGGTCGACCTTCGTCGTGCCGGCGGTTGGAGGAATCACCTGGTTGACCAGCGTCATCACCGACGCCACGCCTTCGAGGGCGCCCGCGGCGGCGAGTGAATGACCGAGGTGACCCTTGATCGACGTGACCGGGGGAGCGTGGTCACCGAAGACCTTGCGAACGGCGACGGACTCGGCGAGGTCATTGAGCGGTGTCGACGTGCCGTGGGCGTTGATGTGCGACACTTCGCTCGCCGACACGCCGGCGTCTTCGAGCGCCAACTCCATGCAGCGAATCGCGCCGTGACCGGACGGGTCCGGGGCGGTGATGTGGTGCGCGTCGGCGGTCGAGGCGGCGCCCAGCACTTCGGCGTAGATAGTGGCGCCGCGTGAGATCGCGTGATCCCACTCTTCCAGAATCAAGATGCCGGCGCCCTCTCCCATGACGAACCCGTCGCGGTTGACGTCGAAGGGGCGCGAGAATTCGGTGTTGCTCAGCGCGGTCATGTTGCGAAAGCCGGCCTCGGCGATCTCGACCATCACCGCTTCGGCGCCGCCAGCAACCGCGACGGTGCTTCTTCCGCTCGCGACGAGTCGCGCGGCGTTGCCGATGGCGTGCGTGCCGGCCGCGCACGCGGTCGTGACCGTCTCACACGGCCCGCCGAGCCCGAAGCGCATCGAGACCGCGGCGGTGGCGGCGTTGGGCATCATCATCGGCACCATGAACGGCGAGACGCGGGCCGGCCCTTTTTCGGTCAAGACTCGGAACTGTTCGAGCACGGTCTGGAGGCCACCGATGCCCGTTGTCACGATGCTCCCGGCGTCGAGGAGCGGGCCCACTAAACCACTCTGGCGCCACGCCTCGTCGGCCGCCATCAGCGCGTAGAGCGTGAAGGGGTCGAATCGACGGAGTTCTTTGGGTCCGCCAATGTGCGTGGTGTCAAAGGGCGCGATGCGCTTGCTCTCCGGCGCCGTGTCCTTCAAGAGGGCCCTCCATAGCGCCTCGACACCGACACCGGCGCAACTGATCGCGCCGAAGCCCGTGACGGCCACCCGGTATCCCGGAATAGGCCCCTGTGGGGTTACCGCGACGCGCACTACAGCTTGGCGTAGATCAGTTCGAAGGCTTCGCCGACCGTGCGAATGTCCTTCAGTTCATCTTCGGCGACTTCGATGTCGAACGCCTCTTCGAGGGCCATGACCAGTTCGACCAGGTCGAGGCTGTCGGCGCCGAGGTCGTCGCTGAAGGAGGCCTCGAGGGTCACCTTCGACGGGTCGACCGCTAAGACTTCGACGGCTGCGTCGGTGAACTTGCTGAGTGCTTCGTTGCGGTCCATGGAGTTGCCCCTTTTTTCTGTCGCTCCATCGTACTAAAGCGCGGCACCGTGACGGTCACTCACAGGCCCATGGCGAGGCCGCCGTCAACCGCGAGGACGGCGCCGGTGATGTAGCGGGCCTCGCTACTGGCGAGGAAGCCGACAACCCCTGCGATATCACTCGGCTGGCCGATGCGGTCCATGGGGATCAAGGCCGCCATCGCGTCCTTGGCGGCGCCCAGGTCATTGGTCATGTCGGTTTCGATCAGTCCCGGGGCGACCACGTTCACGGTGATGCCGCGCGAGGCGACCTCTTTGGCGAGCGCCCGGGCCAGTCCGACGAGGCCGGCCTTGGCGGCGGCGTAGTTCGCCTGGCCGGGAACGCCCACGAAGGGACTGATCGAACCGATGAAGATGATCGAACCGGCGCGCTGGCGCACCATCGAGGCCATTGTCGCGCGCGCACCGTAAAAGGCGCCGTCGAGGTCCGTCGAGAGGACCTCGCGCCACTGGTCGTCGGACATCCGCATCGCCAGTCCGTCCCTGGTGACGCCCGCGTTGAGCACCGCGACCTCGACCGGACCGAACTCGGCGATCGCGGACTTCACGGCGTCGTTGACGGCCACGGAGTCCGCGACGTCGACGCGCAACGCTTTGGCGCACCCGCTCGGCGCGTCACCGGAACGCGACAGTGCGACGACGTGGTCGCCCTGGTCGATGAACCACTGCGCGATCGCCGCGCCGATGCCGCGACTCGCGCCGGTGACGATGACGTGTCGGCTCATAGTTCGATTCCTTCGAGTTCGCTCAACGTCGGGGGCGCGAACTGGCGCTCGAACGGGCGGATTCGCTTGGTCAGTCCGGTGAGCACGCCGCTCGGCGGCATTTCGATGGTCGTGGTCACCGACTCGGGCACGGTCATCGTGGCCTCGAAGAACTGGACGGGTGAGGTCAACTGTCGCGACAAGAGCTCTCGCCACTCCTCGGCCGACACGTGGACCTTCGCGTCGACGTTCGAGATCAGCACGGCGTCGGTCGTGCCCCACTCGACGCTCGCGAGTGCTTTGTCGAGTTCGTCCTGGGCCGGCCCCATGAGTGGTGAGTGGAACGCACCCCCGACCGGAAGCGGCGTCGCGCGACGCCACCCGAGCTCCTTGTGGCGCGCGAGCAGGTCGTCCAGGCCCGCGCGCGACCCGCTGACGACGATCTGTCCAGTGCCGTTGATGTTGGCCACCCACACGCCGTCGAGTCCGTCGAGCGCTGCACGCGCGCCTTCGTCACCGCCCATCAAGGCGACCATCGATCCCTCGGTCGCGGCGGCGGCGCGCGCCATCGCGGCGCCACGAACGCCGATGAGTCGTGCGCCGTCTTCGATGGAGAGCAGTCCCGAGGCGACCAGGGCGCTGAACTCACCGAGGCTGTGACCGAGGAGGTAGCGCGGTCGAATACCGTGCTCGACCAAATCGAAATAACCGACGATCGAAAGGGCGAAGGTGGCGATCTGGGCCCGATCGGTTCGCACGACTTCTTCGTCAGAACCGCTGATCAATAGGGCGGCGACGTCAAGGCGCGCGGCGTCACTGACGCGCGCGAGGATCTCCCAGAATCGAGGGGATTGCCACTCGACGCCGGCGCCACCGCTCAGCGAACCCTGGCCGGGAAAGAGTGCGACGACGTCGTCGCGGAACTCCAAGGATGATTGATCGGTCATCTTCTAACGGTAACAGCGGGGCCCGAGCGTTGACTGGTTCCGTGACGCGCGCGTCACGTCGCGGCGACTCCCAGCGCGTGCGCGCCTGACCGGCGTTCGCGACGTCGTGCGGCAAGATTTTCGTGCCCGGAGTGGGACTTGAACCCACACACCCTTTCGAGTAAAGACTTTTGAGGCCTCCGCGTCTGCCGATTCCGCCATCCGGGCTGAGCGAACAACGATAACACCGCAACGTAGTGTGGCGAAGATGAAGGCGACCTTGTGGCGACAGGACACGGGGATTCGCTTTCCGGTCCGCTCGGCCGCACAGCACCACGACGTTCGCTCGCGGCTCTTCTTGGGCGTCGAGCACCACGGCGTCACCGGCTACGGCGAGGTCGCACCCCAACCCGAGGAGCTGAACGGGGACGCCGCGATCGCCGACGTCATCGACGAGGTGCGGATCTTCGTGTTGCCCCAACTGCAACAGATCCTCGAGCGAGAGGGCGATCTACCGTCGTGGACGCGCGTCGCGCGTTTTGGCGGATCGCGCGCGGCGAGCAACCCCGCCGTCGCGGTACTCGAGATGGCGTTACTGGAGCGCGAGCTGCGGGCCGCTCGAGGATCGATCGAGTCACTGTGGCCCGCGACATTCGAGACGCCGCTCCAGGCGACGGTCTCCTTGATTGACGACGCCGAGTGGCACGTCGAACCCGGTGTGGCGCGCGTACGCGCGAAGATCGCAGCGGCCCCGCTCAGTTCCAGCGCCCTTCGCCGGCTCGGTGAACTCAACGTACCCGTGCTGCTCGACTACAACTGCGGCGCCAGCGACGACGCCCAGGTGATCGAACAGGTCCGTCAGGTGCGCGAGGTCGCCAACGTGGCGGCGGTCGAACAGCCCTACGCCGTGGGCAACGTCGTGGATTCAGCCCGCTTGGGCGAACAGTTGGGCGTGGCGCTCAGCATCGACGAGGGCGTGCGCAGCCTGCGCGACGTCGCTCAGATCGTGCGCTACCGGGCCGCTGAGATCATCTGCGTGAAGCCGGCGCGCGTCGGCGGCCTCGCGAACGCGCGAACGATCATCCTTCGAGCCCGCGAGGCGGGACTTCGAGCGTACGTGGGTGGTTTCTTCGAATCGCCCTACGCGCGATCGGTCCACCAATCCCTGGCGCGTAACTGCGTCGACGAGCCGAGTGATCTCAGCCCCGTCGAGGTGGTCACGGCGGACTATTCACGCGAAGTCGACGCCGTGCCGTGCGCCTTTGGGGTGACCCCGTCGCCCGAGATGCTCGAGCGCAGCACCGTTCTGGTGGACCTGCAACTGGCGATTTAGACTCTCGCCATGAGTTCGCGCCTATACAAACGACGACTAGAAGACGTACAACGCCAACTCAACCAGGCGCGCGAGAGCCTCAACGTCCTTCAAGAGCAGGTCACGGTCTGGAACGACGCGCTGGAGGACTCGCGAATCCGCGCGCTGGTCTCAGAGACGCCACTGCAGGCCCACGAGTACGACGACCTCTCGCGCCACGTCGCGGTAGCGAACGCCGAGATGAATCGCCGCGCCGAAGAGGTCCGCGAGCTCGTCGACGCCCGCGACGAACTCTTGCGCGACTGGACGCCGGATGACGAACGTGGATAAGCGCGTCGTCATCGCCGACGACGAGTCGATCATCCGGCTCGATCTCAAGGAGATCCTCGAGGGTGACGGCTACCTCGTCGTGGGCGAAGCGGCCCGCGGCGACGACGCGCTGGCGATGATTCGCGAACTCCGTCCCGACTTGGCCCTGCTCGACGTGAAGATGCCGGGCCTCGACGGTATCGAGGTCGCCACGGCGCTGAAGGGGACCGCCACGGTGGTCGTCTTGCTCACGGCGTTCAGCCAGCGTTCGCTCATCGAGAGCGCGCGCGACGCGGGTGTCGTCGCGTACCTCGTCAAGCCCTTTCGCTCGAGTGAGATCCTGCCCAAGCTGGCAGCGATCATGTCACCGGCGAACGAAGAGCGTGACGCCGAGGTGTCACAGGTCGAGGACAAGATCGAGACCCGTGAGATCGTCCAACGAGCCAAGGAGATGCTGATGCAAGAGCGCGGACTCGACGAGCCGGCGGCCTTCGAGATCATCCAGCAGTCGGCGATGCGCGGGCGAACGCGCATGCGCGACATCGCCCAGCAGATCTTGAAGGGTGAGTTCGTTGGCTGAGGCGGCGAACGACCAGCGCCCCCTGGTGTTGTTAGACGGCATGTCGCTGGCCTTTCGTGCCTTCTTCGCGTTGCCGACCGACATCGCGACCTCCGAGGGTCTGGTCACGAACGCGTTACACGGTTTCGCGGCGATGTTGCTGTCACTCGTGCGGAGCCAAAATCCCCGGGCGTTGGCCGTCGCCTTCGACCTCTCGGGTGGCACGTTTCGCGACGTGATGGTGGAGGACTACAAGGGCGGACGGGCCGAGACGCCGCCGGAGATCGAGCACCAGTTCGAACTCATCCGCAACCTCTGTGAGGTGCTGCACATCCCCGTGCTCGGCGTGCCGAACTTCGAGGCCGACGACGTGTTGGCGACGCTGGCGACGTGGGGGCGAAACGAATCGATCCCGGTCGTCGTGGTGACCGGCGACCGCGACGCGTTCCAGTTGGTGGAGGACCCGTTCGTCAAGGTCCTCTACAACCGACGCGGGGTCTCGGACTACTCGCTCTACGACGAGGCGGGCATCTTCGAGCGCTGCGGCATCGAGTCGAAGCGCTATCCACTGCTCGCCGCCTTGCGAGGGGACACCTCGGACAACCTGCCGGGCGTGCCGGGCGTGGGGGAGAAGACGGCGGCCAAGCTGTTCGCCCAGTACCGCGACATGGACGACCTCTACGCCCACCTGAGTGATCTGACGCCCAAACTGCGCGAGAACCTGGCGACCTACGAGGAGCGTGCCCGCAACAACGAGAAGGTGATGCTGCTTGTGCGCGACGTGCCGCTGGACTTCACGCTGCACGACATCACCCTCGGGGGTTGGAACCGCTCGGAGATCGACGCCTTCTTCGATCGTTTCGAGATGAATCAGATGCGCACGCGATTCGGCCAGTTGATGAAAGAAGGACTGTTAGGCGAAGCGGGCGCGGCCTCGTCGATGTCCACGGCGCCGACTGACCCGGCGCCAAAGAAGTCGCCCGCGAAGGTCCTCAAGGTCGCTACCTCGCTCGACGCGGTACTCGCCTCAGCAACGGCCCCGGTCGTTGCCTACCGACACACTCGCGTCGCGGTGCTCGACGCCGACAAGGGACTCGTGGCGACGGGGGAGTTGGATGACGCCATCGCCGCCTTCGCGCGCGTCGCGCCGAGCGGTCATGACCTGAAGACGCTCTACCGCGTCGCGGCCGACACGGAGCGCGTGATGAAGGAACCAGCGGACGACACCGCGATCATGGCGTTCTTGCTCGACGCCAACAGTGGTCGCTACGACCTCGCCGAGGTGGCCCATCGATTCCTGGGCGAACCGATCGTCGACGGCTCGCCGTCGCTCTTCGACTCGACGACCAGTGACGAGGCGTTGATCGCCGAAGTGGCACTCGTCGCTCGACTGCGCGAGCACCTACGCGCCGAGATCACCCAGTGGGAACTGAACTTCGTCTACGAATCGATCGAACTGCCGCTCGTGATGGTGCTGGGACTGATGGAGGCGAGAGGCATCCGCGTCGACGTCGAGCTCTTGCGCACGATCGCCAAGGAGTTCACCGAAGAGGCCGCGTCCCTCGACCAGCAGATCCAAAAGGTGGCCGGCCACGAGTTCAAGGTCAATTCGCCCCAGCAACTACAGACGGTCCTCTTCGACGAGTTGGGCCTCACGGCGGTGAAGAAGATCAAGTCGGGTTACTCGACCGACGCGTCGAGTCTCGAGGCAATCCAGGATGAGCACAAGATCATCGCGCTCATCCTTCGCTACCGCGAGGTCGAGAAGCTTCGCGGCACCTACGGGGCGCCCTTGATCGACGCCGTGCAAAGCGACGGTCGGATCCACGCGACCTTTCACCAGATGGTCGCGCGCACCGGTCGGCTCTCCTCAGACGGTCCGAACCTGCACAACATTCCCGTGCGCTCCAAAGAGGGCCGTCGACTGCGCTACGCCTTCGTGCCGAGCGAGGGGTGGCAGTTGGCGGTCTCGGACTACAACCAGATCGAACTACGGATCCTCGCGCACCTCTCACAGGACTCGGGCTTACTGGCGGCGTTCGCGTCCCACGAAGACGTGCACCGCACGATCGCGTCCTCGGTCTTCGGCGTCGCGCCGGCCGACGTGACGAACGAACAACGGGAACAGGCCAAGGCCGTCTCCTACGGTCTCGCCTACGGCATGGAGGCCTTCGGACTGAGTCGTCGCCTCGGCGTGCCCGTGAGCGTCGCCAAGGAGGTCATGGACAAGTATTTCGCCGGCTTCCCGTCGTTGCGCGCGTACATGGATCAAACGATCAAGGACATTCGCGCGAAGGGCTACTCGCGCACCGAGTTCGGGCGCATCCGCCCGTTCCCCGATATCGCGACGGCGACCGGCCCGCAGCGCCAGGCGGCCGAGCGCCAGGCGATGAACTCGGGCATCCAGGGCCTCGCGGCCGACGTCTTTAAGTCCGCGCTCGTGCGCCTGGACCGTCAGTTGCGCGCCGAGGATCTGCGGGCGCGACTCATCCTCCAGGTCCACGATGAGGTACTGGTCGAAGCGCCGAACGAAGAGAAGACGCGCGTCGAGGCCGTGATCCTCGACGCGCTGACCAACGCCGCGTCGCTCAGTGTTCCCTTGGAAGTAACGCTGCACTGGGGCGAGAACTGGGCCGCCGCCAAGGGCTAAAGGCCGCCCGGCTAGCATTGACACTTGGGTTTACACCGGCGACCCACTCCCTACTGCCTAGCTGACCCCGGTGTGGTCTGTGAAAGAAGTACGCATGTCGGATGGCACCAGCCTCCTCTCCGCCCAGCAGATGGGAACCTTTGACGAAGACGGGAATTACATTCCGCGCGTCATCACCGAAGACGACATGGTCGGCACCGACCTCGCCACCCTCGTCGGCGACAGCGTCCTCGAGTTCGAAGACGGCGATCTCGTCACCGGCACCGTGGTCAAGATCGACCACGACGAAGTCCTGCTCGACATCGGATTCAAGTCCGAGGGCGTCATCCCGGCGCGCGAGCTCTCCATTCGCAACGACGTCGACCCCTCCGAGATCGTCTCGATCGGCGACAAGATCGAATGCCTGGTCCTGCAAAAAGAGGACAAGGAGGGACGTCTCGTCCTCTCCAAGAAGCGCGCCCAGTACGAGAAGGCGTGGAGCAACATCGAAGAGCTGAAGAACCGCGACGAAGTCGTGAAGGGCGTCGTCATCGAAGTCGTGAAGGGTGGACTCATCGTCGACATCGGTCTTCGCGGATTCCTGCCTGCCTCGCTCGTCGAACTACGACGCGTGCGCGAACTCCAGCCCTATATCGGCAAGACCGTCGAGGCCAAGATCATCGAACTCGATCGCAACCGCAACAACGTCGTGCTCTCGCGCCGCGCCTGGCTCGAAGAGACCCAGAAGGAGCAGCGTGGCGACTTCCTGTCGAACCTGAAGCCCGGCGAGCGCCGCCACGGCGTCATCTCCTCGGTCGTCAACTTCGGCGCCTTCGTGGACTTGGGCGGCATGGACGGACTCATTCACGTCTCTGAGCTCAGCTGGAAGCACATCGATCACCCGAGCCAGGTCGTCGCCGTCGGTGACGAGGTCGACGTCGAGGTGTTGGACGTTGACTTCTCCAAGGAGCGCATCTCACTCTCGCTGAAGGCCACGCAGTCCGACCCCTGGCAGGTCTTCGCCGACAGCCACTCGGTCGACCAGCTCGTCTACGGTCGCGTCACCAAGCTCGTGCCCTTCGGCGCCTTCGTCCAGGTGGGCGAGGGGATCGAAGGATTGGTCCACATCTCAGAGATGGCCGCGCACCACGTCGAGTCACCCGATCAGGTCGTCACGGCCGGTGAGGAACTGTGGGTCAAGATCATCGAACTCGACACCGCGCGCCGTCGCATCAGCCTCTCGATCAAGCAGGCCGCCGAAGGTGGCGAGGTCTCCGAGGAGTACCGTGAGGCCTTTGGCTCACACGCCTACGACGACGCCGGCAACTACATCGGCGCCCTGGAGTACGGCGAGTTCACGCCCGAGACCGAGGCGCAGGCCGCCTGGGCCGAGTACGCCGTCGAGGTCGCGCCGAAGGCTGACGGCGACGAGGCACCAGTCTCCGAGATCGAGATCATCGATACCGTCGACGCCGCGGAGAACGCAGACGCCGAGACGCCCGACGCCGAGTAATCGGCGCTAGCCCTCCAAGACGGTGGGCGTCGTGGACTTATGGTGGATCGTCAAGGGGTAGTGGCACGAGACCATGTGGTTCGGCGCCACTTCCTGGGGTAACGGCTCTTCGTCCGCGCACCTCTGGGTCGCGTTCGGACAGCGCGTGCGAAAGCGACAACCGCTCGGTGGGTTCATCGGGCTCGGCGGCTCGCCCTGGAGGACCTGCGCGTTTATCGGGGAGTCGGGGTCGGCCTCTAAGGCGGCGCCGAGGAGGAACTCCGTGTACGGGTGGGCCGGCGACTCATAGAGCGTGTCGGCCGGTCCGATCTCACAGATCTTGCCCAGGTACATGACCGCCACGCGATCGCTCACGTTCTTCACGACCGCCAAATCGTGGGCGATGAAGAGCAGCGTGAGACCGTATTCGGCTTTCAGGTCTTCGAGCAGGTTGAGAATCTGCGCCTGGACCGAGACGTCGAGGGCCGAGACCATCTCGTCACAGATGAGGAGTTTCGGTCGCATCGCCAGCGATCGGGCGATCGAGATCCGCTGGCACTGACCGCCGGAGAACTGACGGGCGTAGCGATTGCCGTAGACCGAGGGGTCGATGCCGACCTTGCTCAAGAGATCGCTGATGAGCTTGTCACGCTCGACGCCGGTGACGGTCTTCCAACAATCCAGCGGCTCGGCGACGATGTCCTTCACGCGGCGCCGAGGGTTCAGCGAGCTGATCGGGTCCTGGAAGATCATCTGCATGCGCGTGCGCGCACTTCGTAGGGCCTTACCGGACTCCTTCGTAATATTCACGCCCTCGAGTTCGACCGTGCCTTTGGACGGCTCGACGATGCGCATCAGCGCCTTGCCGGTCGTCGACTTGCCGCAACCGGACTCCCCGACCAGACCGAGGGTCTCGCCCTCGTAGATCTCGAAGCTCACGCCCGCGACCGCGCTGACGGCGTGGCCGTGGACGTGGAAGGTCACTTCGAGGTCGGTCACGCTCAGTAGTGGTGTGCGCGGGGCGTTCACGGCAGGGTCGCTTCGGCGTTGACGGGGAGAGGATTCCAGCAGGCGAAGGCGTGGCCCGGTTCGACCGACGGCTGCAGCTCCGGCCGTTCGGTGTGACACTGATCGGTCGCGTACGTGCAGCGCGGCGCGAAACTGCACCCCGGCGAGAGGTTCAAGAGGTTCGGCGGTCGTCCCGGAATGGTCACTAGACGGGTATGGCTCTCGTTGGAGACCTTGGGTGAGCTCTCGAGCAGGGCCCTCGTATAGGGCATGCGGTGATGGTAGAAGACGTCGCGGGTCGTGCCGGTCTCGACGATGCGCCCGGCGTACATCACGACGATGCGCGAGGTTCGCGTCGCGACCACACCGAGGTCGTGGGTCACGAGGATGACCGACATCTTGAGGCGTTCTTTCAACTCATCGAGCAGGTTCAAGATCTGCGCCTGGATCGTGACGTCGAGGCCGGTCGTCGGCTCGTCGGCCATCAGGAGCTTCGGCGAGCAGGCCAGGGCGATCGCAATGACCACGCGCTGGCGCATACCGCCGGAGAGCTGACCGGGATAGGCGCTGTAGCGCTCGACCGGTGACGGGATGCCGACTAACTCCAGCAACTCAATGGCGCGGGCCTTGGCGTCCTTGCGGTTCATGCCGAGGCGTACCCGAAGCCCTTCGTCGATCTGCTTGCCGATGCGCATGACCGGGTTGAGCGAGGTCATCGGGTCCTGGAAGACCATGGCCACTTCGGTGCCCCAGATTGTACGCTTCTCCTTCTCACTCGCGCCGACGACTTCGAAGCCATCGATGACGGAGGACCCGGTCACGGTCGTGTTCACCCGCGGCTGCAGCCCCATGATCGTGCGCGAGAGGACGGTCTTGCCCGATCCCGATTCCCCCACGATGCCGAGCGTCTCGTTTCGATCGAGGTCGAACGAAACGTGGGCCACTGCGGTGAGGTCGCCGCCGGCGGTGGCGAAGGTCGTGGTCAGGTCCTTCACGAGCAGGAGCTTGTCGTCGCTCATAGTTTGACCTCGGTCACGTCAAAGTGCGAGCGGATGCGGTCGCCGATGAAGTTCAAGGCGATGAGGAAGAGACACAGCGCCAGCGACGGGAAGAAGGCCAGCCAGAAGTTCTGGGCCAAGACGGTGCGCGCTTCGTTGATCATGTTGCCCCAACTCGGCGTCGGGGGATTCACCGAGAGCCCGAGGAAGGCCAGCGCTCCTTCGAGGATGATGACCGTGGCCACGCCAATGAGGAAGAACGAGACGGCGATGGGCGCGATATTGGGCAGTAGTTCTTTCATCAAGATCCGGCGGTCGGTCGCTCCCTGCACTTTGGCCGCGACGACGTAGTCCTTGGTCGCCACGCTCAAGGTGGCCGTTCGGATGACGCGGTAGACCAACGGGATCGACGCGATGCCGATCACCACGATGATCTTTAACAAGGAGCGTGGCGTCCAGAAGGAGAGTACCGCGATGGTGGCGATGAGCGCCGGGAAGGCCAACAGGACGTACATGATGGTGGTGAGGATCGCGTCAAAGCGTCCGCGGCGATAGGCCGCCAGCATCCCCAAGGGCGCGCCAATGCCGTAACCGATGAAGATTGCGCCGAGGCCCACGGTGATCGAGACCCTCGAGCCGTAGACAATGCGCGAGAAGATGTCACGGCCGAGGTCGTCGGTGCCGAGGAGGTGGTGGAGTCCCGGTCCGGCGTTGATGGCGTTGAAATTCTCATTCAGTGGATTCGCGAGCGGCAGGAGGTTGGCGAAGATGGCGCCAAATATATTGAGCCCGACCCAGAAAACACAGATCCAAAAAAACAGCCCGAGCGGCCTGCTCTTCTCCGGCCTCTCGACCATGATGGCGGCGTCGGCGAGGCTGAAGTTACTCACGGCTGATCCTCGGATCGACAATATTAATGATGAAGTCGAAGAAGAAGTTGATGGCCACCACCAAGATTGACACGGTCAACACGATGCCTTGCACGACCAGGAAGTCGCTTTCGTTGATTGCCAGGATCAACGTGTAGCCGAGACCCGGTATCTGCAACAGATATTGCACGACGAACCCGGCGGCTAAGAGCCCGCCGATGTTGACGCTGGCCGCCCCGAGCAGGGCCACCGAGGACGGGCGAAAGGCGTGGCGCCACATGATGCGGCGCTGACTGAGTCCTTTGGAGCGCGCCATGGTGATGAACTCTTCTTGCAGGGTCGCGATGAGGTCGCTGCGCAGCACGCGGTAGTAGACCACGAAACTGCCCGTGGCCAACGTGAAGGCCGGTAACGAGAGGCTTTCTAAATTGGTGATCCAGTCGGTGCCGAAGGACACGTAGGCCGACGGTCCGGTCCCCGACACGCCCAGTTTGATGGAGATGAAGAGCACCATCACGATGATCAAGATGTACGGCGGGATCGACAGCAGCGTGAAACTGGTGGCGCCGAGGAACCGGTCGACGATGCCGTCGGGCTTGCGCGCCGAACGCATGGCGGTTGGAATCGCGACGGCGAAGGCCATGATCTGACTGAGGATGATGATCTCACCGTCAATCGGCAGCGCCGAGCGGATCACCGAGGACACGGTGGTCTGGGAAATGAACGAGATACCGAGGTTGCCGTGAAGGATGTTGCCGAGCCAGACGAAGTACTGCAGATAGATCGGTTTGTTCAGGCCGAGTTGCTTGTAGAGGATCGCCTTGGCTTCGGGCGTGGCGCCGAAACCGAGGATGACGGTGGCCGGATTACCGGGCAGTAAGTGGATCAGGTAGAAGCTTCCGACCGATATGACGAAGACGATGCCGACCAGCAGCATTAGTCGTTTCGTCAAATATCTGAGCACTTTCCCCCCTGGTGAGACTGCTATGACATTACTCAACCCCACCGGCGCCCAAGGACCACCCTCGCCGAGCCGAGATGGCGTGTGACAGGGTCTGACTACCGTGGTCTAATGAAAAGAATTGTCATCGCCGGTGGCATCGGAGCGGGAAAATCCGCGGTCGGTGAACGCCTGCGGGACCTGGGATTTCCCGTCGTGGACGCCGACGACGTCGCCCACGACGTCACCCAGCCCGGCAGCGCGACACTCTCGGCGTTGGTGGACGCGTTCGGCAGTGCCGTCTTGGACGCCGAGGGCTCACTGGATCGCGTCTTCGTCGCCGACGTGGTGTTTCACGACGCCTCGGCGCTGCGTCGTCTGAACGCGATCACGCACGCGCCGATCGGTGTGGAGATCGCCCGACGACTCGACGGGGCCGACGGCGAGGCAGTCTTCGCGGCCATTCCCCTCTATCGCCCCGAGCACCGCGCCGTGTTCTCCCTGGACGCGGTGTGGTCCGTGCAGGTATCGCCGGAGACGGCCGTGCGACGACTCATCGACGGACGCGGATTCAGTGAAGCCGACGCGCGGGCCCGTTTGGCCACGCAGATGAGCAATGACGAACGAGCGGCGCTGGCCGATCGAGTGCTCTGGAACGAAGGGACGCTGACCGAGCTCTATGCCGAGCTTGACGCGGCGTTGGCCGAGGCGGGGCTGACGCGTGGATAAGTTCCTCGTCGAGTCGCCGTTCCAACCGGCGGGCGATCAACCCAAGGCGATCGCGCAGCTGGCCCAGGGCGTCGAGGACGGTCTGCGCTACCAGACCCTGGAGGGCATCACCGGGAGTGGCAAGACCGCGACGATCGCCTGGCTCATCGAGCACGTGCAGCGACCGACGTTGATCCTGGAACCGAACAAGTCGCTGGCCGCGCAGTTGGCGTCGGAGTTGAAAGAGATGTTGCCCCAGAACCGCGTCGAGTTCTTCGTCTCCTACTACGACTACTACCAGCCCGAAGCGTACGTCCCACGCACCGACACCTTCATCGAGAAGGACAGTTCGGTGAATGAGGAGATCGACCGACTGCGACACGCCGCGACGTCCTCGCTCCTCACGCACCGCGACACGATCGTCGTGGCCTCGGTGTCGTGTATCTACGGACTCGGTTCGCCGCTCGAGTACCGCGAGCGGATGCTCCAACTCGAAGTCGGCGACACGTTCGACCAGCGCGCGCTGCTGCGGCGATTGGTGGAGATGCAGTACAACCGCAACGAACTGGTGCTGGATCGCGGCACCTTCCGGATGAAGGGCGACACGCTCGAGATCCAGCCGGCCTATAGCAACGAAGCGATTCGCGTCTCGTTCTTCGAGAACGTCATCGAAGAGGTCTCGTTCTTCAACCCGATGACCCAGGAGAGTCGCGGCAAGGTGAAGGAGTTCACCCTCTTCGCCGCGTCGCACTACGCCACGAGCACCGCGACCCTACAGCGCGCCTGTCGCGGTATCGAAGACGAACTGCAGACGCAACTCGCGAAGTTCCAGTCCGAGGGCAAGCTGCTCGAAGCCCAGCGACTTCGCTCGCGCACCGAGCACGACCTCGAGATGCTCGAACAAACGGGCTTTTGCGCCGGCATCGAGAACTACAGCGCGCACCTCGACGGTCGAAAGCCGGGGGAGCGTCCCTACACGTTGCTCGACTACTTCCCGGAGGACTACCTCGTCGTGATCGACGAGTCCCACGTCGCGGTACCCCAGGTGCGCGGTCAGTACGCGGGCGACCGCTCCCGAAAAGAGACGCTGGTCGAGCACGGGTTCCGGCTGCCGTGCGCGTTGGACAATCGACCCCTCAACTTCGACGAGTTCATGGAGCTGGTGCCCCAGATGGTCTTCGTCTCGGCCACGCCGGGTCCCTTCGAGATGGAGCACAGCGACCAGATCGTCGAACAGGTGATCCGTCCGACCGGACTGCTCGACCCGGTCGTGACGGTCGTACCCACGAAGAACCAGATCGATGACCTGCGCACGCGACTCGACGTGGTCATCGCGCGCAACGAACGCGTGTTGATCACCACGCTGACCAAGCGCATGGCCGAGGACCTGACGAACTTCCTCACCAAGGCCGGCTACCGCGTGCAGTACTTGCACAGTGACATCGACACCATCCAGCGCATCGAGATACTTCGGTCGTTACGTCTGGGCGAGTTCGACATCCTGGTCGGCATCAACCTGTTGCGCGAGGGCCTGGACCTGCCCGAGGTCTCCCTGGTCGCCATCCTGGACGCCGACAAGGAGGGTTTCTTGCGATCGCGCAGTGCCCTGATCCAGACGATCGGGCGCGCCGCTCGTAACTCGAACGGCCAGGCCATCCTCTACGCCGACCGGATGACCGATTCCATGCGCGCGGCGATATCGCTCACCGAACGTCGCCGGATGCTCCAGATCGAGTACAACAAGGAGCGCGGCATCGAGCCGACGACGGTCATGAAGAACGTCGCCGACATCCTCGGCCGTCTGCGGTCCGAGTCGATGCCCGAGCCGGCAAATAAGGTCCACGGCGTCTCGTCCCTGGAGGACATGCTGCCCGATGACCTCTCGCTCGAGATCGCCCGGGTGGAGAAGGCCATGCTGGTCGCCGCTGGCGAACTGCGCTTCGAAGAGGCGGCCGCCCTGCGAGACATTCTCCACTCCCTACAGCGTCAGGGCATGATTTCGTCACTCGACGAACTGACCCTTGATGCCTGACCGGTAGATTCCCTTCATGTCCTCGACCATCCGGGTGCAGGGCGCTCGCGTCCACAACCTCAAGAACCTCTCGGTCGAGATTCCACGCGACCAGTTGGTCGTCTTCACCGGCCTCTCTGGATCGGGCAAGTCCTCCTTGGCCTTCGACACGATCTACGCCGAGGGCCAGCGCCGCTACGTGGAGAGCCTCTCGGCCTACGCCCGCCAGTTCCTCGGCCAGATGGACAAGCCCGACGTCGACTTCATCGAGGGCCTCTCGCCGGCGATCTCGATCGACCAGAAGACCGCCTCGCGCAACCCGCGCTCGACCGTGGGCACGATCACCGAGATTCACGACTACCTGCGGCTGCTCTTCGCGCGCGTCGGCGTCCAGCACTGTCCGAACTGCGGCAAGGTCGTCACCCGTCAGACGCCCCAACAGATCGTCGACCAGGTGTTGGCCCGCACGAAGGACGAACGGTTCTTGGTCTTGGCGACGGTCGTCGAAGGGCGAAAGGGTGAGTACAGCACGCTGCTCTCAGAACTCGCGGCCCAGGGTTTCTCGCGCGCGCGCGTCGACGGCGTGGTGATCGAGTTGGCCGAACGTGAGTCGCTGACCCTCGCGCGTTACGAGAAGCACACGATCGACGTGGTGCTCGACCGCTTGAGCGTGAAGAGCTCGAACCGCCAGCGCCTCACCGAGTCGGTGGAGGCCGCGCTGAAGTTGACCCGCGGACTGGTCTCGTTCCTCTTCGTCGATCAAGACGAGCTCGTCCAGTTCTCCGAGAAGATGGCGTGCAATGACTGCGGGCTGAGTTTCAGTGAACTGGCGCCGAGGGACTTCTCGTTCAACTCGCCCTACGGCGCCTGTCCGGTGTGCACGGGACTGGGCACCCGATTCGAGGTCGACCCCGACCTGGTCGTGCCCGACGACACGCTCTCGCTGGGCGAGGGCGCGCTCGCCCCGTGGGCCGGGGCTCGCTTCAAGTACTTCACAAGATTGATCGACGGGATCGCCGCGCTCGGTGAGTTCGACGTCGACACGCCGTGGAAGAAGCTGCGCGCGAAGGACAAGAAACTCGTCCTCTACGGCGTCGAGAAGCGCTCGGTGCCGGTCAAATACCGCAACCGCTACGGGAAGGTTCGCACCTACGACACCACCTACGCGGGCATCGTGGACTGGCTGGAGCGCAAGCGCAACGAAGCCGACGGGGACTGGTCACGCGAGCAGGCCGAGCAGTACATGCGCGAGGTCGAGTGTCGCACGTGCCACGGGCAACGTCTCAAGCCCGAGATCCTCGCGGTCAAGGTGCACGGACACAACATCGCCCAGGTGAATTCGATGACCATCGACGAGGCGATCGACCTCTTCGCGAAACTCAAGCTCACGAAGCGTGAGGAGACGATCGCGCGTCGCGTCATCAAAGAGATCGTCGAACGACTCACGTTCTTGATGGACGTGGGACTGGACTACCTGACGCTCTCGCGCGCCTCGGCGACACTCTCGGGCGGCGAGGCCCAGCGAATCCGCCTCGCCAGCCAGATCGGCAGCTACCTCGTCGGCGTGCTCTACGTCCTGGACGAGCCGTCGATCGGCCTGCACCAGCGTGACAACCGACGACTGATCGCCACGCTCGAGCGTCTGCGCGACCTCGGCAACTCGGTGATCGTCGTCGAACACGACGAGGAGACCATTCGCCTGGCCGACTTCATCGTCGACATCGGGCCGGGCGCCGGTGAATTCGGCGGTCGGGTCGTGCACGCCGGCACCTACAAGGAACTCCTGGAGAACACCGAATCCTTGACCGGTCAGTACCTCTCGGGGGAGAAGTCAATACCGATCCCCGCCACGAGACGCAGCGGCGACGGGAAGAAACTGACGATCAAGGGCGCGCGCGCGAACAACCTGCAGAACCTGACGGTCGACGTGCCGCTCGGTGACTTCGTCGCCATCACCGGGGTCTCGGGGTCGGGCAAGTCCACGCTCATCAACGGCATCTTGCTGGCCTCACTCGAACACCAGATCAATCGGGCCAAGACCACGACGATGGAACACGACGCCATCACCGGCGTGGCGAACATCGACAAGGTCGTCGCCGTCGACCAACAGCCGATCGGGCGCACACCCCGATCGAATCCGGCGACGTACTCGGGCGTCTTTGACAAGATCCGCAAGCTCTTCGCCGACACCCAAGAGGCCAAGGTCCGCGGCTACCAACAGGGTCGATTCTCCTTCAACGTGAAGGGCGGACGCTGCGAGACCTGCGCCGGCGACGGCACCATCAAGATCGAGATGCACTTCCTCCCCGACGTCTACGTCAACTGTGAGGCCTGCAACGGGGCACGCTACAACCGCGAGACGCTTGAGATCAGTTATCGCGGCAAGTCGATCGCCGACGTGCTGAACATGCCGGTCGCCGAGGCGCTGACCTTCTTCGAACGCCAGCCCGCCATCCTGCGCCACATCCAGAGCTTGTCCGACGTCGGCCTCGGCTACGTGCGACTCGGTCAGCCGGCGCCCACGCTCTCCGGCGGCGAGGCCCAGCGCGTCAAGTTGGCGACGGAACTGGCGCGTCGCCCGACCGGTCACACGCTCTACGTGCTGGACGAGCCGACGACGGGACTACATTTCGAAGACGTGAAGCGTCTCTTGGAGGTCCTGCACCGTCTCGTCGACCAGGGCAACACCGTGCTCGTGATCGAACACAACCTCGACGTCGTGAAGACGGCCGACTGGGTCATCGACCTGGGCCCCGAGGGCGGACGTCGCGGAGGAAAGATTGTCGGCGAGGGCACGCCCGAAGAGATTGCGATGCTGCCGAGCGCGACCGGAGTCGTCTTGAAGGAGTCGCTGGCAGCGCACGGACGGCGCTAGTGTTCGCGCGTCCCTCGGGCATCCCGCGCCAGAGCGGCTGCTACCTCTTTCGCAACGCTCACGGCCAGATCATCTACGTCGGCAAGGCCCTCTCCTTGGCCTCGCGGTTGGGAAGTTACTTCCAGCGTCCGGAGGGTCTCTCGCATAAGACCCAGGCGCTGATGGCCGAGGCGACCTCGGTCGAGTGGATCGTCACGCCGACCGAACTCGACGCCCTGGTCCTCGAGAACGAATTGATCAAGGACAACCAGCCGCGTTACAACATGCGACTGAAGGACGACAAGAGCTTTCCCTACGTCGCCCTCGACACCCGAACCGACTTCGCGGCGCCGTACATCACGCGCGGCAAGCACGTGAAGGGCGTGCGCTACTTCGGACCGTTCGTCGACGTGCGCGCGCTGCGAACGACGATGGACGAGTTGATCCAGGCCTTCCCGCTTCGTTCGTGCACGAAGCACAAGTACAACTACCACCAGCGCATCGCGCGCCCCTGCCTGCTCTTCGACATCGGCAAGTGCTCGGGGCCGTGCGTCGGCGCCATCGACCCCGACGGCTACCAGCAGCTCGTCGCGTCGTGGGCGAGGTTCTTCGACGGCGACGTGCGCCAATTGCGCGGCCTGTTGCAGCGCCAGATGCACGAGGCCTCGGAACAGAAGCACTACGAGGCAGCCGCGAAGGCCCGCGACGGCCTCGACGCCCTGGAGCGCGCGGCCAGCGTGCAGAACGTCGTGTTGGACGACCACTCGAACCTCGACGTGCTCACGGTCGCCAGCGACGGTGGTCGCGCGGCGGTCGTGCGCTTTCGCGTGCGCTTCGGTCGCGTCATCGGTCGCAGCGTGCACTTGATCGACCGCTCGATGGACGAGAGCGACGCCGAGATACTCGAGAGCGTCCTGACCGACATGTACCTCGACGCGGCGTCGGTGCCGCCGGTCGTGCTCGTCGCCGAGGACGCGTCCGTGACGCCGTTGATGCTCGAGTACCTGGTCGAGTTGCGCGGTCGTCCGGTCGAGATCGCCGCGCCTCAGCGCGGCAAACGGCGTCGCGCGGTCGAGCTCGCGCGCACTGACGCGCTCAGCGTGATCCACCGTGATTCGCTACGACGTCAGAGCGACCACAACGTGCGCGCCCGGGCGCTGCAAGAACTGGGTAGTGCGCTCGCGCTCGTGCAGCCGCCCTTTCGTATCGAGTGCTTCGACATGAGTCACCTCCAGGGCACCAACTACGTCGGCTCGATGGTGGTCTTCGAAGACGGTCTGGCGAAGAAGATCGACTACCGACACTTCAACGTGAAAGAGGTGCTCGGCAACGACGACGTGGGCGCCATGGAAGAGGTCGTGCGACGCCGACTGAACTACTGGGCCGACGAGCAAAGCGCCACCAAGTTCCGCCGCGCCGATCTGATCATCGTCGACGGTGGTCTGCCGCAACTGCACGCCGCCCAGAAGGCGGCCGCCACCCTGGGCCTCCAGGACCAGGTCGAGTTCGCGGCGCTCGCCAAGCGCGAGGAGTTGTTGTACCGACCGGGTTCGAGTCTGCCGATCGCGTTGGAGCGCGGCTCGGAGTCGCTCTATCTGGTCCAGCGCGTGCGCGACGAGGCCCACCGATTCGCCATCACCTTCCATCGCTCCAAACGCGGCAAGTCCATGGTCGCCTCCTCGCTCTCGGGCGTCGAGGGTCTGGGCCCCGCGAGGCGTGAACGCCTGCTCGGCACCTTCGGCTCACTCGACGCGCTGCGTCAGGCGACGCTCGATGAACTCGAGGCGCTCGCGTGGCTGCCCGGCGGCGTGGCGCGAAGGCTCTACGATCATCTGCAGGCGCCAGCCCAACCCAAACCGACCAAGGGGAGCGACGATGAGTGAGGTCTTGCTGGTCACGGGGATGTCGGGGGCCGGTCGCTCGACGGTGTCGGCCGCCTTAGAGGACATCGGCTGGTTCGTCATCGACAACATGCCGATCGAGCTGATCGCGCGCGTCGGGGAACTGGCCATCAGCGGCTCTCGCGAGTACGCCGGCGTGGCCTTCATCGTCGGGCGATCCGGCGGCGTGCAGCCCGACGACTGGCTGGGGGTCGAACGCGAGTTGCGCCAGCTCCACGAGAACGCCAAGATCCTCTTCCTGGACGCGCCGGATGACGTACTTATTCACCGCTTCGAGGGCAACCGCCGCCGTCACCCCTTCGAGGCGGCCACCCTGGCCGAATCGATCAAGGGCGAACGTGCGCTGTTGCAATCGATTCGTGACGGCGCGGACCTGGTGATCGACACCGGTTCGATCAACGCGAACCAGTTGCGCTCGCGGATCGTCGAGACCTTCACGGAGATGGCGGGGCTCGGCTCCTTGCGCGTGTCGCTCGTCTCCTTCGGCTACTCCAACGGCCTGCCGCGCGACGTCGATCTCGTCTTTGACTGTCGCTTCTTGCCGAACCCCTACTGGGTCGAGGAACTTCGTCCACTCTCGGGGCTCGACGAACCAGTGGCCAACTACGTGCTCAGCCAAGCGGCGGCCCAGCACTTCCTCACGGACGTCGTGTCGATGCTGGACTGGCAGATCCCCGAGTTCCAAAAAGAGGGCAAGTCCTACCTCTCGATCGCGATCGGCTGCACCGGGGGACGACACCGTTCGGTCGCGATCGCCGAGGAGCTGCGCCGTCGACTGAACATTGAGCACGCCGTCTTCCACCGCGACATCGCTCGATGAAGGTCGTCGCGGTCGGCGGGGGCCACGGCACCGCCGCGTCGCTGCGCGCCCTGCGCCAGGTCTCGAGCGACGTCACCGGCGTCGTCTCGGTCGCCGACGACGGTGGATCGACCGGACGGCTTCGCGCGATGCTCAACGTCGCCGCGGTCGGGGACCTGCGCAAATGTCTCGGCGCCCTGGGCGACCCGGAGAATCCTCTCACGACCTCCTTCGAGCACCGCTTCAGTGTCGGTGAACTGAACGGTCACGCCGTCGGCAACCTGCTCCTGGTCGGCTTGATCGACGCCACCGGCAACCTCGAAGAGTCCGTGCGCGCGGTCGCCCAGGTGATGGGTGTGACCGGCGCGATCGTGCCCGCGAGCGAAGAGGGCGTCGTGCTCGTCGCCTCGACCGAAGAGGGCGTCACGCGAGGACAGACCGAGGTCATGAAGTCCTCTTCCATTCGGCGGATTCGCGTCGAACCGACCAACGCGGCCACGCCGATCGCCGCGGTCGAGGCGATTGAACGCGCCGACCTCATCCTCATCGGCCCGGGGTCGCTCTTCACCAGCGTCCTGGCGGCCTGCGTCGTACCCGGCGTCACCCAGGCGCTCACGGGCACGAACGCGAAGAAGATCTACGTCGCGAATCTGCACGAGCAGATTCCCGAGACCGAGGGCTACACGCTCGAAGACCACGTGGACGCGTTGCTGCGCCACGGCATCGTGCCGAACGTCGTGCTGGTGGATCATCGCTCGGAGTTCGCGGCGCAGCAGTGTTCACTCCCCGTTCACATAGCGGACCTCGCGGCGAGAAATGGCATGGTCCACGATGTGCAAAAATTGACTAAAGCGGTATTCGCCGAAGTGCGATAGGACGCCGCCAACCAGAGGAGCAGTAGTGGCAATACGCGTGGCAATCAATGGGTTCGGACGCATCGGTCGAGGGTTTTTGCGCGCGTCACTGTCGAACCCCGACATCGACGTCGTGGCCGTGAACGACCTCACGTCGCCGGAAGTCAACGCCCACCTCTTGCGGTACGACTCGACACAGGGGAGCCTGGATGTACCCGTGGCGATCACCAACGACGGCATGACCGTCGGGTCCAAGACCATCAAGGTGCTCGCCGAGCGCAGTCCCGCCGAACTGCCCTGGGGCGAACTGAACGTCGACGTCGTCATCGAGTCGACCGGACGATTCACCACGCGCGAGAGCGCTGGCCAGCACCTCAGCGCGGGAGCGAAAAAGGTCATCATCTCGGCCCCGGCGACCGACGTCGACGCCACGTTCGTGATCGGCGTCAACGAAGACTCCTACGACCCGGCTCAGCACCACGTCGTCTCCAATGCCTCGTGCACGACGAACTGCTTCGTGCCGATGGTGAAGGTCCTCGACGACGCCTTCGGTGTCACGACCGGGCTGATGACGACCATCCACGCCTACACCAACGACCAGAACCTGCTCGACCTCGAGCACAAGGACCTGCGCCGGGCCCGCGCGGCAGCGATCAACATCGTGCCCTCCTCGACCGGCGCGGCGCGCGCCACGAGTCTGGTGCTGGCTTCGATGAAGGGCCGTCTCGACGGCACGTCGCTGCGGGTCCCGGTGCCGGTCGGCAGCATCACCGACTTCACGGCGATCGTCTCGTCGACGAGCGTCGACGCGGTCAACGCGGCCTTTCGCGCCGCCGCCGAAGGTCCGCTGAAGGGTGTGCTCGTCTACACCGACGACTACATCGTCTCTTCGGACATCGTCGGCACCCCGGCGTCGTGCACCTTCGACTCCCTGATGACCATCGTGCAGCCGATCGACGACACGCAGAGCCTGGTGAAGATCTTCGGGTGGTACGACAACGAATGGGGCTACTCGAACCGCCTGGTGGACCTCAGCGTCCACATCGGGAAGTAGTGGTGGACGCGCTCCCGTCCTACGATCGCTGGGGCAGCCTCAAGGGCAAACGGATTCTGGTTCGCGTCGACTTCAATACCCCGGTCGCCGAAGTCGACGGGCGACTCGAGGTCACCGATGACTTTCGCATCCGCTCAACGCTGCCGCTCTTCGAAGAGCTGTTGTCGCGCGGCGCGACCGTCGTCGCCTGCACGCACTTCGGGCGCCCGAAGGGTCAGGTGGTAGAGAAGTACAGTGTCGAGCCCGTGCGGCGCCGCCTGAACGAACTCTGTCGCGACGTGGAGTTACTGGAGAACCTTCGGTTCAACCCCGGGGAAGAGGCCAACGACCCGGCGTTCGGTGCGTCGCTCGTCGAGGGCTTCGACTACTACATCAACGAAGCCTTCAGTGCGTCACACCGGGCTCACGCGTCGATCATGGTGCCGCCCACGCTCGTGCCCAGTGCCGCTGGACCGAACCTGCGCCGTGAGACGACGACGATCCTCGAGATCTTGGAAAGTCCCGCGAGGCCCTTCGTCGCCATCCTCGGCGGCGCGAAGGTGGGCGACAAATTGGCGATCGCGAAGGTGCTCTGCGAGAAGGCCGACACCGTCATCGTCGGTGGCGGAATGGCCTACACCTTCGAAGCTTCGCTCGGGCGCAGCATCGGCTCTTCACTCTTTGACCCGTCCTACGTCGAGCAGTGCGCGCAACTCCTGTCGGTCGGCAACGTCGTGATCCCCACCGACGCCCGGGGCCTTCCTTCGACGTCGCCCTTCGGCCCCGACGCGGGCGAGGAGCCGGCGATCTCCTTCGGCGCCGACATTCCCGACGGCTTCGCCGGTCTCGACATCGGCCCGGCCTCGGCCGAGCACTTCGCCGAGGTGATCGCGAAGGCCGCGACGATCCTCTGGAACGGACCGATGGGTGTCTTCGAAGACGCGCGCTTCGCCAGTGGCACCGAAGCGGTCGCGCGCGCGGTCGCCAAGTCCGACGCCGTGTCGGTGGTGGGCGGCGGTGACTCGGTGGCGGCGCTGCAAGCCTTCGGTCTCGAGGGCGACGTCAGCTTCGTCTCGACCGGGGGAGGGGCCTCGCTCGAGCTGGTCGAACTGGGTGACCTGCCCGGTCTGCGCGCCCTGCGCGAAAGTCCCTTCAACTGATGACGATCAAGCCGCTGGTGATCGGCAACTGGAAGATGAACCTCGACTTCGTCGAGGCGGTGCACCTCGGTCAACAGATCGGCGTGCTCTTGAAGAACCGGCCCTCGGAGCACACCGAGATCGTCGTGGCCCCGCCGTTCGTGGACCTGCGCAGCGTCGCTTCGATCGTGGACTCCGAGCGGATCCCGATCGGCGTCGCGGCCCAACACGTGAACCCGAACGACAACGGCGCCCACACCGGCGAGGTCAGCGCCTCGATGCTCAAGCGCCTCGGCGTCACCTGGGTCCTGGTCGGTCATTCCGAGCGCCGTTCGATGTACGCCATGGACGACGCGGCGGTCGCGTTGACGCTGCGCGCGGTCGTGCGTTCGGGCCTGAAGGCGGTGCTGTGCGTGGGCGAGGCGCTCGATATCCGTGAAGACGGCGATCACGACGAGTGGGTGCGCCGCCAACTTCGCAGCGCCCTCGACGGACTCGACGAGCGATTCGCCGAACTGGTCACGATCGCCTACGAGCCGATCTGGGCGATCGGCACCGGTCTCACGGCCGACGTCGCCCAGGTGCACGCGATGATGACCCACGTCCGTTCGGTGCTGACCCCCGCTTTCAAGGAGTCACGGGTCCTCTACGGGGGCTCGGTGAACGCCGAGAACGCGGCGTCACTCGTGGCCGAGGGCCGCGCCGACGGGTTCCTCGTCGGGGGAGCGAGCCTGAAAGCGGAGTCGTTCCTTGCCATTATTCAGGCCTGTGACGACTGCTACGCTTTAAAGCGCTAATCGGAGGAAACCTTGTTCACCTGGACATTCATCACAATTGAGGCTTTGGCGTCGGTCGGGCTGGTGTTCTTGGTCCTGTTGCACTCGGGACGCGGTGGCGGCATCTCGGACCTGCTCGGTGGCTCGATGGGTTCGGCGGCCTCGGGTTCGACGGTCGTCGAGCGCAATCTTGACCGCATCACGATTGCCGTCGCGTTGATTTTCACCTTCGCCACGCTGACGCTCGACCTGCGTTTGCAGTAACGCAATGGTCCGGCGAGGATCATTCGGGTGGGGGGCGCTGTTCGCCCTCGCCGTCGCCGCGGTCCTCATTCCCATCGGTCGTTCCGGCGCCTCGCCGGTCAAGACCAACTCCCTGAACGATAAGACGATCAACGTCTCGCTCCCGGGGCCTTTCAACGGCTGCACCTACTTCGACGCCGGGGCGACGCCCACGACCGAAGCGATCAACGACCTCATTGTCCCGTCGGCCTTCCTCACCACCAGCGCCGGCAACCTCTACGGGGAGAGCGGCCCCATCGCCTCGGCCGAGCTGACCTCGCTGACGCCCGAGACCGTGAAGTACACCATCACCCCGAACGAGAAGTGGAGCAACGGCACCTCGTTCAACGGCAACGACCTGCTCGGCTGGTGGCTGCGGGCTCGGGCCCTGCGCACGGTGCTCTCCGACGGGTACCGCGACATCAAGACGCTCTCGGTCTCCAAGGACGGCGACGTCGTGACCGCCGTCTTCGCCACGCCCTACGCCGACTGGAACCTGCTCTTTCGAGACGTCGAGGCGCTGGGCACCCAGGGCAGTTGTTCGCTCGCGTCGTTGTTGGCGCGACCGTCGCTCGGGCCCTACGCGGTCACCAGCGCGACGTCGAGTCGCGTCGTGTTGACGATGAACAAACACTGGCCCGTCGACACCGATCGATTCGGGCGCATCGTGATCACCGACGCCGGCGCGATTCCCGCCTCCGACAGCGCGTACTACGTCAACTTCTCGCTCGCGGTGAATCGCGCGCTCGTCCAGGCCATCAGCGCACGCCCCAACGTGATGAGTCACATCGGGACCTCGAGCAACATCGAAGAGATCTCCTTCGCGTCGAACCGTACGCTCATCAAGCGCGTCGCCGTGCGCGAAGCGCTGAGCTGGTCCATCAACCGTCAGTCGCTGATCGACCAACTCTGGGGCGCGGTGACGTTCTCGCCGTCGGTGGCGGTCTCGGCGCTCTACTCCCAGGGACAGTCGAACTATCCCGGTCCGGCCGGCACCGCGCCGTCGTCCCAGACCACGACGACGACGGTGGCGCAGGGTACGGCGCACAACGGACTCGGGGACTGCCTGCAGTGCGCCCTGGACGTCTTGTCCCAGAGCGGCTTCCTCGACTCGTCGGGCGGTTGGACGACGGCGGCGGGCACACCGTTGGTGCTGCGCATGGCGGTCGGACCCAGTGACCTCGATCACACGGTGGGCGCAGCCGTCGTGAGCGAGTGGGCGGCGATCGGCATCAAAGTGAACGTCGTCGACGTCGCCAGTGACGTGGCGGCCGCTGTGGCGACGGCGACCAACTCCGTGGACTTGGCGCTCTTCACCAGACCGACCATCACCGCGGTCTCCTACGCCGCGCGCTCCTGGAGCGGCCCCGGGTACGCCGACGCGTACCCCAGTGGATGGCGCAGCGTGGCCGTGACGGCACTCTTCAATCAAGCGACTGCCAATTTTAATCCGGTGAACGCCGCTTCGACGTGGCTTCAGATGGACCAGAAGATTCAGAGTTCGTACTGGGTGCGCCCACTCTTCACGACGCCATCTCTCTTGGCCTGGACCAACACCCTCACTGGCGTCACCACCAGTTTCTCGGTGCCCGGTTTGCTCGACGAAGAGCCGATCTGGACGGTTACTCCGCCCTCAACGTCGGGCTGAGTTGGAGAATCGGCGCTTAGGAAGCGGCTAAAGTAGAACTCCGCGTCGGAGTGGCGGAATAGGCAGACGCGCCAGCTTGAGGGGCTGGTGCCCTCAGGGGCGTGCGGGTTCAAGTCCCGCCTCCGACACCCAGAAACTATGGAACCTCAGACCGCCTCCGACACCAGTCAGAACGCAATTGCATTGAGGCTCCGTGTGATTGCGTAGTGGTTATGTCGCACTCGGTGGGCAGTCAGCGCCGCAAGGTGGCCGCCGCAGTCGCAAGACCAACCAACGCCGCGGTGACTGATGTCAAAGGCGCTGGCAGATCGTGGGTGGCGAACCACTCCAGCCCCGTCAGCTCATCGTTGGCGACGAGAGCCGGGGCGGGCGCAGCGACAAACGCGGCGAAGAGCACGTCGAGATGGAGCAACGGCTCGGTGGCGGTCCGGCAGCGGTAGGACGAGATGCCGACGTCGATGGGCGCCGGGTGGACGTGCGCCGTGAGTGCCGCCTCCTCGAGGAGTTCTCGAGCAGCGGCAGAGCTGAGGCTGGCGTCGTCCGAGTCCAGGTGCCCACCGAGCGGGCCCCACCGCCCGTAGCGGCGATGGCGGGCGAGCAGCACCAGCCCACTGGTCTCGACGACGAGCACGCTGGCCACCAGATGGGCGCCATCACGATGACCGGCATCGAGGAACGCCAATGCGTTGGCCCACGCGGCCTCACGGCCAGCGGGCGCAGTAGTAACCGCGAGGAGTGCAGCCGTCGCGTCCCACTGATTGGCGGTGCGGCGCATACTCACGATGGTATCGACGGGGCCCCCGTTTCGCACCGATCTACCGCCAAGAATCACCTACAAAACCTCTGGCCAATCACACGGGGCGAGCCGCCAGTGCAAAGGTGCAGAACTGTCAAGCCGGGCCTCCGACACGAAAATCTGATAATCTGATTTTGTGACAGAAATCAGTGCTACCAATGCCGCGAGAAACTTCGCAGAGTTGCTCGATGCCGTCGAGCACAAGGGGGAGCGCATTACCATCATTCGCCGAGGTCGAGCTGTGGCACATATTGAACCGGTTACCAATGGACTCGGTTCAGATGTGAAATCTATGCTGAAGCGGCATCCAGTTGACACTCAATGGTTGGCGTCGCTTCGCGAGACTCGGGACCTCGCGGTAGCCGAGGACCGATTCTGACTCGATTGCTGCTTGACACAACTTTTCTAATTGATGCGGAGAGGTCTCATACCGATCTCGATGACTTGATTGGAGACGAGGACGACGTCGCAATCGCCGCCATCACAGTGGCCGAACTTCAAGTCGGGGTCGAGTTGTCCAAAGGAAAGACCAGACACAGTCGTCAGGAACTACTCGACGCAATTGTGGTCGCGGTGCCGATTGTCGACTATGACCTCGAAGTAGCGCGAGCTCATGTCCAACTTCTTGTGGCGGTTCGCCGACAAGGTCGTCCTAGAGGCGCGCATGACCTCATCATCGCGGCCACGGCGTCGTCGTCAGGCCGGTCCCTTGTCACAGCCGATCAAACCGCCTTCGTCGACCTTCCAGGTATCGTCACTATTTCATATCGGTGACGTTTCACACGTTCGATTCTCTGAGCCGCCAATGCAAGTTTGCAGAACTCTCGTGTCGGGCCTCCGACACCAGCTGACATGCGTGTGAGATAGTCGCATCATGGAGTTGGATCCGCTGGCATTTCAGGGCACTGCTGAGTACTACTCAATTGGACGGCCGCCTTACTCCGACCAAATTGTAGACACCATGACGCGGGAACTATCGCTCGACGGGGCCGGTCAGCTTCTCGACGTGGGCTGTGGACCTGGTGTTTTGGAGTTGGATCTCGCCGGATTGTTCGATCAAACTGTGGCGCTTGATCCCGAACTTGGCATGTTGCAAGAGGGTCGGCGACGCTGCACACAAGCGGGCGTCGAAAATGTGCGCTGGGTCTTGGGAGTGGCGGAGGACATCCCCGGGCTTGGTTTGGAAGCATGTCGGGTCGTCACCTTCGGACAGTCATTTCATCGGGTCCGGCGAATGGAAGTGGCCGAAGTCATCTATGACCTCTTGGAGCCGGGTGGCTCAATGGTCTTGATCTCAAACGCAGTCGACGGTCGGCCCCGGCCAGACGGCCCCGGCTATCCGAGCATTCCGAACACGCCGGTGATGGATCTCATTGTCGCTTATCTCGGCGAGGGCACGCGGCAGTACTTCGCTACTTGGAATGAAGGCCAGCCGGCACGATTCGAAGACACGCTCTTGAAGACACGCTTCGACGGTTCCCGCACCGTCTACGCACCCGGACGACCTGACTTGATCAGAGATATCGACACCGTGGTGGCCAACTACTTCTCACTTTCATATGCCGCCGCGCGACTCTTCGGAGACCGCCGAGACGAGTTCGAGTCCGAACTGCGCGGTCTTCTTCGCGAACATTCACCCCTTGGCCTGTTTTGGGTCTGGCCAGGCGACACCGAGTTCGTGATAGCGACGAAGCAGGACTGACCGCTCTACTAGTGGTCTCAAGTCGCCAGGGCATCGTTGCAGAACTGTCACGTCGGGGCTCCGACACCCGCGACACCATTGTGAATAATCCCGTTGCTTATTTCTGGTAAACAGCCACCTGGCTCTCACTCTCGGCAGTGAAGACCTCTTCCTGCCATCCTCCCCAGCGATTCACCAAGCGCATACTAGCTAGTCGAGCCATCAAATCGAGCTCCGACGGCCAGACGTAGCGGAACCGTCCAGTGTCGCGATGTAGGTGCCCATTGATCTCGGTCCAGTGATGAGAGGACATCAGTTGTAAGACGGGGTCATCGAAAGTGTCAATTCCAACATGGTCGTCGTCCATAACGAAGACCTGCCCGAGATCTCCCGCCGGAGTTCGGTCTTGTTTGTGAACCGCAACCTCGACGACGAAGTAGCCGCCCTCATCGAGATGCGCCGCAGCATTCGCAAATACCTCCACTTGACCATCTTGGTTGGTCACGTTCATGATCGAGTTCCAAACGAGGTACACGAGCTTGAACTTCCCGTCGACCCGGGTCGTCCGCATGTCGCCGATGGCGACATCAATCGCTTCGGCGCCCGGTTTTTTCCGCAACACCTCAGCCATGTGGGGCGATAACTCAACTCCCGAGACATTCAATCCTCGAGAACTGAGCGCTAGAGCAACGCGGCCCGTCCCTACGGCGAATTCAAGTACTGGTCCACCTCGTGCCATTTCAGCGAGAAAGTCCACCGCAGGTCCGAGAACGGTGGGGTCGAACATGGCTGCGGAAGAGTCGTCATACCTAGTCGCTTCTTCGCTTCCCCACACCTCTGAACTCATCACTAGGTTCTAACGTGCGCGACCGTGCAGTTCGCCGGTTCGGCTAATCTGCTGTCAAAGGACCGTCCATATCCGCCGACATCTCAATCGACCTATCGACGAAGCCGCCAGTCGGAGAATGTGGACGTCAGTCCTCCGACACCAGCCCGAATCTCCGATAGTCCTACGTCGACACACCGTTCTCCATGGTCCAAAATGGGATGCATGACAGACCAACCCGCGAGATGGACTAAGGCGACTACTTACCTCGACATGTGGGCTGACCCAAACGAAGACCCTCGCAATCGTGAAGATGTCAGTGCCGACGGCGAACTTGCAACTTTGCAGGACTACCTTGTGAGTTACCGGATGACTCTGCTAATGAAGTGTGAAGACCTTGATGCGGAGCAGTTGGCTCGTCGCTCGGTTCCTCCCTCATCGTTGTCACTGCTTGGACTGCTTCGCCATCTCGCAGAGGCGGAACGAGACTGGCGGAATTGGATCAGTGAGGACGAGCCGCTGCCGAAGTTGTATGGCGACCGTGACGCGGACTTCGATAACATCGTCGGCGATCAGGACGAGGTGAACGCTGCATATTCGTTCCTGGCGGTCGAACAGGCTGCGACTGACGCTGTGCTCGCCGAGCATCTTGACTTAAGCGAACGTCTCGGGAGCATCAATATTGCAGTTCGGGAGCTGATGGTCCACAGGATCGAAGAATATGCACGTCACTGTGGGCACGCTGACTTACTTCGCGAGTGCATAGACGGAAGAGTCGGCCAATGACGACAAATCCTAGATTTCGCGCCGCCAATGTCCGTTGGTTGCAGAAGTGTTGCGTCGGGCCTCCGACACTCAGCCCTATGAAACTGCGACATTCAAATAGGGAGCGAGTGAGCCGATAACTACACTCCCTGGATCCAAAAATGGCTTCTCCATCCGAGCTGACTTACGTACACGCCACATGTTGTATCGAATGGCACGCCGAGTACCTGAACACTTCCCTCACTCTTGGGAAGCACCACAATCAATCCTGTATACATCTGACTTGGCGGAATCACTCCGTAGGTCGGTCCGCACAAATCACCGGTACTGACTATCAACACCCCGCTCATTCGTGGGGAGAGCTTCGTGGGGTGAAGATTGCCCCCGTAGGTGCCGTGGCCCGTGACTCGCAATTTGTATTTCTCTGAACCTCGAAGACCAATGAGTGTTGGGTAACCACCGAGGGTGCACACTTGGCGCCCAACATTCGTTATGGCGATCGTAGTGACAACGTGACCTGTCCCGACTTGATTGGCAACGAACGCACCAGCAAGGTTCGAACCTTGACAAGGCGGCACGCCAACGCTGGTTGCCCTTGCGGCAGTTGGATTGCTGGCAATGATCAGAAGTGGGGCTGCTATGACGGCCGACGCGATCGCCAAGGTTTGAATGATGCGTCGAGCTCGGTGAATGTTGAACATGGGTCAGTTATACATCCACGCGAAATGATTGGGAACCCGAGATTCAGACATTCGGGTCACATGGCTAATTTGAGTCGCCAGTGGAAGGTTGCAGAACTGTTACGTCGGTCCTCCGACACGGCTTCCCGCCGGAGTCCTCTCGATGACGGCCGACAGATGGACGGGTCAATTCACACCGCTACTGTGATCGGGGTGGACTGTGTCGAACCGCCCGCGGATCCAAATGAGTGGAACGATGAGCAATGGCTCGAGTGGCTAAAGGCAACGGACGATGCACCCTTCGACGATTCTGAGGAGTCGATTTCGGAGGTAGTGATGCGAATAGTCCGGTCAACGCCTGGTCTGGTCATCGGGCAGGCGATGCTCGGCATGGCGCAGGCGATCTACGGCCGTCAGAACGACGAAGTCGTCGTCGTGGTCGAGGACAACGGAGAGACCACAGACGACAAACCGTTCGCCGTTCGACTCGACTTCGACCATCCCGAACGTTCCTTGGTGGAGTTCAAGCCGGGCTCAAACTCCCCGACCTGAGAACGGAGAGTCTGGAAGTCGACGTTATTGGGTCTGCCGCGTTGTACGAGAAGGCAATATTCTGTATTGGATCCGGCCCCAAGATGTACGTTCGGTGTACCAACAAATTTGCGGTCGATCGCAGTGGGGAGAGTGATGTTCCAACGATTCACTGATAGGGCCCGCCGAGTTCTCGTCTACGCCCAAGAGGAAGTTCGCGAACTCGACCGGGCCTTCATTGGCACAGAGCATATTCTGCTGGGTCTTATTCGTGAGGGCGATGGGATAGCCGCTAAGGCCTTGGACGCCTTGGGGATTGCGTACGACGTCGTTCGTGCGAAGGTCTCGGAACTGACTGAGTTCGCTACAAACTCCTCTCCTGGCTCGCCAGCCTTCTCGCCGCGGGCGAAAAAGGTGATGGAGATCTCACTGCGCGAAGCCGTGCAACTTGGCCATTCCTACGTCGGCACCGAGCATCTTCTGCTCGGTATCGTGCGACAGGGCGACGGCGCGGCGGTCCGAATTCTCAAGGACCTCGGTGTTGAAATGTCCGATATCCAGACTCAGGTCGTCCAGCTGATATCGAGCTCGAGCAACCGAGAGGTCGACGAACCTTCAGTTCACGTGAGATACGACGGCGCAATATTTCGCGGCGTCGTGCGAGCGGTCGGTGAACAACTGCGACCCGACCTTGTCGCCTCCGACTTAGACGATTTGGCAGACGTAATTGCTGACGAACTTTTCAACCACCTTCGACGGAGTTGGGCCGAAGCAGGTAGTTCCTTCTGACACATCGCATCTCCCACGGACGAAAAACCTAGGTTTTTGACGAGCGGCTCCTCTTGGCGAAGAGCCATGCCGTTGTCCCGTATCCAGTGACAATGGTGGCTATCAGTTATCCGCCAATGCAACGGTGCAGACCTGGCGCGTCGGGCCTCCAACACCACGGGCGTGCAACCCTCGTTCAACGCGACGTTGTGAGGTGTCACGAGAATCGGAGTGTTCGCCGACCGTCGGGACGGTACATTCGTCCGGGAAAGTGCTGACCGAATCAACGAGATCGTTGACGACAACAAGTTCGCAGGTCCGCTATCAGTTCAGAACCACTTGATGGACGTCAGAGGCCAGATTCGTATGAACACTTTGCCAATCACGTCAGATCGCGGTACTGTTCCCCAGGTTCGACTGTCGCAAGAGTTTGAGTGCCAGTCACCCATCATGAAATAGTGACCGGCCGGTACGGTTGTCGGATTGATAGGAGTGCCGATCGTGGGCAATACGGTCCACCTCTGATCGAGTGGCTTCCCATTCACGTAGATCGTATTGCCCTTGGAATAGAGACGATCGCCCGGCAAACCGATGACCCTCTTCACCAGATCAGTGACGGGGTCACCGCAGTCCTTCGTGACATCTGGGGGAGCCTTGAAGACCAGAATGTCACCGATGTTGATGGTGCCGAATTCGACGCTGAGTTTGTTGACAACTATTCGGTCTCCCTTCAACAATGTTGGATTCATTGAACTCGAGGGGATGTAGAACGTTTGGAATACAAAGGTACGAACTAAGAAGGAGGCCAGGACCGCGACAACAATGATCAGCGTCCACTCGATTGCGATACGACGTTTCCTTTGCGTACCGTTTGGTTTGGGTTCGTTGCCCGACGCGTCGGTATCGGTAGTGAGTTCGTCAACGGGCACTACGCATCTCCGTTCACTTTCGAGCCGGATACGGAGACAGATGCCATACGCGCATCGTCGTGTTCGTCCTTGCTCTGTCGAGAGCTGCGTGAAGAGGCTCGTTCGCGTGCGGTCATGGCATACGCCGCTCTATTGCGAGGTGAGGCTGGTGAACAACCTTTGACGTCGCCGTTCCGAGCGTCACTCGGGCGTTTTGCGAATAGTGCTGTGGAATTACGAGTCCTACGTCACAGCCAGACCGGCCGCCGTTGCATTGACCAAGGATCTCGCTGATTGCGCCGGCGTTGTCACTTGGAGCGCCCACTGTACTGACCGAAAGGATCGACCCGACGAGGTCCGTTGAAACCGGCCTTTCGGCGACCGCAATCTTGAAGTGATGGGCAGCGAAGGCGGATTCGAGTTGTCGAGCCGCGTCACTGGGCTTCGAGATGACGATGGTGACGTTGGTGCCCGAGGCGCTCGCGGTAGTGAGCGACGCGAAGAGTGCGAGAGGAACCGCAGCGATGCCGAAGGTGACCGCGGCCATTGTCGAGCCGATCCGCAAACTCGGTTTCCGAAATGCTCGTTCCTTTGCAACTCCACCTAGAAAGCTTCCAGCGATGGACCACCACGGGGTTCCATCGTCCAAAAGAGCCGAGGCGAGCACAGTTGCTTCGTCGCCGTGTCGAGAGCGCCATCGCGTGGGGTAGCAACGAAGCACCGCAGCAATGATTCGGCTCTCGTGGGACCGTCGCACTAGACGGTCCCAAGCCCAAGACGAAGCCGACCGGTCATGCTCACGCGCTCCAGGGCATCGAGGTGTGAGCGCAACGCGGTGACACCAGCCGCGGTTGCGCGGTAGGGGTGCCGTCGATCCTCGGAGGGCAATTCCGCAATCAGGCCGAGCCGCTCGAGACGATCAAGCGCTCCGTAGAGCGTTCCGGGTCCGAGCTGCACTCCGGAGAATCCTCTGATGTCCTGGATCAGCGCGTAGCCGTGTTTCGGACCGTCAGCGAGACTCGTGAGAATCAGGACAGAGGCGTCACCGGCCCGACGCAGCACATCTGGTGAATCCCCAACGTCTCTCGAAGCCACGATTGTCTCCTATTACGACGACCAATAGATCAGTGAACGTAATAGTAGGGGATGTCGGGTGCGTCTGCAATGGCACCACTCCGAACGTTCCGGCGTCTGCCTCGAACTCGTCGGAGTGTTTCGCTTCGTATTAGCCTCTTATCAGGAAGGATCACCCGATGGCTTCGTTACGTGCGCCCGACATGAAGTTTGGCTCGCACGTCAATTTCCAGAGGCCGCTCCCTATGGATTCACGAGTGACCTGACGTAGACCTCCATTTTGTTCGAGCTGTCTGCGAAGCCATCGGTGGCGTTCATGTGGTCACGGCCAGCCTGGTCACGGAACGCGAGATTGATCGTCAGTGTCGTCACTCCGTCAGCCTCGTGCAGTTCTACCGTCTCGACGGCCTGGGCGTCGGGCCAGCCCTCGAACAGCCACGTCGCGACGGTCCGGGTCGGCGGCTCGACCTCCAAGTAGGTTCCACGAAACGAGCACTCGGTTCCATCTTCCGTCTCGAAGACCATGTGGTAGTCCCCTCCGACGCGCAGGTCGATCGAGCACACCGTCATCTTGTCCTCAAATGGCGCGAACCATCTACCCACATGCTCAGGCTTCGTCAATACGTCGAAGACGAGTTCGATCGGAGCTTCGAGGTCTCGGGTGAGGAGAATTTCGAGGGCACTCGGAAACTCGACGCTGGCCGCTCCATGACGATTAGGTGTCACTGGAACTCTCCGTGTTGGAGTACTTTGATGTGTCCGTCATTGCATTCATTCCTTTCGCTGTAGGTCACTGAGGTAGACGTCCATTCGGTCGAGTCGCTCGTTCCAGGACTGCTCGTACTTCTCCAACCAGTCGTGGAGGGGACGCAGATGCTCGGGGTCTAATCGGTCCCTAACTCTCAGGTCCGCGTGAGACACTTGCCTGACAAATTCCATTTCTCTGGGCGAGACAAGTGACACGAAAGACCAATGACAACAACC
>Ga0182014_10000654_pt1 | contig 46792 bp, 46 predicted proteins | sample 612S2DmetaG_FD_120489 | JGI IMG/M metagenome (GOLD analysis project Ga0182014, IMG submission 120489) | Permafrost microbial communities from Stordalen Mire, Sweden - 612S2D metaG | ecosystem: Environmental > Terrestrial > Soil > Wetlands > Permafrost | place: Sweden: Stordalen | collected... | reverse complement strand
TCGCGCCGTGCAAGAATTGGGGTTCAAAAATCTGAAGGTCTTGTACCTGCCCAACAGGTTTCAACAGGATTGGACCGCCAAGAGGTTCCCGACTGAGAAAGGTGACGGCGCAAAATGAGGCGCCTCTGCGTAGATACTGTCACGCCGTTTGTTCGCCAGACGAACGGCCCGGCTGGTCGTGGTGATTGAAGGTCTCGCGGATCCGACGGAGGAGTTCCTTCCGCGTGGCCGGTTTTTGGACGAAAGCGCTTCGTCCGCTGTTGAGCATCGTGCGTGGAATGTAGTCGTCGGAGGCGCTCATCCAAAGGACACGCACCTGCGGGTTGATCCGGTGCAGGCGTTCCCAGACTTCGTCGCCGCGCAGACCGGGCATGTAGTAGTCCAGCAACACCAGCGAGATTCCCTGCCAATGTTCCTGATACGACAGCAGACCTTTGCTCGGGTCGGAGGCGATTAGTACCACCCAACCTTCGCGGATCAGTAACCGGCGGATGCTGGTGAGGAGTTCCGCGTCGTCGTCAATAACGAGCAGGACGCCCTGCTGGGTCAGGGCGGACTCGCCGGACGTGGGAGCCCACGTATTGGGTGGTGGACTGTCGGCTATCATGCGGTACCTGCACCGCATACAGTGTGCCAACATCACACGAGCTGGCCAACCGCGATTGAGCGGCAATCCCTACAACCCAAACCGGGCATGTGGAGGCTCGTTCCCATCGGCCAGCCATCGCTCCAGCCGTTGAAGGCTGTCTCTTACGTGGCTGCCGCGCCAGAAGGTCTTGCCGCACTGCGGACACCTCCAGAACCCCGTTTCGCTCTCGGCGACGTGCGGTGGTACCTGTCCGAGCGCCTCGGCTCGGTCCACCCGCCGAAGCGGCACGTTGCATTCCGTGCAACGGGTGAACACATACTCGTCGGTGTGTAGCGAAAACCTGGTCACCACTTCGCGCAACTGATCGGGGAGGCGTTCGCTGGCGACAATGGCAATCTGACAGCGCTCCAATAGTTGGTGTGGAAGATTGTCGGCCAAATGGCTGTTGCGGGTCAGGAACACGCGGTTCTCTGCCGCCGCTTGTTCCAGCAACTGGCGACCGAACAGTTCTTTGCCTGCGAGGCAGTCGTATCCCAGAAGACGCAACCATGTGGCCAGCGACTGCAACATGCCGTCAGCGGCGAACCGGATTTCGTCGGGCGTCATTGGCGTAAAGGCTGTGCTTGCGCCACCCTAACGCCGGAGTTGTGGCGGTTATGGGGAATATGGGCATCGGTGGTCGGGATTGTATTTTATCTGGTCGAGTATTTCCCGTCCCACATTGCCGTGCGGCTGGAAGTGAACAATCCCCTCTACCTAATTTCCGTGTTTTGTGTCGGTGAGTTGCTGGTGCATCTGACGCGCGGACGCGTGGGCACGCAGCAAGCGAGCTTCTTCGGGTGCCTCAAGATCGTGATGCTGGCAGCAGGTGTTGCATTAGTGCCGCTTCTATTCGCATTCGGTCCGGTGCAATGGCACAACATGCGGGATGTTCAGATGTCGCGTTTGCACGGCTTAATCGTGGAGTTTTACACCTACCAGAAATTCAATCCCAACGACCCGTTGCCGTCCTGGTTCGTCAAGTACTACGGAATCCTCCCCTTCTTTTTGGTCGGGGCACTGGCACTCTCGGCTCCGCGCCGCACGGAGTTGCCTGAGCGGGCTGCCTTGTGGATTTCGTTTTGCCTCTGTGTTTTCTCTCTGCTGCTGACATTGTGGCAGGTTCGTTGGGCGGGATTGCATGCGGCGATGAGCGTTTGGCTGATGATTGTGGTGGGGCACATCGCGTGGCGAAACGTTGCTATCCGCAACGGCAAAATGATCGAGGTACAGTTTGCCGACGCGGCCATGAAGCAATATCTGGCCCAGGGACTGCGGGCTGAAAGCCAGGGCAAGCCAATGCGAGTGATTTGTGACCCCGATATAGCGCCGGTGCTTTATTATTTTGGGGGGATCCCAGCCGTTGCCTCCTATTACTGGGAGAATGTGCAGGGGCTGCAGGACGCAACGGCGTTCTTCACGGACCACGGTGATGCCGTGGCGAGGCGGATTGCGAAGGAGCGCGGCCTGACCCAGGTGATCGTGCCCGCAGGCGGCAGACTGCAAGTCCTCTTCAATTTCATCGAAACCGGGAATCTGAGCGTAACCGACACACCACCACTTTTGGCAACGCGGCTGTGTTCGAACACGGGCGGGTTGCCCCCATGGATCACGTTGGACAAGGGCCTGACCCGGATCGGGCGGCAGGAGTTCAGTCTCACGACAGCTGGGGGCGTTGCTCCGGTGAAGGGCCGGGTGATGGTTTATCAGCTCGAACCGACGGAGGGCGCGGGTCAGCCCACGGGACTCCGGCAGCATCCGGGCAATGGTAATACTGAGCCGTGTGGAGGAGTGACAAGGCCTTGAGCATGGAACGAATCGTGAAGAGTTTGCCGGCCGCACTAACCTGACCTTCGCTACTCGACTTTGAAATCGGCTGTTTTCGAGCCGTTGGGGAACGCAAGTCGTTGCGGTTGTAGGGACGCGTTTTGAAAACGGCGTGTAGTACAGACCCGCCTCGTTTTCAAACACCTCTGGTCTGCCGTAATCTCTGCGCATCGTGTGCCTGAAGTGTCATCGACGGTCTCAACGACACGTGGGATCTCCTACCAGCAACAATCTGTTAATACACGATCCGGTTGTGGCTGCAGAGGTTGTTTTCCTTGACTTTTTTTCTTGCATTGAAATTGCACTTTTGCTACGCTGAGAGGTTGCGATGTAGAAATGTTGGGCCCGAGCCCTTGCACGAATGTCTTTGGTGTCGGTCAAGATTGCCGCCAACGGAAAGGACAGTTATGAGGCGAGGCTTTTTTTGTCGTATTAGGCGGACTGCTAACTTTTGCTGATATCGCTCGGGCCGAGACGATCCGGATCGTTTCCTGCAACATCGAGGCCGACATTAGTGGCTATACCGCAGCGCGCCCAGGATTGATTGCTCCCTCCAGCACCGGCACGCTGACCGGCGGGGCACTCGAAGGGATTGGAGAAGAGAATGTCGCCGGTGATGCGGCTCAGCCCATCGACATTCTGGCGTTGCAGGAGACGACCAGTAACTCGACCACCGTCCAACCGATCGCGGATGCGTTGAACGCCTTCTACGCGTACCACACCAACCAGGCCGGGTATGCGATCAGCCCCGTACAGGGCACGCAGAGCGGCAGCGCCAGCAGTGGAAACGGCCCCAATGCCGTGGTCTATAACACGAACACGCTGCAGCTGGTCGCCTCGGTCGGAGTCGGCACCCCGAGCGGATCAGGGAACGGGGAATATCGCCAGGTGATGCGCTATGAGTTTGCGCCGGCGAGCGTCACGGCTGGCACGAACAACGAGTTTTACGTCTACGTCAGCCACATGAAATCGGGCACGGGCTCAACCAACGCCGGCTATCGCAATGAGGAGGCCGCCATTATCCGCAACGATTCGGCGACGTTGCCCAGCAATGCCCGAGTTCTGTACATGGGCGATTTCAATTCCAGTGGCAGCACCGATCTATGGTACGAGGCGATGATTGCCGCAGGGGCGAATGCGGGCGTCGACCCGCTCAACCCCACCAATACAACCGTCATCAATTGGGGCGCCAGCACCACGACGACAAACATTCTGGCAGCCATGGACGATTCCTCCACGAATTTGCGTTACCGGGACGCGTACCAATTCATGACGAGCAATGTCTTGTATGGCGTCGCGGGCGGTTTGGCCTACGTGCCCCGCAGCTTTCATATCTTCGCGAATAATGGCGGCGTCGCCTACAACGGGGCCGTGACTTCCAGCACGGCGCTGAACAGTGATCTCACGACGAATGGGGTCGGCCTCGCCGCCTCGGTGCTTTACACGGACCTCAGCACCGCCAGCGATCACCTTCCCTCAGTGGCCGATTACACCATCCCCACGGGGGGGGCTGCACACCACCGGCGACGCCGACGGCCAGCAACAACGGCCCGATCTGTGCCGGCGGCACCTTGACGCTCAGCACGCCGACCGTGAGCGGGGCGACCTACAGCTGGACCGGGCCCAACAGTTTCACCTCCAGCGCGCAGAACCCGTCGATTACCAGCGCGACGACGGCGGCCAGTGGTACCTACAGCGTGACAGTGACGGTGAACGGTTGCCCGTCCGCAGCCGGTACCACCACCGCCACGGTCAACGCGATCCCGTCGACGCCGACGGCCAGCAACAACGGCCCAATCTGTTCCGGCAGCGAACTGGATCTGAGCACGCCGACCGTGAGCGGGGCGACCTACGGTTGGACCGGGCCCAACAGTTTCACCTCCAGCGCGCAGAACCCGTCGATTACCACCGCGACGACGGCGGCCAGTGGTACCTACAGCGTGACAGTGACGACGAACAGCTGCACGTCCGCAGCCGGCACCACCACCGCCACGGTCAACGCGATCCCGTCAACGCCGACGGCCAGCAACAACAGCCCGATCTGTGCCGGCGGCACCTTGACGCTCAGCACGCCGACCGTGAGCGGGGCGACCTACGGTTGGACCGGGCCCAACAGTTTCACCTCCAGCGCGCAGAACCCCTCGATTGCCACCGCGACGACGGCGGCCAGTGGTACCTATAGCGTGACAGTGACAGTGAACGGTTGCCCGTCTGCGGCCGGTACCACCACCGCCACGGTCAACGCGATCCCGTCGACGCCGACTGCGGGGAACAACGGCCCGATCTGTGCCGGCAGCGAACTGGATCTGAGCACGCCGACCGTGAGCGGGGCGACCTACAGTTGGACCGGGCCCAACAGCTTCACCTCGACTCTGCAGAACCCCTCGATTGCCAGCGCCACGACTGCGGCCAGCGGCACCTACAGCGTGACAGTGACGGTGAACGGCTGCACCTCTGCGCCCGGCTCGACCACCGCCACCGTCAACGCCATCCCGGCGACGCCGATCGCGGGGAACAACGGTCCGATTCTGGCGGGCAACACATTGAACCTGACCGCCAGCACTGTGAGCGGGGCCACCTACAGTTGGACCGGCCCGAACGGTTTCACGTCGACCCAGCAGAACCCGTCGATTCCGGACGCCACGTCCGCAGCCAGCGGAACGTATAGCGTCACGGTCACGGACACCAATGGCTGCACGTCCGCCGCCGGGTCAACGACCGCGCTGGTTACGGCACCGCAGATCACGTCGATCAGCATACAAGGCAGCGACATCCTCATCACGTGGGCGACCACCGGCGGGACGACCAACGCCGTGCAGGCGACACCCGGCAACCCCGGCTACAACACGAACTTCGTCGATATCAGCGTGCCGCCGCTCTTCATCCTCGGCAGCGGCAGCACGACCACGAACTATACCGACCCCGGCGCAGTGACCAACTCGCCCGCGATGTTCTACCGCGTGCGGCAGGTGCCGTAACAAGGATGAATTCAGAGGCGCAGCCGAGAGGACAACACGGCAATCAAACAACAGATGCCTGCGTTCACGACTCGGTGAACAATCCCCGGCTGCGCTCTTCCTTATCCGTCCGCGGCTAGGACTTCGGATCCGCCCCCAATCCCCGCCTGCTCCCACCGCGTCCGGGCCGCCAAAGACAGTGTGGTTTTTCGCTCCGGCCCGCTTCGCTCGGTTGCGAATAACGTCGGAAAGGGTATCAGACTTTGTCTGTGCCTTTGGCGATCAGACCGCGCTCCGATGTCACCGCTGCGAGCCGTGGTTTCTCGCGGCCACATCGCTTTGCCCAATCGCAATGCAATAGCGCATGTGCTTCCCTTTCCCAGTCGGCTTACGTGAAGCGCCGCTCTATTGTACGGCTCGCTGCGCGCCGTCAAGGTCGTCCACTTCGTGGCTCCACCGTGACTGCGCTCGCTCCGCCTGCGGCCTGGCTTTTGCCACTTCACGCAGGAGTAACTCCTGCTGTCAGGTCGCCCCGGATCGTCCCAAAACCTGTCAACCACAAAATCAGGAATTTTTTGCAACCATAGCCAACCATATAAACTTGGGGACACCCCCTGCAAAACCCGAGATTTTTGGGGTCCGGGATTTCCATTTCATGCGTGCTAATCTCACGGACGCGATTCAGACAGAACTGTGATCCCACAAGCAAGAGCACGTGTAATGGCGTGAATGGAATGACAACAGTGGAGGAAAGGGAGGTGGGAACGACGTTGCCGCGCCTCTATCTCAGGCCTGATGAGGCTGCACGCGTCATCGGCGTTTCAAGGCGCACCCTGGTCGGCTTGGCAAACCGCCCGCGTCATCGGATTTCGCCGTCTTGGCCGCACGACACTTTTCTCCGTTGCGGACATTCAAACAGCGATTGACCGCCACCGCATCGCGCCTATCGGCGAGCTGAAACCGCGCCGCCAATCTGTCGCGACCGTCACGATCACCGCCCAAGTGCCGGCCACCGGCAGTGAGCCGCCAACGCGCGAACACCGTCTGCAACACATCGCAACTGAGCCAGCCACAACACCGACTGCCAGCGCATAAGTGCCAACACCGTCACAATCATCAGAAGCGCGACGATACCGTTTCCCGCTCCACCGTTTGGTGTTGTAGCCGCGATCACGCCGCCGACGTGTCCCATATCAATCACCGCCGAGATCGTCTCGCATCGGATTTTCCAGCAGGTTCCAATTGGCAGAAAATGGCAGAGTCACCGCCCTATCGTGCTATTCCTTGCCACTGGGTGCAAAACGAGCAACCGGATTGTAAGCCTTACTAAACAAGGTGTTGCTGGATTTGCCAAGGAAAACGCGAGATCGTCAAAAATCACGCTTACAGGTTTTCGAGACCAGCCCGATCAACCGCTCTGGCACCCCTCAAAAATCGGATGACGGATCAAGCGGACTCAGCCAGCCTAGCCCACCGCCGTCGCTGGCGCAAGCCGTCACTGAGCAGGTTGAAGGCCAGCACGGTCCACGTGATTGCCAGTCCGGGCGCGATGCACAGCCACGGGGCGACACGGAACGTGCCCTGTTCCTCGCGCAACATCATGCCCCATTCGGGTATATCGGGTTGGCCCGACAACCCCAGAAACGCAAGCCCCGCAGCTTCCAGCACGGCCCCGCCCAGCGTCAGCGTCGTCAGCACGAGAATCAGCCCCGCGCAATTCGGCAGGATCTCCAGCGCGGCAATCCGCCATCGGCCTGCGCCGGTGGCCCGCGCGGCCAGCACGTATTCCTTGGCGCCTTCCGACGCAAACGCCGCCCGCACCTGACGCATTACGGTCGGCAGACTCGAAATGCCAACCGCAATCGCCACGCTCGCGGCTGACGGCGTCAGGATCGTCAGCGCGACCAACCCCAACAAGATCGACGGGAACGCCAGGAGGAAGTCCGTCGCGTGACTGACGATCGCATCAAACCAACCTCGCCGCACACCGGCGGCGGCTCCCAGCGCAACTCCCCCCAAAACCGCGATTGCGGTCGCGCTGAACGCAATTCCCAGTGTCGCCCGCGCGCCGTACAGTATCCGGGTCAACACGTCCCGCCCGACTCCATCCACGCCGATCGAATGCGCCCACGATGGCGGCGCGAGCGCCAGATCGCGATAGAGTTGTTCCGTTGGCCCGTGCGTCGAGACTACGCCAGCGAACGCCGCGGCCAAAATGACCACCGCGAGCATGGAAGAACCGATCCCGAGCAATAGGTTTCGGCGTTTCATCTTCGAAGTTTCGGATCGAGCGCGTGATGCGCGACGTCCACCGCGAAATTCACGGTCATCACCATGGCCACGAGCACGAGCAACGCACCTTGAATTGCCGGGTAATCACGCGCGAGCACCGCGGTGGCGACGTAGCGTCCGATGCCCGGCCAGGCAAACACCGTCTCGGTCAGCACGGCGCCGCCGAGCAGGTACGCAAACTCGACGCCCACCATCGTTACGATGGGCACCAGCGCCGCGCGCAGGGCGTGGCGGTAGAGAATGGCGCGCTCGGTGGCGCCTTTTGCCTGGGCGGTGCGAATGAAATCTTTGCCGAGCGTTTCCAGCACGGCGGACCGCGTCACGCGCGCGACGAACGCCGCGGGAATCGTGGCCAGCACGAGCGCCGGCAGCACGAGGTGATCGAGCCCGCCGCGTTCGCCCGCCGGCAACCAACCGAGTTCCAGCGAGAACAGCAACATCGCGAGCAATCCCAGCCAGAACACCGGCACGCTGAGCCCGACGAGACTCACGGTCGTTCCCAGCGCGTCCTTCCATGTGCCCGCGTGGCGCGCGCAGAAGACGCCCAGCCACACACCCGCGAGAGTGGCGACGACGAGCGCGACGATGGACAGCTCGATGGTCGCGGGCCATGTCCGCGCCAGGTCCTCCTTCACATCCCGCCCCGTGACAATCGACTCGCCGAACCTTCCATGGCCCAGCGCGTTCTTGAGCCAGAGCCAGTACTGTGTGGGAAGCGATTGATCGAGGCCCAACCGCGCACGGATCGCCGCGATGCGTTCCGGTGTGGGATTCTTCAGGAGCAACCGCGCCGGATCGCCCGGCACGGCGCGCACGAGCAGGAACACCGCGACACTGGCCACAAACAGCGCTACGACCAGCGACCCGATTCGCCGTAGTAAGAACGCGCGCATGGCGCCAAACATAAAACGGCCCGCGAACGTTGTCGAGGTTCACGCACTTTGGCCGGAGAATCTCTGCCACGGATAGTTTGACGCGGCCTGCCCTGCTGTTGTAAAGTTTAACACCCGTTTGTGCTGGAGAGGTGAATACTGTGAGCATTCCGACACGATTTACGCTGGGACAGTCTGAGATCCCGACGCACTGGTACAACGTCTTGGCCGATGTGCCCGAGCCGTTGCCGCCGCCGCTACACCCGGGCACGAAACAACCGGTCACGTTGCAGGACATGACGGCGATTTTCCCTGAGAACCTCGTCGAACAGGAAATGACGACCGAGCGCTACGTGGAAATCCCGGACCCGGTTCGTCAGATGTACGCGTTGTGGCGGCCGACGGCGCTACTGCGCGCGGTGCGGTTGGAAAAGGCGCTGCAGACGCCCGCCCACATTTATTTCAAGTACGAAGGCGACAATCCCTGCGGTAGCCACAAACCGAACACAGCGGTTGCGCAGGCGTATTACAACAAGATCGCGGGCACGAAACGGATTGCCACGGAGACAGGCGCGGGGCAGTGGGGTTCAGCGTTGGCGCTGGCGTGCAAGCTGTTCGGGATGGAATGCCGCGTGTACATGGTCAAGGTCAGCTACCACCAGAAGCCGTATCGCCGTCTGCTGATGCACACGTGGGGCGCGACCGTTCACGCCAGCCCGAGCGGTTACACCGATTACGGGAAGAAATTACTCAAGGAAGACCCGGACTGTCCCGGCAGCCTCGGCATCGCCATCAGTGAGGCCATCGAGGACACCGTCAGGCACCCCGGCACGAAGTATTCGCTCGGCAGCGTGCTCAACTACGTCTGCATGCACCAGACCGTCATTGGCCAGGAGGCGATCAAGCAAATGGCCAACGCCGGCGAGGAGCCGGACGTGGTGATCGGGTGCGTTGGTGGCGGCAGTAATTTTGCCGGGATCGCGTTCCCATTCGTGCGCGGCAAGCTTGTCGACAAGAAGAAGACGCGCATTGTGGCGGTCGAGCCGATCGTGTGCGCATCGTTGACCAAAGGCGAACTCCGCTACGACTTCGGCGACACGGCGATGACCACGCCGTTGCTGTGGATGTACACGCTCGGCCACGATTTCATTCCGCCGGAAATCCACGCGGGCGGACTGCGCTACCACGGCATGGCGCCGACGGTGAGCCACCTGTGTAAACTTGGCCTGATCGACGCGGTTGCGTACGAGCAATCGAAGGTGTTTGAGGCGGCGGTGATGTTCGCCCAGAACGAAGGCATCGTGCCGGCACCGGAGTCAGCGCACGCCATTCGCGCGGCAATCGATGAGGCGATCCAGGCGCGCGAGGAGGGCAAGAAGCGCGTGATTCTGTTCAACCTCTCGGGCCACGGACTGCTGGATCTGCCGTCGTATGAGGCGTATTTCACCGGCAAGCTGCATGACCGATGAGTAGAGGAAATCCTCGATGCTGATTGTTCACGTCCATGTGCACGTGAAGGCCGAGTGCGTCGAGGAGTTCCAGCAGGTCGCTCTGGAAAACGCGCGCGAAAGTGTGAAGGAACCCGGCATCGCCCGGTTCGACGTCGTGCAGCAAACCGACGATCCGACGCGGTTCGTATTGGTCGAGGTCTATCGCACGGCCGACGCGCCCGCCAAACACAAGGAAACCGCGCACTACGCGAAATGGCGTGACGCCGTCGCCCCGATGATGGCTGAACCGCGCACGAGCGTAAAATACGGCGAAGTTTTCTGGACGAGGTAATAGAACCCCGTCTGGAGAAAGCCGCCACCATAGTCCCGGATTCATTGCGCTGGACAAACGGGCGGGGTGCCGGTTCTACTACGCGTATGGATTTTGAATTCACCACAGTACCGCGCATCCTCTTTGGCCCGGGGAGGTTGAAGGAGATCCGCGCGATTGTGCCGGAACTGGGAAAGCGCGCGCTCGTGGTCTGCGGCAGTTCCGTGCGCGCCGTGGAATGCGTCCAGCCGCTGTTCGGTGCGTTGACCAATGTGGGCGTGGAATACACGGCGTTTGCGACGCAGGGTGAACCGACCATCGACGAGGTGCGGGCGGGAACGGAACAGGCGCGGGCCGGACAGAGCGATTTGGTGATCGGTTTCGGCGGCGGCAGCGCGTTGGATACGGGTAAGGCCATCGCCGCGCTGCTCACGAACGGAGGCGACCCGCTGGATTACATCGAGGTAATCGGCAAAGGCGAGCCATTGACCAAACCGTCCGCGCCGTACATTGCGATTCCGACCACGGCGGGTACCGGGTCGGAAGTCACGCGCAACGCCGTGTTGGGGTCGCCCGAGCATCGCGTGAAAGTCAGCCTGCGGAGTCCGCACATGTTGCCGCGCGTGGCGCTGGTCGATCCCGAACTCACCTACAATTTGCCGCCGGACGTTACAGCGGCCACGGGCCTGGACACGTTGACGCAGTTGATCGAGGCGTTTGTGTCGGTGAAGGCGAATCCGATGACGGACGCGATTTGCCGCGAAGGAATGCATCGGGTGGCGCGGTCGTTGCGGCGCGCAGTTGAGGAGGGGGACAGTCCGCCGTGGCGGGAGAACTGGCAGGCCATCGTCACGGCGCGCGAGGACATGTGCGTGGCGGGGATGTTGAGCGGGATGGCGCTGACCAACGCGGCGCTGGGCGCGGCGCACGGGTTGTCGGGGCCGTTGGGGGGGATGTTCGATGCGCCGCACGGCGCGTTGTGCGCGGCGGTGTTGCCCTATGTGGTAGAGGTAAACGAGCGGGCGGCGAAACAGCGGCTTGTAGGGAGCCCCGTGATTCCACGGTTCGAACAAATCCGGCGCGCGATGGGTGACCTCGGCGAGCTTGTCCAGGCATTGAAGATTCCGCCGTTACGGGACTACGGCGTGATGCGCGAAAACTTCCCCGAGATCATCGAGAAGGCGAAGGCGTCGAACAGCATGAAGGGCAATCCCGTGGTGTTGGAAGACGACGAACTGCGCGAGATTCTCGAACGAGCGCGGTGAAGGCGATCGATCGACGGGCCATCCGATGGTTGAGCAGAAACGGCTGCCGGTCGTCTAATGCAAGGAATGGAATTTGTGTCTGAAAAACCGATGACAGCCAACGACGCGCAACCACCGCGCCTCGATCCGTTGGGCATGATTTTGGTGCTGGCGATCAGCGTGCTGGTCGGGCTGTTGTACGTGCCGCTGTTGCACTGGTTGGGGCGGGAGACGCTGCATACGCAACAGTTGGTGAACGGCGCATTTCTGGTGTTTTTCGCGCTGGTGATTTGCGTTCGTGACGCGGTGGATAAACTGCGGTTTGATCCACAGGTCGGCCCGCACGGGATCGGTTTGATTGCGCTCGCATTTCTGTGTCTCGGGGTGGTGGGGAAATGGCATTTGTTGCCGTTGCCGTTCCTGTTGTTATCGGCGTGCCTGGCGTTCGCGGGCATCGTGTCGCTGGTGTTCGGCCAGGCTGGTGCGAGGCAGTTTCTGCCCGCGGTGAGCGCCTTCTTTGTTTTCGGCGTATTGGTGGGACTGGTCCCGAGGTTGGACTGGCCGTTGCGGGCGATGGCCGCGCGCTACGCGGGTTCGTTGGTGGCGACCCTCGGAGTGCCCGTGAAGATCGGGCTGGTGGAGGGCCGGCCGGCGCAACTTCTTCTCTCGGTGAAAGGACAGGTCTTCGTCGTCGCCACCGAGTGCAACGGTTTCGGCCTGCTGACCGCATCGCTGATCGTGGCGACAACGCTGGCATTTCAATATCGGCTGCCGTGGGCGCAGAAATTATCGTTGTGGGCGCTGGCGGTCCCGATTGCCATCGTCTGCAACTTCCTTCGAATCGTGAGCATCTGTCTCGTCGCGCCACAGATGGCGTTGCCCTACGGGTTCGTACACGAAACCTTGGGATTGATCTTCTATTTCCTGGGGCTGGGGTTGATTTGGAAGATTGCCGGCGAAACGAAGGTGAAAGATCGTAGCAGAGAGAATCGCAGCGCGTGACACCGCGTTCAAGTGCAGTGTCAAGAGCGGCAGGCGATGCGCGAGGCGGGTGTGTGACGCGGCTGCATCACTTTTGCGACGTGTCGTCGATGTGGTAGACGGGCTGGACGATTTTCACAAGACTCCGGCCCATGATGGAATCGCGCACGAGAAACGCGAAGTGGGTGTGCAGTGGAAAGAGCACGAGCGTAGTACTCATGAAGAATGTGCGCAGGAAACCGGCCGCCATTCCGTCCCGTTTCTGTAAGGTTTCATCGGACCACCGATTCTCAATCCATTGCCGGATCCGTTCGCGGAACTGGCGAACCAGGTAGAACGAGCCCAACAGACCTCCTCTCCAACCGAGCGCGCCGGCAATCTGGCCGCTGATCTTGTTGATCTCCCCGATCGCGCGTTCCGTCCAGTGAAGCAGGCCCGTGCCGGACATCAGCGCCAGTGGGACACCAACCAACCGGGGTGGTTCAGCGGACAGACCGCGTCGTCGGCCTTTGGCGATTCCCCAAGCCAGATAACCCGCGGCAATCGAATCGACGAATCCCAACATGACGCAAATGCGCGTGGCGAAGTGTTATGCCAGGCAACAGTCACTGGCGAAACAACCGATTTGATGTACAGTTACCCTCATGGTGGCAATCCGACGACCGACCGTGTTGCGCGCCGTGTGGGGCGTTGCCGTCCTGCTCGTGTCCTGCGGGCCAACAAAACGTGTGTCCATCGAGAACGTGCGCGTAATCCCGGTCACGTCCGCCGATGTTCAACGGTTAATCCACGAACCCGGGGCGAAGGCGGTGTTGGTAAACGTGTGGGCCACGTGGTGCGGGCCGTGCCGCGAGGAATTTCCCGGCCTCGTGCGCGTGGCGCAAAAATACAACGGACAAGGGTTGAAGACCATTCTGGTCTCCGCCGATGATGCCGGGGACGTGGCGGCGGTGAAAAAGTTTCTTGCTGAGGAGGGCGTTGATTTTCCCGCCTACATCAAGGCCGAGAAAGACCAGGCGTTCATCGACGGGGTGGATAAACAGTGGACGGGCGCGCTGCCCGCGACGTTTATCTTCGACGGCAACGGCAAAGTGCGTGATTTTTGGGAGGGCGGGGTCACATTCAACGTTTTTGAGCAGAAGGTGGTCGAAGTACTGGGCAACAAACAAAACCGATAGGAGGCAATTCATGAACCGGGGTTTGTCAGTAGCATTGGTGGCATCGCTGGCGGTGGCCGGCAGCGCGTTTGGAGTCAGCATCGGCGACAAAGCGCCGTCGACAAACGTGAAGATGAAGAGCGTGGACGGCAGCGCCGTGTCCATCGCGGACGTCGCCGGCAAGCAGGGCACGCTGGTGGTATTTTCATGTAATCACTGTCCGTTCGTCAAGGCGTGGCAGGGACGCATCGCCTCGGTGGGCAACGCGGCGAAGACCAGGGGCATCGGCGTCATCATCATCAACTCGAATGACCCGACGGCTTATCCCGAAGACAGCTATGCGGAAATGCAGAAGCGGTCGCAGCAATTGGGCTTTGCGTTCCCGTATGTCGTGGACGCCACGTCGGACGTAGCGCGGGCGTTCGGCGCGACACATACACCCGAAGCGTTCCTGTTCGACAAGGACGGCAAGCTTGTGTACCACGGCGCGATTGACGACTCGAAGGAAGCCGATCAGGTGGCCGCTCACTACCTGCAAGACGCGATCGATGCGGCATTGGCCGGCAAGGCGGTTCCCGTCGCGGAAACCAAGGCCATCGGCTGCAGCATCAAGTTCCGCGGCAAGGCCTGAGGCTCCGGGGCGACGCTCACATCGGGTTTGTATTCGGGCGCGGCAGGGGTTAAGAATCGCAGCCACGATGAATTCGCGGCAGCGACTGGTGGTTTGTCTGGCGGCGGTTTCCGTCTTCTACGTGTTCCACGTTCACTTGAAGACCGCGAAGATTTTCGCCAACCCGACATGGGACGCGCAGGACGAGGTGGGACAATTCTGGAGCGAGTGCGCGTTTCAGTACCGGTTCGCGAAGTTTTTTGCGACGCATCCGGCGAATGAGTGGGGCCAGCTCAAGCACGACCGCGACGTTCAATACCCCGATACGATCGACGACTGGGCCGAATTCACCGTGGCGATGGAGGCGCCGGTCGGTGTGTTGTATCGGTGGTGGAAACCGGCCATGCCGTTGCATGTGTTCGTGGTCTGGTACGACTGTCTGATTTCCAGCCTGGCGGTGTTCGGTGTCTTCTTCCTGGCGCGGGCGTTGTGGCGCAGCGACAAGTCGGGCGTGTTCGCGAGCGCGCTGTATGTGGCGCTGTATCCGAGTTACGGGCGGACGGTGAAGAACCTGTTTCTGCGGGAAGACTTCGCGATTCCGCTGATCATCTTCGCGCTGTGTTTCACGGTGCGGGCGCTACAGGACCTGAAAAGGCGCGACCAGTTTCTGGCGGCGTTGTTCTGGCTGGCCGCGCTGGCGAGTTGGCATTTGACGCAGTTCGTGATGGCGCCATTGCTGCTGGCGGCGGTGTTGGTATATCTGGGTTGGGGGGAGACGCCGCAGATTCCCTGGTTTGTCGTGACCCTGGCGGCAGGCACCTTGGTGGTCCCTGTCTTGCGGGCCAAGCAGGTGTTTTTCTCGCCGACGATGTGCGGGTTGTACGCGCTGGCGCTGGCGGTCTGGATCAACGGGGGACGGAAACGCGCGATTCTGGTCTTTGCGGGTTGGGCGGCGGTGCTGCTGGCGTTGAGCACGCTGATGCAGCGGTCCTACGGCGAGTACGCGCACGTGTACGAACTCTTCCTCTACAAACTGCGATTTCTTGGCCAACGACCGGCGAACCCCGCGCGGCTGCCGTGGGAGGCGCGGCTGTTGTGGGAGGGCGGCGCGTTCAACACGGCGGAGTGGCGCGATTTTTGGCGGAGCCTGAAATGGTGCGGGCCGCTTGGGTTGGTGGCGGCGATGCTGTTGAGCAGCCGCAAACGGGGCGCATGCGCGACGAACATTTTCATTGTGTTCACGCTGTTGCTGGCGTTGCTGGCGTGGATGGTGTTGCGGTATTTCACGTTTCTCGGGTTTGCGGCGGCGATATTGGCGGCAGGACTCGTGACGCGGCGGATCTGGTGGAAGTTGATCGTATTTGGCGCCGCTGCGTGGCAACTGGCGACGCTCAACGTCCAGCCACTGGACCGTCAACTGGCGCGCCCGGATGAATATCGGCCCGTGGTGACCTGGCTGGAGGAACACACTCCGAGCAACGCGGTGGTGCTGGCGTCGATCGGGGATTCACCCGTGTTCCTGGCGCACACGGGACGCCCGATCATCATGCACTCGAAATTCGAGAACCAACGGATTCGCGACCGCTATCACGAGATGCTGGACGCCATCTACGGCAGCGAGGGCCAATTCTATGGGTTCGCGCACAAGTACGGCGCGGACTATTTTGTGTACGACGTTGGCTTTCTGTACGAAGGCATGGAATCGCGGCGTTACAAGGCGGACAAGATGGGGCCGCTTGACCCGAACTGCGCGGCGGAGTTGTTCCAAAATCATCCCGAGCGTTTGAGCCATTTCCGATTTGAGATGGCAAATGGGAGATTCGCGATCTTTCGCGTGGTCACTTCACCGTAGCCTTCTGGAACAGGATGTCGCCGTTGACCTCGAAGAGAATGCCATCCACGTTGGCGCGGCAGGCCATCAATTGCTGAGCGTGGGCGAGCGGGACCATTGGCGCTTCCTCGAAGACGATCTCCTGTGCTTTGCGATAGAGCGCGGCCCGTTTTTCCGGCACGAGTTCGCGGCGGGCGGCGACCATGAGATCGTGGTAGGCGTCGTTCATCCAGAAACAAACATTGAGTGCGGAACCAAGTGTGGCGGTGTCCTTGTCGAGCAACACATAAAGGAAGTTGTCGGCATCGCCGTTGTCGCCGACCCACCCCATCAACGCCATTTCGTGGTCGCCGTGACTCGTGCGGCTGAGATGCGCACCCCATTCGTTGGGGACGATTTCGACTTTGATCCCGGCCTTTTCGAGGTCAGCCTTAATCATTTCGGCGGCGCGGAGCGGGTTGGGGAGGTAAGGGCGCGGGTTGGTCATGACTTCCAGCTTCAAAGGCCGTGATCGGGGAAAAAAGCTTTCGTTCGACTGATAAATCTGCGTTTCAGGGATTGAATTATTGTAGCCTGCGATGAGCGGCGGCATTGGATTCTTTGCAATCGTTGCGGCGCCGCGATAGACATCATCGATAATGTCTTTTTTGTTGATTGCCGATCCGATGCACTGACGCACCTGCTTATTGTTGAACGGCGGTTTTTGGCAGTTGAATGCGAGATAGCAGACGTTCAAGCCGGGTGCGGTGAGGAGCGTAAGGTTTTTGTCGCCCTTGATGATCGGCAGGCTGTTCGGGTCGATCCCGTCCATTGCCTGGATTTGGCCGGTTTGGAGTTGGATCAGGCGCGTGGACGAATCCGGGACGACCTTGAAGATGAGGCGGTCGATTTTCGGTCTGCCGTCCCAATAATCGGGATTGGCGTCAAGCACGACGCGCTCGTTGGGGACCCATTCGACGAATCGGAACGGGCCGGTGCCGACGGGATGACGCTGGTTGATGAACTTCGGGCTGATGAGATGCGCCGCCGGAATGCAGAGACTGGCCAGCAGCGGCGCGTGCGGCTCGCGCAACCGCAGGCGCAAGGTCATCGGATCGACGACCTCGACCGCAGTGATCATGTTGAACATAGCCGACCAGTAGGCGAACGTCGCGTCGGGAAGGTGGGCGGGGTTCGATTTGTCCATTTGGCGGAGGAAGCTGAATGCGGCCGCCTGTGCATCGAGCGGCGTGCCATCGTGGAAATGGATACCCTCGCAAAGTTTGAAGGTATACGTGAGGCCATCGGGGCTGATCGTCCAGGAAGTCGCGAGACAGGGTTCGGGCTTGGTGGTGCCGTGTTTGAAGCGGACGAGGCCTTCGCATACGTTTACCAGGACTTTCATCGACTCGCCGTCGTCAACATCAGCCGGATCAAGTTTCTGGGAATCAGCGCCGCGAGCGAAGATGAGGGTGGCCGGTTCGGGCTTGGTGGGTCGCTGGCAACCGGCAAGCAGGATGCCAAGGGCAAGGGCCAACCAGGGTAAGAGTTTCATGGCGCGGATGTTAGCGAACACAAAGCCTGACAGCAAGTCGGAGGCAATGCGCGCGTTTGACTTTGGGGAGCGCGCAAACTAGAGTAGTAGGCTGCATGGGTAACGGTACAGCCAGCGCCACCGTCGGGGTTTCCCCTTTGCCAGTCGATTGGCGGAAGGGTGTCTTGTGCTTTGTTCTGGCCGGATTGGCGGTCTACGCGTATTGGGGGCAGCCGGTCGAGCACGATCTGACGTGCTGGCAGTGGTTGATCGTGCATTGGAACCGGATCTCGAATTACTCGCACGGCCCGCTGATCCCGTTGATTGCTTCGGCTCTGCTGTGGTGGAACCTGTCGGAGCATGGCCACGGAGACGAAGATTGGGGACCGTATTGGCGGGCCCTGGGGGGCGCCGGCGCCGTATTGATGATCTGGATTGTTGGCGGTTCCATTAATAAAGATTGGGAGGATAGGGCCTACTATTGGTCGCTGATGCTGCTGCCGTTGACCATAGCGTGGCAGGTGTGGGCCCTGCGAGGCCATCTGGTGGGACAGGACGAGCCGTCCACGACGGCGGGACCGGCGGTCGTGGCGGTAGCGATGGCGATTTATTATATGGGAGTGAAAGCTGTCCAGCCCCGCGTGGTTGTCATATCGGGGATCGTGTTGTTGTACGGCTTGGCGTTGAGTTTTCGCGGTCGCGATGTCTTTCGTCGGGTATTTTTCCCGATCACGTTTCTGTTTCTCATGGTGCCGTTGAACTTTCTGGACAACATGGTCGGTTTTCCGTTGCGGATGTTCGTCGCCAGAATTTCCACGATGACCTTGAACGGGATGGGCATCCAGGCGGTGCAACGCGGATCCGGCATCATCTCCCCCGTCTTCAGTTTTGATATAGCCGATCCATGCAGCGGGATCCGCTCCCTGATGGCGCTGACGACTGTTACCGCCGCCTATGCCTATGTAACGCAACGGGCGCATTGGAAGCGTTGGATCTTGTTTCTTTGCGCCATGCCGTTGGCGGTCCTCGGCAACCTGTCGCGGGTGATCTCGATCGCACTGGTAGCACAAGTCTACGGACAGGAAATGGCCACAAAAGTCTACCACGAGTGGTCCGGGTACATTCTTTTCCCCGTGGCTCTGGCGGCGATGGTACTAATCGGACTGCTGTTGAATTTTCCATATCGCCGCCTGTTCCAAAACTGGCTGACACCGCCGCCGCCACCGACAGACAATGGGCTGGATGGCGACGGGTTTCCGCCGGCAGCATGATGGGAGAAGTTGCATGAGTGAATCATCCGCGACAACAACGCCGCCAGTGGCCGCACAACCGGAAGGACAACCCACCGCGCCACAACGACGGGGTCCGAGCACGAAACAAATCTCGATCGTGGTGGTAATCCTGGCGGTCGGGGTGTTGCTCACAGCAACGACCTCTGACGTGACAAAAGTTTCCGAGCCGGGCGTGAAATTGTATCCTGACGGGACCCCGTATTTGGTCGATCAGGCGGGCGATTGGGCCGGCGGGGAGAAGACGGGATTGAGCGAGGACGAACAGCGCCTTCTGCCCAAGGATACAGAAGGTTCGCGGCGGGTCTTTCGGGACAAGGACGGCACCGAGCTGTTTTGCTCGATTGTACTGGCGGGACGCGACGTGACCAGTATTCACCGGCCCGAACTCTGCCTGCCCGGTCAAGGTTGGAAAATCCAGAGCGAGCGCACGCAATCCATACCTGTGGCAGCAGCACCGGGTGGCGTGTTGAACGTGATGCGCATGAACACTTCTCGCCCGGTCCGTCTGGCCGGTGGCCGGACGACAGAAGCGCGGTCGGTGTTTGCCTATTGGTTTGTGGGCAAGGATCGGATGACGCCCTATCACTGGCAACGCATCTACTGGACCGCCAAGGATCGGATCTTTTACGACACAAACCACCGATGGGCATATATTTTGATTCAGCTGCCGATCAAAGGCAATGTGGAAGACGGCGCAACCATCAAGTCGCAAGACGATGCCATGAAGGTGGTCGCCAGATTCATTCAGGACATCTACCCGTCCCTGATCACGAAATAGCCGCGGTGGCGGAACCGACTGCATGTATGTTGATGGACGGCGCGCCAGGGATGCCAGAGTGTTCCAATGTCAAATAGACGAAGAGAATTCATCATTCAAGTCAGCCAGATCGTTGACGGGCTGCTGATTGCCGTCGTCTTCTGGTTCGCCCACGCGTTGCGCGAGCAACTCGCCTTTTCGTTCCCGTTTCCGTACCACATCCTCGGGTACACGATTCAGCACGGAATAATTGCGCCATTTCGCTATTACAAGTGGCTGTACTTGATCGTGCTCCCTCTGTATCCGTTTCTTCTGGACGTCAACGGCTTCTACAGCCGCTCACACAGCCAGCAGCTTCGCAACACGGCGTGGATTCTTGTCAAGAGCAGCACCATCTGCACGCTGGCGGTCATGGCCGCCATGTACTTCTTCCGTCTGGCCATGCTCAGCCGTGGCGTCGTGGTGATATTCGCGTTGTTTAGCATCGTCGCGCTCTTCGTGAAGGACCGGCTCTTTCAGGCGCTCCTGCGCCATCGTGCTCGCAGTGGAAAGGGAGTCGCCGAGATCATCCTCGTCGGCTCGGAGGAGCGCAATGCGGAGTTTGCCGCGCTGCTTGACGAACACCCGGAATGGAGCCTCCGTGTCGCCGCCAAACTCGATTCCAACACGGACCTCGTTTCGGAACTTCCCGCGATGTTGCACCGCTACCCCGTCGGATGCGTGGTGTTCAACGTCAGCCAGACCGCGTTCGGTGAAATTGAGAAGGCGATCCTGGCCTGCGAAGTCGAAGGCGTCGAGGCCTGGCTCGTGGCTGACTTCGTGAAGACGTCCATCGCCCGCGCCACCGTCGACGACTTCTACGGAAAACCGCTGTTGATCTTCCGCACAACCCCCGAGATTTCCTGGCAGCTTGTCTGCAAACGGCTCATCGACATCATCGGTGCCACACTCGGTTTGATCGTCCTCGGTCCGCTGGTCATGTTGCCCGCCGCGATCATCCTCAAGCTTACCTCGCCCGGCCCCGTGCTGTTCAAGCAAAAGCGTAGCGGGCAGCACGGACGCCTCTTCACCATGTACAAGTTTCGCTCGATGATCACCAACGCCGAAATGCTCCAGGTGGAACTCGAGGTCTTCAACGAAATGGGCGGCCCGGCCTTCAAGATGGAGGACGATCCGCGCGTCACCCCGTTTGGCCGCTTCCTGCGCAAATCCAGCATCGACGAATTGCCCCAGCTTTGGAATGTCCTCGTCGGCGACATGAGCCTCGTCGGCCCGCGCCCGCCCATTCCCAGCGAAGTCCAGCACTATGACCCCTGGCATCGCCGCCGCCTCTCCATGAAGCCCGGCCTCACCTGCATCTGGCAGATCAGCGGTCGAAACCGGATCGATTTCGAACAGTGGATGCAACTCGACATGCAGTACATCGACAACTGGTCCCTCTGGCTCGACTTCAAGATCCTCGTTCGCACCCTCCCCGTCGTCCTCACCGGCCTCGGCGCCAAGTGACCTAATCCGCGTCGTTCTAGCCCCCAACCAGACGCCAGACGCCCAAAACGAAGCCAAGTGACAAATTGGCACACTTTGACCTGTAACCACTTGTCCCTCAAGTTAATCCACAAACGCTAACACCTCAAAAAATTGGCTTCGTTTGGTAATTTTACATATTATGGGGTGTACCCCCCTCCACGGCGTGCCCCCGAGTTGTAGCCGCGTACCGTGTACGCGGACCAGCCGCATTTGCCGTTGTAGGCCGCGTGCCCTCACGCGGCGCTTTCCGCTTGTGGGCCAGCCCGCCCGGCTGCCGTCTCCTCGCCCCTTGGAGCAAAGGATTGAGGTGAGGGATTCTTCCATTAACTATCTTCCGACTATGTCAAAGATCAAAATTCCACACCCCGCCGACCATACACTATCGCATGCCAACTGTCTAGAACTTTTTCAATGGCGGAAGCGAATCGCGAGTTGATCGCGCGGTTCGAGAAGAAGATGCAGGCGAAGCTGGCGGAGATTTGGGGCGAATGAAAACGATCAAAGACCTTCCGGAGCACAGTCGTCCCCGCGAAGTCTTTGCGGATGTCCTTCAGGATCGCCCCGCTGTCATCATCGCCAAAAAATCGCACTACAGCTTCCAGGAATCCGGCGAGCTTTCCTAGAGCCCAGCTCCTTCAGCATATTTGTCTTATTGGTCCTATTTGTCCTATTCGTCCCATCTCCTCCCTCCCCGCCCGCTCTTTTTTGTTGCCCATTGGCGCAAATTCTGCGAATCACTCAGCAGCATGACATCGACCACCCCCGCTCCCGTATCCGTCGTCACCGGCGGCGCCGGCTTCCTCGGCTCGCATCTCGTCGACCGCCTCCTTGCCGAAGGCCATCACGTCATTGCCATCGACAACCTCGTCACGGGCAATACCGACAACATCGCGCATCTCGCCGGCAACCAGAACTTCGAGTTTATTCGGCATAACGTCACGCAGTTCATCTACCTCGCCGGCCGCGTCGACTACGTCTTTCATTTCGCATCGCCCGCCAGCCCCATCGATTATCTCCAACTCCCGATCCAGACCCTCAAGGTCGGTTCGCTGGGGACGCATAACGCCCTCGGCCTTGCCAAGGCCAAAGGCGCAAAATTCTTCCTCGCGTCCACCTCCGAATGCTACGGCGACCCGCTGGAACACCCGCAATCGGAAAGCTACTGGGGCAACGTCAACCCCATCGGCCCCCGCGGCGTCTACGACGAAGCCAAGCGCTTCGCCGAAGCCATGACGATGGCCTACCACCGATACCACAAGGTCGATACCCACATCGTCCGCATCTTCAACACCTACGGCCCGCGGATGCGTCTCAAAGATGGCCGTGTCGTGCCCGCCTTCATTGGCCAGGCGTTGCGCGGCGAACCTCTCACCGTGTTCGGCGAAGGCCAACAAACCCGCAGCTTTTGCTACTGCAGCGACCTCATCGACGGCATCTTCCGCCTCTCCCAGTCCGATTTCCACGAACCCGTCAACATCGGCAATCCGACCGAGTTCACCATCCTCGATTTCGCCAAACTCATCATCAAACTCACGGGCAGCAAGAGCCAGATCGTGTATGAACCGTTGCCCGAGGATGACCCCAAGCAGCGCCGTCCCGACATTTCCCGGGCCAAAAAACTCCTCGGCTGGGAACCCAAAGTGAAGCTCGAAGACGGTCTCCGCAAAACCATCGACTACTTCCACGACAAAGTGTAAATCGCCGCCCCGCCCGAACTGTTGCCGCGCTCCGCCACGACCGCAAATCTTACTTGCGATACCCTCTCCCCTTGGGGGAGAGGGTTAGGGTGAGGGGTACGATCCGCGCCTCATCCGGTCGCGAAGCATTCCGACACACTTTCCGCCTTGTCCCCCCCCCGCCACGACCGCTACCATCCACTCTCGTGCGGCCCATGTATCCGTTTCCCTGAAAATCCCATGCGCTCCGCGTTCCGGTTCACCTGGTTTCTGGCGTTGGCGGTCATCGCCGCGCTCTGCCTTGGCGCCTTTTGGGTTCTCCTCGGTGCCAATTATTCTCCTGAAATTTATCGGGCGTTGCCCGCTGTGCCCGGCAAGTTGGAGATCATCTGGATGCTGGCGTGTTCCGCCGTGTCCGTTCTCACGCTGGCTTCATTGGGACGCCGACCAGACGAGTGCCGTCGATTGGCACAAGCCGGTCTCGTGGCGACAGCGGTTGCCTGCGTCATCCTGGCAAAACGAGTTTTGGGGCTGCGCCCGCAATGCCTTGACCCGATCCTCTTTTGCGCGGCATGCGGTTGGACCATCGCGCTGTGGATGCGAGGCCGCCAGATGCCGGGCCCGGAACAGAGTTGGTTTTTGCGATTTTCCGGTTTCGGCTACGACCGGAAGCCGGCAAGTTTGTTGGCGACTGCGGTTGTTTCCGCCGCCGCCGGTTTGTCAGTCTATTACCTCGTCCAGCAGATCCACTACTTCAACAATTTCCAACTCGGCTACGCCGATTGCGGGGATTACGCCCGCACCATGTACAACACACTCTATAACCCGCGAGAATTGTTCCTGCGGGTCAATCCCGACCGGCCACTGTTCTATGACCATTTTCAGCCGGGATTTCTGCCATTCGTCCCGTTCTGGTTTCTGTGGCCAGGCTTGAAAGTGACGATCCTGCTCCAGGTTCTGGCCGTCATGGCCTGCGCGTTGCCGATCTATTGGATTGGCCAGAAGCTTCTTCAGGACAAAACGGCGGCGCTGCTGCTGGTTGCGACTTGGTTGGTGTTTCCGCCAGTGTCACAGTTCATTTACAGCGGCTCCTACGGGTTCCACTGCGGAAATCTCTGCCTGCCGCTGTGTTTTCTGGCGCTGGCATTCTGGCTCAAGGAACGCCGCGGCTGGGCTCTCCTGTTCGCCGTGTGGGCGATTCTCCTCAAGGAGGAAGCGGCAATCCCGATTGGCACCTTTGGCCTTTACCTGGCCGTGTTTGGCAACCGTCGCAAGCTGGGCATCGTGATCGCGACGGTCGCCTTCGCGTATTTCTTAATCGTGGCGTCCGTTGTCATTCCCGCGATGAGTCATCAAGCGTATATGGCACAAAGCCACTTCGCCCCCATCGGCGAAACCAAAAAGGAAATTCTTCTTTCGCCCTGGAACAATCCCAAAGAGTTTTGGGGAAACTTGCTGGCGCCGTCCACCTTCTACTTCGCTGCGCTCCTGCTGGCGCCGCTGTTGTTCGTGCCCTTGAGGAAACCCTCGGTGCTTTTTGTGGGGTCGCTGGTGTTTCTCTTCGATTGCTTGAATCCCACCCTCAAGAGCATCCGCTACTGGTATCAGCTGGCGCTGTTCCCCGTGGTGTTCTGGGCGCTGGCGGCGGCGTTGTCCCGCGCCACCCCGGCCCGACAACGGGCCGTTCTTTCCGGCGCGACCGTCGCCGGGGTCTTGCTGTCCGTGTTCTTTGGCAATGTCTTCTGGAGCAAAGCCACGATGGTCGCGATCCCACTGCCGACGGATCGCCCGGAAATCGTGCAGCGGATGGCCCAGCGCATTGACCGACAGGGTTCATTGTTCGCCACACAGCGCGCCGCGGCGCATTTCATCACCCAGAAGTACCTGTACGTGAATCCGCCCCTGCCGTCCCAAATCGACTACGTGCTTCTGGATATGCGTGATACGTGGAGAACAACCACCAGTCTCAACCGGCTGACAAACCTCCGCGCCATCCAGCGACAGGCCGAATCTCTTCCGCAGTTGCACCTTGTGGATGTGCAGGACGGCGTCGTCCTCTACTCGCGGTCTGGGGAACCCATCGACGCGCGCGTACTCGTCGAGCGCGACGCCTTGCCTCCCGAAGCCGTCCATCAATCAGCGGAACTGGGAAAGGGAGTGACGTTCGAGGGATACACCACGACCGTGCTGACTTCGGATGGCGCCAGCCCTCACGATCAAATCCGCATCACCATGTTCAGTTCGGTCACGGTCCCTGTGGGCGTGGATCTGGCGGTCCGATGTCATGTTCAATCACAAGCGCGGAACCTGTCCACACAATCGTTCGCATCACAATTCCAACCACTGGGCCAGTGCGTCTGGCCTGTCAAACGTTGGGTTCCGGGAAAATTCTACGCGGACGACTTCGTGATCGACGTTCCCGCCGGGTCGGCGTCAGCCGGTTTTTCCATCTCGTTCGAATGCCAGCCGCTGTGACGGGCAAGCCCTGTCCATGCGCAGCTTTCCGCGCCATCCCTCACATTGGCGTTTTGATGCCGATGGCGCGCAGGGCGCACCAGCTGCGGGCGCCTTCGAAGATCATGAACAAGCCAGCGACATCCAGAAAGATGCCTGCAACCAGCACCGTCTTTGATCCGGTGATCACGCCGGTGACAACCAACGCCCCGCCGCACAAAACGACAATCGCGCCGCCGATCAGCCGCGCGTTGCGTCCGCGTTGGTCGATGTTGCACGCCAGTTTCATTTCGTTGGCCGGCTGGCCCAATTGCCGGCAAACACCGCCGCCAGGGCGAGCAGAATCACAACGACCCACCGAAACCCCGGTGGCGGTGGCCCGATCTTCAGCCACTCCGGCCAGATGGCCCAGAGCAAGGCCGCCGCGCCGAGGAACACGGCTCCGGTCCACCCGAGGAATACAAACGTCTTGTGTTCTTCCCGCGACGCGCCGCGCAACCGTCCGATGGTCTCCTTGTCGAGCTTCAGTTTCTGGCCGGCCGCCTCCTCCACAATCTGTTCGTCCGTCACCGTGTTCAGAAACTCCTTCAGAAGCGTGCGCGCCTTGTCGGCTTCGTGATCGAGCACGAAGATGCCGTTCATTCTCTCCGTGCCGCTCAGGGACTCGGCGGCATCGAATGGCGGCATCGATGGTGGTTGTTGCAGGGTGGCTTCCACCCCGTTGTCGCGCAGGTACCCGACGATGATGTTCCCTTCCCATTCGTCGTGTGCGTGATGTACCTGAACCAGATTCTCGGACCGTTCACCTTTGCTCATGACGCAATCTACTCCTGCTTTTGTCGTCTTTCCAAGAATTTTGTGTTCCCGTCCCGCCTCCGATCACACCTGCGACAATTCATCGCGGACGCGTTGCACCAGATCGTCGATGTAGAACGGCTTCTGGATGTAACCGCGCAAGCCGGCCTCGAACATGTTGCGGGCGACCGTGTCGTCACAGCCCGTCAGCAAGATCACCCGTACCGCGGGATTGATTTGCTGGAGACATCCAAGCACCAGGTCTCCTGTCATCTCCGGCATCGCGTAATCCAGCAAGACCAGCCCGATCTCTTGCCAGCGCTTCTCATACGTTTCCAATCCATTCCTGGCCCCCAGGGCGGCGAGTACGGGCAGCCCTTCGCTTTCCAGACATTGTTGGATAATCTCCAGCATATCGGGTTCGTCGTCGATGGCGAGCACGTACTTCGGGGAAGTGACGGGACCGTCGTTCATGGCTCGAGCATTGCCAATCCACCCGTTGGCCATGTACCATGGTCTTGCTCGGCCGAGAAGAGAAATCGACTTCGCCATGACCGCTCGCTTTCAAGATAAGGTCGTCATCGTCACCGGCGCTTCCAGCGGCATCGGTTTGGAAACCGCGCTCGCGTTTGCCCGTGAAGGCGCCCGCGTTGTCCTCGCCGCCCGAAACGAAACCAAATTGCGCGAGGTCGTCAACGCGCATCCCGAGTGGCATGATCGGTTCCTGACAATGCCCACCGACGTCACGAAGGACGAGGACGTGCGGCGGCTCGTGGCGACAACGATGGCGAAGTTTGGCCGCGTGGACATTCTCGTAAACAATGCCGGCGTCGGGATGCGCGCCACGTTCGCCGACACGCCGCTCGCCGACGTGCGTTCCCTCATGGATGTGAATCTCTACGGACCAATCCGCTGCATCCAAGCGGTGTTGCCGCAGATGCGCCAGCAGCGATCGGGACAGATTGTCAATGTGGGCAGCGTGTTGAGTGTGGTGGTGGCGGCGCGCAACAGCGCGTACTGCGCCAGCAAGTTCGCGCTGTTGGCCTTGAGCGATACGCTACGGATCGAATTGCACGGGACGGGAATCGAGGTCATTTCCGTCCTGCCGGCCTACACGGACACCCCCTTCTTCGACCACATGTACCAGTACGGCGGCCCCGTGCGCCAGAGCCCGTTCGCGGGACAACACCCCGCACAAGTCGCCCAAGCTATTCTGCGGGGCTGCGCCCGGCACAAACGCCAGGTCGTGTTGACCGTTTCCGCCCGCCTCGCCATCTGGCTGCGTCGGCTTTGCCCCTCCCTGCTCGACTTCTTCGTGCGACAATCGGCTCAGAGACTGGCGAAGGCCGATTCAAAAACGCGGTAGCTCGCGTCATCGAAGAGGCAAAACAGCACTCTCTCCAGACCCGTTTCCCCTTCGAGGTGGCGTTTCGCTTCCTGAAGCATCAGCGGGGCAGCGTGCTCGATGGGGAACCCGTAGATGCCCGTGCTGATGGCCGGAAACGCGATGGATTTCAACCTTTTCTCCTCAGCCAGTGTCAGGCTGCTCCTCACCGCCTTGCACAACAGTCGGTCCGCCTCCGTCGGATCATGCCGGCTCCATAACGGGGCCGACGGTGTGAATCACAAACTGCGTAGCCAGTTTGCCCCCACCTGTGATGACCGCCTCGCCGGTCTTCAACGGCCCGCGCGTCGAAATCAGCGCATCCGATTCCTGTTGGATTGCCGGCCCGCCCTTGCGCGAAATGGCCGCAGCCACGCCACCGCCGTGTTTGAGGTGTTCATTCGCCGCGTTGACGATCGCATCCACCGCCAATGCGGTGATGTCGCCCTGCGCGATTTCGAGCACCGCGTTACCCATCGTCTTTTTCATCACCGGAAACCTCGTACCACAATACCCGCTCACCAAGATTTTTTACACACGTTTTACTTTGCCCTGTCGATAGGACGGATTACACTGACATTGGGAACGTCATGAAAATCCTTGTCGTCGAAGATGATCCTCTGCTGCAGGACGGGTTGGCAGACCTGCTCAAAGGCGCGGGCCACACGGTCGACGTGGTGGCCGACGGCCTCACCGCCACGAAGCGCGGCATGGATCCAGAACTCGATCTCGTGGTGCTCGACGTGATGCTCCCGAAACTCGACGGCGTTGAAGTCTGTCACCGGCTTCGCAAAGCCCGGCCGGACCTGCCCATCCTCATGTTGACCGCCAAGGGCTCCGAGGAAGACAAAGTGCGCGGCCTGAAAGTCGGCGCCGACGATTACGTCACCAAGCCGTTCGGTGCGCGTGAACTCCTCGCCCGGATTGCCGCGGTCTCCCGCCGCGCGAAGTCTGCGCCCACCGAGCCGGAAATTATCGAGCTCGACGGCTGCCGCTTCGACCTCGGGCATTGCGAGGCGCGCCGCAATCACAAAATTATCCCGCTGACGCTCCGCGAAGTTGGCATCGTGCGCTGGCTCCATCGGCACAAGGCGCGGACGGTCTCCCGGAGCGAATTGCTCGAACAGGTCTGGGGAGCGAACGCGGATATGGAAACCCGCACAGTCGACGTGACCGTTGCCCATCTCCGCCAGAAGATTGAGCGCGATCACGCGGAGCCGGCGATCATCGTTTCCGTCAAGGGCGTCGGCTACACGTGGGGCCGACGATGAGATTCTGGCGCAGTCGCACGACGCTGGCGCTCGTCTTGACGATCGTAGCGCTGGTAGTTCCCTGCAGCGCGTGGTACATCGCCGGTTCGCGCGAAGTGCAGCGCATGATCGATCAGATCGAATTGCCTCTGCGCCAATCCGCCCACGACACCGCCCGTCGATTGGCGCAGCGTCTTCAGGATCGGCTCCAGACGCTTCTGGAATCGGAGTCCAGCCGTCCCTTCTATCACTATCAATCGCTCTATCATGACCCGAGAGGCGCATCCGAAGGTCCGTCCGTCACGCCTTCGCCGTTGGCGCAGGGACCGACCGACCCGCTGATCCGCGCATATTTCCAAATCGATACATCGGGACGGGTCACGCTGCCGACGCTGCCCGAGGCGGACCTGGAAGGTGAAGATCTTCGCTGGCTCGCGGCGCAACGCGCGATCCAAAGCGATCTGCAGATGGCCGCGCGTGGTTCGGCGTGCATCGCGCACCTCCAGAAGGAGCTGCCGCGACAAGTACCAACCCCATCCTCGTCACTACTCTATACCTCCACGTCTCCGTCGCTCTCCTCGACGTCGACCCCACAACAATCGCTGTCGCAGCGGCACCTCGAAGTCATGGAGGCCGATGCCTGGATCCAGAATGCGCTGGCGGGCAGGATTTACTCGGACATCAAATCCGGCACCAATTCAGGAGCGACGTTTGCCGATGACGGATTTCGCTTGCGAGACGGGCAACGAGAAGTGTCCATCGGTGTCGGCGATTTCCAGTGGTGCTCCCTGCCGACGTCCAACGGGACGAGCCTCGTCGCGTTGCGCAACGTCAGCACGCCGGTGGGCATCTTGGTGCAGGGATTTGTCATCTCCAGTGATGCGGTTGCGGAAACTCTCAAGAATGCGGTGTTGCCCGCTCGCTTCATGCCCAACGCCACCGTGGGCTCGTATGTGGCTGCCGCGCGCCTCGAACACACGGGCTGGTACATCGTCGTCAGCGCCGCCAAAGAATTCGCCGACGCGGATGCGCAGGCCCGTCACAACTGGGTCAGTTTCCTCCAGCTGTTTTGGGCCGGCGCTGGCGCCGCGAGCGTGGCTGGTCTGTGCGTCGTGGCGTTGGTCTGGAACACCGAACGGCTCGCTCGCCAGCGCTCGCAATTCGCTGCCTCGGCCGCGCACGAACTGCGCACCCCGCTTGCCGGTCTGCGCATGTACAGCGAGATGCTTGCGGATGGGTTGGGCGACCCGACACGCACCAGGGACTACGCGAATCGCGTTGCGGAAGAAGCCGCGCGGCTGGGCCGCGTCGTCTCCAATGTGCTCGGCTTCTCGCGCCTCGAGCGTGGGGCGCTCCACGTTCGCCCTGTGCCCGGCGACCTGGCGGCCGTCGTGCGCGACTGCGTCGACCGCCAGCGCCCCATGCTGGAAGCCGCCGGGGCTCGCGTCGAGCTTTCCATCGCGGACCAGTTTCCGGACGTGCGCTTCGACCGGGATGCCATCGCCGAAATCGTCCAGAACCTGGTGGATAACGCCGAAAAATACGCGCATACCGCCCGTGACCGTGAGATTCACATCGCGCTTTCCTCCGTCGATCAGTCGGTGACGTTGTCCGTGCGTGACCGCGGACCGGGCATCCCGGCGGACGTGCAGCGAAGGCTCTTCCACCCATTCGTGCGCGGCAATAGCAACGATTCGCCTGCCGGTCTCGGACTCGGCCTGGTATTGGTGAAAGCACTGGCCGAAGCTCATGGTGGCCGCGTCGCCTACGCCAACGCGCCCGGCGGCGGCGCGCTCTTCACGGTCATCCTCCCGCGATAGCCCCGCGGAATTTTAAGTCTTCTGCCGCCGGGATTTGGTGTTCTTAAACTTTGGTTCACAATCTATCGGAGGTTAACGGTAGTGGCCACATAGCGACCACGCACCACGGGCACGTGGCGCATCGGGCTGCGCATCTCAGTCGTTTCACATTGACGCAATTCACGGGTTGGTGCATCCTCGCGATGGGTGTTAGGATTGTAGCTCGACTCCCGCCGGTTCGAGGATTGACAACAGAAAGCAGCGCTTATTGGCGATAGGGTTCCTGCGTGATTGTGCTAATGAAAAGGGAGTTAAGACGATTGTGAACCCGACCAATATCGTTATGCTGCTCTTGTTTCTTGTGGTCTTTGTTGTCGTCCCAACAATCTTCATCCAATTGGGTAGCCGGCGCAAACACGCCAACCATTTAAATCTCCAGGAATGTCCGTCGTGCGGAGCAGAAAACTACATGACGAAGGACCGTTGTTATTGCTGTGGTTACGATTTGGCCGCTGGGCGGTCGGCGGGAACGAGCGAGGCGATACTCGATCGGGTCAAGCGTGCGGACGAGAGCCGAACGAGGCCAAAACTCGCAGCGCAATCTCCACAGACCGTCGAGGACTGGCCGCGGCGCACCAGGGCGTAAGTTCGACGTCCTGTGCATCCGTGTAAATCGTAACGGCGCCACCATCCTACAGCGCGCGCTGTCGCGAGTCTGAGCCGCTTGTCAATCGCCTCCATTTGAGCGAGATTCCAACCAAAAGCCCTTGCCATGGCCGAGCCGCACTTGGTACGAGCGTGGTTCGTAGACTTTGGCAACGAGGGTTTTGCAAACCGACGGAGCGATAAAATGCCGATTCTGAAAAGAAGTGTTCCTACGAGAGAGACGGGAGTTTCACTCTGGCAATTGCTTTGGATTTTTGCCTGGGTGCTTCTGGCCTGTGATGTGTCGCCCGCCAACGCCGACACCGTGACGTTGAATTCCGGCGAGGTTCTGGAGGGGCGCATCCTTTCCGAGACGGACACACAACTCGTGATCGAGGCGTCCTTTTATCATGGCACGATTTTCTCGACGCGGGAAGTGCTCAAGTCAGAGATCCAGTCCGTCGTCCGCGAGAGCCTCGAACAGCAACACGAGAAGGCGGACTATGGAGCCTTGGCGAGCTTCACGCTGAATCCGAACCAGGAACTCACGAGGAGCCAGTACGACGCGGGAATCACTGCTTTCGAGAGATTCCTGGCAACCCATACCAACTCCAGCTTCGCGGCGGACATCAACCATCGTCTGGCCGATTGGCGAGCGGAGGCGGCCAACGTCGAAAGCGGCAAGGTCAAGTTCGCCGGAACGTGGATGACGCCAGACGAGAAGAAGACGCAGGCGGAGCGCTGGCAACGGCAGGCGGACGCGCAAGCGGCACAGGCCGCTCTTCAATCTCTCGAGAAGCAGTTGGCCGACGTGCAGACACAACGTGTCGCACAGGCAGCGAAGCTCGCCGCCACACAGAAGGAACTCGTGGATGCCCGGTCCAGGCTCGCGAGTATTCAGGATGGCGCAGGGTCCACTTCGGGAACGGCCGCGAGTGCCGGTGGCCGTCGTGATCTGGCTGGTCGGTTGACGGCGGGCGTGGTCGGCGTTTCCCGGGGAGAGACGACTGGCGAACCGGTCTCCAATTCCGAACGTTCACAGGTGCAGGACGAGATCAACTCCTATCAGCAGCAGATCTCCCAAGGGCAGGGGACATTGGCTTCTTTGGATGCGAAGATCGCCGATATTCAATCTCAACTCCCGGCGCACGAACAAGAGTACAAGACCTCTTTGGCGCAGCTGTCGGCGACAACCACCCAGAGCCAGACGAGCGTACTCGAAGTTCCGCCGGCAAAGTCTGACCGCCCGAGTCCCACCAATGCGCCCGCCAAATCTGCACAACCTTCCGCGCCTCCCCAGGAACAAACCCCTCCTTGGTACATGCGTGCGTGGAAATGGTTTCATGGATAGAAACCGAACTCGGCGTGGTGTGCAGCGAGTCTGTAATGGTCATTATGAACGCAGTGGGAAAGCGCGCGGTGTGCCCGGCGAGTCGAGCGACCCTCTCGTCAAGTCAGGTAGAATGAAGGGCGTCAGCCCCTCCCTTGGGAGTGGCTCGGGGGAGTTCAAATCGAGAGTTGAGCCTCGACTCTCCACTTGTTTTACGGCGGGTGTCTGGCGGCTGACGCTTACCCCGTCTCGGCGGCGTTGGTTTCCAACCGCTTCTCAGGCAGAACTTCAATCCTCGTCGGGAGACGATACTCCTCTAGCACCAAATCCAACCGGTGTCGCCAACCCGCTTGCTCCGCACTCAAGACAATCACATCCGGCTGGATTGTTTCGAGGCTCTTCCAGTTCTCCCGGATGTCTTCCTCATAGACTGTTGCTTTGAACGGGAGTCGACGTAACGCCCCCATTCGCATCTTCAGCGACCAAACAGGTTTTTTGCCCTTGTACTTGATGACAAATTCATCTTCAACGACGAGCACGATAAGTTCATCGCCGAATCGCTTGGCTTGCTCCAGAAATGCGACATGACCAGCGTTTAGCTCATCAAATGTCCCGAAAACAAGAACTTTCCCCATAGGTTTCTCTTCCTTTCGCTTGCTGACCATTGTTCTCACTCCAAGTTGCTCGACAGTCGGTGCGACTGGTTTGGCAACAACAGGGCAAGCCTCGCAATTTGACGCTTCTTGCTGAATGGGACAATTCGACGGCGTGACCTGAGTGGAGACGATTTTGCAGCCGAGCCGGTGGAGCAGCATGCCGACAGCGGTAGCCTCGCTAACATCCTTCACTTCGAGAATGACGCAATACTGCATACTCAGCCCCCGAGACGTGGTCAACATTACACAACAAATCTGTGCTTTCAAGAAGCGGCCTACTTTTTCCTGACCCGCCACGCCGCCACAGTCTCCCGCCGCCATTGCCCCGCCGATGCCCCCCACCCCATCCCGACAACACTCACCCGATGGGGTCATCACCCCATAGCGTCCCGCCATTTGTTAACGTAGTCTTTTTCCATGGAACTAAACTTCCACCGTTATGAAGCCAAGACACTTGCTGAACTCGTAAAACTCCATGACAAACTGGTTCAGAAGTCGGGGGTTCTTCAACAAGAGTATGCGGTTCTTCAACACAGAATTGCCGCTCTGAAGGCTGCACAACGGAAGCCAAAGCGGGCAAAGAAGTAGTTTACAGTCCAGCTGGAATCCGGAAAACACTCTCCCGCCCGCCTAACGCCTTGGCGCGACCCTCCCGGATGGATGGCGAGGGGCGGGATGTATAGTGAGATACCCCCCCCGTCCAAGAAATTTCGATTTTCAGAAAATCGGGGGTGCCCCGCCCGCAAGTTTGGGGCGATTGAATCAGGGCAGGTTTTCGGCTGGATGCCGTCGAACAAAATTGGGAGCGCCTCGTCCACGAAAAATGAGGGCAAAACTCTTGATACCAGCTCTGCCCGCCGGCGGGGCGCTCGGTTTACCGACTTTTGGCTAAGGGCCTTTTCTCCCATTCTCGGACTTTGACGGAGATGATTTGAAAAAGCGGATGCGACTTTGGCTTAGCAATATCTTGGAGCCGACGAGCAAGAGCGGGAGATCGGACTTTGAGTTTTCGGCTTAGATGTTCCCATTCATAATCTAGCTGCCCGCGGGTCTCATGAATCTTCTGAGTGACGCGGGGCCCGATAATCTTCCTTGCGTCGAACTTGTAGCCGCGACGATGGCCTTCGGCCGCAAGCTCGTGGAGAAACACAGCGATCGCCGCCTTCGGATCGGCCGCGGTCTGAAACCGCAAAAGCTGCGGATGATTGCGATACCCACGCGTTGCACCACTGAGAACCTTTTGGGCAAGCAGCGCCTCTCGCCAGGCTGCGACGAGCCCCTTCGGATCAAGATAGCGGGGATGCAATGTCCACAATCGCATAGTCGTATATCATGCGAAGCCGCTGACATTAGTATTAGCAGGAACTCAGAAGCAAAAGATAAATCGCCGCCGCCCCCCGCCCCCATCCCGCCGCCAGTTCCCGCCCGAACACGCCCCAGTCCTCGCCCCCAACAACACTTACCCCGGCACTCACCCGACAGGGTAGTTGACCACAGCCACCCGCCACTGAATGAAGGAGGAGTCCGGCTGGATGGGGTGTTCGCCCTATGGTGCGCCCGCCGAGAAAGACCTATTGTTGCAGTGGAAAGTCGAATGAAAGACGCAGCCGTCACCAAACTGAAAAGGGGAATTAGAGTATGAGCGCAATATTATCAAGTGCTATTCTGGCGTGGAGCATACACGGAGGCAACGATTGGGGTTACTTCGGGGGCGGCGCTGGATTGCTGGTGGTGATTGTAATAGTGGTGTTAGTCTTGAGGCGGTGAACGAAAGCGGGACGCCCAGCCAATACTCCTGCGCTGGAAATTTACGGAGGGTTCCGAGCCGGTAGGAAAATCATGACGCAGAACCAAGAGAACAAGCCAAAGAATCCGTCTCGCATCACTTCCGCACGGGCGCTCATAGCCCTGTTTCTTCTCGTCCTTTTCGTGTCGTGGTTCTTTGGCTGGTATCTCCGCCGCCGTTGAGGTCTACCGCCAACCGAGCGAGTCGTTGTCCGCCAGTGACGGCAATGACACGATCCGCAACACTGTTCGCGGGAAGATGATGCGGTAGGGGAATCCCGCCCTCCGCCCCGCCCGCCGTCCCGCCGCCAACAACACTCACCCCGCTGAACCGGCGATAATCCGTTTGTAAAACTTCTCCAACTCAACTACGCTTGGCGAATCACCATGCCACTTCATGGAAGACCATGAACCAACGACCGACACTGGAGACAGAACGCCTCGTTCTCCGACCGTTCGACGTTTCTGATGCTGGCGATGTCCAACGGCTTGCGGGTGACCGTGCCATCGCCGATACGACGAAGGTGATTCCTCATCCCTACGAAGACGGAATGGCTGAGGAATGGATTTCAACGCATCAGGAGGCTTTTGACCAAGGCAAGGGAGTGGACTTTGCCATTACCCTCAAGCCACAGGGGGCGCTTGTGGGAGCAATCAGCCTCATGGACATGACCAAAGGGCATCAGGCTGAGCTTAAATACTGGATTGGGAAGTTATATTGGAATCGGGGATTCTGCACGGAAGCCGGTCGAGCGGTTTTGGAATTTGGGTTTAGGGTCTTGGGACTCAACCGAATCCACTGCTCCCATTTCAGTCGCAACCCGTCTTCTGGTCGTGTCATGCTGAAATTGGGGATGACGCATGAGGGTTGCAGAACGCAGCACGTCAGGAAATGGGACAGGTTTGAAGACCTCGAACTCTACGGAGTCTTGAAAGCCGACTGGCAAGAATAGCAGACAAGTCGCCTCATCAACTTCCCCCGCCCGCATATCGCCGCCAGTTCCCTCTTGTATTTTTGCCTATGATTTGTATCATCGCCGTGGAGAGTCGAGACGCTCTCTCGCTGGGCAAGGGGCTTCAATGGCGAGAAGCCGCAATTGGGTGCGGCTTGGGAGCTGTAATCCGAGATTCGAGCCTCGGCTCTCCTTTTTATTTTCTCCACCAGAACCCGACCGCCAAAATCAGTTGCTATTCCTGCGATTGGGTCTAGTCTCCAGCTGGAAGTCGGGGGCAAGGAGGAGTTGTCAGAATAGACCAAGAGTCCACGTGTCTGTTATGGAAACGCAATTATACGAGTCCCATCTTCGGGTGGAGCGGAAACAAATCGCATTTGCTCTAAAAGAAAATCCGCAAGGGACGTTCTTGCGAATTACTGAAGAGGTTCGTTGTGGTCGCCGCAACTCAATCATCATCCCCACGACGGGTCTTGAAGCGTTTCGAGACTCACTCAACGAAGTGATCAAGTTTAACCAGACTCCAGTTGGGAGTGGAACAGTCCTCCCATTGGGGCGACGGAATGCCGAGTCGCCGACCCCTGACAGTTCAGCAGAATTGACAATGGGGAGTTGAGCGTTGTTTCCTCGTTTTGGTTGTTCCCGCTGTCTCACCCTGCCACAGTTCCCGCCGTCGTTGTCCCTAGTCCTCGCCCCAACAACACTCACCCCGGCACTCACCCGATAGGGCGATTTTCGCCCATTTGGGTGAGTGTCAGAATTGAAGATGGGAAAGCTCCGGGGGCGAAGCAAGCCAACACAACCTGCCCATTACAAGCTGCCTGTGCTGATTGTAGAGCAAAAAGATTTGGAGCGGGCGATGGGAATCGAACCCACCTCGCCGGCTTGGGAAGCCGGTGCATTACCACTATGCTACGCCCGCATCAGGATGCTTCATTCTCGCCGTTTCCCCGCCCGAATCAAGCCAAAGTTGGTAAACCCGTTCCGGTTTGCTATGGTACTAACGTATGGCACTGCCGATCGAAACGGGGCAACCGGGCGTCATTGTCATCGGGGAAACCGAACCGAAGGACGAACTGTCCATGCCATGGAACGTCATTGTCCACAACGATCCGATCAACCTCATGAGTTACGTGGCGATGGTGTTCATGCGCGTGTTCGGTTATCCGCGTGCTCGGGCGGAGACGTTGATGCTGGAGGTGCATCAGAAGGGCCGTTCGCTGGTGTGGTCCGGCGGACGCGAGCGCGCCGAACTTTACGTCCACCAACTCCACAGCTATCAACTGCTGGCCACCATGGAGAAATCCGGGGCGTGATCGACCTGAGCGTCCAACCACTCGACGAAAAGCGGATCCTGATCAGCGGCATCCCTTCCGTCCTGGCCGCCATGCTCCGCGAGCTGCCCGAAATCCTCGAACTCCGCGATTCGCCTGACGCACGCGCCCGGCTCCACCCCAATCCGACTGCGGGCAGCGACAATATCAATCGCGAATGGCATCAACTGGCCGATCCCGAACTGCGCCATTTGTTCGTCTCCGCCGGTGAAACCGTGACGCGGGACCTCACCGCGTTGACGGCAGACAAGGAAAACGGCGATGCCTGGCAGGTGGCGTTTCCCATCGAGCATGTGCCGGCGTGGATGAACGCCCTCAACCAGGCGCGATTGATCCTCGGGGAAGTCCACAAGATCGACGAAGCGGAAATGAATCGAACGGATTTCGACCCACAAAGTCCGAAGCACATGGCGGCGTTGCGCGTTCACCTGCTGGGCTACCTCCTGCACCTGTTCGTCGAACTGGACAGCGCCCATGAGCCTGGAAAGCATATTTGAAGGCCAGGCGATCAAGTCCGAGATGGCCGTATTGATTCTGGAGAAGTGGGGACTACATCCCACAATGGAAGAGAAGGTCGCACACGCCGCAACCCTTGCGAGAACGCGATCAACCCACCTCGAAGTGGCTCATTACCTTGAACAGATCGTACCGCCCTTTGATTTCTGGCTGGGTGAGCGATTGAAGTCGGGTGAGACTGAAATCTTCAACGCAATACGAGGCAATCACGCTGCCGTAAATGACAGCGTTACGCAGTGCGTTGTGGTCGACGCGGTCCGTTCGCGCGAGATACCCCGTAAACCCGCCGGCAAAACAGTCGCCCGCACCGGTGGGATCGTGGATGTCCTCGAGCGGATAAGCGGGTGCGCTGAAGAACAGGTCCTTCGCCAACAGCAGGCAGCCGTGTTCGCCTTTCTTGATGACCACAAACTGGGGGCCCTGTTTCAGAATGAGTCGCCCCGCTTTAATGAGGTTGGTCTGTTTCGTAAACTCGCGCGCCTCGCCTTCATTGAGCATGAGGCAATCGATCTTGTGCAGCAACTCGACGAGCGCGTCGCGTTGCGTCTCGATCCACAGATCCATCGTATCGGCCACGACAAACTTCGGCCTGCCGACCTGCGCCAACACATGCATCTGGAGTTGCGGCGAGATGTTTGCGAGGAACACGTATGGCGTGCTCTTGTAGCTGTCGGGCAGGTTTGGCTGGAACGTCTCGAAGACGTTCAGACAGACCGACAATGTCCGCCGCTTGTTGAGGTCCCATTCGTATTCGCCACTCCACCGAAAGGTCTGGCCTTCCGCCACCTGCAAGCCGTCGAGATTGATTCCGTGTTGGCGGTACAACTCGATGTACTTCTTGGGAAAGTCGGCGCCGACAATGGCAACCATGTTGACCGGCGCGAAAAAACTCGCCCCAACCGACGCGTAGCTCGCTGAACCGCCCAGCAAATCGTGATGTTCCTCGATCGGCGTCTTCACGCTGTCCAGCGCCACCGAACCTGTGATGAGAACGCTCACTTCACAATCCCCAGCCGCTTTTTGAATTCCGCGGATGTTTCGGTGGTGTCCAATGCCCTCAGGATCGCCGAAACAACCGCCACGCGCGTCGCGCCGGCCTCCAGAACCTGGCCAATGTTGTCCAACGTGATCCCGCCGATGGCAAAGAACGGAATCTTTACCTGTGCCGCGACCTGGCGGACCAAGTTGGTTCCGACGGACCGGGCCGCGGGTTTGGTGGCCGTCGGAAAAACCGGGCCGACCCCGATATAGCTGGCGCCGTCACGCTCCGCCGCCAGGGCCTGTTCGATGGAGTGGGTGCTGATACCGACGATGCGCATGTTGGCGAGGCGATCCGTGCGTTGTTCGCGCGGGATGGCAGCCCAATCCTCCTGACCCAGGTGCACGCCGTCCGCGCCCGATTCGAACGCGGCTTCGATATCGTCATCGATGATGACGGGCGCGTGGTAGGGGAACGCGGCAGAGACCACCTTTCGTCCGATGTCGACCCGCTCGGCGTGCGTGCTTTCCTTCGCGCGCACCTGCAAAATGTCCACGCCGCCCGCAAGCAAATCGCGCGCCACTTCGCCGGGGTCGAGGTCCTTGACGTACATCGTGTCGATAAACCCGTACAACCGGCACTGGGCAAGTCGGGCCGTGGACATCAACCGAAAAAGACCTTTGCGACGTCGTAGAGTTCCTTCGGCACACAGCGGTTGCGCACGCGCAGCTTCGGCTTGCCGGTCTTCTTGTCCGTGACCTCGACGATGACCGAGTCGATGGTGATGCCGATGACGTCGGGACCGCGCAACGCAACCATTTTCCCGAATTCGCCTTTCATCGCGAGTTCGACGGCTTTCACGCCGTACCGCGTTCCGAGCACGCGGTCGTAGGCGCTGGGAGTGCCACCGCGCTGGATGTGGCCAAGCACCACCGCGCGGCTCTCGATTCCGGTGATCTTTTCAATTTCTCTGCAGAGCACTTCGCCAATGCCGCCGAGGCGCACGTGGCCGAACGCATCGAGTTCCTTGCTCGACGTAACCTCTGTGCCCTCCAGTTTGAAGCCTTCGGCAACCGCGACAATGGAAAAATTCTTCCCGCTCGCCTGACGGCGCTTGATGATCTTGCAGATCTCGGCCAGCGACATGGGGAACTCGGGCAGCAACACCAGATCCGCGCCACCCGCCATACCGGCTTCGAGCGCAATCCAGCCCGCCTGGCGTCCCATTAATTCCACCACCAGCACGCGGCTGTGCGATTCCGCCGTGCTGTGCAGGCGGTCAATGGCTTCCGCGGCGATGTTGATTGCCGTGTCGAAACCGAACGTCTGGTCGGTGCCGTCGATATCATTGTCAATGGTTTTCGGGATGCCGATCACTGGCACACCGCGCTTGTGAAGGCGCGACGCGACACTCAACGTATCATCGCCGCCGATGGCGATGAGCGCAGCCAGTTCCATGCTCTGGATGTGTTCCACAAGCGTATCAAGCTGGTCGTCGGTCGGATTGGTGCGCGATGTGCCGAGGATCGTGCCTCCCAAATGCAGAATGCCCGACACCCGTTCGCGGGTCAGCGGGAAATAGTCTCTTTTAAGGACGCCGGCCCAGCCATTGCGGAAACCCAACACCTCGTATCCTTCGAGCAATGCTTTGCGTGTTACCGCCCGAATTGCCGCGTTCAATCCGGGGCAGTCGCCGCCACCGGTCAGTGTCGCAATCTTCTTCATCTTGTTACAGTTAAACTCCCTCGATTTTTTCCGGGGCGCCTGCGGGGGCGGGGGTCAATTCCTGTGCCTTGGGCGGCACCAACGGCTGGCTGGCTGCCAAGAGCCGGTCCACGAAATTCGTCGAATATCTCCCTCGACGGAAGTTCGGGTCCTTCAATGTCAGTTTGTGCAAGGGGATTGTCGTCTTGATCCCCCGGATGATCAGTTCATCCAACGCGCGTGCCATGCGATCCAGCGCCACGCGACGGTCGCTACCATAGCATATCAGCTTGGCAATCATCGAGTCATAATGTGGTGGGATGACATACCCGCCATACACGTGGGTGTCCACGCGTACACCGTGCCCGCCGGGAACGTGCAGGAACTCGATGCGACCGGGGCTGGGCTGGAAGTTGTTGAACGGGTCTTCGGCGTTGATCCGGCACTCGATGGCGTGCTTTTGAAATTGTATGTCCTTTTGGTCGTACCCGAGATCTTCACCCGCCGCGATGCGAATTTGTTCCTTCACGATGTCGATCCCCGTGACTTCCTCCGTGACGGGATGTTCGACCTGGATTCGGGTGTTCATCTCAATGAAGTAAAACTCGCCGGTGGCATCGAGCAGAAACTCGATGGTTCCGGCGTTCACATACCCAACCGCTTCGGCCGCCTTGATCGCCGCCTTGCCCATTTTTTTGCGGATATCGTTGGTGAGGGCCGGCGATGGCGATTCTTCGAGGAGTTTCTGATGGCGACGCTGCAAACTGCAGTCGCGTTCGCCGAGATGCACCGTCTTGCCTTTCCGGTCGGCGAGAATCTGGAATTCAATGTGGCGGGGGCTCTCAATGTATTTCTCGATGTATACAACCGAATTGGAAAACGCGCGCTCCGCTTCCGACCGGGCCGTATGATAGCCCTTGACGAGGCTGGGATCGTTGTGCGCCACCCGCATCCCGCGTCCCCCGCCGCCACCGGCGGCCTTGACGATCACGGGGTAGCCGATCTTTCGGGCGACTTTGAGAGCGTCCTGCTCGTTGTCGACGGGACCGTCGCTGCCGGGGACGACAGGCACGCCCGCTTTGCGCATCGTCGCGCGGGCCGCGACCTTGTCACCCATCGCGCGGATGGCCGAACTGGGCGGGCCGATGAATTTGATGTTGCAGTTCTCACAAACCTCGGCGAAATGCGCGTCTTCGGAGAGAAACCCGTAACCAGGGTGGATCGCCTCCACGTCGCCCACTTCGGCGGCGCTGATGATGCGGTCGATCTTGAGGTAGCTTTCCTTGCTGGGAGCGTCGCCGATGCAGATAGCCTCGTCAGCCAACTGAACGTGGAGCGAGTCGGCGTCCGCCTTCGAATAGACAGCCAGCGTGCGGATACTCAACTCACGGCACGCACGAATGATGCGCACGGCGATTTCACCGCGATTGGCTATCAGGATTTTGTCGAACATAGCGGCTTGTGTTTCCAAGGCTGAAGCTGTGCAGCGGCGTCCGCCTATTTGACGCGTACCGCAAACAGCTTCTGGCCAAATTCCACAGGCTTGGCGTTTTCCGCAAGAATTTCCGTGATGACCCCTTTGACTTCGGCCTTGATCTCGTTCATCACCTTCATCGCCTCGATAATGCAGACGACGGTTTCGGGATCAACCTCGTGACCGACCTCGACATACGTCGGCGCGTCAGGTGCCGGGGCCCGGTAAAAAGTGCCTACCATCGGCGATACAATGTGCTTGGCATCCGCGACAGGAGCCGACGCGGGCGCCACGGGAGCCGAGGCGGGTGCCGGTGCGGCAGCGGGAGCCACCGGCGGCGGTGGCGCTGCCGGCGGGAGGGTCACGGTCTGCTGGAATCCTTCGGGGCCGCGCTTGATGCGGATTTTCAACCCATCCTGTTCCATCGAGAATTCGGATAGGTCATTGTCCTTCATCATTCCAATAATAGCCTTGATTTGGTCCAGTTCCATGGTTCTGGTTTTGTCCTTTTGAAGTTAAAGGGGGCGTTCTTCCATCAACTCGCCATCTGCCTCTCAAACCCGCGCATCGGGACACCGCGCGGCTTTCCTCCGCCAAGGAGCATCTCTATCGCTTGGAGGATCGCGCTTCCTTGGCGGGGATGAACTCTAGCAAAGCGCCCGTAGATTGTCTAACGCTTTCCTTGGCAGCGGCCAGAGCCTGAATGTAATGGGAATTTGTCGGGTTCAACTCGACGGCCCTGCGGAGAAGCTGAAGGGCTTCCGTATCAACACCATGCGCGGCAATCTTCGCCCTCGCCAGTTGCCACCAGCCTGAAGCCCGGTAGGGGTCGCACTCAATGGCATGGCGGTACGCCGTGAATGCTTCCTCAATCCTGCCGGCTCGGAGAGCCATCTCCCCCAAACCCGATTGAAGGCGCGAATTCCAAGGTGCCAAACGCGCCGCCCGCCTGTTTTCGTCGAGAGCAGCCACCGGATTGATGCCCTCCATTCGATGGGCTTGCTCGCCCATGAAAGTCGCCGCTAGTGCCCGGCTCTCGATCCATAGCACAGCCCCCACCACGGCCACACACATTGCGCCAACCACCCAATTGGCCCGGTGCCGTGGTGCCACGAAGTTGGTTTTCGGCAATTCCTTCAAGCCTTGCAACGTGCCGAGCAGAACAAACACAGGCAGCGCGACGCCCGGTGCGTACAACTCGAAATCAACCAGTCCGTGCACCGTCCAGCCCACCAACGCCCCGCAAATGGCGGCGGCAGCAACATCGCCCACCCGTTCCCGCGCCAGTCGAAATGAGTCCCGCATCGCAACGCCCCACAACACAGCAAACGCGACAAACGCCAGCATGCCCGAATCCGACCACATCTGCAGGAAATTGTTGTGAACGGCAGCGGCTTCCTCGGTCAACGCCGTCTTGTACATCGGATAAATCGAACCGAACGTGCCCGGCCCCGTGCCGATCCAGGGATGAGCCTTGATAATGCGGATGGCTCCACGCCAATAATCCGTCCGCGCTTCGAGGCTCTCCGTCCCAAAATGCAGCAATCCACCATGCCGGGCGAGCGCAACGACCACACCCAGCACCAAGACGAGCACCGCAATCGCTTTCGCTGCCCCCCGTCTGCCTTTCGGGACCAGACACCACAAAACCGCCAGAGTCATGAATCCGAAGGCCACGAATCCGCCCCGAGAACCCGTTAGCAGAAGGCAAAACAGCATTTCGCCTGCGGCAAACACCAACGCGATCCATTTCACCCGCACGTCCCAACCGCGTGCGCGAGTCCAAATCCATGCCAGCACCGGGGCGAAGACCACGACCAGAAACCCGGCCAACGCGTTGGGATAAACGAACGGGCCGAACACGCGGTTGCTGGTCATACGCGCCAGGAAATCCCGTGGCGCGGTGGCCGTATCCACGTGAGTTGACGCGTACGCGCGGGTTTCTTCCAAGCCGCCGAAATGCTGTTGCATCGCCAGAATGCAGGCGAACAGCGTCGCCAAGGCCAGCCCTCCGAATATCCGCCCCGTGGCCGCGCCATCGCGCGCATACCAAGCGCCAACATAAAACAGCAAGACTCCCGCCGCAAAGAGCATGACCGTATCAATCGTCACCTGGGGACAAATCGTCCAAGGCGCGGCCAGTATCTGGGTCAACAGGAAGAACAGCGGCAGCACGAATAGCAAATCCACCCGCGCCAGCATTCGATCCCGATCGAGCACGAGCCAGATGAAGCCGGCGAAGACGAGGATAATTGCGAGTTCATTGGGCCATGTGAAATAAAGCCATTCGAGGGCGTCGGTTGGCGGCACGACGGCCCATTGCACCATGGCGGGCGCGCCAAATTTCAGCGGCGCCAGAAACGCCACCGCCGCCAGGCCCAACACGAACCGGTTCGCAAGCCCCTTCATTCAATCCGTCGTCTGCCGTCGGATCACCGCGCCACCGTTGTGGCCTTCGGTATCAGCTTGAGCAGTCCCACCTCAAACGCCAGTGTCTCCGAAATATTGCGCGAAAGCGCGTTACGGATTTGCTCGATGGCCTCAAGGTTACGGCAGGCCTGCGGGCTCGTCAATCCGTCCGCGACTCGCCGCGTGGTCGTCGCCTGGTCGGGATGGGCCAACAGTTGATCGTCGGCTCCCTCGGCGCACAACAGCAGGTCGCCAAACCAACTGTATATTTCCTCCAACACCTGCTCGCGTGCGGCCCGGTATTCGCCCTCGATCCGCGCTTCCATCTGGTCTTCGAGCCGCTCGCGCACCTTGGGTTCCAATTCCTCGTAACGATCGAGGTCGAGTTCCGCCTCCACGCGGGCGCGCGTCTCGCTGCGAATTTCCTGAAGGAGCGTCGTCAATTCCGACAGCAATCGGTAACTGTGGGAAACCCGTTCCTCGGGGGTGGTGGAAAATCTCGTCAGCAGCGACGATAATCTTGCGCCATAGGAAGACGTGACGCCCGCCGTGATCGGGCCGAAAGATATTCTCAGGCACCGCGACAAAATTGTCGGCAGCAGACGCTGCGGGTCGGCGGTCAGTAGAAGGATCACCGTCTGGGCGGGCGGCTCTTCGAGCGTCTTGAGAAACGCGTTGCCCGCTTCCTCGCCCATGCAGTCGGCGTCTACCACGATCCCGACTTTCACCCCCCCCATCGACGACCGCAGATTCACCGATTTCATGAACTCACGCATCTGGTCGATCTGGATGCGCCGGCTCTTCGACTCCGGTCGCACCCAGTACACGTCGGGATGCACCCCCTCCTCGACGCGCCGACAGGAATCGCATCGCTCACAGCTATCGTGGTTCTTTTCCGAACAGTTCAACGCCTTCGCCAGCGTCCGCGCCATGGCTTCCTTGCCGCTTCCGCGCGGCCCGGCAAACAAATAGGCGTGCGCCAATCGTCCGCGCTCCAGGCTGTGATGCAGTTGCGCGGCAATCTCCTTCTGTTCCTGGAAATCGCTAAAGGACACCCTTTACCAAACTCCAAATTTGCTCTGCAATCCTCTCGATGGTCTGGCCGCCATCGATCACTTTCACGCGACGGTTTTCGCGTTTGGCCAGGTCCAGATATCCCTGCCGCACGCGGTCGTAAAACTCCAGCGCCTGGTTTTCCATCCGGTCGAACAACTCGCGGCCACGGACCCGCTCCAGACCGATTCGTGGGTCGAGATCGATCACCAACGTCAGGTCGGGCCGATAAGCGCCCACGGCAAAGTGGTTGATGGCGGCCACGGCCTGTGGATCGACCTTTCGCCCCACGCCCTGATACACGGTGGTCGAATCGAGAAACCGGTCGCAGATGACGATGGTTCCGTCGTTCAACGCCGGCTGGATCACCTGCCGAACGAGTTGGGCGCGGCTGGCGCAAAAAAGCAGCAACTCGGTCTCGGGAACCATGGCCGCCGACTGTTTGCTGTATTGGAGAATGTTACGGATTTGTTCGCCCACTTCCGTACCACCGGGTTCACGGGCAATCAGCACGTGATAACCCTCTTGACGCAAGTGGGTTACCAAACGTTCGATGTGCGTGGACTTTCCGCTACCCTCGCCACCCTCAAAAGTGATGAATTTGCCTTTTTTAGCCATTTTTTTCGAAAAATCTTCCGCCATGATAGTGCCGCGCTGTGCAGTGGTCAAGATTTGGCACCGAGGCTGCTGTTTTTGAGGTCGATACCGTATCATCATTTGTGTGGGAAACAAGAGATTGGGAGGATTCGCAGATGCCACTGACAGCCGAAAACATTGGGCAACCGGATGCGGTCAAGGCGCCTGGCCAAGATGCCGTTCAGGCCGCCGCCGGCGGTTCCCCCATCCGCGTGCTGGCGATCGACGACAACGAGGAGTTCCGCAATCTCATCACCGAACTGCTGCAGCCCTTTGGATTCGAAGTTCATGCCGTCGCCAGTCCCGTGAAGGCCTTGGAAAAGTTCACCCAGGAAAAGGACGCATTTCAGCTCGTGTTGCTCGATTACTACATGCCCCAGCTTGACGGCGCCAAGACTTTCGAGTGGTTGAAGAAGCTCAACCCCAACGTGAAAGTCATCATCGTGTCCGGTGCCGAGGAATTGCGGCTCCGCCAGATTCTCGCTCAACACCCGATCGATGGCTATATCCGCAAGCCGTTCCGCGTCCAGGAAGCCCTTCAAATTATCCGCCATGTGATGAGCAAATCCAGCCGCCCATCCGTCGCCTCCTAGTGCTACGACACACTTGATTTGATGGGTGAATTTGGGATGCTGGTTGCCACAAGGAGGTCGTATGGCAACCAAGTCGGTCGTACAACTCGGCGAGCCGCAGCGCCGTCAGTTGCGCGCG
>Ga0182014_10000653_pt1 | contig 46796 bp, 31 predicted proteins | sample 612S2DmetaG_FD_120489 | JGI IMG/M metagenome (GOLD analysis project Ga0182014, IMG submission 120489) | Permafrost microbial communities from Stordalen Mire, Sweden - 612S2D metaG | ecosystem: Environmental > Terrestrial > Soil > Wetlands > Permafrost | place: Sweden: Stordalen | collected... | reverse complement strand
GCATCGCCTCCACGGAGCAGATACGGCGGGCCGTGTATCTTTTGATCTATATAAAACCGCTGGACGCCTTTACTTCCGGCGCCGAGCGGTTGCAATCAGAACTTGTTCAGACGTTCCCTAGGGCGAAGTCTTCTCTTGACTCGATAATCGCCCGTGGTATAGTTACGCCTCTTGGAAACTGGGCCCCACATCATGACTTATGAACGAGTTATCAAATCCGATACCAGGGCCTCCGAGCCACCCGCCGATAGCACCAACACCGAACCACCCGTCGTCCAGCCGGAGTTCTGAAACTAGGCATAAGTGGTATCTTGAGCTTCTGGAAACCTGCCGGGCGCTGGCTGGCCTTCCTGTCTTCTAGAGGCTTTTACACCCGACACCAAGATCATTGGCACGGGCGCGGCAATCGCGGTCGTCATCGCGCTCATCCTGCGTTTCTTCCCCAAGGTGAGGCACGTATTGAAGCCGCACAAGGGGTATTCTGGACGGCGTTGCCCTGGTTTCTGACGGCGGCGCTTGCGGTGGTTCTGATTTTTGTAGTGATTCCCGATCGCGCCGTCAAGCAGAGCAGCCTGCTGGCCAACAAATGGCTGAAGTGGCAGAAGGATCTTGAGGGAGCCGCCGGGCAATGCACGAAGGCCAAAGAAAGGGACAAGTGCCTGGCGGAACAAATGTCTCCGGTTATCGACAATCGGCCGCGGCCGGAGCGCCAGAGCGACGCAACCGGCCTGGCCAGCGATCTCATGGCGGGGCAGTTGATGCTGGCCAATGAGAACGCGAGATCGGCATTGAACGATCGCCTTGGTATCCGGGAGAAATTCCTGGGGTCGGGCCGCTCCGAACCCGTAGGTCAGACGAACTACACGGCGGCCAGCGTGCCCGAATACCTCGTTCCAAATCTCAGCGATAAGTCACCCAACGTGTGGGTGTGGGAGCCGGAACAGGTCCAGGACCAAAAGCCGATCATGGAGCAGAACCTGCTGGAGGTCTTGCACACGTTCCCTCCGGCGAACACTGCGGTGAACCACCAGGATTTTGAGCATAACTGGAGCTGGCTGAAAGACCACTTACAGCCGAACGATCCGCGGCCCATACTGGTGCGTTTTGCACTGATTCCGCAGACAATACCCTACTCAGGATGCTTGGGGCGCCCGGAGGCCACGCGGGTGTTCATGAGCAATCTCGGCGAACTTGCGCCGAAGACGGTCCACGATGCGGCACAGAGCACTGGGTATGTTGTACCCGAAAAAAGCGACGATCCAGGTCTAAGGCTCTTCATTTGGGTTTATGCGCCGACAGAGGAAGATCAAGCGGTTTCCGCCACCTGGGGCAATGTGCTGGCAAATTTCGGAAAGTGGATTACCGCCGAGCCTTGCAAGAACGCAAACTAGACCCAGACGACAAGCGCTAAGTGGTTTTCTTCGACCCCATCCCTAAGCTTCTTCGGCGTCATCCACAGCAACTGGCCCGGGGTTATCCCTCCGGTCGCGCCCCTGGGAAACGATCGAGGCCCAAGAAACACTATTTTGCTGAGGCTTCACTGTTTCCCCAAGACCGTTTCCGGGGTATACTCTCCTGAATATCGGAGTGCTGGGTTCTCGAATTCCCCTCGACAACCTGAGGCGGACGCTGCCTTTGTTGTGGGACTGGGGCGCGCTCCCTCGCCGGCTCTCCAAATCCGGGCAAACCTAATGGATGAGCGCGACCGCAGGGGCAATGATTCCGACGGCCCGACAATGCCGGGTAGCCGTCCGTCCGGAGATATGATTGGTGCTGGGGCGCTAACACCTCCGCCTCTTTCGAACGCGCCGCTCTCTGACGCTCCCACCTTGCCGCACGGAACCCCGATTCCAGGCGCGACATCAGGTCTTCCTTACGCTCGTCCAGCGCCGTCCTTGACCGACAATATCTCCGCTTTTCTGAGTCTGCAGCCGGGCGTGCTTTTCGGTGGACGCTACGAAATCCTGAGCGTGCTGGGGCAGGGCGGCATGGGCGCCGTCTACAAGGCTCGGGACCGCGAACTTGACCGGCTGATCGCGCTCAAGATCATCCGGCCAGAACTGGCGACGGATCCCGCGATTCTGCTGCGCTTCAAGCAAGAGCTGATTCTCTCCCGCAACATCACGCACAAAAACGTGGTCCGCATTTACGACCTAGGCGAGGCCGATGGCATCCGCTTCATCAGCATGGAATACGTCGACGGCGAGGATCTGCGCACGATCTTACGCCGTCAGGGAAAGTTCTCTCCCAAGGAGGCCATTGCGGTCGTGGAGCAGGTCTGCCGCGCGCTCGACTCCGCCCATTCCGAAGGCGTGATCCATCGCGACCTGAAACCGCAGAACATCATGCGCGACAGGCACGGCCGCATCGTGGTGATGGATTTCGGTCTGGCGCGTTCGCTCGGCGATTCCGGCATGACCCAGACTGGCGCCATCGTCGGCACGCTCGAATACATGTCGCCGGAGCAAGCTCTGGGCGCTACGCTCGATCAGCGGTCCGACATTTTCAGCGTCGGCCTGATCTTCTACGAACTGCTCACCGGAAGAGCTCCCTACGAGGCCGACACCGCCATCGCCAGCCTCATGAAGCGAACGCGCGAGGACGCGCGCGCTGCCTCCGACGTTGACGTTTCCGTTCCCAAATCCCTGAGCGCTATCGTCAGCCGCTGCCTGGAGCGCGAGCCGGCCAACCGCTATCACTCGGCCGTCGAGCTGTTGCAGCAATTGACGACTTGGGAAACCAACCCCCACATCAGCGCCGAAGCGCTTTCCAAGATGATTTCGCATCCGGTGGTGCGCAGGTCGCGCTTCAGCCTCGATCTTCCGGGAAAAAGTTGGATGTGGATCGCCGGCGCTGTGCTGGTCATCGTGCTGGCGACCTTTGCCGGACGCACCCTGCTGAATCGCTCGGGAACATTCTCTGGCGAGATGGCGCAAGGCATCCCCTCGCTCAAGCAGGGCAAGTATGTGGCGATCCTGCCGCTAAAGAGGGTCGGAGATGAGAAAGCGCTGGGTTATGTGGCCGACGGCATTGAGGAAGCTCTCGCCGCCAAGCTGTTTCAGTTGAAGGAAGTGCACATCGCATCCTCTGACGCGGTTGAGAAGGCAGCCGCCAAAGATCTACCTCTCGCCAAGCTCGCCCGCGAACTTGGCGTGAACCTGGTGTTGCAGGGCAGTGTGCAGGGCAATAGCGACAAGCTCCGCGTCACCCTCGGTCTCGACGATGCCGCCACCGGCAATCGTGTCTGGAGCCAGGAGTTCTCGGGAGCGTCGGGCGATGTGCTTGCCCTCGAAGATCAGATCTACGGCAACGTGGCCACGGCCCTCGCCCTCAAGCCGACGGACGAAGAGCAGGCGCGCGTCGGCGCCCATCCCACGGAGAACGTGAAGGCCTACGATCTTTATCTGCAGGGGCGAAATGTCCTGCGCAACAGTCACGAAGCCAACGGAATCCGGCCCGCGGTAGCGCTGTTCGAGCAGGCCATCGATAAAGACCCCAACTTCGCTTTGGCTTACACCGGGCTCGCCGACTCCAGCCTTCGCATGTACGGTGAAACCAAAGAGAGCGTTTGGGCGCAAAAGGCCACGCTTTCGGCGCAGCAAGCCGAGCGGCTTTCGAACAACCTACCCGAAGTTCACATCTCGCTGGGCAGCGTTTATTCCGCCACCGGGAAGAACACGGAAGCGGTCACCGAACTAAAACGGGCACTGGAATTGGCACCGAACTCGGATGAGGCGTATCGGAATCTAGGCGACGCCTACATTCGCAGCGGGCAGAGCGACGAAGGCATTGCCGCCTTCCAAAAAGCGGTCGCCGCCAACCCATACAATTGGACGAATCACAATGCCCTCGGCAATGCCTACTTCGGGCTCGGCGACAGCACCAAAGCGCTTCCCGAGTTTCAGAAGGTCACCGAACTCGCCTCGGATAATCCCATGGGCTACGCAAACATCGGCTCGGTGTATCTGCGCGAAGGCAAGTGGGGCGAGGCCATTCCGCAATTTCAGAGGGCTCTCGCGCTCGCCCCGGACGCAGACACTTACTCCAATCTCGGCACTGCTTACTTTTTCCTGAAGAACTACGACCAGGCGACGAAGATGTACGAAAAAGCGGTCGAGATGACTCCGAACGACGAAGTGCTCCTGGGCAATCTAGGCGACGCTTACCGCTGGTCGGGCCACTCCGATCAGGCTTCCACCACCTACGCCAGAGCCATTTCACTTGCTTTTCAGGAGCTTCAAGTGAACCCGCGATCCGCCAGTATCATGGGCGATCTTGGGCTGCTCTACGCCAAGAAGGGCGACGCCGCCAACGCGCTGCAGTACACACAACAGGCCCGCTCCATCAATTCTGCCGATCTGCAGTTGATTTACTCAGAAGCGCAAGTGAAGACTTTGATCGGTAAGCCGGAAGAAGCGTTGAAGTCGCTGCGGCTGGCGCTGGAGAAGGGTTACTCGGCGCAGGAGGCCTGGAACGATCCGGAACTCCAGAAGCTCCAGGCCCAGCCGCAGTTCTCACAATTGGTGAATCAGTTCTCGAAAGCGAACCACTAGTAGACTGCGTTGTAGGGATATGGTAGAGGGACGAGCATCCTCGTCATCCGAGCTTGAACGCAGCCCGGCACCGGTGGTCATCGGCAACTCTGAGTTGGCGCTAAGCCTTCGGGCGAATCTTCCACATTTTGCGGCGGGAAACTATCGCAGCCAATCCCGTCATCATCAATGCCACGGTTCCCGGCTCTGGGACGGTGCCCGCGTGCGCGCTGAACTGAAGTCCACCCGGCCATGGGACGCCATTGACCTTGGCGAAATTCATGTAGAAGCTCTGCCCGTTCAAGATGCCATTGCGCGGATTAAGGCCGCCGTGAACTCCCGACAGCAGAATTTCCACCGAGCCGTTCTTCAAAGTCTTGATCGAGCAGTTCAGAAACACAACCTGAACGCAGGTGATGTCGACCGCCGGCTCGCCTTTCTCAATCAGGGCCAGCGAAGTCCAGTTCTTTCCGCTCGTGTTCGTGAAAAACAATATGCCCGTTCCGCGCTTAGGGACGCTGAAGGTGAAATTCACGCCCACATCCTTGCATCCCTGAGAAGGGCAGGACAAGTCAGGGTTAGCGTCAGAGTTAGAGTTGCTATTGAAGTTGCGGATGATGATTTTTGGATCGTTGATCCCATCGCCGAAGGCCATCACCGAAGCGACTACCAGCAGCACAGCCACTGCACAGATCTGAGAGATTCTCATTTAGGTTTTCCTGTTCACCAAAGGATCGAGCTGGTTGACCCTCTCCCAGCTTGCGGGGGATTCTGGCGAGGTTAGCTCGTTCATCCCTGCCGGTCAAGCGGAAATCAACACTTCCTCAAGAAATTTTAGGACGACATGCAAACTGTTGCGCATCCGCAACTCAACTGTGCAAGCCTATGCAGTTCTCCACTTCCGGCGCGCAACGCATCGCCCCTAGAAAAAAAGCCGGAGCCCGAAGGCCCCGGCTGTCCAGTTGGTTGTGTGCCCGGATAAAAATCTAGCTCACTCAAACTTCGCGCTTCCGTAGAGACGCGGCTTGCCGCGTCTATCGTTTACGCCGTCCGTCGCGGCCGCACCGTCAAGTCCCGCACCTGCGCCAGAATGCTCGACATTTGCATCCCGTTCAACTGAGAGACATACGGTAAAACGTCGGCCACGAACTGATCTTCCATCAACTCGCGAACTTCCTCCTGCCGGCTCCGCTCTCCACCCGAGAGCAGATCCGGCACGCTCACCTCAAGCGCCCTCGCCAGTCGCTCCAGCGAAGACAATGTGGGCGTCGCCTTTTCGTTTTCGATTTTCGACACGTAGGTTCGCGGCACTGCCATTCGCAGCGCCAGTTGCCGCTGGCTCAGGCCATTGCGCAGCCGCAGCGAGCGGATCGAGTGCGCCAGCCTCAGATGCCCGCGCCCGTTAGAATGGATGTTCACCGGCAGGACTTCCGGGGCCGGAGTCATCGCGGCAATCTCCGCCTCGTCCTCATCCAAGGGCAGATGGCAACGGCGGCAGAGGCTATTTGATGTGCGGAATTGCACCAAGAAACAACGGTCGCAGCGTACGACTTCCCGTGAATCCACGGGAGTTAATGTGGTAGCCATTCAGGTTTTGCGAGTGCCAGAGCGGTGGGCTACTCTCAAAGCCAACTAGAGGGTAATCTGCTGCATTGGGCCTGTGAAAGTCAAGACAAAAGTGAGAAAACAAAGCGTTTATCGCAACAGGGCCATGATTAAGCGGAAGAGATTATCGTGAAAACAGGTATAAAACCATGAATAAACGTGAAGCCGGATGGTGTTTACTAACTGAGTTCACCCAGTCGGAAAGTCTTCGAAAACATGCGCTCGCCGTCGAGGCGTGCATGCGCGCCTACGCCCGCAAAACCGGAGCTGACGAAGAATTGTGGGGCTTAGTCGGACTTCTCCACGACTTCGATTACGAGAAATTCCCCACCGCCGAAGAGCATCCTTACAAAGGCTCCGAGATTCTGAAAGAACGCGGCTATTCCGAAGAAGTGCGGCGCGCGATCATGTCGCACGCCGAGTACACCGGCGTCGCGCGCCTCTCGCCCCTGGAAAAAACGCTCTTCGCGTGCGATGAACTCGCCGGATTCATCACCGCCTGCGCTCTGGTCAAGCCGGGAAAATCGCTCGCCGAAGTCGAAGCCAAGTCCGTCCGGAAAAAAATGAAAGACAAAGCCTTCGCCCGCAGCGTCCACCGCGAAGACATCATCGTAGGCGCCGCCGATCTCGGCGTGGATCTGGAAGAGCACATCGCCTTCTGCATCGAAGCGATGAAGGGGATTGCCAGGGAACTGGGCCTCGGAAGCTAGTTCGTAGAGACCAGCTCGCACCGCCAAGAAAAAACCCTGCCACCCAAAAGGATGGCAGGGAAGTCTTTCAAGCACTCGCGAGTGGTTATTGCGCGTAGAAGTAGTCGGCGAACGCTTGCGCATTCGGGGTTCCCACTCCAGTCACATTGTCCCATCCGGCAGCCGTCTTCAGGCTGGAATCGGTGCCGAAGGAGACTATGAGCGCGGTGTCGTCCAACGCAAAATAGTCCCATATGGCGCTGACAAAGGTACCCGCGCGACCGTTGACCAATTTTGCCGCCGAGTATTTATGGGTGCCCGTCGAGTCCTTAATTGTTCCGGTCACGTTGGTTGCAGAAGTGACGGGAACGATGTCGTACACGGTCCCCTCTGGCAGGGAGTAGAGATAGGGCGCAGCCTGACCGAGCTCTTTTCCGCCTCCCGCCAGTGCCTCCTGGTTGGCGATGGCCCACAATGCGGAGAACATCGGCGTAGCCAGACTCGTGCCACCATAGACTTGCCAAACCTGCTCCGGAAGTTGCCCCGGAATGGTAATCACGATGGCAGCCCCGGTGTACGGATCCGCCAGCCAGGAAACGTCTGGAAGCTGGCGATATTTGCCCTTGAGAGCGTTCTGATACGACGGCTTCAGGAATCCGCCAGTGCAGATTGGTGGGCGGAAGCGGGTATTCTTGGTGACACATTCGCTCGCTCCGCCGCCCGAGCCACTCACAAAGAAGCCCTCCGGTGGATCGATTACCGTTCCTTCCTTCGCCAGCACGGATTGGTTGTTCCCCCAGGCCGCCTGCCACGCAATCGAGTTGTCGGAATTCAGCGCCAAACTGACGCCGCCCACGGCCGTGGCCCAGGGAGAGTCCGCGGGAGCACTGACCGTGGTTCGAATTGTCTCTCGCCCATAGTCTCCGTAGTCTCCCGAAGCGAAATTGGTCGAAATACCCACGGCAGCGCCGATTTCTGAAAGCAGGTTCTCCGTGTCCAATTCCGTCGTCGCGGTGTACAACTCGGTCGAAGTGTAGCTGCCCGAGAGCACGTTGCCGAGACCGTAGTTCAGGATATCGAACTCCGCCTCATTGACATCCTGGAAATCCGCCGACGGCGGAACGACCAGGTTGATGTTGGCGCCGGGCGCGACGGCATGAGCCCACTCCACGTCGAGGTTGATCTCGACCTGATCTGGGGCGATGCACAGGCTGGGGGCCGTGTAAATGACGCTGAAGTTTGACGAAGTGAGCTGTGGCAGCCCGAACTGCGTCGAAAATGCATTGGCATCGGATTGAATCGTGGGCGAGCCACACCAGTCGAGAATCGCAATCGTCTGACCCGTGCCGTCGTATCCTTCGTTATACAAGCCGGTGAGGTTGTAGGCAGCCTGAATCAGCGGCGGCGTGTACGCGCAACCTGGGCTGGTCTGGCTCTCCATGTTCAGCTTGTTGCCCGTGTACGTCCCGATCGGCAATTCGCCGTCGCCGTTGGTGGAAAACGTATCCGTCTCCGTTCCCGTGAAGCATTGCGACGAATAGAAACCGGACTCCGCCACGGCCGCCGGTTTCGCCGCCACTGCCGCGTTAGCGCCGATGACGCCAGGCCGCGCCATCAATGTATGTTCGAACCCACCGGAGTCCAATCCCGATACAGCTCTCACCAACGCGCCCGCCGCTCCCTCAACATAAGGATCGCCAGCGTTGGCGCGGATCGTCTTCTCGCCCACCTGGTAATGGTTGAGCTGCACCTGGAACGCTTTCTCCACATCGCCCACCGTGCCCCGCGCTCTCACATAGAAATTATTGGGGCCGGTCTTTACCACCGTCAGATTGTGCGCGGCGAAAAACTGTTGCACCGTCTTCGCTTCTTCGGCCGTCGGAGCAAAGCCAGAGGCGATATCCTTCGACTTCAGCCAGCGATGATAATTAGGAGAAGTACGATCATAAAGTGACCGCGTTAGCGTATCGAATTGGCTCCGGTTGTGAAGCTGCAGCCAAATGCTCACTTCAATTACTTTAGCTGGGTCTTCAGTTCCGAGATTCTTCGCCGTCGCTACGTAGCCCGGAGTGTTGTTCGCAACGACCTTGCCGCCCACCGTACTGGCCGACAACAGCGCACAACCTAGCAGGATCACGCCTGCGACATACAGCCATCGAGAACCACCCCCTGCATTTACTGCCCCGTTCTTTCTGTTCATTACTTACTTCCTCCCTGGGAACTTGCTTGAAGTCCGAACCGAAGAGACGACGCAGTGAAAGCACGCCGTACCGATCCGAGACTTCACAAGTGATGAAAGTTGAGACGTGGACCTGCAGTGTCTCGGTTCGACGCGGCCCCGTGGCGACCCCAGTCCGTTGCGTAAAACCCCTTGATAGTAGCCAGTTCTCACGCGGTTGGCAATGCACTTGGCGGCCTTTTTTTGAATTACATCCATCAGCACAAACTGTGCGCCACTTTGTCGCCCGTCTTTATCGCAGCACTGCGGCCAACTTCCCGCTGGCGATCAACTCCGCGATGCGCGCGAAATCCTGATACATCACGCGATCTTTCTCCATGGTCGCGCACACCGCGCGGATCGCCGCATGCGCCTGTTGCAACGGCTTGGAAGTCTTCAGCGGCGCGTGAAAGTCAATCGCCTGTGCCGCTGCCATGGCTTCAATGGCCAGCGTATTGCGCGTGTTCTGAACCACCTTCTTCAGCTTGTTCGCCGCGGTCATGCCCATCGAGACGAAGTCTTCTTTGTTCCCCGAGGTCGTAATCGAATCGACCGATGCAGGATGCGCCAGCACTTTGTTCTCACTCACCAGCGCCGCGGCGGTCACCTGCGGCATCATGAAGCCCGAGTTCATTCCAGCACCCGGCGCGAGAAATGCCGGCAGCCCTTCGCTAAGCGCGGGATTCACCATGCGCTCCAGTCGCCGCTCGCTGATGCCGGCCAGCGCGCTCAAAGCAATGGCGAGAAAGTCGAGCGCGAAGGCGAGCGGCTGGCCGTGAAAGTTACCGCCGGAGAGGACGTCGCCCTCGCCGTCCATTGCCTTCGGATTCTTCACGAAAACGAGCGGGTTATCGACGGCCGAGTTCGTCTCCGTCTCAAACACCGCGCGGCAATGAGCAAGCGTGTCGCGCACCGCGCCATGAACCTGCGGGATACAACGCAACGAATAGGCATCCTGCACGCGGCCACAATCGCGATGCGAATCGCGGATCTCGCTCTGTTCTAGCAGACGGCGCAGGTTCGCCGCCGTCTTGATTTGTCCGGCGTGCGGGCGCGCCTTTTGAATGCGCTCGTCGAAAGCGACGTTGGTTCCCTGGAGCGCATCGCATGCCATCGCGCCGATGATGTCAGCGGTATCGACCAGCGTCTCGGCGGCAAGCAGTGCCAGAGTGCCGATGGCGAGCATGGCTTGTGTGCCGTTGATGAGCGACACCGCTTCTTTCGCTTCGAGCGCCAGCGGTTTGATCTGCGCGCGCTTCAAGGCTTCGGCGCTGGCGAGGCGTGCGCCTTTTTCGTCGAAACATTCGCCTTCACCGATCAATGCCAGGGCCAGGTGCGCCAGCGGTGCCAGATCGCCGCTCGCTCCTACGCTTCCCTGCGATGGGACCATCGGCGTCACGCCGCGATTGAGCATCTCGCAGATGGTGTCGATGGTGATCGCGCGCACCCCCGAGTTTCCTTTCGACAGGGAGTTGGCGCGCAGTAACATCATGGCACGCGTGTCGGGAATCGAAAGCGGTTCGCCCACTCCGACGGCGTGCGAGCGCACCAGGTTGACTTGCAGCTCGCGAACCTGATCGCCGGCGATGTGCACTTCGCTCAGCTTGCCGACACCGGTCGTGATCGCGTAAGAAATTTTGTTACTGGCGACGAGGGCGTCGACGACGGCGCGGGCGCGGTTGACGGCTTCGCGCGCGTCGGGATCGAGGAGGACGGGGCGGCGGACGTCGAAGTACGCCACTTCGCGCACGGCTTCGAGCGTGAGATCGTTTCCGTTGATGTGCAGGGCGTTCAAGGCAGTCAGATCGCGATTCTCAGTTCTCAAATGCCGTTCTTGTTTCGTATCAGGGCATCGCTTTAGCGATGCCGCAGAGCCTTCAAAATTGAATGCCCCTTTCAGGGGCTGCCCACCGCCGCCCGAAACACACGCAGGTACTTCTCGGGCAGAATCCGAGTTTTCATCTGCGCATCGGCCACGATGTGCGTAGTCTCGCCTTCGGCCAGCAACTCGCCAGTTTCCGCCCTTTGCAGTTCGTACCCGAAGCGGATCACTTTCTCCCGCACATGTTTCAAGTACGTACGCACGATGACCTCGTCATCATAGTGCACGGGAGCCTTATAGCGGCACTGGGCGTCGACTACGGCGATGAAGCAGCCGTCGTCGCGCTCCATATCTTTATAGCTGAAGCCAAGCTGGCGGAGGAGTTCCACGCGTCCCACTTCGAACCAGATGAAATGATTCGAATGATAAACGACGCCCATCTGATCGGTTTCAGCGTAACGGACGCGGATGCGAGTTTCATTCACCGTCGCTGGCGCCGTCTGATTTGCATCGACAGACATCGATGTATGAGGCCTGGTCATCGGCCCGTCCATTTTGGCTTTCGCTTTTCGAGGAACGACTCGATCCCTTCGCGGAAATCGGCGCTCTCGCGGATGCCGGCATTTTCGCGGATGGCGGCCTCGATTTGCGAATCGAGTTCCGCGCGCGCGTGATCGGTTAGCAAACGCTTGGTATGGAAAAGTGAGAGCGGACTGTTCTCCGCCAATTGCGCGGCGAGTTCGCGGGCACGGTTGAGCAACTTCTCCGGCGGAACGATTTCGTTGATCAGGCCCATTCTCAGGGCTTCCGCGGCGTCGAAGATGCGACCCGTGAGCAGGAGGTCGCGGGCGATTTTCTCGCCGACCTGGCGCAGGAGAAAAGTGGAGACGATGGCGGGCACGAATCCGATTCTAACCTCGGTGTAGCCGAACTTGGCTTCCGGCACGGCGAGCGTGAAGTCGCAGAGCAGGGCGATTCCGGTGCCGCCGGCGATGGCCGCGCCATTGACTGCGGCAATCGTTATTTTAGGAAACTCATAGAGTGAACGGAACAGGCCGACCATGGTTCGCGAGTCTTCGAGATTCTGCTCGGGTGTACGGCCGATTAGGGCTTTCAAGTTGTCGAGGTCCATACCGGAGCAGAAGGCCTTCCCTGCCCCAGTCAGAATCAGGATGCGAGCGGAAGAGTTGTTCACTTCGTCCAGAGCGCGAAGCAGATCGTCAATAAGTTCGTAGCTAATGGCGTTGCGCTTCTCGGGCCGGTTGAAGGTGATGGTGGCGAGGTTGGAGTCGAACGCGAGTTGGAGTGTCTTGTAGTTCATGGTGATTTCAGCACCCTCTCAGCCTGCGTCCGTCGCAGTTTTGTACCTCGCGCCGATTTCGACCGTTGCTCTCAACAGCGCGTCCAGCGGCTTCAGCGTGGGCAATTGCGCGCCACAGCTGCGTAAGGTTGCGATTACGGTTTCGGTTGGAATGTTCCCAACTAGGTCGTCCTGCGCGAAGGGGCATCCGCCCAGGCCGCCGATGGCGGAATCGAAGCGGCGACAGCCGGCTTCGTAGGCGGCCGTGATTTTGGCGGCGGCCTGCTCGGAGCGGCTGTGCAGGTGGACTCCGATTTCGAGATAATCGTACTTCGCCATCACCGCGGAAACGACTTCGCGAATTTTCTCGGGCGGCGCTAGGCCTACGGTGTCGGCGAGCGAGATCGTGCGAATCTCCTGCAACTCGAGTAACGCTACCGCTTCGACGACCTCATCTACAGTCCACGGATCACCATAGGGGTTGCCGAAGGCCATCGAAATGTAGACGACGGTGTCGAGCCCGGCTTCGTCGGCTTTCTTCTCGATCTTTTCCAGTTCCTCGATCGCGTCTTCCAGCGTCTGCCGTTGATTGTTCTGCAGAAAGGTTGGCGAGATCGAGTATGGGAAACCCAGTGTGCGCACGGCGTCGGTCGCGATTGCTCGCTGCGCTCCTTTTTCGTTGACCACGATGCCAATGATTTCCACGTCATCGGGCGGATCGAGTTCTTTCAGAACCTCTTCGGAGTCGGCCATCTGGGGGACGGCGTTGGGAGAGACGAAACTAACGGCGTCAATATGCTTGAAGCCGGCGGAGATCAGAGCCTGGAGATAGTTGGTCTTCAGTTCAGCGGGGATCTGACCTTTGAGACCTTGCCAGGCATCGCGGGGACACTCGATCAGTTTGACGGAATCGCTCATTTCTCCCTATCGATGCTGTCGTGAGCGTTTGACATCTCCGATTAGCGACCGTACTGTGAGCAACAATCCAAACACACCGACCAGGAGAAGAATGTCACTGCCGATGGGTTGGTGAACCCATAAGGTGCTTGGGTCCCACATGTCGATGCCCGTGGGGCCGTTGCTTACCTCGCTCCTGCGGTGAGTCAGTTCAAAAGCCCAATGTGAGTAATTTTGCCAAATCAAAGCACTCGTAAGGCAGATAATTCCGATGAGCGCTAGGACTTTCGTTTGTTTGCTGATCATCAACGTGCTCCATCAGTGGCCCACCCCTACGTTTGCAGCACTCCCACCTTGAACTCCGGCACATCCGGGTTTAGCGCCGCCGCTTCCAGCGCCTGCGTGATCGCCTGCCGCGTTTCCATGGGGTCGATGATCTTGTCGATCCAGAGACGCGCGGCGCCGTAGCGCGGGTCGGTTTGCTCTTCGTAGGTTTCCTTGGTTGAATCGAAAAGTGCCTTTTTTTCTTCTTCGCTCAACTTTTTGCCGCTGCGTTCCAGTTGCTTCACTTTGATTTCTACCAGCGTGCCGGCGGCGGAGTCTCCGCTCATCACCGCGAATTTCGCGGTGGGCCAGGCGAAGACGAAGCGCGGGTCGTAGGCTTTGCCGCACATGGCGTAGTTTCCCGCACCGAAAGAGCCGCCGACAATCACGGAAATCTTGGGCACGACTGAGTTCGACACCGCATTCACCATCTTCGCTCCCGCCTTGATGATGCCGCTCCACTCGGCATCGCGCCCGACCATGAATCCGTTTACGTCGTGGAAAAAGACGATCGGGATCAGGTTCTGGTTGCAGTCCATGATGAAGCGTGCGGCTTTTTCGGCGGACTCGGTGTAGATGACGCCGCCGAACTCGATGCGTTTGTGGCCTTCGTGGTCGGTTTGCTGCGCGTGAAGTTTCTGGTTGGCGACGATGCCTACGGCGAAACCTCCGATGCGCGCGTAGCCGCAGATCATCGTTTTGCCATACTCAGGCTTGTACTCATCGAAGCGGCTTTCGTCCACGATGCGAGCGAGAATTTCTTTCATATCGTACGGGCGCGCGGGCGAGGCGTCGTAGGCGCCGTAGATCTCCTCGGCCGGCATCGCCGGGTCGACGGGCTTTTTGCGATCAAAGGGAGACTGGCGGCGGTATCCCCATTTGTCGATGAGCGAGCGGATGCGGGCGAGGCAGGCTTCGTCGTTGGGCTCGCGGAAGTCGAGGGTGCCGCTGATGGCGGAGTGCATGGCGGCTCCGCCCAATTCTTCGGCGGAAACTACTTGGCCGATGGCGGCTTGCACGAGCGCGGGGCCGGCGAGAAACAGGCCGCTGCCGTCGGTCATGAGGACGTGATCGCACATCACGGGGAGATATCCCCCGCCCGCCACGCACATGCCCATGATGGCCGCGATCTGCGGGATGCCCATGGCCGACATGACAGCGTTGTTGCGGAAGACGCGGCCGAAATCGTCGGTGTCGGGAAAGACATCTTCTTGCAGAGGAAGAAAGACTCCGGCGGAGTCGACAAGGTAAATAGTCGGGATGTGATTCTCGATGGCGATGTTTTGCGCGCGGATGACTTTCTTCGCGGTCATGGGGAAGAAGGCGCCAGCCTTGACGGTGGCGTCGTTGACGATGAGCATGACCAGCCGCGAGTTGATGCGGGCGAGTCCGGTGATGACGCCGGCCGCGGGGGCGCCACCCCATTCTTCGTACATCTTATGCGCGGCATAGAGGCTGAGTTCGAAAAAAGACCCTGGATCGGCGAGGATGTCAATACGCTCGCGGGCGGTGAGGCGCGATTTGGCATGCTGGCTTTCGACGGCTTTGGCGCCTCCGCCTTCGCGGATTTTTTCCTCTTCGTTTCGGACCTGAGCAACGAGTTCGGCGAGCGCGCGCATGTTCGACTCGAAGCGAAGAGAGCTGGGGTCAACTTTGGTGGGGAGGACGTTGTTGATCGTGAGAGCGGTGGATTCGGTTTGTTCGCGCATGAGGGGTGGGTTCTAAACAACTTGCGAAACTATTAACTATACCAGCCGAGGAAGAGCACAGCGCGCCGATTAAGGGTGCGGCGATTCGGAGTGCCGGGGAGCGCCAGAGACCGGCGCTACAATCTAACCATGTTGCGGAGGCTCGCAACCCGGCCAGACTGGCAGATCGCCATCGCGTTAACCGCTGCGCTGCGTGTGTTCTACACGGCGATGGCAGCGGCATTCTTGCCGTTTCTGCATCCGGATCCGGCGCTGATTCACAGCAATGCGCTCACTGACAATTTGCCGGCGCCGCACGGTCTGCATTATGCGTTGCTGGGGATTTGGGAGCGATTCGATACGCTCTGGTATCTGCGAATCGCAGCGCGTGGATATGATCTGCCCGCGGGAGTGATTTTCTATCCGCTCTATCCCGCGGCGATTAGGGCGGCGAGTTGGTTGATGCCCGCGATGGCAGCGGCGCTTCTGGTCTCGACCGTGGCGGCGTTCTTTTCATTCTGGGGACTACTTCGCCTGGCGGGCGGACTATCTGAGGTAGGAAGGCTGCGCATGCTGCTGCTGTTCTGCGCGTGGCCAGCCAGTTTTGTGCTCTTCGCCGGCTACGCGGACTCCTTGACGCTTGCGCTGGTGCTGTGGGCCGTCGTCCTTGGGCGCGAAGCACGGTGGGAAGCGGCGACCGTTTGCGGGCTGCTTGCGGGATCGGCGCGGCCAACGGGTGTGCTGGTTTTTATCCCGCTCGCGGTGATGGCGGTGCGCAGCCGGAGAGCCCGGTCGCTAGTAGTGGCATTGACGCCTCTCGGATTGCTTGGCTATTGGGGTTGGTTGCGATGGTCGGGGCGACCTTCCGTGGTGGAAGCCTACCGGCTCTATCAAGGCATGACGATGGCGCCCCCGTGGAGGGGTCTGGCGGAAGCCGTGCAGTTGATCGTAACCGGGCACGACGCTCTGCTGGCGATCAAGCTGGGCCTGGTGATTCTGTTCGCGGTCATCAGCTTGCGGCGCGGACTGCGAATCGAAGACAAGGCGTTCGCCCTGGCGGTAGTGCTGCAGATGCTGATGTACACGGGGCGTCCGCTGCTGGGGGCAGCGCGCTATCTGCTGATGGTGTATCCCGCGTTTGTGGTTTGCGGCGGCTATGCCGAGCGTTGGAATGGAAGGCAGCTCACCTTCTACGTCACAGCGCTTGGTTTCCTCAACCTAGCTTGGATGTGGGCTTTTCTGAGCTGGTCGTTGGTTTTGTAGAGCTGGATTTAGATCCTTGGATCGCAGACTAAACGGCGGGCACGCCGTGCGGCTTCACGTGCTCGCGAATGAACTTCACGATGTCGTCCATCGGAGTGCCGGGCTGGAAGATGGCCGCCACGCCGAGTTTCTTAAGGCCTTCGATATCCTGATCGGGGATGATGCCTCCGACCACCACCAGCACGTCGTCCATTTTATTCTGCTGCAGCAGGTCCATCACGCGCGGAACGATGGCGTTGTGCGCGCCCGAGAGAATCGACAGTCCGATGACCTGCACGTCTTCCTGCAGAGAGGCGTTGACGATCATCTCCGGCGTCTGGCGCAGGCCGGTGTAGATGACCTCCATGCCGGCGTCGCGAAGGGCGCGAGCAATCACCTTGACGCCGCGATCGTGGCCGTCGAGGCCGGGCTTGGCTACTAAAACGCGGATTTTCGGGTCAGCCGACACCGAGATCATTTAACCACAGTGGACACAGAGGAGCACAGGGGGAACGGGCAGGGACGCCCGTCTCTCTGCATCGCCAGGTTACGGTTTCACCCCCAGTTGCCAGAACAGGAACGAGTACATATCGGTACTCTCTTCGATCTGCTTGGTGACTGGCTTGCCTTGGCCGTGTCCGGCTTTGATGTCGATGCGCAGCAGGATTGGTCTTTCTCTGCTGCCGCCGTTCTTGGCCTCAGATTGCATGAGAGCGGCCATTTTCTTGGCGTGCATGGGGTCGACGCGCGTATCGGTATCGCCCGTCATAAAGAGGATGGCGGGATACTCCACGCCCGGCTTTACGTGATGATAGGGCGAGTAGGCGTAGAGCCAGTCGAACTGCTTGGCATCCTCGGCCGAGCCGTACTCGGGAATCCAGAGCTTTGCGATCTGAAAGTTCTGATAGCGCAGCATGTCCAGCAGCGGAACGGCGCACACCACGGCGCGGAACAGGTCGGGCCGCTGAGTAATCATCGCACCCATCAAGAGGCCGCCGTTCGATCCACCTTGAATCGCCAAGTGATCTTTGTCGGTATATTTCTGTGCGATGAGATATTCGGCAGCGGCGATGAAGTCATCGAAGACGTTCTGTTTCTTTTCGAGCATGCCGGCGCGATGCCAGTCTTCTCCGAACTCGGCGCCGCCGCGCAGGTTGGCGACCGCGTAAACGCCACCGTGCTCCATCCAGAGATACATGCTGCGGCTGAAGGCCGGCGTCAGCGAGACGTTGAAACCGCCGTAGCCGGTCAGCAGCGTGGGGTTTTTGCCATTCTTCTCGACTCCCTTTTTGTTGACGACGAACATCGGGATTTTCGTTCCGTCCTTCGAGGTGTACCAAACCTGCTCGACGTCGTAGTCGGAAGGATCGATGGAGGGCGCGTCCACTTTGGCCCAGAGTGCGCTCTTCACGTCGGCCAGATCGACGCGGTAGATCGAGGGCGGCACGGTGTAGGACTGGAATCCGAAAAAGACTTCGTTGCGGTCGTAGCGGCCGGAGGCATCGAAAACACTTCCGATCGCGGGAAGCGAAATGTCGGCGAGTTTTTTGCCGTCGAGCCCGAACAGCCTCAGTTCGGAAGTCGCATTGTGTTCGTACTGCAATAAAAGCTTGCCGCCGGTAACGCTCGCGTTCTGCAGCACGGCGTCCGATTGCGGAACGATCTCCTTCCAGTTCTCCCGCCTCGCGTTGGCCGCGTCGGCCACAAACACACGATAGTGGGGCGCATCTTCGTTGGTGGTGATATAGAGCTTGCCCTCGAAAAATTCGGCGCCGTAAAGGAAGTCTTTGCCAGTCGTGATTTCGAGCGGAGGATTCTTCGATTGGAGATCCTGCAAATACATCTCCGTCTTCGTCCAGCCTTCGCCGACATCGATCAGCAGCCAGCGGTCGTCCTCGGAGAGCGTGATGCTCGGAACGTCCTGCGCGTTGCGGCCTTCGCCGAAAACGAGCGGGTCCTTGGCGGGATCGCTTCCCAGTTGGTGGTAGAAAACCTTAACGTGGTAGACCTCTTCTCCGGCCGGCACCTCGCCTTTCTTAGGATTGCGCGTGTAGTAGAAAGCCGAACGGTCTTTCATCCAAGCCAGGCTGGCGAAGCGGGTGCGCTCGATGGTATCGGGCAACAATTTACCGGTCGCAGTCTCGATGATACGGAGCGTGCTCTCCTCCGATCCGCTGGCGGAGGTTCCGTAGGCCACGTACTTGCCGTCTTCGGACGCGAACCACCAGTCGAGCGCAACTGTACCGTCGGCGGACAACTTGTTGACGTCGACCAGCACCCGGTCTTTGTCGTTGAAGCCGCCGTTCACGCCCTCGCGCACATAAAGAACAGGCTGGTTCTGGTTGCCTTCGCGGTGGGTGTGGAAGTAATACTTTCCACCCATTTGCGGAGTTCCGACGGTGCCAATCTGCAGCAATTGCGAGAGACGGGCATTGATCTTGTCGCGTCCGGGGAGCGGGTCGAGGATGGAGCGGGTATAGCTGAGTTCCTGCTCGACGTAAAGCTTGGTTTCGGGATCGTCCGCATTTTCCAGGTAGCGGTAAGGATCGACGATTTTGTGCCCTTGGACGGCATCCTCAACCGGGGCGACCTTGGCCTTCGGAGGCCCGGAAGGCACGGTGGAATCGCCACTGCGGGAGTCCTCTGCGAAGACCATGGCAACTGCGCCAGCGAGAAGAATCAGAAAGAAAGTCAGCAATCGTGAACCTCCGAGCATAAACACCTCACTCCTGTTGTGGACGAAACGCCGAAGACTAGGTTAGCAGAAACGCTGTATGCCCTTCGGGGTTGGGCTATATGAAGAGAAAGAGGGCTTGTGCAGACAGACGGCGTCTGTCTAGCACTTCCTCTTCCCTCATTTCTGACCGCGTCCACAGAAGCCACAGACGCGCGGCAGAGCTGACAGCCCCTTCAGTTCGACACTGGGTGTGAGGTATTCGTCGCGAATCGGTTCATGCCTCATCAGGTCGGTGCTTAGGTACTTCTTGTTGTCGTCCGGAAATACGGTCACGACAACCGCATCGCCCAACATCTCCTGCACTTTCAGGGCCGCCAGAAAATTACACCCCGACGAGATTCCGACTCCTAAGCCCAGCGTCGATGCCAGTTTCTGTGCCATCAGGATCGAATCGCCGTCGGACACAGCAATGACTCCATCCAACGCCGAGAGGTCAACGATCGGAGGAATAAATTCATCGGAAATCCCCTGGATGCGATGTTTGCCGACCTTGTGTCCCGCGGAGAGCGTCGGGGACTCCGAAGGTTCTACGGGATGGACGCTGATGTTGGCATTCTTGCTTCGGAGAAATCGACCCACGCCCATTACCGTGCCGCCAGTGCCAACTCCGGCAACGAAAGCGTCGGGCACGCGTCCGGCAGCTTCCAGTTGCAGCCAAATCTCCGGCCCGGTGGTCGCTTCGTGCGCCTCGGCGTTGGCGTCGTTGGAAAACTGGCAGGGCAGAAACACGTCTCGATGGCTGGCTTTGAATTCCTCCGCCATGTGAATGCTGCCCAGAAATCCGCCCTGCTCGTGGCTGACGGCTACGATCTCGGCGCCGTAGCTCGCGATCAAATCCTTGCGTTCGCGACTCATCCAGTCCGGCATGAAGATCTTGACAGGGTGCCCGAGAGCGCGGCCAATAGCGGCAAACGATATTCCGGTGTTGCCGCTGGTGGCCTCGGCGATGGTATCGCCGGGATGGAGTTGCCCGCTTCGATACGCCTCCCTCAGGATATGCAGCGCCATGCGATCCTTGATGCTGCCCGTCAGGTTAAGCTGCTCAGACTTGGCATAGATCACGCGTTGCTTGCCGCGAAACTCGAATGGGATCTCCAGCAGTGGCGTATTTCCAACGATCTGCGAGAGCCCCGATAACCGAGTGCTGTTTGAAGTATCGAATGTTGGCAGTGAAGTCATCTCTGCTGGTCAACTTTCACTATGAGAAATCCATCGGGCCAGGCACCAACATATCACTTCGCGGTTGCTTTGAAGCTGCCGCTCGTCACAACGTCGCTGGAACCAGACCCCTCCTGCTTACGTATATCAAAGCAGGACGCGCGTCCGCGCTTTCATTTCCGGTCAAGGCGCGTCGAACCTTCAGATGTCATTTCGCGATCTCATCCAGGACGTTTTCCGGACACTCTGGGCGCACCGAGTGCGTACACTGCTGACCATGTTCGGGATTACCTGGGGGGTGGTCTCGATCGTCCTGATGGTCGCCGCCGGCGAGGGCCTGCGCGTCGGCCAGGCCAAGCAGGCCGAGACTCTGGGCCGCGACCTGATGATTGTCTTCCATGGCCGCACCAGCCTGCAGGCTGGCGGCACGCGGGCAGGCCGCTTGGTGCATTGGGTTGATTCCGATCTTCCTCATATCCAGGAAGAGGCCAGCGATTGTCAGTATGCGATCCCGGAGCTTGAACAGGACACGGTGCGTTCGCATACCGCTTACAATGCGGCCGCGTTCACGGTCACCGGATCGACACCGGAGTTTGCCGAGATTCGCAGCCTCGGCATCAGCGAGGGCCGCTTCTACGATCAAGATGACATCAGCGAAAGCCGGCGCGTCGCCTTCCTCGGCTCCGATGCGAAGAAACAGTTGTTCGGCAGCCGTCCCGCCGTCGGGCAGTTCGTCTACCTCAACGACATACCCTTCACCGTTGTCGGCGTGATGTCATCCAAGAAACAGAACTCCAGTTACGACGGGTGGGACATCAACAAGATCTTCATCCCTTTTCCAGCCATGCGGCGTGACTTTCCCGACAAGCCTCCGGGTACGTCCCAGACTTTCGACCAGTTGCTGGTCGTCCCGCGCTCGGTCGAGCACCACGAAGCTTGCAAGGGAGAGATCAGACGGGTGTTGGGAAGATTGCATGACTTCGATCCAAGCGATAAAGAGGCCTGCCCCATCTGGGACACCATCCAGGAAGCTAAAGCCTTCCGCACGATGACCGATGGAATGAAGTACTTTCTGGGAGCGGTAGGCATCGTAACCTTGTTTCTTGGCGGCCTCGGCGTCATGAATGTGATGCTGGTCGCGGTTCGCGAGCGCACCCGCGAGATCGGAGTCCGCAAAGCCATCGGCGCTCCGGCGCACAGCATAATGCGGCAGTTCTTCCTGGAAGCAGTCATTGTCGCGCTGGTCAGTGGCGGCGCCGGTCTGCTGGTCGCATTCGGCCTATGCGCGTTGGTCAATCTGCTGCCGATGCCGGAGTTCTTCGCCGGCCTGCTGCCGACATGGCAGACGGGAATGGTGGCCATGGCAGTTCTCGGAACCATCGCGATCCTTTCGGCCGTGTATCCGGCCCGCCGCGCCGCCGCGATCGATCCCATCGAAGCCTTGCGCCACGAGGCGGGCGGCTAGCATGGTTTATCAGATCCTCAGCGAAGCCTGGATTGCGCTGCGGCGCAACCGCACGCGCAGCGCGCTCACCATGCTCGGAATCGTGTGGGGAATCGCCACCGTCACACTGTTGATCGCCTATGGCGGCAGCTTCCGTGAAATTCTGGTCAGTGGCTTCGACGCCTTCGGCAAAGGCGCCGTCATCTGCTGGCCACAGCAGACCAGCGAACAGCCCGGCGGTCAGCGCGCCGGCAAGAAGGTCGTCCTCGAGCAGGCCGACCTGGACATGATCAAGGAGACCGCCAACTATGTGCGTCACGCGTGCCTCGAGACCGTGCGGCGTCCTGGCATCGCCTACGGAAACCGCATGGTCGGCACTGCGCCCGTCCGCGGCGTTTGCCCGGAATACGGCGACATGCGCAACGAACAGCCGTCGGAAGGGCGCTGGATCAACTCTCTCGATGAACTCGAACGCCGCCGCGTCGTATTCGTGGGGGCGCGTGTGCGCGAGCAGTTATTCGGCGGACGCCCCGCCGTGGGCGAGACGGTCGAAATTGCGGGAGTGCGGTTTACCGTGATCGGCACCATGGATCGGAAGATCCAGTTGAGCAATTATTTTTCCAGTGACGACGAGTCGACGTGGATTCCCTACTCCGCGGCGAGCGATCTTTGGAATGCTAAGTACGGCGACGTGCTGGTGTTTGAACCCATCGCGCCACAGTACGAGGCGCGGGCGGAGGCACAGGTTCTGGCGGCGATCGCCACGCGCCAGCAATTCTCGCCCACCGACAAGAAAGCCATTCAGATGTTCGGCCGCGAAGAGTTCCGGCCCGTCATCAACGGCATCACCATCGGCCTGCAAGTGCTGCTCATCTTCATCGGCATTCTGACGCTCGGCATCGGCGGCGTCGGCGTCATGAACATCATGCTCGTCTCGGTCGACGAGCGCATTCGGGAAATCGGCTTGCGGCGCGCTCTGGGCGCTCGGAAGTGGCATATCAAGGCGCAGTTTCTTGCTGAGACGCTGCTCATCATGCTGCTCGGCGGCGCCATCGGGATCGTGGTGTCCTACGTGGTCGCAGTTGCAGTCGGAACACTTCCTCTGATGGGTGCGCTCTTCGAGGACGATTCCGGCAAAGCCGACATCCACCTCAAAATTTCCTTCTTCACCGTCATGATTTCAACGCTGGTATTGCTGCTCGTCGGCGTGCTGAGCGCGCTGATTCCCGCGTCACGCGCCGCGAACCTGGATCCGGTCGAGGCCCTGCGCTACGAGTGATCGGCAGTGGCGGGCGCCCGGCTCTTCATCCGCTTCCAATAGCGACGACGAGCATGAGTTATGATCCGGGGACCTCGGCCCAGAATTTTCTATGCTGGACTCGTGCCTCTGAAATCCATTAAGTTTGAGAAGAGGACATTTTATGGCTGAGACGCCTTCTACAATGCTTCCGTTGGGTACAATCGCGCCCAACTTCAACCTTCCGGATCCCAGTGGCAATTTGGTGTCGATAGCAGACTTCAAGGATGCGCCGGCCCTTCTGGTGGTGTTCATCTGCAATCACTGTCCGTATGTGAAGCACATCCAGAAGCAATTTGCTGCTCTCGCCAAGGAATACCAGGCGCGGGGCGTAGGTGTCGTCGCCATCAGCTCGAACGATGTCGAGAACTACCCGGAGGACCGCCCTGAGAAGATGGCGGAAGAGAGTAAGCAGGCGGGCTATACCTTTCCCTATCTCTACGACGAAAGCCAGCAAGTGGCCAAAGCCTATCGAGCCGCTTGCACGCCGGATCTTTATCTCTTCGATCGGGACCATCGCCTCGTCTATCGGGGACAGTTCGATGACAGCCGGCCCGGCAACGGGCGTCCCGTCACCGGGGCCGATCTACGCACGGCTCTTGAAGCGGTGTTGGCTGGCCACGCGGTCCCCGGAGACCAACGGCCAAGTGTGGGCTGCAATATAAAGTGGAAGAGCTCCAACGTACCCGATTATTCCTCGAATCGGTAGATTCAATGCAGGACCAATCAACGAAACGTCGCAGGCCTTTTACTATTGGCTTTGAACTTTTGCGGGCGGGCGTTTGAGGGCGGCGACGAGTTCTTGAAAATGAGGGTTCTGGCGGAGGTTTTTCAGATCGTCGTCGGTCATCAAGCCATCGGCATCTTTATATCCGCGATTGATGGCCTCCTGTAGATAACGAAGCGCGTCATCGGGATGGTGGGCAGCCACGGCCACACAGGCGAAGGCATACCATGCCGACCAACGGTTCCCTTGCCCCGGGGAATTATCTCCCTTCTCGATCACGTCCCGAAACAGCTTGCTGGCTTCGGGGTAGCGATGGTTGTAGGCCAGCGCTGTCCCGAGTAGTTGTAGCGTGTTCAGCGTATCGGAATGCTGCGGTCCCAGACTGCGAACCTGTGCTTCAAAGGCATCCCGAGCTGTCTTTTCGGCGTCCCCGTATCGGCCCTCCCTGATCAGTGTTCTGGCAAGGTCGGACTGGGACAGCAAGGTATCGGGGTTCTCAGGTCCGAGGACGCGAGCCTGAGTCTCCAGCGTTTCCCGTTGCAATTTCTCCGCTTCTTGGACATGGCCTTCCCGGAGAAGAACGTCTGCCAAGTTTAGTTTGGATATCAATGTATTCGCGTGTTCGGGGCCCAGGGTTCGCAACCGAATCGCCAATGTCTCCCGGTGCAGCCTCTCTCCGTCTGCCAAGCGGCCTTCTACAGTAAGAACGGTTGCAAGGTTTTCCATGGCGGTAGCGGTGGTTGGATGCTCGGGTCCCAGCACGCGCTGCTGCGCGGCTAAAACTTCGCGATCCAACTGCTCGGCTTCCGCGAAACGGCCCTCCGACTGAATTGTCAATGCCAGATTACCCATCGCTTTCAGCGTTTCAGGGTGATCCGGCCCCCAGACACGTCGTTCGACATCGAGTAACTGACGATACTCCTGTTCCGCCTCGGCATAGCGGGCCTGATACCAGAGCGCACTGCTCAGGTTATTCATTGACTGCAAAGTTTGCGCACTCTCCGGGCCCAGCGTGCGCGTTCCGATCGCGATCACTTCGCGCTCCAGTTTCTCCTCCTCGTCGTAATGCCCCTGGTCTTGCACAGCGACCGCCAGATGATCCATGGTCTCGATCGTGAGCGGGTCGTCCGGTCCGAGAATGCGGCGCTCACTCGCCAGCGCCTGGCGCTCCAACTTCTCCGCTTCGGCGGCATGTCCCTCGCGCTGCAGAATTGAAGCCAGCTGAGTCATCGACTCCAGCGTCTTTGGGTGGGCGGGTCCGAGCAGGGTCAAGCGGGCGTCTAAGGCACGCTTTGCCAATTCATGAGCGCGAACGTACAGCCCCAGGTTCGCGTAGGTGCGCGCCATGACTTGCATCATCTGCGATTGAACCTCGGGATCCTTCGCCAGACCGGTTCCCATCTCGTGCGAAGCCTTGTCGAGGATCTCGCGAGCGGTAACGCTGTTGCCGCGCGCCTGACTCGGATCGGACACCTTGAACATGCCTGTCATGAAATCGGTGATGCGGGTGGCGCGATCGCGTTCGCGGTTGGCGCGGTCACGCTCACGAGTAATCCGGAGCAACTCCACTGCCTGCAAGACGGAGAAAGCGGCCAGCAAAAGCACCAATCCAGCGGCTACAGTCACGGCGACCCGGTGCCGCCGGACATACTTTCGCAAGCGGTAGCTTGCGCTTGCCGGACGAGCCACGACGGCCTCATCGTTCAGATACCGGCGAATGTCGGCGGCCAGTTCCGAAGGCGCGCCATAGCGGCGAGCGCGATCTTTCTCCAGCGCCTTCATCGTGATCCAGTCAAGATCGCCGCGCAGCTGGCTCACCAACTGTTTGGGCTCGGTGCCGCGCGCTTCAGCGGTCGAGGTCGAGGTATCCCGATCGGTGCCGACCTTGGTGCTCGGGCGCAGCGGTTCGTGCTCGCGCAATTCTCGCAGTAACTCGTCGAGCGGCCGGTTCTTATATTGTTTTGTGTCGAGCGGCGGCAAGCCCGTCAACAGCACGTAGAGCACGACCCCCAGCGAGTACACGTCGGTGCGCGTGTCAATGTCCTGCAGGTTGGAATCGGCCTGCTCCGGACTCATGTATCCGGGCGTCCCCACAAAATGTCCCAGTTGCGTGAACAGGGTCTCTCCCGCATCCTGAGGCGTGGTCGCCTTCGCCAGTCCGAAGTCGATGATCCGCGGCACAGGTTTGCCGTCCACTTCCACCACCAGAATGTTTGCCGGTTTCAAATCGCGATGGATGATGGCTTTCTGGTGGGCGTGCTGCACGCCTTCGCAGGCCTGGATGAAGAGTTCGAGCCGATCCCTGATCTTGAGCTTCTTCTGATCGCAATACTCCGTAATCGGCAGCCCGGGCACGTACTCCATCACGAAGTACGGCTGGCCCTGTGGCGTCGTCCCAGCGTCAAACACCTTGGCGATGGCGGGATGATCCATGATCGCCAGCGATTGCCGCTCCGCTTGGAAGCGTTGCACGACCGCCTCGTCGTACATCCCAGCCTTGATCAGCTTCAGCGCAACTTGCCGCCGCACGGGAGAGTTCTGTTCGGCCAGCCAGACTTGTCCCATGCCGCCTTCACCAAGCTTGCGGACGAGTTGAAAGCGCTGGGCAAAGACCTGCCCGGCTTCCAAGGTATTCACCGTGTCCGTGCCTGGCGGCGACGATTGCAGAAAGCTGGAGCGGATGCCCTCGTCGGCCAACAGAAGAGACTCCAGTTCGGCGCGCAGAGCGTGGTCGGAAGAGCAGGCCTGATCGAGAAACCGGGCACGCGGTTCGGGTCCGAGTTGCATGGCCTGGTGCAGCAGCTCCTTGACGCGCTCCCAACGATCGATGGTCATAGCTCTGCTGTTCTGCTCATTTGGCGATGCAACCAAACGCGGGCGGTCGCCCAGTCGCGGTCGACGGTGGCGCGCGAGACGCCCAGCACGTCGGATATCTCGGGAGCCGACAACCCTCCGAAAAACTTCATTTCTACGATCTTTCCCTGTCGCTCATCGATGCGAGTCAGCTCGTCCAGGGCACTATCCAACGCCAGGAGCTCAGCATCTCCGGTGACCGGCAGGGCAGCCAGATCCTCGAAGGCGATCCTGCATCCCCCGTCACGTTTGGCGGCTCGACGTTCGCGGGCATAATCCACGAGGATTTGACGCATGAGCCGCGAAGCAACCGCGACGAAATGGGCCCGGTTCTGCAGTTCCACCGGTTGGCCTCCCAGCAGCCGGAGGTAGGCCTCGTGGACCAAGGCTGTGCTTTGCAGGGTGTGATCCGACCGCTCGGATCGGAGGTGATAGTGCGCGAGGCGCCGCAACTCCTTGTAGACCAAGGGCACGAGAGCGCGAAGGGCCTTTTCGTCGCCCTGTTTCCAGTGACGCAAAAGCTCAGTGACCTGACCGGACTGATCTTCGGGCATGGGCGCCGGTTGCCGCTTTCCGGAGAAGTCAACAGCATATTCGCCCGCTCGACCGGTCGTCAATCGACTTTGATTCTCGCGAGATGGCGAGATCGAGTCGCACTTCGCGGGCTGGATTAAAGTTTCTTTGTGGCCGGTGAGGCGTTTCGCTCGCGCTTTCCGCCTTACTGTATAAGGACGCGGGATTCAGTCGAAAGAAGTTCCGCGAAGCGTGCCGGTGGCAGCGGTTGGATTGTGGGGAAGCATTCCACCCGTTGCCACTTGGTTCCCCTACGGCGCAACCAGAAGCCCAGGTCAAGAATCTTTATGATGCACTCTCGACAGGAGCAGCCTCACGAATGAGGTCACGTCTCTCGCCACAAATCTCCTCAATGATCCTCTCGCTCTTTAAGTCACGAACGAAATCCGCCGCCGTCGCTGGTACGTCACTGGACGGTTGGTCGGCCAATCGCTGACGCTTTCGCAAACCATTCGTCGAACCACTCCAGCGTGCGCAAGTTGTAGTCGTAGGAGTGGGCGGACTTTACGAATATGTGTCCTTCGTTCGGATAGACAACTAGCCCGGTGGGCACCTTCATGGTTTTGAGCGCGTGCCACCATTCCACCGATTGTTCCATCGGAACTTCACCGTCGCGATCGCCGACCAGGATCAGCGTAGGCGTCCGAACCGTTTTGACGAAGTGCATAGGGTCGCTCTTAGCATATACAGCGGGATCGTCGTAGACGGACGCTCCGAAAAACGGGATCATCCACTCGTCAATATCGTTCAGGCCGTAGTAACTGAGCCAGTCGGAGAGTCCGGCGCCCGCAACCGCCGCGGCAAAACGCTGCGTCTGGGTCTCGGCCCACATGGTCATGAATCCGCCATAGCTGTGGCCGCGCACGCCGATGCGCCTGGCGTCGATCGGGTACTCTCCGGAGACGGCATCGACGCCAGCCATGATGTCGCGGTAGTCCCCGCCGCCGAAATCCTTGACGTTGCCTTGCGTGAACGCCTCGCCTTGTCCGTAGCTGCCGCGCGGGTTTGGACATAAGACAAAGTACCCCATCGCCGATGCGGCTCCGGTGAAACCAGCATCCCAGTGAGACGTGCACGCCGAGGACGGTCCGCCGTGCACGCTGACTACGAGCGGATATGTCTTGCCGGGCGCGAAGTCCCTGGGAAGCAGAAGCCACCCTTGGACCCGCGTGCTTCCGTTCATCCAGTGAATATTGCGCATTGCGCCCCATGCGGGCTGGATGCCGCTGTTCAAGTGGGTGATCTGTTTCCAGTGGCCGATCGGCCCCGCCCAGACTTCCGGTGGAGTATTGGCTGATTGGCGTACAACCGCAGTCACCGTTCCGTCGCGGGAGAAGGAGCCTCCTGGTTGCCACGCGTCCACGGTTGCCAATTCTTCGCCGGTCCAAAGTGTCTGCGCTTCGCCTCCGATGGCGCTCACGCTGCCGAAGCCGGAATTCCCATCGACATTTTCGGCGAAAACGACGCGGTCGCGAGATGTCCACGCAACGGACGAAGGAGATGCGTTGAGATTTGGAGTGATATTCCGTACCGAGCCGCCGTTGATAGGAACGATGACGACATCGCCACCCGTGACGCCTGCGTCGCTCATGAGGCCTTCGAGGATGGCTACATTCTTGCCGTCCGGTGAGACGTGTGGGTCTTCGATCTGCCACTTGGGCGCGTAGATCTCGCGCATCTCGCCGTTTTGCGCCTGGATGTGATAGAGCCGCGCGACCCACCAATTGGCGTCGCCGGAGCCGTGCGCCGCCGTGGCCACCCACCCCGCTCCGTCGGGAGTCCAGTCGTATTCATAGATGTACATGTCGGCGGGCGTGACTTGCGCCACCTGGTTCGTGCTCAAGTTGATGGTTGTGAGGCGCTGCTCGTAGATCTGGTCATCAATGACTCCCGCGAGGGGCGTCATCGGCTGTAGTGGGCCAGCCGCGCGGGGGAGTCCCTTAATAAAGAGGATCGCCAGGATTGCTCCGTCGGGAGAAAACCGAGGCGTCTGAGCATAGCCTTTCAATTCCGCCCGCTTTGCCGGAGCACCACCGTCGATGGCCGCGGTCCAAACTTGAGCTATGGGGACCTCCCCCGGCAAGTCAGCGAGAAATGCGAGTTGCTTGCTGTCGGCTGACCATGTGACCTCGCGCAGCGAAAGCTTGCCTTCCACGGAGATCGTTTGGAGAAAGCTAGAGCCGCCGCGTACCGGCGCCACGGTCAACTGCCCATCGACGATGTAGGCAACCCGATTTCCATCGGGAGAGAGTGCAACCTGCTCGATCTTTTTCGCGTGCGGCATGGAGTTGAGCACGGCTGCGGCGTTAGAGCGCGCCGGATCCTGATCTTCTGCCCAAAGCGGAACGCAGTGGAGTGAAGCTGCGAACGCAGAGAGCAGCGCGACAGAAAGGACGTGAGACTTGGCCCCTGATTTCATGGCCGATGAGTATACAAGCAGTTCGCAGAATTGTCCGGCGCGCAGTGGCAGTAGTTCGCGCTAACATTGTTCACCACAGCGCGCGTCCGAGCCGCGGCTCGGGGACGCGAGAACGGCTACGAAAAAAAGGCACTCATCAAAAAGGAACTCATCGACCATGCGAAGCATTCGCGACACCTTCTACAAATCGACCCTGGCCTCGATCATTGTGGTGACGATTGCGGCGATGTCATCCGGACAGGTCCGGCCGCCAGCAGTGCCTTTGGTAGTGCACAACCCGTACTTCAGCATCTGGTCAATGTCGGACAAACTAACAGACCAAAACACAAAGCATTGGACGGGAGTTGAACAGCCCCTCACGGGAATGCTACGTGTCGATGGCAGCGTGTATCGGTACATGGGTGTGGGCCCATCGCCTGAAGTGCCGCCCATGAAGCAGTTGTCGCTAAGATTGGAAGCTACGTCCACAATCTACATTTTCGAAGCAGCGGGAGTGCAACTCGAGTTGACGTTTTTCACTCCGGCGTTTCCCGAAGATCTGGACGTACTGTCGCGCCCCGTCACCTATCTCACCTGGCATATTCATGCCATCGATGGAAAGAAACATGAGGTATCGGTTCTGCTGGACATTGATCCGCGCATTGCCGTCGACAGAGAATTTGAACCCGTGGTCTGGGGGCGTTTCCGCGCTGGAGCGCTCACCGTCCTCAGCGTGGGATCGCAAGAGCAGCAAGTGCTCGCGCGCTCAGGAGATGACCTTCGCGTCGATTGGGGCTATTTTCATCTGGCAGTCCCGGAAACCCAACATGCAGTACTGGCGAATGCGTCCGGCGCAATGGAGAGTTTTCTGCGCTCCGGCACACTACCCACAGCCGACAATCTCGATATGCCCGCAAGGGCGGCAGACGCGGCCCACTCAGCCGTGCTCTTGCCTGCGAGCGTCACGCCGTCCAATGACGCGGAGATGCATGTGTTGCTGTCGTACACCCAAGGGTATGCGATTGAATACATGCATCGCAGGTTGCGTGAGTTCTGGCAACGGAATGGACAGACGACGGAAGAGATGCTCGAAGCAGCAGAGATCCAGCAGGCGGCGTTAGTGGAGCGAGGCAAGCGATTTGACGGCGAACTTAGATCTGCTTTGGAACGTGCGGGTGGAAAAGAATATTCCGACCTTGCCATTCTCGCTTATCGCCAAACTCTCGCCGCTCATGCGCTGGTAGCCGATTTGGATGGCGCACCGCTGATGTTTCCAAAAGAAGACTTCAGCAACGGCTGTATTTCAACGGTTGACGTTCTCTATCCTTCGGCACCTTTCTTCTTGTTGATGAACCCGGCACTGTTGGAAGCACAGCTAAAACCAGTGTTGGATTATGCCATGTTGCCCCGATGGAAATTTCCTTTTGCGCCTCACGACCTCGGAACATTCCCCTTGGCCAATGGTCAGGTCTACGGTGGCGGCGAACGCACGGAAGACGATCAGATGCCGGTAGAGGAAAGCGGCAATCTACTTATCCTGGTGGCGGCGTTAGGGCACGCGGAAGGAAACTGGCACGTGGCCGAACAATACTGGCCACTACTTATGAAGTGGGCTGATTATGTCGCGCAAAAGGGATTAGATCCCGAGAACCAGCTCTCCACGGATGATTTCGCAGGCCATTTAGCTCACAACGCCAATCTTTCTATTAAAGCTATTGAAGGTCTAGGGGCCTATGCGGCCATGGCGCGGGGCTTGGGAAAAAAGGATGAGGCCGCAAAGTTCGACGCGCTCGCAAGGAAAATGGCTGGGGAGTGGGAGGTTATGGCGAAGGAGGGAGACCACTACAAGTTGGCCTTTGATGCGCGGGGAACCTGGAGCCAGAAGTATAATCTGGTGTGGGACCAACTTCTGGGATTGGGCCTATTCGATCCGAATGTGAAGCGGACAGAGTTGAGTTTCTACGCAAGACATATCAATCAGTATGGCCTGCCGCTGGATAACCGGGAAGACTACACCAAGCTCGATTGGGAGATTTGGACGGCAACCCTGGCCGAGACTGCGAGCCAATTCCAATCGCTTATGGCGCCCGTCGCAAAGTGGATGAACGAAACACCATCCCGTGTTCCACTGACGGATTGGTATGACACAAAATCCGGTAAACAAATGGCATTTCAAGCGAGGTCCGTAGTAGGTGGCGTGTTTCTCAAAGCCCTTGCCGATACTGAAGTCGCAAGAGAGTGGCAAGCATTCCTTCGGCGAAAGTGAACGGACGCACGAAGATTGAGCTGGAGTTCAGAGATCCTTCAAGCCAGTCCGTCCAGGTGCACTGAAATCCCGATTTTGCCGCACCCTGACTCAAACAATTCATCACAAACACAATGTTCCTCGATCACAGCCGATCTCGACCGAGTCGGGTAGAGTTTGGTAAGTGGAAATTGAACCGAGACAGTTCTTAGCAGCGCTATCGGTCTGAGGAATATCGAGGGAATTCCTCAAAACTCTGCACGTCATGGTGTGCACTGAGGAGTCGTGGATGTCGCAAGGCGCACCTTATCGCCTGACGCATGTCTTCCTATTGACGGAAAATCGCCTGCTTCGCGAAGCTCTGGTTCGCATCCTGTCCAAGCGAGCCGATGTGGCCGTGGTCGGTGCCGTCCCCTTTGCCCCAACTGTTCTGGACCAACTGGTAACCAGCCAAGCGGAAGTAGTGCTGCTGGACTCTCCCAGCCTGGCTTTTCACGGTCCATGTCTGGTAGCGAGCATCCGTCGAGTGCTGGCACCTGCGAATATCGTGATGATCGGAATGGAACGCGACGAGACCACCTTCTTCCGTGCGGTCCGCAGCGGCGTGATGGGATATGTACTCAAAGACGCATCCGCTTTGGAGATTGTCCATGCGGTCCGCGCGGTTGGATCCGGCGAAGCGGTTTGTCCCTCCTGTTTCTCGCGGGTAATCGTCCAGTGCGCCGCACAGCAACTCGCCACCACTCCTGAAGTCACAGCCTTCCATCCGCAAGGACTCAGTCGCCGGGAACAACAACTGGTCGGACTAGTCGGTCTCGGACTAACGAACAAGGAAATCGCCGCCCGGCTCAATCTTTCGGAACGTACGGTCAAGAACCATTTTCAACGCATTTTCCGCAAGGCAGGGGTACACGATCGAATGGCGATGATCGAACGTTGCCAGCTTCGGGAAGCAACGAATATTAATGCCCTCCATCCACTCGCGTCCGAAAACGACCTAATCGGAGATTCCTAGCGCTCAATCGCTCAATCACTGTCGGCCACTCGTTGTGACTTATTGCCAGTCGATTAGTACCTGTAAGAGTCTTGTGAGCCCGTTGGGCTAGGCCCACATTGGTACTTGCTTAAGGGCTACCGACCAAGGTAAGAAGTGCATAGTTGAGGATGCTACATCTTGAAGCGTATACGAGTTCTGGTCGCAAACCAGCCGCGCTTGATGCGGGAACTCGTGTTGGCTACCATTGCCGACCAACCTGACATCGATGTTGTCGGCGAAGTGGGTAACGCGAGCGAACTAACTGCGGCGATCGAAGAATCTCAGCCCGATGCACTGATTCTGGAGCTCGGTGAGTTCGATAAGGGGAGAGCCCAATGTGGGTTTCTGCTCGGACGGTATCCGCACATGCGGATTCTTGCGCTTGCGCCGGAGGAGAATCGCGGGACTATTTATTGGGCAATTGTAGATGTGCGCATGAAACCCCTGGAGAGTTCGGAATCTGGGATCCTAAGCGCCCTGCGCGAACGCCCATCGCTAGTGGGGACGCTTCACAGTTAGCCACTCAGTTAGTTTGTTACATAACTACATGATTCAACGCGGCTTGCAGTCATTTATTGAATGTAACTGAGATGGCGGAGCCACAGTCCGGAGCGGAAGCGGTGCTGGAGAACACACCCTCAAACTACGAATCGCCAGGGAACGGAATCCCGTGCAAGGCTTTGGCCTCTATCGAAGAACTTTTACCACAGGCCCGGTGGTACGCGATTTCCGTTCGTCCGAGGCACGAGAAGCTGGTGGCCCGATATCTCGAGTACCGGGGATTGAGCTACTTTCTTCCTGTCTACCGCAGCGTGCGCCGCTGGAAGGATCGCCGTAAGGAATTGGACATGGCCCTATTCCCAGGCTATGTCTTCGTGAACCTGAATCTTCGAGATCGTTTGGGCGTGCTGCAGGCCCCTGGGGTCGTGCAATTTGTGACGTTTCAGGGCCAGCCCGCTGCGGTTCCGGATGCCGAGATCCGCGCGCTGGAATCAAGTATGTCCCTGCGCCCGCAACCTCATCCCTACCTGTGCCAAGGCGCAAGAGTCCGCGTCAAACGTGGGCTTCTGGTGGGTGTGGAAGGAATCATGATCCGCCGCAAAGAACGTTTCCGCCTGGTGCTATCGATCGATCTGATCATGCGATCGGTGGTACTTGAGGTGGATGAAGCCGACGTCGAACCCCTCTGAAGAAATCGTGGCCGTCGGGTCGAACTCAATTCCCGCTGCGCGCTAGAGAAACCCCGATATGTTTTTGAAGAACCACCAACCCTTGAAGAAGAGCATCGCTTGTCTTGCCTGGACGTTCTTGTTCTGCGCGGCTGTCTATGGCCAGCAGGAATCACGGCAGGGCGCAGCGCCAGCACCGGCCATGGAATCGGCCAGAGAAACCGCCGCGCGTGTGCCTGGCCGTCCTCCGAACATCGTCTCGGACAATCTTGAGCGGGTGGCGGCTTCCGCCGAACAGATTCTCGAAGTCGTGAATAAAGAGGCTGGTCTGATGGTCGAGTTCAAGCGTCTTCTTGCCCAAGACGCGGGAACCAGCGGACAGATCCTGGAAGAGTCCGACCTGACTGATGTCGCGGTAGCGGAACGCCTGCGGTTGGAGTTGCATGCGCGCGTGCTCGCCACCCACCTCCTGCAGCGGTACGGCTATCTCGTGCCGCGAGTGAATCCGGACTCCGACCTCGCGGCCGAGCAAAAACTGGTGCGCCAGGACCGGGCGCAGATGATGGCGCGAGCCGCCGAACGCCGCGACGGGCTGGTGGAGAATTCAGGCGCTGGCCGCAACGCTGCATGCGATGCGCAGAGCGTAGAGGATTGCGGGCTCTCGCCCGCCCTCCCGGAGGATCGTGAAAGTCTGCCGTCGAACCCGGGGCGACAGCTGGAGGCGCCGCGTTCGTCCGCGCCCCTGCAACGGACCGAGGATACTTCACCGAGCCCGATGGCAAGTCCGGATGACAGCGGCCCTTCGCCGGACCAGCGCCCGGGAAATCCGGCCACGATGGCGGCGCCCGAGACTATCCTCACGGCGGCGCGCCTTGACACCAATCCTGCGCCGAACTGGACTCCGCGCATGGCCGGGAACGGGAGTGGGGAGAATCCTGCGCTTCCATCCACCAGCGAGGCAGATCTACAGTCGCGGTCCTGGTCACAGCGCGATCAACAGTCGAGCGGCGCCGAGACGCCGCGGACCGGGCGGCGCTCGGAGCGATATTCAACTGGGCGCGAGTTTGATCGGACACGCACGCCGGAGGCGGAGCAAGTGAGAATGGTGCATCGACCGAATCCTTACTCCGACGTGCCCTCCCTATTTGATCTCTATGTGCAGGCGGGGGCGAGCAATCGTCCTCTCGAGAGGTTTGGCCTCGATGTTTTCCGCAAAGGAGCGGCAAATCCCGATTACATTCCCATGGATCTTCCGGTTGGACCGACCTATGTCGTCGGTCCCGGCGACAGTCTCTCGATTGATCTCTGGGGAGGGGTTTCCCAGCGCCTGCTCCGCACCGTGGACCGCGAAGGGCGCGTGGCGCTGCCGGAAACCGGGCCGGTCATGGTCTCCGGCAAAACCCTGGGTGATGTGCAGGAAATGGTACAACGCTCGCTGAGAACGCAATTCCGCGATGTTTCCGCGGACGTTGCCCTGTTGCGGCTGCGCTCGGTGCGAATGTATGTGGTGGGCGAGGTTCGCTCGCCGGGGGCGTATGACGTGAGTTCGCTTTCCACTCCGTTGAATGCGCTGTTCGTGGCGGGTGGCGTGACCGCGCAAGGCTCTCTCCGGCGGCTGCAACACTATCGCGGAAGGCAGTTAATTGAGGAGGTAGACGCGTACGACCTGCTGCTCCACGGCATTCGCGGCGATCTCGAGCGCATCGAAAACGGCGATTCGCTGCTGATACCGCCGCTCGGTCCGGTGGTGACGGTGGAAGGCATGGTGCGCCGCCCCGCCATCTACGAGTTGCGCGAGGAGAAGACACTGTTGGACGTACTCGATCTGGCGGGAGGAATTTTGTCGGCGGCGGCCTTGCGGCACATTGAAGTCCAGCGCCTTGTCGCACATGAAAAGCACACGATGTTGAGCCTCGAAATCGGCAACTCGAGCGATGCCGAAGCCGTTCGCGCGCAAATGATCGGGTTCGCAGTACAAGATGGCGACGAGATCCACATCTTTCCGATTGCGCCTTATAACTCGGAGTCCATCTACCTCATAGGTCATGTCCTGCGTCCTGGCCGGTATTCCTACAGGAAGGAGATGAAACTCACCGACCTCGTAACTTCGTACGCCGACCTGCTTCCGGAACCTTCGACACGCTATGCCGAGATCGTTCGGCTGCAGGCGCCCGACTACCGTCCCGTGGTCGAGACCTTCGATCTCGCCACCGCTCTCGAACATCCCGAGCAGGCGCCTAAGCTGGAGCCGCTCGATACGGTACATATTTTCGGACGGTACGACTTCGAGCCCAATCCAGAAGTGTTCATCACCGGTGAGGTCCGCGCCCCGGGGTCGTATCGCACCTCTGGCCAGCAGCATCTGCGCGATGCGGTTTATCAGGCGGGAGGTTTGGCCCCGGATGCCTGGCTGGATTCGGCGCAGCTCTTCCGCCGGCAGCCGGACGGGAGCACACGTGTCCTGAGCATCAACTTGGGCGACGCACTGGCGGGCGATCCTCTGAATAATGTCTTGCTCCAGCCGCGCGACCGGATCCTGGTGCATCGCCAACCGGAACAAGTTTCGCCGCCGAGCGTGTACGTTAGAGGCGATGTCGCGCGGCCGGGCCGCTATCCTCTCGGTGCCCATATGACCGTCTCCGACCTGGTGGGTTCGGCTGGCGGATTGCTGCGCAGCGCGAATCCCGAGGGCGGCGACCTGACGCATTATGCGATCTCGAACTCGTCCGGGGAGCGCGTGCCAGCCGGACACCAGGACTTGAATCTGGCGGCCGCGCTCGCGGGCAAGGAAGAGCAAAATTTGCCGCTGCGCGACGGCGATGTGTTGACCGTGCCGCAACAGGCGAGCTGGAACGATATCGGCGCGTCGGTCACGCTGCGCGGCGAGGTCCGCAAACCAGGAGTTTATGGCATCCGGCCAGGCGAACGCCTGAGTTCGCTGCTGCAGCGCGCGGGCGGCCTCCTGCCAACCGCGTATCCACGCGCCGCGGTGTTTGAACGGATCGAAGTTCGTGAATTGCAGGAGAAGAGCCGCCAGGAATTGATCGAACGGCTGGAGCAGGAGTCCACGGTGGTAAAGACTTCGGCCTCCACGTCGGGAACCGAGGAAGCTGCCTTGCAACAGGCCGCCATACAGCAGCGCCAGCGAGTATTGGAGGGACTGCGAAAGGCTACGGTATCGGGGCGGCTGGTCATCCACCTTCGACCGGACCGCAAGAACTTTGCCCAATCGCCCGAGGATATCGAACTGCGCTCGGGCGATTCGCTCACCATCCCCAAGCAGCCTGGAGCGGTGCTGGTGATCGGGCAGGTATACAACGCGAACGCTCTGGTTTATAGCCCCGGGAAGAACGCCGGCTGGTATTTCTCGCGCGCGGGAGGCGCCACCCACCTGGCCGACAAAGGCGCCATCTTCATCGTCCGCGCCGACGGTTCGGTCACGGGCCACAACCAGGGCGGCGTTTGGTCCGGAGGCGTGCTCTCGGCGGCCATCGGTCCGGGCGACACGATTGTAGTGCCGGAGAGGGCGGTGCTCGGCAGTAGCACTTTGAAGAACGTTCTGGCCGTGGCGCAGATCGCGTCGTCTGCCGCATTAGTGGCGGCGGTTGCGATTCCGTAGGCGTACGTGACGATACGACTCCAAGCAGGAATTCTCGGAACGGCGCTGCTGTTTGGCCTTGGCATCCGCTTGTCTCCGGCCCAGGCGCGGGGAGTGGGACCTTCGATTTCAGAAAACGAGTCTGCGCCGCCAAGGTCACCTTTGTCTTCATCTCTATCTTTACCTTCATCGGCGGGCGCGACGCCAGAAATCAGCCACGCAGCGGAAACGTCCGCGGGAACGCCAAACGGATTGGGATTGCCCGGGAGGTTCCTGCTCGATCAGAAAGAAATATGGAGCAGCCCGGCGAAGATGCGTTGGGCCGACGCGGACTGGCTTCTTCCGCTGGCCGGGCTGAGCGCCACCTTGTTTGCCACCGACTCTTCCTTCCACCGATCGCAGTCGAATGTGCCGGCGACCATCCAGCGCTACAAAACGATTTCGACTGCGGGCGTAAGCGCTCTGGCCGGCGCGGCGGGCGGGATGTGGCTGCTGAGTTATCGCCCGCACGCTTTTTCGGACGCCGAGCACTGGCGGGAGACGGGATTTCTGGCGGGCGAAGCGGCGCTCAGCAGCCTGGTGATGGCGGAGACGCTGAAATATTCACTGCGGCGGCAGCGTCCCTTCGAGGGCGACGGCAGCGGTCCATTTTTCCAGAGCGGGGGCACCTCCTTTCCCTCCGAGCACGCGGCGGCAGCCTGGTCCATCGCCGGCGTGGTGGCGCATGAATATCCCGGGCCGCTCACCAAGATCGCGGCTTACGGCCTGGCGGCGCTGGTGAGTTTTTCCCGCGTAAGGGCGAGCCAGCACTTTCCGTCGGACGTGCTCATCGGGAGCTTGGCGGGTTACATGATTTCTCAAAACATCTATTCGCGCCGAACCCGCACCGAACTGCGCGGGGAGGAAGCGCGCGGCGCGGACTGGCCGTCGTTTCGTGAGATGTTTCGCACCGGCGAAGACACGTCGGCGGAAAGCATGGGTTCGCCGTATGTGCCGCTCGACAGTTGGGTGTATCCGGCGATTGAGCGGCTGCAGGCGATGGGCTATGTTCACAGCGCGTTCGAGGGAACGAAACCGTGGGCGCGGACCGAATGTGCGCGGCTGATCGCCGAGGCGATCGATGTTGCGAACTCGGAGGCGAACGATGAGCTGCCGCAGAAGTCCACGGGGCACGCTGCTAGGGTCGACGAACAAGCGCAAGCGCTGCTGGCGGCTCTGTCGAAGGAGTTTCACCGGGAAGCGGAATTGCAGACGGGCGACGCCAACCGCTTGGCGGCACTGCCCTCGACCTATACCCGTGTGGTCAGCGCCGGCGGGGCGGTGCTGACCGACGGCTACCACTTCGGCCAGACGTACGCCTACGACTATGGGCGGCCATTCCGCCGGGGAACCAATTTCATCTCGGGCTTTTCCACCGACTTCACTTCCGGACGCGTGTTTCTCCACCTTAGCGGCGAGTTTCAACACGCGCCCGCGGCGCCGGCCCTGACGGACGCTGGGCGCCAGGTGATTGCCGAACGCGACCTCGTGCCGATCAGTCCCGCCCAGCCTTTCGACCCCATCAACCGGGTTGCCATGATGGATAGTTACTTCGGCTTCAATATGGGCGGCTGGCAGCTGTCCTTCGGCAAGCAGAGCCTTTCGTGGGGGCCGGGGCCGGGCGGTTCGCTGATCTTGAGCGACAATATAGATCCTTTCTACATGGTGCGCCTGACCGAAGCGCAGCCGATCGAACTGCCTTCCTATCTGCGGGTGCTCGGACCCGTACACCTGGAGACGTTTATGGGCCGCGAGAAAGGCCATCCGATTTCAGGACACCCATTCATCTATGGGCAGAAGATCAGCGTGAAACCGCTCCGGTCGTTTGAATTTTCCTATGCCCGCACCACCACCATCGCGGGTATCGGCGATCCCTTGAACACCCGCACCTTCCTCAATAGCTACCTCGGACGGGTGGATGCGAAAGCGGGAAGCGTGCCCGGCGATTCCCACACTTCCATCGACTGGACCTGGCATGTGCCGCATTTCCATGACCGCTTCGTCTTCTATGGCGAATTGGAATCCGACGATGACCCGATTCCTTTGCAAAATCTGACCCGGGCCGTGGTGCGTCCGGGATTTTACCTGGTGCGCTTGCCGTTCCTTACTAAGTGGGATTTTCACGCGGAGTGGACGTCTTCGGAGTCTCCGGGGCGAGCGCCCGCCGATGCCCACGGTCTGCTGAACTATTGGAACTCCATTTACCACGACGGGTACACGAATAACGGGAACCTGGTGGGAAACACCGTCGGGCGCGAAGGCAAGACGATTCAGGCCTGGACCCGCTACTGGATTTCACCGCGCCAAACCTTGGAGTTCACCGCCAAGAACAGCGCGGTGGATACGGACTTCATTCCGGGCGGCGGCCGGTGGCAGGATTATCGGGCGACCCATGAGATGGCGCTCGCGTCCGGGATCTTTCTCCGGAGTTTTCTTCAGTTTGAGCGCATCGGGCATTTCCCGCTGTTGTTCCCGGGGGCGAGAAACAACGTGACCGCCTCGCTGGAGATCGGTTTCGCACCCCGGCTCGCGCATTGAGCGTCGCCCTGCAAAGGCAAGAAAACGAAAAAGAAGAGGAACACGTCTTGAGCGAGAGCGACAGCCTCATCGTCCGCGAATTCGAGAAACGGGAACGTGGTCGGTCACGACGCGGGCGCTGGGCGAAAGCCGGAGCGGAACGAGGAGATCGGGCGTGAGCGCAACCGGCAGCGCTCCGACGCGTGAGACACCGCTTGCGGCCGAAGATGGCGGCTCGACCGATATGCCGATGCTTCCGGAGCCGGTAGATACGCAATCGCATGTGCTCGCTTATTTGCGGTTGCTCTGGGAACATCGGAGATTCCTTTTGCGCGCCGGTATCTGTGCGGTGCTGGCCAGCACGCTGGTCGCGTTCCTCATTCCCGCTTCCTACGAATCGGCGACCAAGCTGATGCCGCCCGAGGGCCAGTCGGGTTCCGGCGCCGGGCTGCTGGCCGCTATGGCGGGACGGGCGGGCGGAGCCGGCCTCGGTGGAATCGCCGGCGATCTGCTGGGCGTGAGGAACTCCGGAGCGCTCTTCGTCGGCATCCTGGGGAGCGAGACCGTCGAAGACCGCCTCATCGAACAATTCAACCTCCGCCACGTCTACCGGGTTTCGAAGGTGGAAGACGCGCGAGAAAAACTGGCACAGCACACCTCGCTTTCGGAGGACCGCAAGAGCGGCATCATTACCATCGCGGTTACGGATCACGACCCGCAACGCGCGGCAGCGATCGCTCGCTCCTACGTAACCGAACTCGACCGCCTGGTCGCGGAAGTCAGCACCTCGTCGGCGCGCCGCGAACGAATCTTCCTTGAGGAGCGGGTGCACGGCGTCAAGGGCGACTTGGACGCGGCGGCCAGGAAATTCAGCGATTTTGCCAGCAAGAACACGGCAATCGACATTCCAGCCCAGGGCAAAGCCATGATGGAGGCGGCCGCGACCCTGCAAGGGCAGCTCATCGCCGCCGAGTCCGAGCTCAGTGGACTGCAGCAGATGTACACCTCCAACAATGTGCGGGTGCGCTCGCTGCAAGCGCGCGTGAATGAGCTTCGCCAGCAACTGGACAAGCTGGGCGGCAGTGACATGTCCGGTGACGTCAAGATGGACAACACGCTCTATCCATCGATTCGCAAGCTGCCCATCCTGGGCGTAACCTACGCGGACTTGTATCGTCAGACCAAGATCGAGGAGACCGTCTACGAGCTTCTTACCGAGCAGTACGAGCTGGCCAAGGTCGAGGAAGCCAAAGAGATTCCATCGGTGAAGGTGCTCGACGCCGCGGTGGTCCCGACCAAGAAATCGTTCCCTCCGCGCCTGGCGATCGTCCTTTTAGGAACGTCCGTGGTGATGACCTTGGCGGTGATCTGGGTGTTGGCGAATGCGACCTGGCACCAGGCAGATGCCGCCGATCCGCGAAAAGTCTTTGCCCAGGAGGTTTTCCGGACGGCGGCGGCGCGGCTGCCGTGGTTTTCTCCGAATGGCAACGGTGCTCATCCGGCGGATGAATCGGCTGCGCTTGGAGATCCAGGCGCGAACGGCCAGATGCCATAGAAAAAATGCAGGAAGCGCCCGATGTACCGATTGATAGGTAACTGGGTTAGGTCAATGCTGGTGTAAGTGACCAGAAAAGGATGGTAGCTGCAGATGAAACGAGCGTTAATCACCGGCATTACGGGACAGGATGGTTCGTATCTGGCGGAGTTGCTGCTTCCTAAGGGCTACGAGGTCCATGGCATCAAGCGGCGATCAAGCAGCTTCAACACCGCCCGCATCGACAACATCCTGCCGGATTGGCACGAACGCGAAGCTCGGTTATTCCTGCATTTTGCCGACCTGTCCGATTCGACCAGTTTGATCAAGCTCCTCTGCCAGATCCAGCCGGATGAAATCTATCACTTGGGCGCTCAGAGCCATGTGAGAGTCAGTTATGAGATCCCGGAATATACGGGCGACGTCACCGCGCTTGGAACCATCCGGCTTTTGGAGGCAATCCGCGTCGTAAACTTCAAGACCAAGTTCTACCAAGCCTCCAGCAGCGAGATGTTTGGCACAACGCCGGAGTATCCACAGTCCGAGACCACCCCTTTCCGGCCGAGCAGCCCTTATGCCTGCGCCAAGCTCTATGCCCACTGGATGGCGGTAAATTACCGGGAAAGTTACGGCCTCTTTGTCTGCAACGGAATTCTCTTCAATCACGAATCTCCACGGCGCGGAGAGACCTTCGTGAGCCGCAAGATCACCCGGGGAGTCGCGCGCATTCGCGCCGGCCTGCAAGAGAAGCTCTACATGGGCAATCTCGACGCCAAGCGCGACTGGGGCTACACCCCGGAATATGTCGAGGCCATGTGGCGCATGATGCAGATCGAACGCCCGGACGACTTTGTCGTGGCTACGGGCGAGACCCATAGCGTTCGCGAATTCCTGGAGGCCGCCTTTGATTATGCCGGTCTCGATTGGGAAAAGTATGTCGAAATCGATTCCAGATATTTCCGCCCGGTCGAGGTTGATCATCTTGAGGGCGACGCCAGCAAAGCCGAGCGTATCTTGGGCTGGCGTCCCAAGGTCAAGTTTCATGACTTGGTAAAGCTAATGGTGGACTCCGATACCCAACTGCTGGAAGACCAACTAAGTGGCCAGTTGGCGCGCTGCGCCTCGGCCCGCGACTGAATTTTCTTTCCTAAAATTCCTGGCTCTGAACTTGGAAATGCCGACCGCGCTTATTACCGGAATTAATGGCCAAGATGGCTCCTACCTCGCCGAGTTTCTCCTGTCGAAGGGATACCGGGTGGTCGGCACGACCCCAGATCGATCTACCGACCAGCAGCTGATTCTGCACCTTCGTGACCGGATCGAAATCGTCGAGACTGATCTGCTGAGCCAGGAGCCGGTCGAGGACCTCCTGCGCCGCGCCCAGCCGGATGAGGTGTACAACCTGGCAGCGCGTGCTTCGAGCCGCGATTTATGGACGCAGCCGGTTCTGACCGGAGATCTCAACGGACTGACCGTCGCGCGCCTGCTCGACGGCATCCGCAAAATCGATCCCCGCATACGCTTTGTCCAGGCATCCAGCAGCGAGGTATTCGGGAACACGGCAGAAACGCCGCAGACCGAAGCGACGGCCTTCCATCCCCGGAATCCATACGGCGCCGCGAAGGCTTATGGTCACTGGATCACTGTCACTTACCGGGAGCAGGAGAGGTTATTTGCCTGTTCCAGCATCCTTTACAACCACGAAAGCCCCCGGCGGAAAATTGATTTTGTCACTCGCAAAATCAGCCGGGCAGCGGCCATGATCAGCCTGGGGGAAAAAAAGGAACTCCGTTTGGGGCGGCTGGACGCCCGGCGTGACTGGGGATTCGCAGGCGACTATGTGCGGGCGATGTGGCTGATGCTGCAGCAAGCGCAGCCGGATGACTATGTTATCGCGACGGGGGAAACCCATTCCGTGCGCGATTTCTGCGCGACGGCGTTTGCGCACGTAGGGTTGGATTATCGGGACTTTGTGCTCGAGGAGGTCACCGATAATCGACCAACCGAAGCTGGACTGCTGGCGGGGAACCCGGCAAAAGCCCATCGTCTTCTGGGTTGGAAACCGGCGGTTGGATTTCAGGATCTGGTGCGAATGATGGTGGACGCCGATCTGCAGACGGTCCGCTCTGGAGAAATTCATGCTGGCCATACTCTCTCGAAGCAATCCAGTTCCGCGACCAATCCAGAGAAGACCGCAATTCAAGAAAAATCTATCGTGACCAGAGGTGCACACGTGAATATCCGGAATACTTGCCGAGTCTGTGCAGGACAACTTACCCCCATTCTTTCTCTGGGCGAACAGTATGTCTCGAACTTTCTTTCGCCCGAACAACCCGATGGCGTCAAGGCTCCGCTTGAACTGGTGCTCTGCGGACGGTGCGGGCTGCTGCAATTACGACACACGGTTCCGGGCGAAGCCATGTACCAGAATTATTGGTATCGTTCAGGCACCAATCAGACGATGCGGAGTGCTCTCGCCGATATCGCCAACACCGCCGAGCGACTGCTGAACCTCCAAGCAGGCGAAGCGGTCGTCGACATCGGCTGTAACGATGGCACTCTGTTGGCCTCGTACCTCACATCGGGCATCTACAGAATCGGCTTCGACCCTGCCGAAAACCTGGCAGTTTTTTCGCGAAAGATTGCCGACAAGGTAGTCGGCGGCTTCTTCGAGGCTGACGCTTTTCAGCGGGATCCGGACCTGAAAGGCCGGCGGCCCAAGATCGTGACTTCCATCGCGATGTTCTATGACCTCGAAGACCCGAATAAATTCGTTTCCGATATTAAGGAGATCATGGATCCGGATGGACTGTGGGTGGTGCAAATGAGTTATCTGCCGCTCATGCTCAAACAACACGATTTTGGCAATATCTGTCACGAACACCTGGAGTACTACTCCCTGGAATCCCTCGAGTACTTGCTGAAGCTTCATGGCCTCTCGGTCGTCGATGTCGAGCTCAATGATGTCAATGGTGGAAGCTTTCGGGTCTTTATCCGGAATCGCGGCGCCGAGGAGACTCGCTTCGGCGACGCGGCGTATCGCAGGCTGGCGGCTGAACGTGTGCATGCTCTGCGTGCCCAAGAAGCGAAGATGGAGCTGGGCGAGGTCGCAACTTACCGCGAGTTTGCGGTTTGGGTAGAACGAATCAAGGATGACGTCTCCCGATTCATCAGCGAGCAGGTGCGTCGTGGTAAGAAGGTAGCCATTTATGGAGCTTCCACCAAGGGAAATGTCATGCTGCAGTACTTTGGACTGGACCACGGACTGATCACCGCTGCTTCCGAACGCAATCCCGACAAGTGGGGAAAGGTAACGGTCGGAACCCGCATTCCCATCATTTCGGAAGAGCAGGCGCGGGATGCCAAGCCGGATTACTTTCTGGTTTTGCCGTGGCACTTCATTGAGGAATTCCGCGATCGTGAGAAGAACTACTTGCTCGGTGGCGGGAGGTTTATTGTTCCCCTCCCTCACTTTACCTTGATCTGACGAATTGCGATCCGACGTTTCACGATCTGACGCTTCACCCAGCACCTTTTTCCCGAAAACATCATGACCGTAGCCATGCCGGAACAACCCAGCGGCGCTCGGAACCAGGCGAGCGTCCGAGTCTTCAAGAACTACTCGTTTCTCGCTTCCTCGTATGCTGCGAGCCGGCTACTGACCTTTTTTTCGCTGGTCTACATTGCCCGTCGATTGGGCGTGCAGCCCTTTGGACAAGTCAATTTCGCATTGGCGATCTTCACCTATTCGACGCTTCTGACGCACCTGGGGCTGATGACGTTCGGCACCCGCGAGGTGGCTCGGCATCCCGGTCAAATGGTGCGTCAAGTCACCGGCATTCTGTCTCTCCGAATGGCCCTCACGCTGGCTTCTTTCTTATTGCTGCTTGTGTTTACCTACCTGGTGACTCTTGATCGACAACTCAAGATCCTGATTATCCTCTTTGGTCTTTCTTTGTTCCCGACGGCCGCGCTGATGGACTGGGCATTCAAGGGCGTAGAGCGGATGAACGTGGTGGGCGCAATCGAGATTGTTCGGGCAGTGCCCTACCTTGCCCTGATTCTATTTTGGGTCAAGCAGCCATCTCACGTCCTGCGCATACCCATTTTCTTTTTCTTGTCTACCGCACTGGCAGCCCTTCTGGGATTGGCTCTGTTCCGGCGAGATTACGGATCTCTGCGGCCTCAGGTTGAGCTGGCCTTCTGGAAAAGGGCGATGCGAGAATCCCTGCCGCTCGGGTTTGCTTTCATGCTTCTGCAGGTCTATTACTTGACGGACACTGTAGTGTTGGGCTTTCTGCGGGGTCCTGTCTTCGTAGGCTGGTACAGTGCCGCCTACAAATCGGTCGCTTTCGTCCTGGTCATGGGAGGGCTGTTTTTTGAGACCACCTTCCCAGTCATCTCGCGCCACTACAAGCAGGCCAGCGAGAGACTGCCCTGGCTCCTTAATTCCTCTCTCCGAGCAACCGTCCTCCTGGCGATTCCCATGGCGGTAGGCGGAACAATTTTGGCGGGGCCCTTCCTGACTACTCTCTATGGGCCGGATTACCGTGCCGCCACGATCGCATTCCAGCTGTTGATCTGGGCTGTTGCCATCGAGTTGATCGGAATGAACTGGGGATATGCTTTGATGGCCTGCGATCGTTCGACCGCGTATATGAAAGCGGTGGGATTTGGCGCAGTCCTGAGTGTGGTTTTAAATCTGGCGTTGATTCCGAAGCTTGGTCTGATGGGAGCAGGGCTCGCGCGTTTGACGAGTTCGACGTTCATCTCGCTCTGTCTTTGGTTCCAATTCCGGCGCGTTTCACGGCTCCGCTGGGCTCAGTATCTTTTCAAACCTGCCTTGGCCAGCGCTTTGATGGCGTTGCTGATGGCTTTTACAGGCCACTCCTGGATTCTCCGCATGGCGCTCGGGATCGTGGTCTACAGTGGCACCATCCTTCTCATCGGCCCATCGGAGCGCACTCACGTGCTGCGACTAGCCAATGCCATCTGGTCTCCGTCCGACGCCAAGGGTCTTCAAATCGCCGATTTCACGCAATATAAAAAGGCGCCCCGATGCGGTAGGTTTTGGTTGTGACGCAGAACTCTACCGAAAGGAGCACCTTCAATGAGTATCAAGTATATCGGCATGGACGTTCACAAGGAAACGAT
>Ga0182014_10000651_pt1 | contig 46844 bp, 25 predicted proteins | sample 612S2DmetaG_FD_120489 | JGI IMG/M metagenome (GOLD analysis project Ga0182014, IMG submission 120489) | Permafrost microbial communities from Stordalen Mire, Sweden - 612S2D metaG | ecosystem: Environmental > Terrestrial > Soil > Wetlands > Permafrost | place: Sweden: Stordalen | collected... | reverse complement strand
CTTGGCTTCTCATCCTGGAGTCGTTCCCGGCCGTGGTTGCCGTAGCCTTGCTGGCCGGCTGGATTCCAGCGCGCCACGCCATGAAGACCCCGGTGATTGAGGCAATCGGCTACGAATAGAATTATGTGAAGAAGGAAATCCGCCAGGAGGATCTGGCGATGAACGCAGCCCAGAGCAAACCACTTTCGGCTCGAACACAAAACCAAATGCGAGCGGCGCCGCATTTCTCACAGGTCGCGGAAGACCCTAGGCCCATGACATCTTCCTCAACCAATCCGCGCAACTTTCGCAACGACATCGTCTTTGCCTTTGCTCTGGCCCTTGTTTGCTATCTCGCGTGGTTCGTCCGCGATGTTCTGATGTTGCTCTATGTGAGTGCGCTTTTTGCCGTGGTGCTCACTCCGCTGGTGCGATCTACCTCGAGAATCCACATTCGTAACTGGAGACCATTCAAAGGCACGGCAATCCTGGTTCTTCTCCTGTTACTCGCTGGAGCGTTCATAGCGTTTGGCTACCTTGCCTTGCCGCCAGTCATCCGCGATCTGCAAACATTCGGCCAGGAGGCGCCGGCACGCTTACCTGGAATTCTGGATAAGCTCAAGCGCATTCCCTTTCTTGAACGCTTGAACGATACCGCGATCAGCGGCAAGGTACAGGACCTGGCGAGTAATGCAGCCAGCTACTTGCTCGCGTCCATCAAGGATTGGGTGGGAATCCTTTTCAACGTCATCATGGGATTCATCCTTACAGTGTACTTTATTCTCGAAGGCGATCAGGCCTATGGCTGGTTTCTTTCCTTTTTTCCGCCCGCAGGCCGCGATCGGCTCGATCAGGCTCTTCGGCGCGCGGAGCTCCGCATGGGCAAATGGCTGCTCGGCCAGGCGAGCCTCATGCTCGTTCTCGGCATCAGCAGCACCATCGTCTTTCTGGCCTTGCATGTTCGCTACGCGTATGCGCTGGGCGTTCTGGCCGGAGCCTTGAACATCATTCCCGTAATCGGCGCAGCCTTCACCATAGGCCTCGCCTTGCTCGTTGCTGCCATTGATTCCTGGGGAAGAGTACTGGGCATCGCGATCTTCTACTTCATCTATCTGCAGGTGGAGAATTCCTACCTGACGCCTCGCATTATGAAGAGCAGCGTGAACCTGCCCGGACTTGCCATCCTCATATCGCTGCTGCTCGGCTCCGCGCTTGCTGGAATTCCGGGCGCAATGGTATCGGTTCCCACGGCAGTTCTCGTGTCCGTCCTCGTTGACGAATTTCTTGTCTACAAAAACGCAGCTTGACGGCTGCGCGTGGATGGCTGCGCGCCCTGTTGGTCGATCTTACTTCTCCTTCGGAAGAGCCTGGCCTGAGGGCAGCGCGGCGCCACTGCCTTCCACCAAAGATACAAATCGATCGCCGGAGCCTGCGGGGAATTGTTCGCGCAATCCGCTCGGCCAGGAGACTTCGATGCGGTCAAAGGAGGCAGCCGAACCGAGTCCAAAGTGGAGGCGCGGGTCGCTGGTGGAGAGATAGCTTCCTCCTGCGCGAACTTCATCCACTTGTTTCGCGGCGCCGGCTGTGACGGTCACTCGGGCGCCGATCGCCATCCTGTTACTCTTCGTGCCCACCAGGCGCAGCGTGATCCAGTGGTTGTCATTTTTGGTTTCGTTGAGAAAAAGCGAGGGCGGTGCGCCGGCGTTAAAGACGAGAATGTCGAGTCTTCCGTCGTTGTTCACATCTCCCACGGCTGTTCCCCGCCGGGATTGCAGCGGGCCTGCATTCAAGCCGGTAGCGGCGGCAACTTCGCGGAATTTGCCGTTCGTCTCATTGAGGAAAAGCTCGATCGGCTCGGCAAAAGGCGGCTCACCGGGCGCACCATTGAGCAAGGTGGAGAAGTTACCCGAGGCCATGAAAATATCCTGCCAGCCGCTGTTGTCGAAGTCGGCAAAGTTTGCTCCCCACTTGACGAGCGGCGTAGTGGGAGCGGCGATTCCGGCGAGATCGGCAACATCGTGAAACTCGTTGTGGCCGTCGTTCATGTAGAGGCTGGCAGGCTGGTCGGCAAACCGGGTGACGAACAGGTCGAACCTGCCGGTGTGGTCGAGGTCGGCAAAATCGCATGCCATGTTTCCGTAGGTTTGACCCATCTCCCCATAAGCAGTGCCTGAATAGATGCCGATCTCCTCAAAGGTTCCGGCCCTCTTGTTGTGAAACAGAAAGTTGCTATACGCATCGTTGGTGACATAGAGATCGGGCCATCCATCGCCATCGAAATCTCCCCAACAGATTCCCATGCCGTGCGCCTTCTGTGTGTTCTGGACACCGGTCTTGGCCGCGACCTCTTCAAAGGTTCCGTCGCCCCGATTGCGGTAGAGGAAGTTGGTTTCGCCGGGCATTTTATCGGGTAGTTCGGTGAGTGCGTTCTTGTATACCGTCTTATTAGGGTCGGGAAGATGCCGGGGATCGGTGGAAACATAGCGGGCAGCGTAAAGATCCACAAATCCATCACGGTCGTAGTCAGCCCAGGCGGCTCCGGCGCTGAAGCCTCCACCGCCAACACCCGCTTTTGCCGTGACGTCAGCAAATTTGCAGCCACCTAGATTGTGATAGAGCACATTGTGGCCGTAGCCGGTGACATAAATATCAGGAAGACCGTCGTTGTCGTAATCAGCGACGGCAATCCCGGTGGCCCAACCTTTCGTTGTCAACCCTGCGGTCGCGGTCACGTCGGTAAAGTGCAGTGTCTCCCCGTTGCGGTCCTCGCGGTAGAGCGTGATCATGGGATCGCCGCCAGCAAGATAGCGGTCGACCGTGGAATCGTTCACCACGGCGATGTCCAATTTGCCGTTGTTCTCGCAATCCAGAAAGGCAACTCCTCCTCCGCCCATCGTTTCAATAACGGATCGCCTGTCGAGATTCGTGTGAGGAAGAGTGCTGAGTCCGGCCTCCTCTGAAACGTCTCGAAAATGCGGCACTGAGGGTTGCGCGAGCTGCGTGGGCGCGGACCCTGAGGGGATTTGTGCGCCGAGAGTGAAGGCGCTGAAGAGCAGCACGATGCACGCTGACGCTCGATTCCTCATCGTGCCCGGAACTCCAGCGCTGCACAGTTCCAGCCAATCGCAGTTTGCTGTTTCACCATTGAGCTTCTTCATCCTTTGATTGGTGTTCAAGATTATGGCTGGCTCGAAGTCTCAGCTGAGGCCTGGGGCTGGAAACTCACCCCTTGCTCCCGTTGCTTGCGTAGCGACTCTTCCCGTTGCTGGCTCATGAGCGCTTGAGATTGCTGCGCTTCTTGTGTGGCTTTGTCTCTGAGCCCGAGATGTTCATAAGCCCGGCGCAACTGATAATGACCCGCTACAAATTGAGGATTCAATTCGACAACATGTTCAAAGGCCAGTCGAGCTTCTGGCCAATCTTCCTTCGACGCATAGACCTTGCCGAGTTCAAAAGAAGGATCGGGAGAGTTGGGCTCCAATTTTGCAGCCTGCTTTAATGCATCGACTGCCTCCTGCTCGCGGCCCAGGCGGCTGGCGAGAAGGCCGAAGTAATACTCAAGCAGGTAATGCCCAGGTCGCTTGGCGCGTGCTGCTGCAAGGATCTGAAGGGCCTGAGTGTCGTTTGCCTGGCGTGCATACGTTTGTGCCAGGCCAACATATCCGGCATCGAGTTCAGGATTTTCAGCGAGCGCGGCCTGGAAGGCTTCGCGTGCAGCGACATAATCTCCCTTGATCATTTCCACTGCGCCCAGGCGCAGTTTCAGAGGCGACATTGCGGCAGTCTCCATCATGTCAGTCTGAATGAACTCGATCGCTTCGTCGTAACGATCCATGTCCATGAGCAAGCGCGTGTAGTCCAGAGTTCGATCTGGATTGGAAGGGTCGGCCACCGCGGCAGCACGATAAGCTTCAAGCGCCTCTGGCATTTTTTGCTGTGCTTCATAGGCCGAGCCAAGAAACATGAGCGTGTCTGCATGATCCGGCCGCTCTGTGTGCAGCGCCGCAAGAAGCGTTGATGCCTCCGCCGGCTTTCCGTCGTAGAGCAGAGCCAGCGCCAGGTTGTAACGATTTCCCCACGACGGGTCGAGCTCGGCAATCCGCTGGAAGCAATGCATTGCTTGCTCATAGAAACCGCTCCGACTGAGAAGTACCGCGATCGAATACTCTCGCACGGGTGAGAGCTGGTTGGCCGCCTCCAAACTCTTGATGCGAGTAACAGCATCGTCCACGCGCCCAAGGCGAATGTCCGCTTCAGCCAAACCTGCGCCGGCTTCAGGATCGTTGGCCATCAATTCCCCTGCATGGGAGGCCTGTTCCAGCGCCTCAGCATCATGGTGCGTGCCAAGTGCCCAGAGGGATAGATAGTAGTGCGCAAAGGGATCAGCGGGACTCAGGTGGGATGCTTCGCGCAGTTCAGGCTCTGCACCGGCATAGTCTTTCGCATTGAGCAGGTTGAAGCCAAGATTGCGGTGCGGCGACGCTTGGGCCGGGTCAAGACGAATCGAGTTGCGATAGTGAGTGGCGGCTGCGTCCGGGTGACCGAGTTGGGTCTCGGTGATTCCAAGCAGGTTTTCAATCGTGGCATTACGCGGCGAAGCGCGATGTGCTTCCTCAAGCTTGATCAACGCCTGATCGAAATGCCCTTCACGGAGCAGCGCCACACCCTGGTCCAATGCCGTGGATTGGGCCTGGAGCAGGGACGAGAGCGCGAGGAAGAAAATCGCAGGCGCGATGGGCTGATGCCGCCTCATTGCTTTTTCCCCTCGTCTGCGTGGGCCTCGCTGGGGGGTAAGGCAGATGCCTCGTTCTTGAGAGTACGGACCTGGGCAAACATTTGGTTGGCCTCAGCATTCTTGCCCTCGGAGTGCAGAACCTGCCCGAGTTGATAGTGTGTGGTGCCATCATGATCGTGCGGGAGCTCACGCCTCAGCATCTCCTCGGCGCGGGCGTAGTTTTTCTGCGCGGCGTAGGCACGCCCCAATTGCGAGTAGGCCGGCCACAGATCGGGCTTGCTGCGTATCGCTAACTCCAGATGCGGTATTGCTTCTTCGATGCGGTTTTCGGCCACCAGCACTGCGCCAAGTTCTCCGTTGGCCTCGGCATGACCGGGGTCGAGCCCCAATTGCCGTGTCAACTCCACTAACGCGTGGTCTGCATCGCCATGCTTCCAATAAAGGTGCCCGAGCCAGAAGTGCACGTCGGGGAGATCCGGTCGAGCCGCAGCCACGGCAAGATACTCCGTGAGTGCCTTGTCATCTTCTCCGCGATCGACGTAAAGCTGGCCGAGAAGTTGATGCACGTGATAAGAGTCCGGCGCGACGGCAAGCAGACGGTCAATCTGCCCCATGGAGATTTGACGCCGCACAACGACCAGATCAAAACGCGCGGAAAGATCAGCGGGACGAACTGCCAGCCAGCGAAGAAGCGCGGCCTCGGCAGCATCATAATGATGCGCGTGCAACGCATCCTGCGCCTGTGCAAGCACGTTGACGGACGGGCGCGAGACTGGAGGGGCAGCGGCGAGCTGCTGGTAGGCTCGCTCGGCTGCGTCAAAGTCGCCTGACCGCGCATCAAGAGCTGCGAGTGCAACTTCTGCTGCGGGAGTTGGTGTCTGCATCGCTTTCAAATTCTCAGATGCTTTGCGGCACATGGCAAGAAGCTCAGCGCTTGCGCTGTTGCCGTTGATGCGGTCATTTACAGGAAGCCCCAATGCATCGAGCGTCTCGTCCCGATCTTTTTTGAGGGCTTGATCAATCTTGGAAAGGCCTTCTGCTTGTTTTCCAGCAAGAACCAACAGCTCTCCACTGCGAGCCAACACGGCAGCAGAATTTGGCGCTAACGTCGCCGCCTGATCCAACTGCAACTGCGCAGCGGGCAGATTCGCTTCTTGAAGGAAAACCTCTGCGAGTTCCAGATGGGCGTCTATAGAGTGCAGGTCGCGCACGATGGCGCGGCGAAGATGGCCTTCGGCTTTGGTCCAGTCGCGCTCTGCAGTATACGCGCTTGCGTAAATCCGATCTGAGATCGCTGTCCCCGCTGAGTCTTCAAGGAGTTTCTCCGATCCCTGCTTGGCTGCCTTTCCATATGCCTCGCCGAGCGCAAAAAGCAGATCGGGATCGTCAGGAAACTGCGCAGCAGCTTTTCGCAATTGAATCAAAGCCGCATCCATCTGTCCTGCATCCCACAGCGCGGTGCCCAGCCAGCTTTGGGCCAGCTTTTCCTTTGGATCAAGTCGAATCGCCTCGCGCAAGTGAGATACACCCTGCGCGGGTTGGTTCAGTCTCACTTCGTCAATGCCAAGCCAAAGGCTCACGCCACGCATTCCGGGCCTCAGTTTGGCGGCGGACTCGAGGGCCTTTGCGGAATCCTCGAAATCTCCTTTTGCGTAGTAGACCAATCCAAGGTTTGCGTACACCTCGGGTATTCCTGGCTGGAGGCGTAGGACAGCCTGGTACTCACGAACGGCATCATCAAGGTGGCCTTGCTCCTGATCTTGTTGCGCGGCGACGAAGTGTGCCTGCACCTGATCCTGAATTTGTGAACTGACACCCTGCGCGACGCCGCCTGACGAGAGTACGCATGCAATTGGAATCATCGCAGCGAGAATCTGAAGTCGCCGGACGTGGATTCGCAACATGGATTGATAGTAGTGGATTTTCACGTTACTGAAGGGCATCGCGTGATCCTGTTACGTGTTTTTCTTATGGACAGGTTGCGCTGCTGTGCCGGTTGCGTAGCGAGCAACAGAACAATTCTCCCGGACCTCACTTGAGAGATCCGGGAGAATTGGGTTGTTTTGAAAACATCAGACGTGACAGGGCAGGTTTGCCCGGTAGCGTTAGAAGGTGACGCGCAGTGACCCCTGAATGTTTCTTGGGCCATAGGCAAGGCCCCCAGCGTTTCCGAAGTCTGTGTTGGTATTGACCTCAGGGCTACAGGTTTGCGTCGGCGAGGTACTGCAACTCACTGTCGTGTCAAAGCCTGTGAAGCGGTGCCGGTTGAAGACATCGAAGAACTCCACGCGGAAGTCGGTGTGGACCCTGTCGGTGAACATGGGGATGGCCTTGGTGACGTTGAAGTCCTCAGACGTGTTGAAGAGTTCGCGGATGCCAAGGGCTTTAGGCGCATCGCCGAATGTGAAGTTGGGGGCCGGAGCAAAGGCTGCCTGGTTCAGGAGTCGGCTCTTGCCCCAGACAAACTTGCCGTGAAGCGCGTTAATGGTCTGCCCTGAAACGCTGTTGGGACGGCCATATGAATTGCCGGTTGCGCCCTCGGGACCCGCGTAAATTCCGGAGGTCCAGCCCGCAGAAGACACGCTGAGTGGAGTGCCGGTTTGGTACTTCTGAACGGCGGCAATCTTCCATCCACCGGCCAGCACGTTGACGGCTCCGCCTTGATTGGCAAACTGCCTGCCCTTGCCGAAGGGAAGATCGTACGTCCAGGCCAGGACGACGCGCTGCGGAATGTCAAACGAGCTGAGAGCCTTCTCGGCCTTCAGATTGTAGACGTTCAGTGCGCCGGCATTTCCGTTTCCTTCCCAGCCGGCCTCGGAGGGGTACTCCGAATCGGCATTGGTGATGTTCTTCGACCAGGTGTAGCTCGCCAATATTGTGAGCCCGGCGCTGGTCCGCTTGGTGATCTGTGCCTGCAGTGCGTCGTAGGTGTAGTCGCCGAAGGGATCGTCCATGGTAGCTGAATCCACCGAGACGGTTCCATACTGCGGGAACGGACGCAGCGCCTGAGAGACGGTGCCGCTGAATCCGGCATACGGCGCGGCAACCGGAGCTTGGCCCGCGCACGCAGGGTTGCCGGCTTGAGCGGTGATGTTTACCTGCAGGCATGCGCCCCGGACCAGGTTGGCCGGATTTCCCTGATTGGGGTCATGCAGGAATGACTGCAGGTGGTCGCCATGAGCTCCCACGTAAGCCACGTCCACAATGGTCTGGAAGGGCAGTTGGCGCTGTATATCGAGGGTCCAGTTTTGGATGGTGCCGGGACGATCGACTTTCGACTCGATAAAGAGAGCGTTGTTCTGCCCGTTCATGACCGTGGGGTCGATGAAGGGCGGAAGGTTGCCGGGATAGGCAGTGATCTTCGAAAGCACTGCGACCGGGGTCTGGGGGCTGGCCGAGTTTGGGTAAGTGTAGCTGGAGAAGAAGCCCTGGCTATCGTTCTCGGCAAAGCCGCCAACGCGCTGCGTGGAGAAGTAAATGCCGTAGCCTGCGCGGACGATGGTGTTGGGATCGACCGAATAGGCGAGCCCCAGGCGAGGACCGAAGGCCTTGCCGTAGATCGATTGCGGTGAGTTGCCGCCGAGTCGTCCCGTACCGCTGCCCTCGAAGACGTAAGCGCCGGGAAGGCCGCCGGCTCCAGGGTTCGCCAGTGTCGGGTTGACGTAGGACATACGGTTCTGCGCTTCGGTCACCGGGATTGGCATGTCATAACGCAGGCCAATGTTGACGGTGAGCTTGCTGTTAACCTTCCAGTCGTCGGCGCCAAAGAAGGCAACATACTTGGCGCGCCATCCGTTGATCTGGGGAATGTCAATGTACGCGTTGGAGGATGCACCGAGATAGAAGCTGGCAAAGCCAAAGCCGGACTGGGTGTCAGACGGAGTGCTGGTGGGGCCCTGGGTGAAGTTAAACTGGCCGGCACTGCCGGTGAGAATATTCAGGTTGAACTGCGCGGCGCGAAATTCACCGCCAAACCTGAAGCTGTGACGGCCCTTCTGCCATGAGAGTGCGTCGTCATATTGAAAGACGTTGTCGTCGAAGGCGCTGTCACCATCGCTGGGGCTGTTGATGCCGTTGGCCGGATAGTTGTATTGGAATCTGGGGAAAACCTTGTCGCCGACACCCTTCAGGCCAAACTTGGTGGCCCAGTTGCCGCCAAATCCGCCCTCTCCCGAAGTTTCAAGCCGATTGCGGCGAGTGAAGCCGGCGTTGAAGTGGTTCAGCATGGTGGGCGTGAGGATGATGTCATAGCCCAGACGCAGATACTTGTTGCCCTGGATGTTGCCACCGGTGTAAAGCGACCCGAGGCTTTGGGTGCTGACGTAAGGCATGTTGCCTGAGAAGTAGCTGCCCGTGATTTTGTTGCGCGCGTTGATGTTCTGGTCGATGCGGACGGACCACTCGTCGGCCTGCTCGCGATTGGAACTGACGTCAGTAATGTTGAAGTACGGACTGGTGGCGGTGGAGGATGGCATGACCTTGGAGGCGGCGGTATACACCGGATCCGCGGCCTCTGTGATTTTGTTACCCGGGTAAGCCTGGCAGGGCTGTCCCTGGTTGGCGCCAGTGCAGGTCGTGTAATCGTAAATGATGTGGGCCTGGTAGACCTGGCCGCCGATCGTCGTGGGGGTTAGAAGAGACGAGAAGTCGCCACCGAGCATAGCTTGCGTGGGGGCCGACAGCAGCGAGGTGCCGCCGTTGGTTTGCCTGAAGCCCTCGTAATTGAAGAAGAAGAAGCTCTTGTCTTTGCCGTTGTAAAGCCAGGGAATGCGAATCGGCCCTCCAACGCTTGCGCCGAAGTCGTTCTGCGTGTCGAGGGGCTTGGTTGTTGATTTGGGCCCGAAGACGGCGTTCTGGTAGTCGTTGAGCCAGCTGTCGGCATCCAAGACGCGGTTCTTGAGCAAATCGTAAGCCGAGCCGTGGAAGGTGTTGGTTCCTTGCTTCGAGACGAGATTGACCACACCGCCGCTGGCGCTTCCAAACTGGGCGTCGAAGGTGTTGGTCATGACCTTGAACTCTGAGACGGCCTCGACGCTGAAGTTATAAGTGACCTGCATGTTGGCCGAGGCGAGTTCGGTGGTGGCGCCGTCCAGCAAAATGTCGCCGCCGCCCTGTTGTCCGCCGCTGAGCTTGAAGTTTCCTGAGGGCGGCGAGGAGGGGTTGTTGGTCATGTCGCCGGCGAATCCTGGCGATAGCGCAGCGAACTCGAGCGGGTTGCGGATCTCACCGCCGAAGGGCAGCGGAAGCGATTCCAGTACTGCAGGCGCCATGGAGAAGCCGAGATCGGAGGATTCGGACTCCAGGTGCGAGGCGTCGCTGGTCACGGTCACTGTAGTCTGCGCGGAACCGACCTTCAACTGCGCTGTGACGGTGGAAGTGCTGGCCACTTGCACGACAATGCCGACCTGGCTGAAACTCTCAAATCCGGAGGCATCGACCTGGAGTGTGTAGGTTCCGGGCGGAAGCTCCGGAAATGAGAACAGACCATCGGAAGTCGTCGCGCCGTTATACGTGTTGCCGGTGTTGGTCTCCCTCAGATTGAGAGTTGCTCCCGGAACGGCGGCTCCGTTCGCGTCATTCACTACTCCGGTTAAAGTTCCTCGACCCGATTGGGCCGTGATGGAGGCGCCTGTCACCAAGCCAAACGCCACCAACAGCATCATCAACAGGCGCCATGATTTGAGCGCCGTGGGTTGAATTCGATTCATATTGTCTCCTTCAATCGTTTGCATGGTTCTTAGGCCTCCATTGTGGTTGCGGAAAGGCTTGTCGCGGGGGAGGGGTCTATTCCCGCCGCAGTCAGACCCCGTGAGATCTGACCAGCCACCCGGATGGAAAACAACTGCAGTAGTGCAATGACAGGTAGTGCATATTTCAGCGCGGCAACGCCAGATCCCCAGTACGCGATCGCAAGGAATAAGCAGCATCCAAGGCCGCGGCCGAGAAACAGGCCGAATTCGTGGTTGAAGATATAGGCGTATTGGTTGCGCCCTTCGATGTGAGAAACCGCGTCGACCACCTGAAGCTGGATTGGATAGTAGGCAAGATCGAGCAGTGGCTTGGCCAATAGAAGGCACCCAATGAAGATGAGTACGCCCACGGCGTTGAAGAGCAGCGTATTTGTGACTGCACCCAAAAGAAACAGGATGAGTCCGACAGAAAAAACCAGGATGCGGTGTTTCGGCGCTGCGATGCGGCCTGCCAAATAGAGGAGGCAGGCAGAGAAGACGCCACCGATGGCTTGCGTGGTTCCCAGCGTTCCCTCCTGGCCGACCAGCAGCATGATCAGCATGGCGGGCGCGGTAACGATGTACCCCTGTGCCAGCCCCTTGAGCAGAGCGAGTTGCAGCATCCGCCACCAAAGCGGATGAAAATGAAAGTAGACGAATTGAGCATGTTCCGGGTTACGGAAAGTGCCGCGCTCGATAATCGCCGCGGAGAGAATCGTAAGACCGAAAACCACGATCGCAATAATGTGGTAGGCACGATTGGCAATTCCACCCAGCCAGCCATAAAGAGCCGTACCACTGATAAAGAAACCAATAAGCGCGGGCACCGCGACGGCAGCCAAAGACGCCATGAAGTTCTCCACGCCGTAGTAGTAGTTCCGGTTTCCGTCATTGGTGGCCGTCAGCGCGAGGTATCCGCGATTGGCCCAGAAGATTCCTGTAGCCAGTCCCATGGTGAATCCCGACGTCGCCACACCGATGGGAGTGAGGATGCTCAACTGCATCATCAGCATCATTGCCGCCCCGGAGAGCAACATCCCGAGGGCATACAGATGCTTGGCACCAACGCGGCCAAGGAGTTTCCCGTTTAGAAAAAAAGCAAGTGGAGTAGCTGAATAGATCGACAACTGATACGTGACAACCTTCGATACGGCATGCGAGTTGCGCATGACGTACGCTGCTACAAAGACCTCGATGACCGGGAGGACCAGCGCGTAGATCATGTTCGACACCATCAGTACCTGCATGGAGTGGGAGCAGCGAAAAAAGACCGCCAATTCCCTGCGCACATAGTTCATAGGCTGGCTCCCTGGATCGGAGCGAGACTCGCCAGGATGCTCGAAATGGAGAGATGCGCGCCGCAGATCACGCTGTCGGCCGCGCCGTAATACATTGTGATGCCGTCACCATCCACAAGGTGGCCGTTGGTGAAAATGACTTGTCCGAAGAAGCCCTCCAGCTCGTAGGGTGTTGAGGGCTCCATGATGGGCGTCTCAGACCGGGCCAGGACGCGCCAGGGTTCGTCAAGGTCGAGCAGAAGAGCGCCGAGGCAGTAGCGGTTCTCTTTCGTCGCACCGTGATAAATCTCCAGCCATCCTTCGGCGGTCCGGATGGGTGCGGCGCCTGCTCCGACGCGTGCGCCGTCCCAATACCCCTCACGGCTATGGGCGAGGCAACGGTGCTGTCCCCAGTGAACAAGATCGGGCGATTCGGCCAGCCAGATGTAGTTGCCACCTAACTCCGGACTGCTTGGCCGGTGAAGCGCGTAGTATTTGCCGCCAATTTGCTCTTCGAAGATGGCGCAATCCTTGTTGTGGGGAGCGAAAATCATGCCCACATGTTCAAAGTCTTTCCAATTGCGCGTCGTTCTCAACCCAACGCCCACACCGTTGCTGGAGACCTGCGTATAGGTCAGGTAGTAGGACTCGCCAATCTGCGTGACGCGGCAATCTTCAATGCCATAGGTTTCCAGCTCGCCGGATCCCATGAAGGGCTCGCTGCCTTCCGGCTCGGTAAAGTGAATTCCGTCGTCGCTTGAAAGCAGGCGAAGGTGCGACATCGTAGTCAGGTAGTCGTTGCCGTCATAACTGATGACGCGCGGATCGCTCAGATCGAGACGCGAATCGCTCGAATCGAACTCAAGCACCTCGAGCCGGCCATCGGGACTCAAAATGGGAAAGGACGTTTTGCCCGGAATCTGTGTTGGGCGCTCGGCAACCCGCACCAGCAAACACACCTTGCCCCGGTAGCGAAACACCCCCGGATTCAGGAGGCAGGTCACTTCCATGCCTTCCACGCTCGGACGAAGGTCCTGCGGTTTGAGGATCGGGTTTTCGCCGAAGCGTTGAGCCAGGTCTTTGGTCATGGGCTTTTCTTGGTTCTCGGGGACATGCCTTCACATCGGCGCTTGCGGGGAATCAAAGCCGAATTCCGATGGCATCAGCAACACTGAAGGAAAGCAACTGACCCTGAAAAGGAACTCACGGCAAAAATCTTCGAGAATCAATGCGAATTACATGTAATTCGCAAGTGAACCCTCAGGAAGCGGCTTCTTATCAGGCGCAAACCGGCAGGGAAGGACCGGTTCAGAAAAACAGTGGACAGAAGTTCAAGGCGAAAATGCAATGCGTCCCGAGCGAGCATTCTCTTTAGTTTCAGAGTGAGTCGTCTGTCCATGGCAGGGTTTCCCGCCATCTCATCAATGTGCTAGGATGCGTCGAGGAATCAGTGTTTCCAAGAGTGAGCAATATTGCTCACATTCTGATTCAGCGATTTGACGATGGGATCGAACTCGGATGACGAAAGTGGAACCGGCGCTTCAAGCAGACGCCCGCTGGCAGCTCATTGAAAGGATCACCACCAGCCCGCCCTTCCAGAAATCGGCGCGGCTCAAAGACTTGTTGTGCTTTCTGGCCGAGAGAACTCTCCAGGGACAAACGCAGGACCTGAGCGAGCACAACATCGGGAGTGCTGTTTTCGGTAAAGCACCGGACTACAGCGTCGTTGAGGACAGTTCGGTCCGGGTGCATGTTCGCCAGTTGCGGCTCAAGCTGCATGAGTACTTTGACGGGGAAGGCCGCGGCGAGCCGGTCATCGTCGAAATTCCCAAAGGCGGTTACACCACTCTTTTTCGAAATGCAGAGCAGGAACCAGCCGCCGAGCCGGCGCCTGCTGTAAGTGGATTCAAACCCCTGCACAAATGGCTGCCATGGGCCCTGGCCGCACTCTTTCTAGTCACCACGCTTGTTGCCTGGTTTCGACGGCCAGCCGTTTCAATCGCGCCTCCACCGCCGTGGCCTCTTGCTGCGCTTTTCGATTCGAGCGATAACCCTGTCCAGGTGGTGGTGGCAGACATCAACTACGGCATGATGCGTCTGGTGGATGAACAGACCGTGACGCTTGAGGAGTATTTGAGCGCTTCCTACCGGAGCGGAGCTGGGTTCACAAACCCTCACCCAACCCCTCGTGATTTGCGCGTGAACAAATACCTTTCCGGTTCCCTTTTGACGTCGTATGCGGACCTGGTGGTCGTAGACACGCTGCTGCGCCTGAGTGGAAACTCGCGCGACAGGCTCGTGGTACGCTCGGCCCGGGAGTTGCGACCACGCGACCTTGAGCAGGGCGCCTTTGTCTTTGTCGGCGCCCCCAGTTCCAATCCATGGGTCTCCTACTTCCAGGACAAGCTCAACTTTCAGGAGCGCGAAGGCAAAGTTGGGGAGAGCCCCAAGTTCTTTCAGAATATGCATCCGAAAGCCGGGGAGCAGGATACTTACCACGGTTTGACTTTCACGGGAAGTTCGGGCGAAGACTACGCCACCATCTCGCTGCTGCCGTCTGCCGATGGCCGCGGCAGCGTTCTCATCCTGCAAGGGCTGCAACAAGAGGGCACCGAATCCGCGGGGCTTTTTCTTGCCGACGCCGCAAACCGGCAAAAGCTTCAGGAGGCTCTCGGCGTCTCTGGCTCTCCCGCGCAGCCTTTCTACTTTGAAGCCCTCATTCGCACGCAGGCCGTTGCCGGCGCTCCCAATGCGACTTCCATCGTCGCCACACGCGTGATTCATCCCTGAGCTTTGGAGGGCTGTCGCGCCTCGTTATTCCAATGCGCCTCAGCAAGTCTAGGTACGAATCTCGATTACTCGAGCCTCGAACGGCTGCAAACGCAACTCCACTTTTCCCCTTTGGGGCTCAACGAGTTTTCTGCGCGTGAGATCGTGAACGCGGCCTTGCTTCAGATCCGCAACAACAGTGACGCGCTTCTCCTCCAGCCAGGGATTGTAGTAAAGAAATGCTGGTGGCAACTGCGGATCCATGAAGTTCGTTTTGCCCAGATCCCAACGCAGCAGCCATGGGTCTCCCTGCGCTTGAATCATCTTGTCCAACCACATCACGTATGCGCCGCCGTAGATTGAGCGGTGCCCCGCAAAGTCGCCGGTGGCATAGGGGCTGTGGCCCTTTTCATCGCGGCTCAACCGCTCGTACGGAAACATCGACGGTAAATCGGGTCGGCTTTGATTTTCGCGAGGCAGATACTCCGGATAGAACCAGCGCAAATTGGCCGCAACATTTAACGCATAGCGCGCAACCTCGCCTGCCAATTCCGGACGGAAGCGCACCGAAGGCAGCAGGTATGGCAGCGTCACCATCGACTCCATGCTGTAGGCTTGGCCCTCAGGCTCAGTCGAGAAACCTGCCATCAGCCCGTTGACCTCGCGTCCGCCCCAGCGCCCACTCGCCATCGGCCCCCGCTCGGAATCGAAAACGAAACCAAGCGCCTTTCTCGTATCTGCCGGATGGCCCATCGACTCAAGCTTTGCGGCTGCCATCACTGCCATTGCTCCGCTTGGAACTTCGTACCAGGGGTTCGCAGGGAAGGCAAGGTATCGGTCGATGCCGGTCTTGGCCTCGGCGAGAAATTGCTCTTTCCCTGTAAGCTTCCACGCCATCAGCATCACGTAGCTGTAGCCACCTACGGCATCTGGCTGCCGGTAGATGTCGTGGTTGGTAAAGGCTGCAGCCTTCGCGAAATCGTAGCCTTGACTGTTGAAGTCGTAGTGGATCTGCTGCGCCATATCCTTCAGCCGCGTGGCGCTCTTCTCCACACGAGCCAGCCACTCAGCGTCCTGGCCAAAGCGCAACTGAATCAGCCCATAGGCCATCGCAGTCACATTCATCAAGTACCAGTACTCGCACAGCGTTGCGCCAGCGCCATCAAGGAACAGCCCATACGGTTCGCTGAAGTAACCCTTCAGCGAGGTGCCGAGACCTTCCAGGCCTTCTCCGCGCAACTCCTTGCCAAGCGCCATTGGCGCATACGTAGTGAGCCCACCATCTTCCTCGCCTTCCAGAGCCGAGGGGAACACCAGACGCCCATCTTTTCCATGCTTGTACAATCCATGCGCCGGGTCCATCACCCATGCGTCAAACGCGTTGGCCAGCAAGCTGAAGTCCAGCGGGCGCTCTTCAGGCCGAGCCGGGAGCCCGCTCCACCCAGGCGCTTCAATTGCCCATCCAATTCCCTGCTCAGCCCATCCGGCCACTCCGAGTGCCGTCAGTCCTGCCAAAAACTCTCTGCGGTTCGGCAACCAATCTCCAGTGGCTATCTCTCGCTCTTCGGTCTTCATGCCTTTGCCTCGCATCTATTTCCTCTTCAATCCTGAATTGGTTGCTGACCCCTGATTCTTCGCGCTTCACTTTCCCGCAACTGGAGCAAGCGTTGCCATTCTCAATATTGATAGCCTCGCCGCCAAGGGATTAACAACGAAATCAAAACCTGAAACATTGAATTCACATGTGAATCCCTGCGTAGATGGAGCAGAAGTGACGATCCGAAGGGCAACTCTGCTCAGGCTTGATGCAATTCGCTTGACCTAACGCAGGGGCCGAATGCCCGGAAGCCGAGTCTCAATCAGCCTGATTGAATCTGTCAAGCCGTCTCGCAGGCCGCTTCCAACGTTCCGGGACGTGCAGGCGACATCATTGGCGTCTGGGCGCTGTGCTGTAGAACCTGCCCATTTGCCAATCTGCTATGGTTATCACCGTTGTTGGTTGTTGCTGAATTCCTTTCCCGACTGTTGATAAAGCCTCGGGGAAAGCGCCGGAGGAAGTGCAATGCGCAAGGCAATTATTTTCGGTTTGGCTTGCTGTGCCGCGATTGGATTGGCGGTTGGCGTGGGAAGCAGAGCAGCACAGGCACAGGCGAAGCTCAAAGAGAATGCGGCTATAGAGTTGGATCATGGCTGGGAGTTCCGGCAAGTTGCGCAAGGTTCACAGGAAAACGAGAGCGGCTGGTTGCCAGCCAAAGTGCCCGGCGACGTTCATCTGGATTTGCTGGCCAACAAGAAGATTCCCGACCCCTTCTTCCGTGACAACGAAGCCAAGCTGCAATGGATTGAAAATGAGAGTTGGGAATACAGGCTCAACTTCGCTGTGACAGCGGACATCCTAGCACGCTCCAACGTGGACCTGGTTTTCGACGGATTGGATACGGCCTCACAGGTTTATGTGAATGGCGACCAGGTACTGAACGCCGACAACATGTTCCGCGTGTGGCGCGTGCCTGTGAAGGGCCATTTGCACGTGGGCAGTAATTTGCTGCGCGTGGTCTTTCCCTCGCCCATCAAGGCCGCGGAAGCAGCAGCCTCAAGCGATCCGTTTCGCCTCAAGTCATTGACCCAGGACAAAACCTACATCCGCAAGGCAGCCTATGAATACGGCTGGGATTGGGGACCCAAGTTTGTGACGAGCGGCATTTGGAAGCCGGTGCGCCTGGAGGCCTGGGACAATGCCCGAATTGCGGATTTCACGGTCCGCCAGCGCGATGTGAGCACGGATGTAGCACACTTGAGCGCCGAAGTAGAAGTGTTGGCTGCAAACGCAGGGACCGCCAGGGTGAGCGTTCTGTATGACGACGCTGCCAAGCATGCAAGGGCGACGGCAGACGTGACCCTGCATTCAGGAATCAATGTGATCGCTTTCCCCCTGGAGATTCGCCACCCCAAGCTGTGGTATCCCGCCGGTTACGGCGAGCAGCCGCTCTACAAGTTCACCGCGCAGGTCGGCAGTGTGGGTTCGGTCGTTGAACAACGCGACGTGAAGGTCGGATTGCGCTCCATCGTTCTGCGTCGCGAACTGGACAAGTGGGGCCGCTCGTTTGAGTTGGTGGTGAACGGGATTCCTGTCTTCGCCAAGGGCGCCGACGTGATCCCCTTCGACAGCTTTCCAAACCGTGTCACCACGGCCGACTATCGCCGCATTCTCGAGTCGGCGCGCGACGCCAACATGAACATGATTCGTCATTGGGGTGGCGGCTACTACGAGACCGACGAGTTCTACTCCATCTGCGACGAACTGGGCATCATGGTCTGGCAGGATTTCATGTTCGGCAACGAGTGGCAGCCGGGCACATACGCCTTCAAGCAGAATATCGAAGCCGAGGCCGAAGACCAGGTGCGGAGGCTGCGCAACCATCCCAGCATTGTTATATGGAGCGGCAACAACGAGACTGAACTCGGTCTCAACTGGGCACCGCGCGACAAACTGCCGACAGATGTGAAAGCCCAGATGTGGCAGGACTACCTGACGGAGTTCAGCGGGATTCTACCAAGAGTTGTTGCGCGCCTTGACGCGGAGACTCCTTATTGGCCAAGTTCTCCGAGCGCGGACTATGAACCGCTGAGCGAGCACTTCCAGAGCGGCGATACCCACGACTGGACAATCTGGCATGGGAGAGCGCCCTTCAGCGACTACGAAAAACATCATTGGCGGTTTGTAACTGAATATGGATTCCAGTCGTTTCCTGAGATGAGAACGGTGGAAGCCTTTACTTTGCCTGAGGATCGCACTGGAATTTTCACGCCGGTGATGCTTGCACATCAGAAGAACAACGAAGGTAACTCGCTCATCCACGATTACCTGACAAGGGACTACCCGGAGCCAAAGGACTTTGCGAGCTTTCTCTATGTGAGCCAGGTTTTGCAGGCCGAGGGAATCAAGATTGGCGCGGAGCACTTCCGGCGGAGCCGCCCCGAAACGATGGGGTCGATCTTCTGGCAGTTGAACGACTGCTGGCCGGTCGCATCCTGGTCGAGCATCGACTACTACGGCCGATGGAAGGCACTGCAATACTACGCACGGCGTTTCTATGCGCCGATTCTCGTCTCACCGCATGTTGAGGACGGCTCGGTGAAGGTCTACGTCGTCTCCGATGCAGTGGTGGCGAAAAAGGCTAATTTACGCGTACGGTTGATGGATTTTGATGGCAAGGTGTTGCTTGAAGAGAAGCACGACGTGGATGTCGCGCCGCTTGCGAGCAAGGTTTACCTCGACTGGCCCTTGAAGAAACTTGCTGACGCTGGCGCGAATGACACCTCGCATGTATTTGTGCTGGCCGAGCTGACGCAGGGCGGAGCAGAGATTTCGCGCAACCTGACTTATTTGGCGCCAGTGAAAGAAATCCATTTAAAGCCCGCCACGCTCAATGTTGAAAGCGCGGGCGCGAACGGAAGTTTCAAGATCCGCGTTACATCGCCCGTTCTGGCACGAAGCGTCTATCTTTCGTTCGGCAACCTGGATGTGAAGGTCACTGACAATTACTTCGACCTCATGCCAGGCGAGACGAGAGAGATCACGGCCACGAGTTCAGCGTCTCTGAATGAACTGAAGACACAACTCAAAGTCATTTCCTTGACGGATGCATTCGGTACATCGGTTGAACCTTCGGTGAAAGCCAGCACAAACTGACAGTCCAGTGCAATTGCATTGGATGAAGACCAGCGCCGCCGATAGCTCAAAGGAACTCAGGTCGCACGCAACGGTTCCAGAAGGAATGACAGATATGGTCTTTCACCAAACACTGGACCGCCGCGAGTTTCTTGCCCTTTCGGCACTTACTGCGACGGCAGCGCTCGTGCCGAAATCCGCCTACGCTGCCCAATCAACTGACACCGATCTCGTCTCTCTTGAGGTTACCGGCGATGTTCAACGCGGATATGGAGTCACAATCCTCTATCGTGGCCGGGCCATTGCCCATCACCACCAGGGAGGAGACTTCTCAGCCGTCTTCCAAAACAGCGAGCGCAGTCTCGAAGACTGGATTGACGATTGGAAGGCCACGTCATGGAAGGGAACCGCGAGAAAACTCAATCTCTCCGGCGAATTGACACTCACCAATCTGCGAACAACGGTCGTTGTCGAGGTCACGTACGAAGTTATGTCGGCGCAGGTGATCAAGAAGACCATTCAGCTGCGCCAGGCAGATATGTTCACGCTGCTTTATCAGATCACCAATCGCATGGAACCGGAGACGTCCCCGGCAAAGCTGTGGAGTTTCGACCATGCGGATTGCAAAGGCGGGCCACTCCATGAGTATTTCCCTGCTGCCGGCTTCCGTACACAGGATGGTCTGACTGTCGGCCTTCTCACCGATGCAGGATTTCGCAACCAATGGAGCCGAATCATACGGCGCGATGGAACGCCGGTGAAGCCCGCTCCAACCAGCATTCCTGATCTGAACCTCTACTTTCTTCCGAAGGCCGCGGATCGCGCAGTACAAGGTTCATTTATCCAGCAGACATTTGGAGAGACCACTGTCCAAATGACCGGAGAGGGCTCACGCACCGCAATCGATCTCCCCGCCGCATCCATGTGGAAGAGACAAGGCGCGATCGAAGTCGAACAGCAAGGCGCCGCCGTGAAATTGTCTCCCAGCGCCCTCAAAGATTCGGTCCTGCTGCCCTTTCCAGCGCGGGACGGAGAAGTGTATTCCGTTTCCCTCAAATATCGATCGGCGGTTCCGATATCGATCCACGCGTGGGACACGAACAGCGAGTTCAAGAAACTTGGCGACCTCACCTTGTTCAACGACACTGCGCCGGCGTCCCCTTTAGCCTTTAGTGAATTTCGCCAGACTTTTGTTGTGCCCGCGCTGCAAGGAACCTGCGCGGCCATTGTGTTATCGCTTCCTGATTTCCTTCAAGCGCCAGAGCTGAAGCGAGAAGGCGGCGCACTGCCTTCGTTTGAAGTGCGAGATCTTGAGGTCTCGCGCATCGCGACTCAACGCGAGCCGTACCATCGCCTGGAGATGGGCCGCTCGCAAGCAAAGACCTCGTTCATCTTCGTCAGCGATCGCGTTCCCGACACCGTCGGCGGCTATCGTATCGCAAGCCAGCTTCACCTCGCGGATGGCCTCGGCTGCAAAGGAGGCGAGGCAGAGAAAGTGCTCTATGCAGACGTGATGATGTTGAGCTGGATTGCGGACGAGGAGGGCCAGCGTCTGATGTTGGCGCCAAGCATCTGGTATTCGGCTGCCGGCGAGATATACCTGCGCGACAGCTTTTACGCTCTCAACGGCATCCACGACCGCACGCTGAACGAGAACGTGTTTGCCCTGTGGGCTGACAACCAGGGAACGGACGGCGCAATCAACACGCTCGTGGAGCCGAATATCGCCAACCTGGAGCGCAAGTCGAATGACTCAACGCCTCTCTGGTTGATGTGGGCCCTGCTCAACCGGCGGCGATTCGGTACCAGGCTGCCCATGGATAAAGTTCGCCGAGCGGCGGAATACTGTCTTGCCGCCTACGACCCGAAACGCGAAGCAGTTTGTACAGCCAAGTTTGTCATGGGTCAGCTTGACGTGATCCAGTATCCCGAAGGCACAAGCATTCTGTGCGAAAACCAGGGAATGTTGGCCGTATTGTTGCGAGTGATCCGCGAACTGCGGATTCCTGACTTGAGCGCAACCATCGCAGATGACTACATTGCGCATGCAGAGGAAGACTATCGCAGCTACTATGACGCGAGTCGTGGATTCATGTGCCCGGCGCGGAATATTCGAGACGCTATTGGCTTTGCCGATATCTTTCCCGAGTTTCTATCGCTTTGGCTTTTCAACCGGAAGATTCTGTCGGACGAAATGGTTGTAAGTCACCTCAACCGCATTCCAGTTATGCTGCCGCGCAAGGATTGCCCCTGGCCCGGTGAAGGTGGCTCAGTAAGGCCAATCTTCATCGGCCTTCCGCAAGGAGGGAAGGAGTGGAGTTACTTCAACGAAAAGTGGCACCCGATGGTGAGCGACTCTTACGCTGCAAGTTATGCCGGCAAGGCCGCCGACGGCGTGTACTACAACGGCGGTAGTTGGATGAGGATTGAAATCTGCGGGTATGTCACAGGAAAACTCCACGGATGGGAAAAGGCTGAACGCGCGACTGCAAACAGGCTCTGGGCAGAAATTCATACTGACGAAGACTATCCGACGAGTCAGGAGTACCTGCCTACCGAAGCGAAGAATCAATTCTTCGGCTATCACCGCGTCTTTGCATGGAATGCGTTTGTGCTTCAGGCCCTGGAATTAGCGACACTACGTGCGCCGGAGATGGATCCTGGATACCTGGATTCACAGGATTCGAGCTCGGAGAATCGCGGGGAACGATCGGGAAACTGAAGCGGGCAGAGAATTCTCTCCGGCGTCATTTACGCGCATAGATCGAAAAACTCGCAAGTAAATACCAGTCGGGCCGAAAGGTGATCAATAAAAGATTGCATTGAACCACTCTATGGCGGTCGTGAGAATGCCGGAGGGTTCCTCGATCTTTGCTTCCTGAGCAAGCCTGTCCCAATCGCGGCTAACTTACTACGGCTTTTCGACGCAGACCGCGGGGTTACCCATAACCAATCTCGCAATTGAGCGGAACCTTATGTAAACAAGAGCTTTGGTTGTGAGTTGACCATGATGAATAGCCTCAATGACCCATTGACGGAGCAGGGCCTGGGACCTAGCCTGCTGGAGTAGCGATTCTTTCCGATAACAAGGCGGTTCAAAATGACAGACGAAGTCAACCGGCGGGACTTCATCAAGGGAACCAGTTCCCTGGCAGCTGGACTTTGCGTTCTTCGCTCCGTTCCTGCGCTCGCGAGCGAGGAGAAACCATTAGTTGCAGTTTCTACACCCCTTACTCTATTCGCGTATGGTGACGTGCAACTGCACGAAGGCCCCATGAGACGGCAGTTCGAGGAGAACCATGCGCGTTTTCTGAACCTCGACGAAGACCGTTTGCTGAAGGTATTTCGTCAAGTTGCCGGATTACCTGCACCTGGGGAGGACATGGGAGGATGGTACGATCTGACCGGGTTCAGCCTGGAACGGAATAACTTCCATGGATTCATTGCTGGTCATTCTTTCGGGCAGTACCTCTCTGGTCTTGCACGTGCTTATGCAGTTACAGGTTCCGAGCCAACTCGCCTCAAGATCAACCGCCTGGTGAAGGGATACGCCGAGACACTCGATCCCCAGGCAAAGTTCTTTGCCGGCTACAGGCTCCCTGCCTACACCTACGACAAGCTGTCGTGCGGTCTGATTGACGCAATGGAATTTGCCCATGACCCGATGGCGATGGACACTCACGAGCGGCTTACTCGTGCGATCGTCGCCTATCTGCCGGAGAAGGCGCTTTCGCGTGCTGAACAACGCTCCAGACCGCACCAGGACACGTCCTTCACCTGGGATGAGACCTACACACTGCCGGAGAATCTATTCCTCGCCTACCAGCGAAGCGGGAAGCCAATTTACCGCGATCTGGCAAAGCGGTTCCTGGAAGATGACACCTACTTTAATCCGCTTGCAGAAGGAAACAATGTGCTCCCCTTTGAGCATGCGTATAGCCATGTGAACGCATTCAGTTCAGCCATGCAGGCGTATATCACTCTGGGAAGCGAAAAGCACCTTCGTGCGGCCCGCAACGGCTTCGACATGCTGCAGAAGACACAAAGCTTCGCGACCGGAGGATGGGGCCCCAATGAGAGCTTCGGCGAGCCAGGCACGGGCCAGCTGGGTGACAGCCTGAGTGTAACTCACGCGAGTTTCGAGACGCCCTGCGGTGCGTATGGTCACTTCAAGATCACACGTTATCTGCTTCGCGTCACAAAGGACTCGCGCTACGGCGACAGCATGGAGCGCGTACTCTACAACACAATCCTCGGTGCCTGGCCCATCCAGGCTGATGGCACCTCTTTCTACTATTCTGACTACGCCAACACGGGCAAGAAGGCCTGGTACAGGGACAAGTGGCCCTGCTGCTCCGGAACTTTTCCGCAGCTTGCGGCTGACTATCACATAAGCACCTATCTGCGTGGGCAGGATGGCATCTACATAAACCTGTTTACTCCCTCGAGCGTGCGTTGGACGGCTGGTCCGGCAAAGCTGCAGTTAACCCAGGTGACCAGTTATCCGTTCGATAACAAGGTCGAGATTCAAGTTTCGGCTTCGCAGCAGTCGGAACAAACGATCTATGTCCGGATTCCGGCTTGGTCCACTCCGAATCCGATACTCATGGTGAACGGTACGCGAATCTCCGACGCCATCGAGCCGGGAACCTTCGCTCCTGTTCGTAGAACCTGGAAGGATGGGGATCGCATCGAGATTGAGTTCCTCATGCCATTGCGTCTCGAGGCAGTCGACACAAATCACCCCAGGACCGTTGCACTGATCCAGGGGCCATTGGTCCTCATGGCGATTGCCGAATCGCAGCCAGCCTTCGATGCGCAATCGCTTCTTCGCGCAAAACCGCTGAATAATGCGAGCGGAGACTGGGTTGCAAATTCGATTGGTGGCGGGCAGATCACGATGAGGCCGTTCATGACGATTGACAAGGAGAGCTACAGCACCTATGTGCAGATTCTGAGTTGAGCCGCAGCCAGGGACCGCCAACGGTGACGGATGAAGTGGTTTGCCGGCAATCTGAAAACATTGTTGCCTTTCATCTAATTCGACATCAAGTTTTCGAAAAGGAGTAAGTACAACCATGATTAACCGCAAGGACTTTATGAAGAATTGCGTTGCCGCCGTTTGTGCAACGGGGATGTGCAGTCACGCAAAGATGTCTGCAGCGCAGGTTGCAGAGGACGCGTCTCATTCCTGCGATCCGAAAGAGTTTACGAGCGTTCGAGACAAAGCAGATGCAGCACGCCTTCGTTTCTCAAAGCTGATTGAGATTCTCGAAACGAGGCTGCCGGAAGATGAGCGCAAACAGACTTTGCATGCGCTCGGCGGTAAGTGCGCAGACACGTATAAGGCCGCCTTGATTGACCGCTACAAAGGAAACATCCATGGATTTCTTGAAGAAGGCCGCCGGAATTGGATGGCGGAAGCGGTCTACGACGAAGCGAAGGGCACAATCCGTATCGTTGACAAGGGTCCTGGGTGCAGTTGTCCGATGGTGAAAGAGGGAGTCACTCCTCCAAGTTTTTGCGATTGCACATTGGGATGGCAGGTTGAGGCTTACTCCACAATCCTCGGACGGCCAGTTACCGCGGAGTTAGAGGAGTCGGTTCTTCGCGGCGGCAAGAAATGCATCTACCGGATTAAGGTGGTCTAGGTGCCTGTGGGAAGTTCTTGCCAGACGGTCCTGAGCTGATCCTATTTCGAATCCGTATCGCCCTCAACCAGCTTGTAACGGTACTGCTCGCGCTCTTCGTTTGTTGCTTGCTGACGGAGTGTCGCAAGTCGCTTCAAAAGCTCCGGTATCTCTTTTTGATTGTCGGTTCGACGGAGCGCCTGAATCAGGTGGTAAATGGCTGTCTGATCCTTGGGATCGATCTCGATTGCTTTTCTGCACTGTTCGGCAGCTTCAGCATACTGTCGGTTCTCGAGATATAGTTTTGCCAGGACCCCGCGCGCCGGGCCCAATGTCGGGCGCAGTGCAACTGCCTGCGTCGCTGAACGCAAGGCCTTCTGGAACTCGGGACTGCCGGGCTCGGGGGCTTGTTGTGCAAGAATGTCAGCTCGCATATAAAGCAAGATAGGATCGTCTGGTCTTCTTGCCAATTTGTCTTCCACTCCTGCCAGCGCGTGCGCGAGATCATTCTGTTGAGCTGAGGCGAGGCCCTGAGCAGCGATGCTCAAGGATTGGTTGGGGTCAAGCTCATAAGCCTTGTCGAAGTCAGCCTGAGCCTTGTCGTAGTCGGCAATCTGCACATAAAGGACGCCACGGGCAAAATAGAGTGGCGCTGCCTTGGGTTGCAGGTTGATTCCCTCATTCACAACGTTGATCCCAACCTGAAACGATTGATGCGTGGCTGAGAGTGCGGCAAAATTCACATAAAGGCTCACGTCTTCTGGCGCCAGCAGTATTGCCTGGCGCAGTGCATCCACTGCTTTCTCAGTTTCGTGGCCGTCTTCGTATGCCGCAGAAGCAAGTTCGAGGGTTGAAGCATCTGGAGTGGCGTCCAACACCGGATTCAGCGTTGCAATCGCCTTCTCCGGTTGATGAGACATCAACTGAACCGATGCCAAAACCTGACGTTCCCGCACATCATCCGGATGGAGCGCCAGACATTTCTCAAACACTCCTGCGGCTTTATCAAGCTGCCGGAGTTTTACCAGGCAAGTTCCATAGGCATGTAGAGCCGGGACTCGTGATTCGAATAGTGAAGCGGCTTTTTCAAAATGAGTCACCGCCGCACTGCAGTTCCCCAGTTGAAAATCAAGTACGGCGAGCATGCCGTGGCTGGTCTGATCGTCCGGGCGGAGGCGGAGAAGATGTTCGAGGATAGGAATTCCTGCTGCATCGCCCTGGTCATATTCGATTTGCGCGGCCCCTTGCAGGGCCGGAATGTTTTCTGGATCTAATTTGAGAGCCGATCGGAATGAGCTAAGGGCTTCCTTTTTCTTACCCTCGCCGTTATATGCTACACCCTGCATCGTCCAAAGCTGTGCATTGGCGGGCGACTCTTGAAGAACGATGTGAAGCATTGCCAGTGCTGTATCGTACTGCTGCTCCCGGAGCGCCGTGACAATCTGAGCGATTCGATTCTCGCGCGGCTGCGCCATCGCGTTTGAAAGCAGTAAGAACGCGACTGTAGTACAAGCCAATATGCTCAAACGGAACATTCGAACTGAGGTCATTTCGGATTGGTAAAGAGTGGCGAAAGATCTAGACCGGCAGTACACGGCAAGTTGGGAGTCAGGAGAATTGTAAACCCACCTCTCATGGACAACTACGCAAATGTAGCAGAAACTACGAGCCGGCACGCTCGTGGAGCGTGCCGGCCCGTCAGTTACAGGTCATAGGTTGGTGTTGACGTTAAAACGATATCTTCCCCGCCAATTGGAAGAACCTGGGCTCGTGCGAACCGGTCGCCGAACCGAAGTTCCCATCGGGAATGTTGGTATCGACGTTTGCATAGTTTGCCCGGTTGAAGACGTTGAAGAGTTCGAACCGGAACTGGAAGCCAATGCGTTCAGTGATCGGAGTATCTTTGAAGAAATTCGCGTTCGTTTCAAAGAAGTTCGGCCCACGGAATTGCATCGGATGCTCGTTGCCTTCCTGCCCAAAAGTTGGGGCTGCGAAATCCGCTTTCGGGATTGCCCCGGAAAGCCATGCCTTGTTGTCTGTCGACTGCTGATAGCTGGTGGCATTGGGATAGTCGAGGTTATTGCCGTCAGCGTTATAATCGCCGCTCCCGGGAGCATACCCTACCGCCGGATTCGCGGCGGAAGGACAGGCAGGTGCATTGGGTGCGGTGTTTTGGCACACCGGCGAGTAGGCGTTGGAGTTTGCCGCCGTCAAGGGATAGCCAGACTGGAAGATGCTGGTGCCGCTAATACCCCAGCCTCCGGTTACGGCGCCGATAGCTCCCTTCCCATCGTTCAACCCTTTCAAAGAATAGTTGAAGCTGAGCGAGAAGCGATTCGGCGCGTCAAAGATCGACGGCGCATAGTATTGCGAGGAGTTGTCGGGCGAGGGATACGCCAATCCGTCATCCTTCGAACTCGAACGGGTGTACGAGGCATCGACAAAGCCGCGCGACACTCTGCCCTTCACGTCAAAGTACACACCGTTGTAGTTTCCATAACGGTTATTCTCTGCATAAAGGATCGATCCGAAGCTCGAATTGAGGCCGGTTGGCGCGAGGCTCTCATGTGTAATGAGGTCGCCTGGCAACACGTTAATATCCACACCGTAGGAGACACCACCGATGGAGTTTCCGTTGCCGACAATGTCGTAGGAGTGGGACCCGTTATATCCAATGGTCGCAGCGAAGATTCTGGTGATTCTTCTCTCCACGCTGATCGACCAGACATCGGCCTTTGGCGACTTCACAAGCGGATCGATTCCTCCGATCGAGAAGTTTGCCCCGACTACACCGCCCTGCGAGTTCAGCCCCCCCTGGAATGTTGGGAATGTAAACCCAAACGGAGGCGTATTTGTGGTGCCCAGCGCGAAGATGGGAGGAGTCGACGTTCCCGCATAGAAGTTCGGCTCCACTAATCCCGGAGGGCTCCCGCGGAATTCTTCCTGTATATTCGCAGAGGTCAGCCAGTTTTGGTAGATGCCTACGCCGCCGCGAACGGCCCAAACTCCATTGCCGGTCGGATCCCAGGCTACACCCACTCGCGGACTCCACAGATTATCCACGGCGTGAAGAAGCGCATTTGGAGTTGCTTTGGCATAACCGTTGGCAATCTGCTGCGCCCTTGTTTGCCCTGTGCCGAGATAGAAGTTGCCGAATACCGTTGAGGCGCTCTTCGACCACGGATTTCCACTATCGTCATAACGCAGGCCTAGAGTCAGTGTCAGCCTCTTGTTTGCCTGCCAGGTGTCCTCCGCGAACGCCCCAAAGGTTCTGGACGCCGCATCCCAACTCCATAGAGCCTGTTTTCCTGTGGTGGGATCGTACATAATCCCGCCTTCACTCGCAGGCGCATCCTGGGCGAGCTTCAACAGGTCGCCAAAGGAGAATTTGGGCTGCGACCACGGTCCCTGGAACGGCTCGACGTCATCTCCGTACCAACCCTCGTAGCCGAATCTCAGCGTATGGGTGCCGCGTACATGCGTGAGTACGTCGCGCCAGTGATAGTTGTGCTGGATGAAGTCCCCTTGAGCGAAGCCAACGCCGTATGCCTGACCGGAATCCGCGTTGATTCCATTCACCGAGATGGAGGGCACGGTGTAATCCTTCGCGCCGCTGCCCAACACGCCCTCAACTCTGCTCTGTCCAGCCGTCACCTCATTCAGCGTGTTGGCTGAGAAGGTATGTGTCCAGCCAACCTGACCCGCAATTTGCCATGTGTTGTTTAACGCCGAGAACTGGGGCATGGGCGATGCCGCGCCGGTCTGCAGAAGGGTGCGGAACAGGCTGATGTACAGGCGTTCCTTCCCGAAGCCCTGATCGATACGGGCGAAATACTGCGTGCCGTTTCTGATTTGCGTGGCGCCGAACGAGCCTTGGTCAATCACAGGCAATGCGCACGGAACGCCGTTCTGTCCTGTGGTCGTGCCGCAACCGCCCGCGCCGGTACCAAACACAGCGGCAGCCGTTTGCTGCACACTCGACGACCCGATTCCGGACGGCAGATAAGTTGAGAGGACATGTGTTCCGACCGTACTCGGGTAGTTGGTTTTTGCAAAGGCGATGAACTGCGGATCAGCAAATGTGACCGAACCGCCGGCACTCGCCGAGGAACGCAGCGGTTCCACTGCAAAATAGAAAAAGCTGTTGCGGTGGGGAAAGATCGGGCCACCGATAGCATAGTCCATGTTATTCGAGTGGAATGGCTGGTAATGACTGGTCGAGCTGCTCACAAAATGCTGGTTGGCAAACATCCCCTGGTAGTTGAACCAGTCCGATGCCGACCCGTGAAACGAGTCAGAGCCCGACTTGGTTGTGAAAACTGTCTGCAGGCCGGCCGCACGGCTATGCTCAACCGAAAACGTGTTTACCTGGATGCTGGTCTCTTGAATGGAATCGGGCTGTGGCGTCAGGTTCAATACGCCTTGCCTGATTCCACTGGTGACATCCAAACCGTCAATTATGTACTGATTGTTGTTTTGGCCCTGGCCGTTTGCGCTTGCGTCAACCTGCTCTTCCGTGGAGTAGTTGTCGACGCCGGAGGCTGGGCTGCCGGAGGTGCTGGTACCAAGTCCCGAAGCTCCTGGAGCCATGGTGACCAGGGTTACGAGGTTGCGGCCAACAATTGGCAATTGCGCAACGCTCTTACTCTCCAGGGTCATCTCGAGCCGGCTATCCGCAGTGTCTACGATTGGTGCTTCCGTGCTGACAATTACAGTCTCCCTGGCGGAGCCAACTGTCAGCGAGATTGGGAGATTGACATTCTGTTCGGTGAGGAGGGTCACATCCGCCTCGGCGTTGGAAAACCCGTTGGCTGTGACGGAGACCTTGTAGCTCCCCGGGGCAAGACTTACGAAGCGGTATTCTCCGGCGGAATCAGAAGTCGTGGTCTTGATGACTCCTGTTGCGCTGTTGGTGAGATTGACTTGTGCTTTCGGGACGCTGGCCCCTGATGCATCGTGCACCACCCCCTGAATGCTGGCCGTAAATTGTGCAAAGCCGGGAACAGCCCAGAGTGCTAACAACGAGCACACAAGGGTTGCGACAAGAGATACCTTGCGTTTCACCATTGATTCCTCCTCTATTCAGTTGTTCAGAAGTTGGTTCTTCGCATTATGTTTTGGTGGTTGAGGGAAAACGTTTCCTCAGATCAGTTATGCTTTTACTTACCCCGCTGATGGAGTGTCAATGGGTTCTTTGTCCTATTCTCGTAAATTACTGAAAAGTAAGATAAGCTAACGCTTCCAACCCCTGTTTGGCACCAACCCCGCACCTTCTCTGATGGTTACCAGTTGATTCGCGGAGATTTCCTGGTATCGCTCATGGAGACCGTTTGGCCAGTAAATGTCTAATGTGGCTTCTGTCGAAGCTCCGAGGCCAAAATGGAGTCGGGGATCGTTGCAGGAGTAATAGCTGGACTGACTTACAAGTGCCTGCGCCTGAACCTTGTTGCCGTAGTGAGCCAGGACGCGGGCACCGATTGCACTTCGATTCGACTTCACGCCCTCCAGCTTTATCTTCAGCCAGTTCTGGCTGACTTTCAGATCGTTTCGCAGCAGAGAAGGTGGTTCATTCATATTGACAATCAGCACATCCATGTCGCCGTCGTTGTCGAAGTCGCCAAAGGCACAACCCCGGCTGCTATGAGCAGCCGTGATTCCATCGCCCCCTTGCGATTCCAACTCCTCAAATGTGCCGTTTCCCAGGTTGCGAAACAAAACCCGTGGAGTCCTATAGGGATACTGAGGCAACTTCTTCTCGACTTCTGGATACACGCTGCCCGTGACGAAAAGCACGTCCGGATAGCCATCGTTATCCAGGTCGAAAATCCCTGCACCCCAGCTTGTAAAGCGAGTCTCCACGCCGATTTTTGCCGCGCGACTCACCTCATCGAAATTCCCTTTCCCGTCATTCCTATAAAAACCCGCCGTATCGCTGACAAAATGCGTTTTGAACAGGTCCAGGTGTCCGTCGAGGTGATAGTCTCCGATCCCGACGCCCATTCCCGCTTGCTCCATTCCATCTTCACTTAATGCAACACCTCGAGTGACCCCTTCTTCACGAAAGGTTCCGTCATGATTGTTCATAAACAACAGGCTGGGAGTCGAATCACACGCTACAAAAATATCGGGCCAGCCATCCTCGTCAAAGTCGGCTGCAACCACGGTCATTCCATAGCTCTCAGTGGCAAGATCGATGCCGGCCTGCTTCGTCACGTCTGTGAAGGTACCGTCGCCGTTGTTGCGGTAGAGAGAATGTCGTCCGGTCGGCAGCCCGCGCGGCCCGCAATTGACAGGGACTCCCTTGAAATTGCAGGTTGATTTCTCACCGGGGACCGGAGCATGCTCGAATGAAAAGCGAATATAGTTCGAGACGAAGAGATCGAGGTGACCATCGCGGTTGTAATCCACAAAGGCACATCCCGCTCCCCATCGTACGGGACCAGACTCCCACAGCCCTGCCTCCCTTGTCACATCGGTAAACGTACCATTGCCATTGTTCCTGTAAAGGCGATTCTGGCCAAAATATGTGCAGAAGATATCGTCGAAACCGTCATTGTTGTAGTCGCCGACGCATACACCATTTGCCCATCCGACAGCTTTTAATCCCGCCTTCTCCGTCACATCGGTGAATGTGCCGTCACGGTTGTTTTTATAGAGACGATTTGTCGCCTCCGGTGGATCCCCTTCCAGTCGCGTACCCGAAAGCAGGAAAATATCCATCCAGCCATCGTTGTCGTAGTCGATAAATGCACAGCCGCAACCATTGGCTTCCATAATGTATTTCTTCGATTCAATGCCGCCATAGATGATTGGCGCGTGCAAGCCCGCTTCTTTCGCGACATCGGTGAAGTGCGCATAGAAAGGACGACCGGAAGGCGCCGGCTTTGGTTGCGCTGCGATGTCGCGTGTTGCAATTCCCTGTTCCTGCCCCAGAAGCCGCTGGGCAGAAGCGCAGAGAGACAAAAGAACAAATGAACGCCGGTCCATGGTCATTCGATATCCTGGCTGGAACTTCTCCATTATGGGGATTTCAAGAACCCGAGTAAAGGTTTACCGCTCCCGTCAACTTTCCTGCAATTATTCGGACGAGCCTGCCGGTGCAACGATCAGCTTATATCTATTCCGCTCGCCTTCCACTTTGGCCGCGTCCTGACGCGCCTTAGCAAGCCTCTTCAGCAAATCAGGGATCTCGGCCGTGGTGCCCATTTTACGGAGCGCGATGACAAGATGGTACAAGGCGCCCTGGTCCGATGGATCCTGCTGGAGAACCAACCGGCACTCTTTTGCTGCGGGTGCGTTCTGGCCGGAGTCGAGATAGTACTTGGCCAACACGTTATGAGCGACTGTGAGTGAAGGCTGCAGAGTCACAGCTCGCTTTGCGGAATCGAGACCCTGCGCAAACTCGGGCGAGCCAGGTTCAGGGGACTTCTGCGAGATGATCGCCGCCTGCAGATACCAAAGGAACGCATCTTCAGATTGCTTTGCAAGCTTAGCTCGCACGGTTGCGAGTGCACGTTCGGGATTGTTCTGATTCTGCTCCTCTGCGAGCATACCCTGGGCCGCCGCACTCATTCCTTGCTTCGGATCGAGTTGCTCCGCCTTGTCAAAATCGGCCTGGGCCTTTTCATAATCCGCAAGTTGAACATAAAGCACACCTCGTGCCAGGTAGAGTTGAGCCTCCGCAGGTTGAAGCTCAAGCCCGGAATTGATCATCTCAACGCCGGTCTGAAACGACTGGTGATCCATTGCTATTTCGGCGAAATCCACGTACAAGGCGGTTTGACGCGGGTCTTTTACAATCGCATCTCGCAGTATCTTGACCGCATTTGGCGTGTCTTTATTCGCCTCGTAAATTGCTGCTGCCAACCGCATCGTGCTCACGTTCGGCGACGAATCCAAAAGTGGCTGAAGAGTCGTGAGTGCGTCCTGAGGTTTTCCCGCAGCCAGCTGAACCGCCGCCAGACCCTGTCTGAACCTGGGTTCGTTTGGCTGCATCGTCATAAGCCGCCCAAAGACCTGAATGGCTTCTTCAGTCTGCTCAAGTTTCAGCAGGCAGATGCCGTAACCCTGCAGCGCGTCCGGTTGTGAATCGAGCATTGACCCTATCGCGGAGAAATGCTGTACCGCCATGGCACAATCGCCCTTCTTCGCTGCCAGTACGGCCAGCATTGCATGGGACGTGGTTTCATCAGGACGTAGCTTCAGAACGTGCTCGAGCAGGGGAATCGCGTCTGCGCTTCCAGCTTCATATTGCAATTGGGCCGCGCCTTCCAAAGCAGGCAGATAGTCCGGCGAAATCCTCAATGCATGTTTGTATGAGGCTAGCGCGGATTTCGAGTCACCCGTCCCCGAATATGCCAAGCCCTGCAGCATCCAAAGCTGGGGATTGTTGGGCGACTCCTGGAGGGCACTCTGCAGCGACTGCAATGCCTGTTGGAAATCCCTGCCGCGAAGAGCCGCGGTAATCGACTGCAGGCGCTCATTCGAAGTCTGCCCGAACATCCTCCCCTGCAGGGAAAGAACAAGGATGACCAAGCAAATTCTGCCCAAAAATGAATTGCCCTTCATGGAGTCTCGCACCTTATTTCGTTTTTCCTTCAAATACAGGCCTGCCCGGTCACTGGTGTCAATGGAATTGTAAGTGTAGCGCGGAGGAAAGGGGACACAGTCTTTGGGTGCTAACCCGAATGCTGGTCTTTGACGGATTCAGGTGACAACCAACCTCCTCGTCGCGCTCTCGTTTATGGTTGGACACGTGGCTGTTTGGACGCACACTCTTTCATCGCCCTGTCAACTTCACTGTCCGTACTCGTTGCGAGAAGCTTTTGCCCGTAATCCAAGGCCGCGTTGCAGTCGGAACCTGCAATCGCGCTGTTGAATTGCTCTCGATAATACGACTGCAACTGGAAAGTGATCTCAAGATCCGCAGGGTCGGGGGTAAGAGGGTCGATCTCGTGCGCCTCCCGCAGATGCTTCATTCCCTCGGAGGTCTTTCCTTGCATCGTAAGGGCGGCCCCGAGATTGTTGTGTGCTGAGGCATTTCGCGGGTCCATTTCAAGAACCCTTCTCCATTCAGCGATTGCTTCGTCGATCTTTCCCTGAGCAGCGAGGTCAGAAGCGACATCCAGGAGTCGGTAGGCCTCCGCTGCCGGCACATCGATTTTGATCAACCCGTTTGAAGGTATGTTCACAAATTCCGGAATGTTGACCGCCCGATTCGCCGCGGTTGCATTGTCAATCAAGATAGCGGGGCTGGAGTTGCCGTCTTTATCCAAGTGCGTCAGATACATCTGCGTGTAGGGCGAACGGCTCTTGGACGAGAAAACCATCCAACGGCCATTGGGCGAGAAACTGTGCCAGGAATTCATCAGGGTCGTATTGCAACGCAGACGGCGGGCCACTCCGCCCTCAAAGGGGACGATAAACAGTTGGCTGTCAGGGCGCATCAACTCCGCATTCCGGCTTTGCACGAACACGATCCAGCGGCCATCTGGAGAAACCTTTGGAAAGCTGTTGCTCATACCGTTGTTGGAGGCGCCTTCAATTGGAACCGGGACACCACCGTTGCCCCCGTTAAAGGGGATTCGATACAGGTCGTACTTGATCTGAGTTTCTTCAGGATCGTTGGCATGCCTCGGTAACGTCTGTCCCGGCAACTCGGGGGGGCGAGCCTCAGCTCGCGCAAAAACTACAAACTTGCCATCGGGACTCCATACGGCGTTGGTTTGCACGAAGCGCTCATCGTCGGCTCCGGGTAATGGCTGCTTTTTCCCAGTGACTCGGTCGTACCAGGCCAAAATCCCGCGTGTTGGATAAAAGACCTGGAGGAAACGGTAGTCCTGGAAGTTGACGAGGAAGTAGCTCTTGCCAAGTTGCGCTCTCAGATCCCGTAACATGGTCACGATGTACCTTCCATCAGGTGACACCTGGGACATGAAGCCGATTCTCGAAGGCGAAGCCGTGTTGTCCTTTATGGAACTCCAGGAGATGACGTCCTGATTTCGCAGGGCCATCTGCGGTTTGATGGAAGCGAGCGCATAGAGACCCTTGTCGTTTGCGGGGCCGTCGATATCCATTCCAAATGTCTTTCCGTCAAGCGAGAACGAATGGCAATTGGCGCAAGTGTGCATGCCGGTAAGCAGCAGCCGACTTTCAGGTTGGCCGATATCGCGCAAGCGCCAGGCGAGCAGAGGCAAATCCCGTTTAGCCAGGGGCTGGATCACTCCCTTTTCCCCCTTGGACGGAATCAAAGGCACGTCGCGATAGAAGATCGGCGCCTTCACAGGATCCCGGGAGGTCTCCATGATCACCGCGCCGCGAGAAACGGCTGCACCCTCGCCTCCAGCCGGAACTCCCGCAATCGTGATAGTGGCCTTATGTCCGCTTGAGCGCAGCTTGATCGTTTGCCAAGCCTCCGCCGTAGGAGTCCAGGTATGCGCCGTAGCTTGCCGGGGCCTGAGCGCGGGCAGCTCATTGCTTGCGGACACGCAGCGCGGATCGATCTCACCGATGCGAAGGTGAGGTCCTGGGGATTGGAAGTGCATTACCGGCGATCCGTCGCCGAATGAAAAATCAATCGTCCACGACGAAGCGGCGTTCGATTCGTCATGCCAAATGAAAGTTGGCGGGGTGATCTCGGGCGGAAAGATCGACCCATCCTCCGGATAGTCCACCGTAATCGCGGCGAGATCGAAGCGAGTTTGGGCCAAGACGAAGCCTCTGTTGAGCAAGCAGCATTGAACTACGCTCCACGCAAAAAACGCGGCCGCGCCAATTGCCAGGAAAGCTCTCGCATGACGCATCGCCGCTGCGCCTTTAGCGAGACCCGATCCCTGCTTCATACCATAACGCTCGGATTTCATCTGCACCTGTTCTCCAGGTCGACCATGATCCTGGCTGGCGTGATCATCTATGCAACCGGCTTTGTTTTGGATGAATCGGACGCGCCTCCTCGAAGCCGATACGCGCAGTATAATTGCCCGACAGTCAGCTTCGTGAGCCGGAATCATACGAGCGCCTCTCGAACCTCATCCATATAGGACAGATGACCCATACCTACCGGAGACGATAACCCCCAATCAGCTTATGTAGCATAGCCGAGCGATGTACGAGCGAACGAAGAGGAAGGCACGTGAAGATGAGGCGAAGGAATTCTCGGAAGATTCGTCGCATTCTGCTTTGCCAACTTTCAATCGTCTTCGTGTCGTTCTTCCTGCTGGCTGCGCTCTCCAGTGTCGGATGCAAGCGGACGTCTTCGACCGTGGCTGTCATTCCACGTACTTGCGGTACTGCGCTTTGGGAGCCGGAACATGCAGGTGCAGCCGCGGAAGCACGCGCTGTAGGGCTGAATCTCTACTGGAATGCACCTATGCGAGATGATGATATGCAGACGCAGATTTCTCTGGTCGAGAAATCCGTCGATCGAGGAATGGCTGGAATCATAGTCTCGCCAATCCAAACGCTCCCCATGCGAACTCCCATCCGCAGAGTTCTCACGCGAGGAGTTCCGGTCGTCGTCATCGACACGGAACTTGGCATTCCATCCGGGCCCAAACTCAGTTATGTGTTGAACGATGAACAAGTCGGAGGACAGATTGCCGCACGCAGAATTGGTTTGATCCTTCAGGGAAGGGGCAAAATCGCTATTGTAGGAATCGGGCCTGAACTCAAGGGCAACATTGTGCGAGAGCGGAGCTTTGAGACTACGCTAAGCCATGAATTCCCGGAAATTCACGTTGTCGCCCGCAGGCTTGGCCTCGAGAGCGTCCCCCAGGAACAGCACAGTGCCGAAGAGCTTCTTGCCGGCAGCGAGCCACTGGACGCCATTGTGGCACTTTCCCTTGCCTCGACTCGGGGAACTTACTACGCCCTCGCCGAGTCTGCGAAGGTTGGCTTGATCAAGCTTGTGGGATTTGACCAGGACCTTCTTCCCCCCATCCGCGACGGAGGCATTGACTCTGTCGTTGTGCAGAACACCTTCGAAATGGGCAGAATTGCAATGGAACTCATGAATCGTGAGATCCATGGCGCAGCCGGATCCTCGGAAGTCAAGGTCGAGCCTGTCCTTATGACGCGCGAAAACGTGGATTCCGCCGAGATTCGCCGGATCCTGAACCTGTCGTGGTGGTCGCCTCAATGAGCCCTCTAATCGCGAGACGGAGTATCACCGTCGCTCTTTCGGCAGCGCTGGTGATCTCCCTGCTCGCGATCAGCGGAATCACATATCAATTGATCACACGCCGTGGGCCGACGCAGCACCAGATGATCTCGCTCGAGAAACAGGAGGATTGGCAAGCATTTGGCGGCACATGGCAGTACGCCGACGGCGTGATGAGCAACATTTCCGATGAGCGCGGAGCCAAGCTGATGACCGGCCGCGAATACTGGGCCAACTACTCTGTTGAAGCCGATGTTCTCTTGCTCGGGCAGTACGGTGATGCAGGGTTGATTATCCGCGCCAGCGACGAAGAAAAGGGAGTAGATGCCTACCACGGCTACATGGCCGGACTGCGCGACCTCGATAACACGCTGATGATGGGGCGGGCAGATTACGGGTGGAGAGAATATGCTGCCAAGTCGGTGTCCCCCCGTGTGTCTGCGCAGCAGTGGTATCACCTCAAGTTTCTCGCCTTTGACTGTGATTTCGCCGTTAGTGCAACCGCTCAAAACGGTCAAACAACAACGATCGCAATCCGTGATCCTGGCTGCATCAAGTCCGGACGTTTCGGCCTCAAGTCGTATAACACCGGCGCTCAGTGGAGGAATGTCGAGATTGCGCCGGCGACACAACGCGACCTGACTTCGATGATCGGGGAGATACAACCACAACTGGCCGTGCCTAATGAGCTTCCCACCGGCTCGGAGCCTGCTCCGCACGACCGATACCTTGAGCCCATTGAGCGCGACATTCAGGCCCACAGTTCTGGGGTGAATGCAAAGTCAATCGGTAGCCTGCGGCTCTTATCCCCGGATGTGCCGAGTTCCGCTACCGTCCAGGGCGTCGTTACGCTCACCTCTCCGATGCTCTACATACAGGACTCGACTGGAGGACTTGCCGTTTCGAGCAGTCATCCCCATGCGCCATTGCAGATAGGGGATGAGGCTGAGGTCAGGGGTGACGTATATTTGCATGATTTCAGCTCCGAAATTCGCAATGCGGACATCCACCTTCTCTGGTCCCATACACCGGTCTCTCCCGTTGCAGTTACGGCGTCGCAAGCCGCAACCGGAGCTTTTGATGGTCAGTATGTTGAAGTACAGGGGAGGCTGGCAGAGAAAAATGAGGATGGCAATGGGACGGGGATGCTGACCCTGGAAGATGAGAGCCAGTCGTTTCTTGCCGTGGTGAACGGGCTTGGGCGCTCGCCCAATCTCAACTCACTCAAAGTGAAAAGCAAGTTGCGATTGCGAGGAATCTGCGTAACCGATTCCAGGTACACACATGACCTGACCGCATTTGCACTACTTCTGCCATCCTCCGGTGATATTGAAGTTTTGGAGGGCCCGCCATGGTGGAGTCCGGATCACATTATTGAACTCGTGATCTGCATATTTCTTCTGCCCTTTGCCGGTATGACGGGGTTCTTCTTTGTCGAGCGCTGGCGCATGCAGGCTGTACTTGACGAGCGGCAACGTCTGGCACATGAGATGCACGACACACTTGCCCAGAGCTTCGCTGGTCTCGGCTTTCAGCTCCAGGCAGTACGCGATGACTTGACTGACGGAATCGATATCATGCCACAACTCGAACAGGCACAGGACATGGTCCGCAATAGCCACGAGGAGGCGCGGCGCAGTATTTCGGCGTTGCGCCCTGAACATCTGGAGTCCGTTGGATTGTTGTCCGCACTAGAAGAATGTGCCCGCCGCATGGTTTCCACAAACTCTTCCGTCAAAATTAAGACGGCAAGTTCGGGAAACTTACAGAACATTCCTTTGCGTGTCTCTGACACCCTACTCCGAATCGGCCAAGAGGCGATTGCGAATGCGATCCGCCACGCCCATTGCTCGCAGCTGACCATTGCACTCGATTATGAAAAATCCGCGGTGGAGATGATTGTTGAAGATGACGGTGTGGGGTTTGCCGTTTCAAGCGATTCGGCCGGGTTTGGCATTCGAGGAATGCATAAGCGCGCGGAAAATATAACCGCCCAGTTCAGGATCGACAGCGCACCCGGACAAGGAACCGCGGTTCGAGTTCTGGCTCCATTACCACCCTCTTTCCTTCGAACCCAATCGCACCGATGGTTGACTCGGCTTCAATTGAGGAAAATACATGGCAAACGCAACAGAGTCTAAGACAACTGTTCGGGTTCTCATTGTTGATGACCACCCCGTTGTTCGCGCCGGTTTGGCTTCCTTGCTCAGGAGGCAAGTCGGATTGAAACTTACTGGGGCGGCCCATTCCGGGGAAGAGGCTTTGGAAATACTCAAGCGCTCTCCTGTCGACGTGATGCTCCTGGATTTGCGCATGCCGACTATCAATGGCATTGACTTGTTGCACATGCTAAAGGCAACTGACTATAAGTCCAAGGTAATCATCCTATCAAGTTACGAATACGAGGAAGAGATCTATCAGGCAATCAAAGCTGGAGCGCGAGGTTATCTTTCAAAGAATGCGCCGCGTGAAGAGATAGTTGCCGCAATCGAAACGGTGGTTGACGGGGGAACTTTCTTCCCCGAACGCATCGGCAAGTGGATCGAGGAGCGGGAAGCTCGATCGAGCCTGAGTGCGCGAGAAATTGAAATTCTGGAAATGGTAGCAAAAGGACTAACAAACAAGGAGATCGCCGGGGCTCTTCAAATCAGTTTTTACACTGTTCGGAATCATGTAAATCACATCACCGCCAAGCTTCAAGTGGCAGACCGGACGGAAGCTGCGACTGCCGCGATGCGTCAGGGCATCATCAGCGGCGGGTAAGTGATTCTAACCTCGCACAGACGCCAAGATACCGCCCGGTCATGACTGAAGACGGCTCGATCAACTCTCGTTGCTTCTGAAAGCAAAGGTATAGCAAAGGCTGACACACAGGTCGCTCGCGGGCATCAGTTCCAGATAGGTTTTGATTAATTTGGCCTGCCGGGTGACCGAGCATCATCGACCAGTGCGGATTCGGTGTCAGTATTCCATCCATTCACTTCAAGCCGCACGTGGCCCACGGTCGCCGCAGGAATGTAACGAGCGACCACAACTCGCGACTCCCCTGGTAAAAGCGAGAAATAGTTGTCCTCCCAAAGAACAGGAAGGATCTCCTCTCCGCTCTTGTCGTCGACGATTGAAAGGCGGACCTGAAACGCCAGGCCCACCGATGGGTTCCGCACTTGAACGCGCACCTCTTTGCCATCGGTCAGGCTGCGCGCGGAAGCTGACGCATCAAGATGTACCTTTGTCAGTTGATTCAACATTGAGAGGTCTGAATAGCTCGTCACGTCGTTATAGTAAGGATGCGATTGTTCGTGTTCGACCGACCAGTCCATTTCAGATAACTTCTTCGGCAACCAGTAGAAGTTCGTACTGATGACATTGCGAGTTTTATCCAACAGCCTTAACTGGACGAAATAGACTTGGGTGTCAACGTTTTCACTGGGGAGCTTAAAGAGCCTCTGCACGCTATCCGAAGAAGACGCGAGAGGAACCGTTCGAGAGAATAGTTTTTTCAAATTGAAGTCGTACATCGCCGCTTCTGCGGTCAAGTCTATGAAGTCACGATTCACGCTGTTGACAACCACGACGCTGCGGTCGTCGTAGGAATACTGGATATGCAACGGCTCGCAGGCTTTTTTGGTTCCAAAGTATCCGCCCGCAGGCTGAAGGTAATAGTCGTACAGGTGCCAGATCGAGGCAGGCCACGCATTATTGAGCATCCATTGAATGACTCCCGTGGCTGAATATTTGTTACGGCCAAAGGCCTCGAACATCGCTCTTTCGCCGTCGTAGTCCATGGCCTGCGATTTTAAAAGATATTCATTCAAACCCTTGGGCGGTCCATAAACCACATTCATCGCATGGTTGAAGCGATCGAGGTTGCCGTTCAGATCTCCGGCCCCGGTATGGAACAGCCAGATATCGTCGATGGGCCAAAGGTGGTTTTCAGGCAAGAACTTCTTGAGGCTGCTCAACTCCGGAATAGCGGCGCCGGGACTGGTCTCGGTATTGAAACCGAAGGCTCCGCCAAAATGGTCATCATCGAGGAGCCAGTATTCGGGAGGAACGTAGTCATACGGTCCTGTCATCTTCAATCCGGAGGGACCGCTTACAACGGTTGGCTTGGAACTGGACGACGAGACAATCGGGTTGGGCCACCCTGAGTCAGCCTCGATCTTTAGATAAGCTTTCTCGACCGACGGCGGCGGTACGTTGTCGCTTCCATTCATCCACAAGGCCAGGCTCGCATGGTGGCGCAGGCGGAGCATCTGGCTGCGCAGAGACTCGGTGGCGATGGTGAGGTCGCCTGCGTCCCAGGTTCTCCATTGCTCCCAGTTGTCACAGCAGCACCATCCGGCAAGCACCAGGATTCCCATCTGGTCGGCTAAATCGAAAAATTGCTCCCCTTCCAGCTTGCCCTCAAGCCGAATGGCGTTCAGATGCATGTCGCGGATGTAAGTCATCTCCGCGCGGAGCCTGTCCTCTGAAGAGCGCAAGAGCATTTCCGGAGCCCAGCCGCCTCCGCGGATCAATATCGGCTGGTGATTGACGCGAATCAGCAGCGGCCGCTTGTCGGTCTTGATCCTTCCCAGTCCGTTGTTGTCGAATAACTCGCCAATCCTGGGCGCAGCCCCATATAACTCACGCGTAACTTCGCGGATGCCGAAGTTGGCCGACTGCGTATCAGAGACTGCGCCGGATGTAATGAAGCTCACCGTGATCCGATGCAGTTTCTGCTCGCCCAGTCCGGCAGGCCACCACAGCTCCGGGTGATCGATCTTCAGCTGGGGGAATTCGCTGGGAGTCAGGATGACTGGCAGAGTCTCTCGAGGAGAAAGGGTCACCTTCTTCTCGCAGATAACCGCGTCGAACTCCGCGCGGACCACTCCAACGACGGGAGCATCCGTATCGTTGCGCAGTTCGGCGCGCACAGTCAAATCAGCGCGTTCCAGTGACTTCTCAGGGAAGTGTGTGGCCACAGCCGGATAGCGCACCCTCACCGGCCCGCTGGCCGTGAGATAGACTTCGCGCCAAAGGCCCATGTCCTTATCCGGCAGCGTCGGATTCCAGTCGACGAAAGTGATTCCGAAATCTTTGTCTGTGGGGGCAAACACTTCCACCGCCAGAACGTTGGTTCGGTCCTGATCAATGAAGGCGGTCGCATCCAGCTCGAAGAGCCTGTAGGCCCCTGCCATCTGCTTCGCGTCCGCGAGTTTCTTCCCATTCAGCCAGACATTGGCCCTGGTATTGATGCCGTCAAAATGCAGCCAGACTTGCCGACTCTTGAGATTTTGCGGCAACTGGAATTCGGTTCGATACCACCACGAGCAGGCGTACGGATTACTGCCTGGCGCCTGCAGCTTACGCAGGTTGTCAGAGTAGAAGATGTCGTCGAATTCCCCATTCGCAACCTGGGCGGCCAATACGGTGGAAGGTACGGTGGCCTTGTACCACTGGACGGGCATGAACTGCGAAGTCGACAGAATCTCGCCGGGCTGGCTGACCTTGCACGAACTCTGCACGAGCCAGTTCTCTTTCAGATCCGCTCGATTGGTTGTCTCTGCTCGCCCGGCGGCTGAGCAAGCCAGCAACAACAGAGCAGCAATTACTGGCCACCGATTCACGCTGCATGAACTTACGATCCTGGCCTCCATCTTCTTTTCGTTCCCTTCAAAAACTGTTGACCGAGGTCCCTTTTCAGGCCAGTGCGGAATTTGCGATTAGAGAATCGCCTGGATCCTGACAAGAATCTCGTTGTCAATCCAGCTCTCCGATTCACCGGCCTCGATGTCCTTGAACAGCCACCAGCGCTCGATGTGTTCCGCGGTCTCTCCCGGCTCCAGATTCCGAAGCGGCCCCAGAGTTTCGAGCTCGAGCGAGTGCTCGTCCGTAAAGACCTCGAAATTGCATCCGGAATCAGGATATTTTGCGCCAACTTCAACGTCGGCCCTCTTCACGAATAGATGTCCGCTCCGGAAGTAAGCGCCCCATCCTGAGGGGTTGAAGATGCCCCCCATCTGTTCCTTGAATCTGCTCGCGGAATTCTTCGCCTGGCGGAGTTGGAGGTACCTGGTTCCAATTCTCCATCGAGGATCTGCCAGGTCCGTATAACTCCACAGGGTGAAGACTCCTTCGGGCACCAACCTGCTGGGCGAGAACGGCGCCTTCGGGGGGAATGGGAGGATGGCCTTCCCGCCACCAGCCATTACAGAGAGCGCCCATGGAGCCATCTCGGTGGGTACCTGTCCAAGATTGCGTATGCGATGCGTGACAGTAACCTCAGTTCCCTTTTCCGCCAGCTCGATCTCAAGCTCTTTCTGCAGATTCGTTCCGGGAGGTGCGGATTCGGGAGGCGCGGTAAAAACAAAAGCACTGCCCTGCTTCCGCACTGAAACGGGGAAGTTATCGGGATAATACGTCCGTGCAACTTCGGGAGATACCCACAGCCGGTGTCCACCATAGACTTTGAATTCCCGATCGACGCGATCACCAGGTGCCGTGGAAGAATCGTGGAACTCGTTTTCATCTCCCCGAAAGCCAAAGAAGAGAATCCGGGGCCCCACTTCGGTCAAGACGATCAGTTGCACCGTGTCATTGCTAATCAGGAAGGCCTTCTTCCACGATTGGTATTCAACTTCTTCGCCAGTCACGGTGCTCATACTGTCCACTTTCTGCATGTGTTCAACCCTCCCGGAATGAGGCGGCATGGACTCTCGATTTGGTTTCTGTCCAATAGCTTCGCCTGCTCCTGTTCAATCGCGTCGATAACGTTCTGGCCTTATGGTTGCGACGCACCCGATTCATTGGCCGCGGTGAAACGGCCTTGGTTATTCGCCCTCCGGGTTTTCGAAGTCCAACAGGTCCCGCCTGAATCCCCGGGTGTTATAGGCTCCGTACGCCAATCCAACGATCGTCCACCCAATGCCTAGCAGCTTAGCCCGCCAACTCAAGCTCATCCACAGCAGCAAGCAAATCAAGAACCCCAGTGAAGGGGACACGAAGTTTAACCAACGCTTGTGCGGGTCGCGAAAGTAGAACCGCACCAACGCGGATAAATTGACACCCATGAAGGCAAGCAGCGCGCCAAAATTGAGCAATTCCACGCCACGTTCAAAACTCAAGGCCAATGCGCCGATGAGCGCCACCGCGCCAATGAGCAAGACATTGTTTCGCGGAATTCTTCTCTTCGGCTCGATGGCCCCGAAGAAGCCGATGGGCAGCGCACCGCTTCGGCCCATGCCGTAGAGCAGGCGCGCCGCACCCAACTGCGCACCCAGCGCGGAACCAAACGTTGCCACCAACAGCGTCACGTTGATGACCGCAAAGAGCCATGGCCCGCCGGCGCGACCAGCGACATAAACAAACGCGGTGTCCACATCGGGAAAGTTCTGAGCGCCGGGCCAAACGAGCTGTGCAGCATAGACCTCGACCGCGGCCAGCAGCCCAGTGAGCAGGCAAACCAGCACGGTGGCAAGCATGATATTGCGGCGCGGATTCTTTGCTTCTTCAGAGAGGGTCGAGATACCGTCGAACCCGATATAGGTGAGCACCGCCAGCGATGTCCCCCCCAGCACCGATCGGAGAGAAAAAGTTTTTGGGTCAAAGAAGGGGCGGGTGAAGTACGTGATTCCGGCGTGAGGCGTGGCGTATACGTAGTGAGCCGCCGCGGCCAGAAACAGAAGAATGACCACGGCCATGACCGCAACAAGACTCGTGTTGATATGCGCCGAAGTCTCGATGCCCTGCAGGTTCAAGAGCGTGAACGCCACGGCGAAGGCCACCACCCACACCACGTACGGAATCCCCGGGAAGAAATTCATCGCGAATTTTCCGCAGAGAATTGTGCAGATGAGGGGGTTGAGCATATAGTCCATCGCCATGCTCCACCCGGTTACATAACCCAGAGCAGGATGGATTTCGCGGCCCACATAGGTGAACGCCGAGCCGGCGCTGGGATAGGCGGAAGCCATTTTCCCGTAACTAAAGGCGGTAAACATCATGGCGACCATTGCGAGCAACACGGTGAGCAATGCGTATCCGTGAGAACGCACGCTCATGACTCCATACACGGGCATCGGCGCGGTCGGCTGAATCACAATGAGCCCATAAAGAACCAGGTCCCATAAACCCAACGCACGCCGGAGCCTTGGCGTGCCGGTGGTTTCAGATGGAGATGTGGGCATGATCTGGTATACACCTTTCTCAATTGCGGTCACTTGGTTCTTCGCTGCTTTTGGGGCGAGGTGTCTTTAGCTTTTGAAATATCGCAGTACTGGATGCTCCAAACTCAAATCCCCGGTTCCTTCCGCCGTTTTGCTTCGCGGTCTATTTGATAACGTGTTCTTGCCCCACACTCCCTAGTTTAGTCAGCGGCTTGCTCGATTCAGGTACCATCCGAATTGAGCCAGCGTCTGACGATGTCTATTCACTCTCGTAGCATGCCGACCGAATCGATTCCGAGATGGACGCACCCTGTTGTTCAGCGAATGAAAGCAGATTCTTCATTTCCGTGTCGGGATGAATCGAATGGACTGAAGTAACAGTGAAACTGGAAATCAGGACGCCGAAATCCAGCCCCGTCCGCAGCACTCTGCCTTCGAACGTTTTGCCCGCATCGCCCGGCATGATGAATGGAATGCCGGCGGCCAATGCGCACACAACACCGGCAAGAAGAGCATCTCCGGCGCCGGCCGTGGACCTGGATTGAAGCACTGGCGCCGGGGAATACTGCATTCGGCCGCCTTCAAAACCGTATGCTCCTTTTGACCCGAAGCTGACAACCAGGCGCAAGGCCGGGTGGGTGGCCGTGTATGTGGCCGCATATTCCGTCAGCAGCTCTTCATTGAGAAGATGACCCGAGCCACTGCCAAGCAGCGCTGAGGCCTCTTCCTGATTCAATGCAAGCAGATCGGTGAGAGCAATCAGCCCCATGTTCCGCGCTTCTTCAATGTCGCCGAGCGCGAAGGAACACGCCCTGTAATTGCCACAGTGGGTTGCAAGTTCGAGAAACTCCCGCCTGAGCTCCAATGGGACCTCGGGGACGCAGATTGCCACGGCGCGCGACCCTGCGGCTGCCATGCAGCGTGATGCCGACCGAAGATCATCGGCGTTCAACGAGCCTGCTGCCGAGTTACTGCTGGTGAAGTTTCCTCCCGAGCCATCCGGGTAAATGAAACACACACTGAAGAGTGTCTTGAACGATGGGTCGCTCCGCATGAACTGCATATCGAGTCCAGCAGCGCTCATTTCGCCCATGATTCGCTTTCCAGTCTCATCGTTGCCCACAACTCCGATTGGGAATACGCGAAAGCCGCCCGGGGCTTTTCCAGAGCCCATAATTCGTGCAATATAGTGCTCGAGAATGTGAAGTTTGCAGTAGTCCCGCGAGTCAAGCAGCTCGCCCAACCGGCTTTCGTTGCGGCCCAAATCGTGGTCGCCATGAAGCGAGAACATGATGCCCGCGCCGATGCCACCAATACCTATAGCGCACGTAAAACCACGTTCCTCATTTGCGCGCAGAGCTAGCATAATCTCAGAACAGCTCCCAATCTGGATTTTCGCTAATTGGATGAATAGAAGTTTCCAGCGTCGCCGTTACGATCGCATCGGGGTGGGTCTGGAGCAGCGTCATCGGATACTCCGGCGTCGGCTCGCTGAACAGAGCTACCCGCAACGCGGTCTGCTTCCATGCGCCAGTATCGCTATAGACACGCACTTTTTTGGCGGAAAGGCACTCGCGCATTCCCAATGTAATCGACATGGGCGGAACAAACTGGTAGGCCGCACCGAATGTCCGCTGCGCCAGCGCCACAATCGTATCAATATTGTTTTCCTGAATCCTGATGGAAGAGTTCGCGATCTGATCCAGCGTCACATGGTGAAAGGGATGTCGCCGAGCCTGATTGTAG
>Ga0182014_10000650_pt1 | contig 46859 bp, 44 predicted proteins | sample 612S2DmetaG_FD_120489 | JGI IMG/M metagenome (GOLD analysis project Ga0182014, IMG submission 120489) | Permafrost microbial communities from Stordalen Mire, Sweden - 612S2D metaG | ecosystem: Environmental > Terrestrial > Soil > Wetlands > Permafrost | place: Sweden: Stordalen | collected... | reverse complement strand
CAGAAGTGCAACCTTGCATTGGCTGTGAGAATCGAGAATGCGAATCAGTCGCGGTAACGAAGCACATCAATTTGTGGGGGATACTGTGAAGTGATATGAGAACAGTCCCGCTCTATCGTTGGCAGGCCTGCATCATCTGCGCGGCAATTGCTTGCGCATCGATTTTCGTGTCGAGCCCGGCTCTAGCGAACTCTCTTCCCAGTGAATTGTGGGCCTCATCTTCGACCACATCTCCGACAATCTGTTTGGCCACGTCAAATACCTCAACGTGTCTGGCCGTCGTTGCAGTGGCTAATTCGAACACGAAGCAAGACCAGATATCGAAATTTCTCAAGAAACTTTGGAAGGTCAATGCGGTGAGTGGCCCGCCGATTCTTGGATTCTATGAGTTGCAACGTTGTGCCAACCCAGGACCAGCTCCTTATCTGATCACTTGCGTTCTTTGGTCAAGCGCATCGCACCACAACGCATCGCAACTCAGCCAAGAATTCAAATCGTCTCAGTTGTTCCAAATCATTAACACCACGTCCTTTGGGCACTCAACCGCGACGTCAAAGGCCGAATTCGAGTTTTACGCCTGTCTTCAAATTTCAGTTCCGCCATTACCGGGACCAGGCGCATTCGAGGCGATATCGCTGCCCGACTCAACTCTTTCGGCACTCTCTAGGTCAGGCAGCGTCGCCTTAGAGAGTGCTGCTCGAGACTTTTCAGCGGCGGCGCGTGAGCAGAGCTTCCTAGCGATGAGAAGCGCGCTCGTCAAGGGAGTGACGGCATGTCATCGACTTGGCCTACAAACTGCGAAGTAGGGCCAGCAAAAAGTGAGCAGCTGGCAACCCTTCCAGTGAATCGCTGTTTATCGCCTAGCGAAAAGCGAAAAACATGTATTTGAGATCGCTAGTGTCGGAGGTCCGACGTGAACCCCAACGCCGCATCGTTCGAATTAGCTCGCCATATTGCGTAGTGGAGTCATCCGTTTTTAAGGCATCGAGTCCTCCTAAAAGATCGGAAAACTTCGCAGTCGGGGTTTACTGCGAACAGCCACCATGAGCATCAACGCTCTTGGAAGGGCGAGGGCGTCGCTGGGAAGTCGTTACCCATTCCGGCCGAGTCGTCAGTACTGACCGGGCGTGCGACCAAGCCAGCACCGCACATTCTCTAATTATGGACTAAATACCTGACTGGACGAGGTCCGTCTGCCGGATGCACGAGGCATACTTGCGACTGTACAGTGGCCGAAGTTGGCGAAATTCATCGGGGGAAACTATGAGTACTTACAAGGATGTCTGGGAACGAAGCATTAACGATCCGGTGGGCTTTTGGGGCGAAGCGGCCAAGGGCATTGACTGGTACCGCGAGCCCACAGTCATCTTGGACGACACCACGGCACCCATTTACCACTGGTTTTCCGATGGAATGCTGAACACCTGCTTCAACGCCCTCGATCGACACGTAGAAAATGGTCTCGGCGATCAGCTCGCCCTCATTTACGACAGCCCGGTCACTGACACCAAGTCCACCTATACCTACCATCAACTACTCGACGAGGTCGCCCACTTCGCGGGCGTGTTGAAGGCCCTAGGCGTCGAAAAAGGCGACCGGGTCGTTATCTATATGCCAATGATTCCCCAGGCCGCCATTGCGATGTTGGCGTGTGCTCGCCTTGGTGCGGTTCATTCGGTGGTGTTTGGAGGATTCGCCGCGCACGAACTGGCGCTGCGCATTGAAGACGCTCAACCCAAGATCGTGGTTTCCGCTTCGTGCGGCATCGAGGTTAATCGGATCATTGAGTACAAGCCACTCATCGACGCCGCGCTCGACGAGTCAACGCACAAGCCCACGCACTGCGTGATCTTTCAACGGCCGCAGGCCACTTCGTCGATGATGCCCGGGCGCGACGTCGACTGGGTTGAGGCCATGGATCGCTCAACGCCGGCCGAGTGCGTGCCCGTCGCGGCGACCGACCCCCTGTACATCCTCTACACCTCTGGGACCACGGGACGTCCGAAGGGCGTCGTGCGTGACAACGGAGGACACGCGGTTGCGTTGCATTGGAGCATGTCGCACATCTACGACACCCATCCCGGAGAAGTCTTCTGGGCCGCCTCGGACGTGGGTTGGGTTGTGGGGCACTCTTACATCGTCTACGCGCCACTACTCGCTGGCTGCACGACCGTGCTCTACGAAGGCAAGCCCGTGGGGACTCCCGATGCGGGTGCCTACTGGCGGGTGATCTCCGAATACGGCGTGAAAACGCTCTTCACCGCTCCCACTGGCTTTCGCGCCATCAAACGAGAGGACCCGTCCGGCGCGCTGCTCGCCCAGTACGACATGTCGAAATTCCGATACCTGTTCCTCGCGGGAGAACGTCTCGATCCTGAAACGTACTCGTGGGCGAGCGACCTGCTCGGTGTGCCGGTCATAGATCACTGGTGGCAGACCGAGACTGGCTGGCCCATTGCTTCGAACCACATGGGCCTCGATCCCATGGAAGCGAAGGCCGGATCGCCCACGGTGCCGGTACCAGGCTTTGATGTGCGGATTTTCGACGAGACCGGCGAGGAAGTGGAGACCGGAAAAGAAGGCTTGATCATGATCCGCACCCCTCTCCCTCCAGGCTGCATGGCACAGGTGTGGGGAGACGACGACAAGTTCTTCGACGCGTATTTGAGCCACTCCCCCGGTTACTACCTGACTGGTGACGGTGGTCACTTCGACGAGGACGGCTACCTCTTCGTCATGGGCCGAGTCGATGACGTCATTAACGTGGCGGGCCATCGGCTTTCAACCGGTGAGGTCGAGGAGATTCTTTCTTCGCACCCTGACGTCGCGGAGTGCGCGGTGATTGGCGTCGTTGATGACCTTAAGGGCCAAGTTCCCCGGGGCCTCGTTGTGCTGAAGGCGGGCGTGGATCGAGATCATGAGGTGATCGCCGCTGAGTTGGTGCAGCGCGTTCGCGACCAACTCGGGGCGGTGGTTTGTCTGCGACAGGTTGACGTAATTTCCGCCCTGCCCAAGACCAGGTCGGGCAAGGTGCTGCGCAAGAACATGCGCTCAATCGCCGACGGCGTGGATATTCCGGTGCCTTCAACGATTGACAACCCGGCCGCTCTCGAGGCGTTGAGGCCCATCCTGCGTTCCGTCTAAGAGCCGTTTGCTTCTCATTCAGTCGATTGGTCGTGCCTCGCGGCTCGTCGCGTCGTTGTGGACGAGGTTTTGGGCCCGAGGACGGACGACGAACTTTTGTCCCACGACGGGATTGAGGGCTTTGGCCTGATCGTGCGTCAGTTGGACCCACGTCGATTCGCTGGTTTGATTGGTGAGAACAACTCGAACCTCGAAACCGAGTCGAACAACCTCGGTGACGGTCCCCTTCTCCCCCTCGTCGCCGTCGAGGGCGAGTTCGAGCTCGTGCGGTCGATAATCAATCCCCCAGAGCGTGGTAATCGGTCCCAGGAAACCGGCCACGAAATCCGTGGCCGGGTGGTCGTAGACGAACGAGGGCTTTCCGGCCTGTTCGATCTTCCCGTCATTCAAGATGACCAACCGATCGGCGATCTCCATTGCCTCGCTCTGGTCGTGCGTCACCAGAATTGTCGTAATCCCCAGTTCCCTTTGCAGTGAACGGACCCAACTTCGAAGCTCACCACGAACCTGAGCGTCCAGGGCCCCGAAAGGTTCGTCGAGCAGCAGCACGTCTGGTTTGATCGCCAGAGCCCTGGCCAGGGCCATACGCTGGCGCTGGCCACCGGAGAGTTGGTGAGGATACCTGTCCGCGAACTCCTCGAGGCGAACGAGGCCGAGCAGTTCATCGACCTGCGCCTTGCGCTGGGCGCGAGGGATTCTCTGGACCTTCAGTCCGTAAGCGATATTTCCAAAGACGCTGAGATGGCGAAATGGCGCATAGTCCTGGAAGCAGAATCCAATATGGCGATCCCTCGCCGGCGCCTTCGTGACGTCGCGGCCGCTGAGTAGGACCCGACCGCTGTCCAGGGGCGTGAGTCCCGCGATGATCCTCAGAAGGGTTGACTTTCCCGAACCCGAAGGTCCGAGCAGGGCCGTCATCTCGCCTTCTGCGAAGACATCGGTGATGTCATCGAGGACGAGAAGATGACCGAATGATTTGGATACTCCGTCAAGCGAAACTGTCATGACGTTTCCTTTCTAGGCGGTGCCGGGCCACTCCGATGACGACGAGCACGAGTACTGAAACAAGAGCGAGCAAGAGGGCGCCGACGAAGCCCTGGTAGCCATTGAAGTTTTCGAAATTGGCGCCTATGTTGAGCGTCAGCGTTTGAGTCAGCATGGCGATGTTGCCCGAAACAATCAGCACGGCGCCGTATTCTCCAATGACGCGAGCCAGCGTCAACGTGACACCGTAGGCGCAAGCCCAGGCGATTGAGCGCAACGTGATGGTAAAGAAGATACGAGTCGGCTTGGCGCCCAGAGTCGCGGCGGTCTGTTCCTGATGGTCGCCAATTTCGCGAAGCAAGGGGATCACTTGACGTGAGACCAGCGGCAACGAGACGAAAATAGAGGCCACGACAATGCCGGGCAGCGAGAACATCACCTTCCAGCCGAGTTTTGAAAAGGTCGATCCAAACCAGCCATTTTGGGCGTACGCCAGTTCGAGAATGAGACCCACAACGATCGGAGAGATGGCGAGCGGAATATCGATGAGCACGTCAAGTACGTGGCTTATTCGAGAAGGATGACGTACGATCCACAGCGAAGCACCAATGCCAAAGAAGACGTTGAGTGGTACTGCAAGAACAACCACCTTGGCCGTCAAGAGGATCGCCTCGTCCATTGCGTGGTCGTGCAGCGCCGCCCAGAGAGCGGCCCAACCGTGACTGAAGGCCTGCTGAAAGACGAAAACGAGGGGAACGCCGAGCAGGGCGGCGACGTAGAGCAGCACGAGGCATCGTAGAGCCAGTGAGGGCCGCTTCATCCTCGCCGCCTCGCCAGGCGCCGGGCAATGACGTTGCTCGCGATGAGGACCACGAGAGCACAACTCAAGAGAACGAACGCGACCGACGCCGCGCTCGAAACCTGCCCCGACGAAACAAGTGAGTAGACGTAGGAACTGGCCACTTCAGAGCGATACGGAAGATTGTTGGAAATGAAGACGACGGAACCGTACTCGCCCAGTGCTCGCGCGAATGCGAGTCCCGTGCCGGTCAACAACGCGGGCAGTATGGCCGGTAACGTGATCGTGCGAAAGACGTGAAACGGCGACGCGCCCAGCGTTGAGGCCGCCGCCTCGGCGTCGAGTGAGAGCGACTCGAGCACGGGCTGGACCGAGCGAACGCTGAACGGAAGGGTCACAAACATGATGGCGACCGTGATGCCCACCCAGCTGCCGGTGATGTTCACGTGAAACGGAGAGAGTGGACCGTAAAGGGTGTAGAAGGTCACGCCGGCGACCACGGTCGGCAGGGCAAATGGCAAGTCGATGATCGTGTTGAGCATCGCCTTGCCCCAGAAGTTGTCGCGCACGAGCACGAACGCCGTGGCGGTGCCGGCCACGGCGTTGAAGATCGCGGCCAGTAGTGAACAGGTGACCGTCAGACGAAGGGCGTCGAGCGATTCGGTGCCGGTCGCCGCGCTCCAAAAGGCGCCGAGGCCGTGATTGAAGGCGTTGGTCAACAGTGCGGCGAGCGGGATCAAGACCAACAGGCTGATGTAGCCGAGTGCCACGCCTTTCGCCACGACGGTTCGTGACCTTTCCAAGGCCAGAGCAGGTCGAAGCGACCGCCGCGTTTGCGGCGGTCGCTCGACTCCTGCTGCGGGTGAACTGTTAAGCAGTTTCACCGGCGAATTGTTCCAGATAGGTAACTATTCCTGCATTGGGGTGAGTCGGATCGCTCTTCGGGAATGTCACGGTCGTGCCAAAGAACTCGGGATCGACAACGGGCCAACCCTTCTTGTTGAGATTCTCGACGGTGAGCAAGTCCGTTGGCTTCTTAAAGGCCGCGAAGTTGCCGCTGGTCTGATTCCAGACCGTCTTCAGGACTGAGCGGTAGCCGAGACTCGCGAAGATTCCCTGGCCGGCGGCGGAGAACAGGTACTTATAGAAGGCATTGGCACCCGGGTTATTGACACCGGTGTTGGTAAGTGCGATGGGGTTCTCGATAAGCAGTGTCTGGGCTGGAACGACAATCTGGACTGGATCACCGGCGGCCACCGCGGCGAGGGCGTCGTCTTCGTAGTCGAGCAAGATGTTGCCAGTGCCTGACAAGAACGTTGACAGTGCGGCAGATCCACTCGTCGGTTGAGCAATCGTGTTCTTGATCAACGATTTCAGATAGTTCTGCGCCTGGTTAGGGGTGTGCTTGAGCGCAATCCAACCGGCGTAGCCAGCGAGGAGGTTCCACTTGGCGCTGCCAGAAGTCTCAGGATTCGGCGTCACGACTTGAACACCGGACTTGATGAGGTCACTCCACCCCTTGATGCCGAGCGGATTCCCTGCTCGCACAATGAACACCACCGTAGAGTCGGTCACGATACCGGGGGTGTTGTAGGTGGTCTGTTGCCTCTTGCCGGTGAGGGCCGTACGTACGCCGGCAACGCTCGATTCCTGGCTGGTCCAGTTGGTTGGAACGAGGTTGTCGTTCACGAGCGTGGCGATATTTGATTCGTAGGAGAGGTTCACGATATCGGCCGCCTGACCGTTAACCACATTGTTGGTCTCGGTGTCCGAGGCGCCAAATGAGTTCGTGAACGTGACATTCTGACCAGCTGGTGTGGCTTGAAACGCGGCCTCCAAGGCCTTGTACGCGGGGCCGACCACCGAATAGCCAACGACGTTGACGTTCGTGGTCGCGGCGCTCGCCGGCAGCACGAAGGACATGCAGGAAATGGTCCCGGTAGCTCCAATCGCCAGTAATTTCAACCACTTTCTGGAATACGACTTCATTTTCAGTTTCTCCTCGTCAATTGCTAGTTAATCACTAGTAATAGTAGTTAATACTAACCAGACGAGTTCTTTGTGTCAAGGACCGATGATGGAAGTGCAGTGCCGAGGTCAAAATCTCAATGAAGTGAACGATCTGCAGGTAGTTCTTTCACACTGCGATACATGGGGCCAAACCTGAACCTGATCAGTGGACGGCACGATTGACTCGCAGTGTCAGTGAACGTCGCTTGCTCGTAGAAGCCCCAGTTGCGTTGCTGCTTCGTGCAGCTGCGCGCGAGCCCTGGGGTGTGCGGCCTTTTCAATCAAGAGGCGCGCCTGCGCGTGCTGGCTTCGCCCGAACAGCGGAGCGATACCTTGCTCGGTGACGATCACTGAATGCTGAAACGAACATATCGGATCATGCAGCAGCGGCAGAATATTGGACGTGTCGCTCTTGTCGTGCCACGAGCGCATGGCGAGAACTGATTGACCATCCGCCGAATGCAGTGCACCACTCACGAAGTCGGGCTGACCCCCGTAACCCGAGTAGATCCTCCCGCGGACGTAACTGGCGTTGGCTTGGGCGTAGAGGTCGACTTGGATCGCCGTGTTGATCGAAAGCATCGAGGGATGCTCAGCGATTCGCGCCGGATCATTGACCGTTTCGGTGCGACGCATCGACAGGCGGGGATTGTCGTTGGCCCATTCGTACAGTTCGGGCGTGCCGAAGAGGAAGGTTGAGACTACAAGACGTGATCGGTCAAGCACTCCAGCGTGTTCGAGATGCATGACGCCATCGCTCACTAGTTCGGACCACACTCCCATATTGCGAAGCCCGAACATGTGCGAGAGCGCCGAGTCGGGCAACTGTCCGATACCCATCTGGAGTGTGCCGTTGTCCTTCGCGAGGGACGCGACGTACGAACCAATTGCCTTCGCGGCGTCGTCAGGCGGTCGTTCATTTGGTGAAGGAAGCGGCTGGTCAACCTCAATCGCATAGTCGATGATGTTTTCGGCCAGTTCACCGTCCCCGCGCGTGTAGGGCATATGGGGATTCATTTGCGCAAAGACGAGTCCGCCGCGGCGGCGAACCTCTTCGATCGCCGCGGGAAGAATATTCACCTCGATGCCGAGCGAGACTTTTCCGCCGCGAGGAGTTGACGTCTGCACCAGCACGGCGTCCGGAGGACGATTAAGGGCAAAGAGTCGCGGAACGAGCGATAGTCGCATCGGTAGATAATCGAGGAAAGGATCGTGGCGCACACCAGGGCCAAGGAAGGGTGACTCTGTCATGAACCCGTCGCGAACAGGCCATCCCGTCTGGGGGTTCATTACGAAGGCCCGACACCGTGGGAGTGTGGCGTCAAGGATTCGAACCAACTCCCACGGTGTCGCAAAGTTTCCCGACACCACAACTCTTGGTTCGAGCCCCGGCAAAGCTGCCAGATGCTGGCCGATCTCTGCGTCGGTAACTATTTGCATGATGTCAACCGCTTTCTCTTCTTACCAGTTGTCCATGAAGGTCGGGCTCAGGTTGTCGGTGGACAGCACCATTTTGAGGACGTGAAGGCCAATCTCCGTCAGCCGGTTTCAATGTTTGAAACATCACGAACCTCGAGCCCTCCAACTATCTATCGGTAGCTTTCGTTCTGTTCGACTCCGGCCGAACGCGACCTCCAAACGCGGGCCGCAGCGAAACTACAACGGACGTCGCAACTACTTTGGCGCCGCGCCGACTCAACGGCGATGTTCTGGATCGGCCGACTCGAGCATCATTCGCCACTCGGCGCGTTCAATCGCCCGTCGGGCTGCGTCCACGGCGTCGGGATTCACCGAAACCGATGTGATGCCGTAGCGGACAAGATGCTCGGCGAAATCGGGGTGGTTCGAAGGAGCCTGCCCGCAGAGTGATGACGTGATGCCGGCGGTGTGGCTTTGAGTGATGATCTTCTCAATCGTGTCCAGCACGGCGTCGTCGGACTCGTCAAAGAGATCCGCGCAAGTCTCGGAGTCCCGGTCGACTCCGAGGACCAGTTGCGTAAGGTCGTTGCTGCCAATCGAGACACCCTTGATACCCATCGCCGCATACTCGGGAATCCGGTACGCCACCGAGGGGACTTCGGCCATAACCCACACGGGCAACTCTCCCCCGACGGGGCTCTCGTTCACGAGATCCAGGCACGCCTCAAGCTCCCACTTCGTTCGAACGAAGGGAATCATCAACGTGAGGTTGGAAGATTGCTCGAGCACTTTGGCCAACACGTCCAGTTCGAGTCGAAAGACCTCGGGGTCGCGGACGTAACGGTAACAGCCTCGGTAGCCAATCATGGGATTATCTTCAGTTGGCTCGAACTTCGCACCGCCCTCGAGGTTGGAAAATTCATTGGTACGAAAGTCAATGCTGCGGTATACCACCGGTCGTGAGCCGAACGCCTTCGTGATGCGCAGCAACGAGGCGGCCATTTTGTCAATAAAGACCTTCTGATCCCCTCGTTCGATCAGCAACTTCGGGTGTACTCCTCCGAGCGCATCAGTTACCATGAACTCTGCGCGAAGCAACCCCACCCCGTCGACGTCGAGGGCGGCTGTCTCTTCGGCGTGCTCGGCGAAGGCCAGATTGACGTAGAGGCGCGTCGCCAAGGGCAACGCCCCACGCTCCTTGACCACGCTCGCCGGTTCGCCATTCTTCACCTGGACTGCGCCGTCGGTCCGCTTCGCTGCGCCGTCGTTCGATTCGATTGCGCCGGCGTAGACGGTGCCCTCGCCTCCGTCAACGGTAACCAGCTCACCAGTGCGCAGGACCGTCGTCGCCACCCGAGCTCCTACGACGCAGGGAACACCGAGCTCACGAGACACGATGGCGGCGTGACACGTCGTGCCCCCGCCGTCAGTGACGAGCGCACCGGCTCGGCGCATCGTTGGCACCCAGTCCGGGCTTGTCATGCGAGCCACGAGGATCTCTCCCGCCAACAACTCGTCGCCCTGATCTGGTGAGTCGAGCACACGAACATAACCGGTCGCTCGTCCCGACGATGCGGCCAAACCCTGAAGCAAGGGCTTGAGCGCCACCTGTGAGGCTTCACCCTTGGCCGCTCCACCGAGCGTGGTGATCGGACGCGACTGCACGAGATATTGCACACCATCGGCGATTGCCCACTCGGTGTCCTGGGGCGCTCCGTAATGCGCCTCGGCTGCCAAACCCAAACGGGCCAACTCGACGGCCTCTTCGTCGGAGAGCACCCGTCGAGAGCCCTCTTCTGGGGTGAGATCGACGTGAAGATCGTTGCCATCAGGACCTCGAACCAACTTGAAGTCCTTTGTCCCGACACGCACTTGGAGAAGCGAGGGGCCGGATTTCGCAACGATGTACGTGTCACATTCGACTTCTCCGCTCACGACCACCTCGCCTTGACCAAAGGCCGCGTCGATGACGATTCGGTTGGTGTCACCCGTCGACGGATCGGCGGTGAACATGACGCCGGATCGTTCGGATGGAATCATTTCTTGGACAACCACGCCCATCGCTGGAACGTCAGTGATCGATCGGGTCATGCGGTAGGAGATGACGCGCGCTCCGTACAACGAGGCCCAGCAGGCGACGACCTTGGCGAGCAGCTGATCATCCCCGGCGACGTTCGTGAAGGTCGCGTTCATGCCCGCGAATGACGTATCCCCCGCGTCTTCTCCCGTGCCCGACGAACGCACTGCGACACGAATGCCCGTACCCAGGTGATGGAAGGCTTCGAGTATTGCCGCCGAGAGATCGTCGGGCAACTTGATCGCCTGGATGAGTCCCTGCGCTTCATCGGCGACCCTCTTCAGATCAGCCGTGCTATCGGCGTTGACCCCAGTGAAGAGGACGGCGAGCTGCTGATTAACTCCTGCGTGCTCCAATGCGTAACGGTAGGCATCCGAGGTCACCACGAAACCGGGAGGCACGGGCAGTTTGGCGATGGTCAACTCGCCCAGATTCGCGCCCTTTCCTCCGACCAATCCGGCGTCAGAGAGTCGAATATTTTCAAACCAACGTACGTATTCCATGTCACACTCCACTGGATAGGAACTAAGCGGCTATAAGCATTATCACCCCAAATGGCCGCGTCGGATTAGAGGACAATGTCACTCGACAGAACTCCATCCTGCGCAGGAGAATGGTCATTTTTCTCCTGCGCGGCGGGCCGCTCCCCTAGTCGGAGACTGCCAAAGCGAGGTCGCGAGTCGACGTGATTATCGTTCGCGACCTACGTTTCGAATCGAACCAAGTCCTTCGATCGCCGTGTCGAGAACGTCGCCTGGCTTCAAGAAGACCGGTGGGTGCTGACCTTGCCCGACGCCGTGGGGGCTGCCGGTGAACATGATGTCGCCGGGTCGAATCTCGCAGATCGACGAAACGTACGCAACCAGCTCGCGCACGGTGAAGACCATGTCACTCGTGTTCGAGTCTTGGTGGAGAACACCGTTCACCTCGCACGTGATCTCCAGTGAGTTTGGATCGGCGACCTCGTCAGTGGTCGTGAGCCACGGTCCGATGGGTGCGAAATTTTCGTACGACTTGCCCAGGGAGAACTGTGCGGGTGACCCGAGAAGTTGTAGTTCGCGGTCACTGAGGTCTTGGCCCACGCAGTAGCCCGCCACGTACGTCAACGCCTCATCCGCACCAACGTTGCGCCCTCGCTTGCCAATCACCACCACGAGTTCGGCTTCCCAGTCGGTCTTGGCCGATGGGATGGGATAGGTTGCGTTGGCGCCCGCGACCGAGGATGGGAATTTCGTAAACACCATCGGCTTGACCGGCAGCGTGAGACCCATCTCGAGGGCGTGGGTTCGATAGTTGAGTCCGATCGCAAACACCTGGCCCGGCTGACTGATCACCGGACCGAGTCCCGTGTCACGCACAAGCGCTGCGGGCGAGGTCATATCGGTGACGTCGGGCGATGTGTCGTGCAGCCACTGCGCGAGGGAGTCGAGCTGACCCACGAGTACGTCGGTGTCACTCGAGAATGCGCCCATCGAGGCCTTTTCAACGTCAATTAGACCATCGTCGGTGACGAGGGTTGCTCTTCCGTTTAAATTGGCCAGTCGCATCATTCTCCTCTGTTTGGGCTGGTTTGCCTTTGGCTGTTGTGCGATTCTACGCGCCGCACAATCCGTGCCAGTGAGGCAGCGATGTCCGGGCGGTGCAGAGGTTCGCCAATGGCCCGCTAATTTTGGTTGTTGCCTCTCCAGTTTGAAGGAATATCTTGTCTGCCCTCTTCAGCCCTTTCACTCTTCGCGGAACAACATTTTCGAATCGGGTCTGGGTCAGTCCAATGTGTCAGTACTCGGCCAACGAAGGTGTCGTTGGCCAGTGGCACCTGGTGCACTTGGGATCGTTCGCGACTGGAGGCGCCGGTCTCGTCATGGCGGATGCCTCGGCGGTCACGCCCGAGGGTCGAATCTCCATCCACTGTCCGGGTCTGTGGAACGAGGAACAGGCGCGAGCATGGCGCGTCGTCACCGACTTCGTCCACTCCCAGGACACCAAGATCGGAATTCAACTGGCTCACGCCGGGCGTAAAGGCTCCACCATGACTCCATGGGACGACCACCTAATTGCGACGAAAGAGGAAGGTGGATGGACGACGCTCGCCCCGAGTCCCCTGGCCTTTGAGGACTACCCTACGCCGCACGAACTGAACGTCGATGAGATTGCCACCCTGACGGCTTCGTTCGCCAACGCCGCCGATCGGGCCGTCCGGGCGGGGTTTGACGTGCTGGAGATCCACGCCGCGCACGGCTATCTCCTGCACGAGTTTCTCTCACCCCTCTCGAACGAACGCACGGACGAGTACGGCGGATCGTTCGAGAACCGAATTCGTCTACTCGTAAACGTGGTCATTGCCGTTCGCGGGGCTATCACCACCGAGATGCCGCTATTCGTTCGTATTTCGGCGACCGATTACGTCGAAGGTGGCTGGGATTTAGAGCAGTCGATTGAGCTCGCCCGCGTCCTAAAGACGAAGGGTGTTGACCTCATTGACGTCTCGTCGGGTGGCAACGTCCACGGCGTCAGGATTCGCCTGCATCCGGGCTATCAAGTCGATTTCGCCCAGAAGATCCGCTCAGGGGCGCAAGTTCCGACCAGCGCCGTAGGCCTGATCACCGAACCCCAACAGGCCGAGAACATCATCATGAGCGAACAGGCCGACGCGACGATGCTGGCTCGGGCCATGCTTCGAAATCCCCGTTGGGCGCTCAACGCCGCCGAAGAGCTCGGCGAAGTCGTGGCGTGGCCCCCGCAGTTGGACCGAGCTCGAACGATCCGACCATCAACGTCGTTCGCTAGGGCCTTATGGGTACAATGCAACCTTAGAGACCGGCGTGAGAACCGGCGTTCGCGAATGGATTGACGCGAAAAGAGAAAAACCAAGAGAGGGTGATTCCAGCCACCGGTTGGACACAGTATGGAGAAGAAGGATCCCTTCGTCTTACGCCACCTAGCCGAGTTGCAGCCCGATCTATGGTGGCTCGATTCAGACCCCTTGGAACCCGCTTCGCACTCTGCGCTCATTGGCGATATCGGCGCCGACCTCTGCGTCGTGGGCGCTGGCTACACGGGCCTGTGGACCGCTCTACTCGCGAAGGAACGTGACCCCGATCGGGTTGTCGTTGTGGTCGAACAGTACGAAACCGGAGCCGGCGCATCGGGCCGCAACGGAGGGTTCTGCTCGGCGTCACTGACTCACGGATTCGCCAACGGGATGCACCGGTTCGCGAGCGAGATGCCCGTGATCGAACGTCTGGGCCGGGAGAACCTCAACGAGATTGAAGCGACGATTCGTCGCTACAACATCGAATGCGACTGGGAGCGCACCGGTGAACTGCGTGTGGCCGTGGCGCCCTGGCAGTGCAGTGATATGGCCGAAGAAGCTCGACTGCGCAATGAGATGGGCGACAACGTCGTCGTTCTGGACCGCGAGCAGGTGCGCGCGCGGATCCATTCGCCGCTCTACGAAGGGGCCCTCTTCGACAGCGACGGCACGGCACTGGTTGATCCCGCGCGCTTGGTATGGGGACTCGAGAAGGCTTGCCTCTCGCTCGGCGTCAAGATCTTCGAGAACTCCAAGGTTGAGTGGCTCGAAGACGTGGATGACGCGGTTCGAATCCACGCGCCCTACGGTGCGGTCACCGCGGCGCACGTGGCACTCGCGACCAATGTGTTTCCTTCGCTTATTCGCAAAGCCCGAAAGTACGTGGTGCCGGTCTTTGACTACCAGATTGTCACCGAGCCCCTCACGCGCGAGCAACTGGACAGCATTGGATGGTCGGGCCGCGAGGGCGTCGCCGATGCCGGCAACCAGTTTCACTACTACCGGCTCACCCAGGATCACTGCATCCTCTGGGGTGGTTACGACGCCATCTACAATTTTCGCGGAAAGGTGCAACGGGATTACGAGTTCAACGCCGACACCTACGCCACGCTGGCCGGACACTTTCTCAAGACCTTCCCCCAACTCGCCGGAATCAAATTCACGCACGCCTGGGGTGGGGCCATTGATACCTGCACGCGCTTCTCGCCGTTCTGGGGAACCTCACATCGCGGCAAGGTCGCCTACGTGCTCGGCTTCACGGGTCTCGGTGTTGCTTCAACCAGGTTCGGAGCAGCGACCATGTTGGACCTCCTGGATGGTCTGGATACTGAACGCACGCAGTTGGCGATGGTGCAAAAGAAGCCCCTCCCCTTTCCGCCAGAGCCCCTGCGTTGGATCTTCATCCACTTGACCCAGGCCGCGCTGAAGAGCGCCGACCGCAATGAAGGAAGCAGAAACCTCTGGCTCAGACTGTTGGATATCTTCGGGTTGGGATTCGATTCCTAGAGACAACAATGCCCCGGTCTTGGCGACCGGGGCATTGTTGTCTCTACTACTACTCGTCGCCGCTGACGCTGGTATCCATCAGTTCAGAGATCATGTTGACCACGGTCGGATCGGTGAGCGTCGTCACATCGCCCAACTGACGATTCTCCGCGACGTCGCGCAGTAGTCGGCGCATAATCTTGCCCGATCGTGTCTTGGGCAGGTCCGGCGTCAAGATGATCTGACGAGGCTTCGCAATGGGACTGATCACCTTGGCCACGTGCTGGCGCAGCTCCTCGATCATAGAGGCGTGGTCCTTCTCCTCGTCACCCGCCGAGAGCTTCAGGGTCACGAACGCCACGATCGCCTGACCGGTGGTGTCGTCACTCGCTCCCACGACGGCAGCTTCAGCAACTGCGGGGTGGCCTACGAGGGCGTGCTCGACTTCGGTGGTCGAGAGTCGGTGACCGGAGATATTCATCACGTCGTCGATTCGTCCGAGCAGCCACAAGTCACCGTCTTCGTCGCGCTTCGCTCCGTCGCCCGCGAAGTACTTACCGGGGAAACGCGACCAGTAGGTCTCCTTGAAGCGTTCAGGGTCGCCGTAAATCCCCCTCGTCATCGACGGCCAGGGGTGCGTGATCACCAGGTAACCGCCTTCACCGTTACCCACCGAGTTGCCGTCGTTGTCGACGACGTCGACTCCAATGCCCGGCAACGGCTTCATGGCGGCGCCCGGCTTCGTTGCGGTGATGCCGGGTAGAGGCGAAATCAGGATTGCACCCGTCTCGGTCTGCCACCACGTGTCAACGATCGGGCAGCGATTGCCGCCGATGTTCTCGCGGTACCACATCCACGCTGCGGGGTTGATGGGCTCGCCGACCGAACCGAGAAGGCGCAGGCTCGACAAGTCGTGGGCCTTTGGCAGGTCCACACCCCACTTCATGAGCGTGCGGATCGTCGTGGGCGCGGTGTAAAGGATTGTTGCTTTGTTCTCTTCAATGATCTTCCACCACCGGTCTTTTCCGCCGGAGTCCGGCAGGCCCTCGTACATGATCTGCGTAACGCCGTTGATGAGTGGCCCGTAGATGATGTAACTGTGTCCGGTGATCCATCCAATATCCGCGGCGGTCCAACAGACGTCCGTGTCGGGCTTCACGTCAAAGACGTGGTTGTAGGTGGTTGCGACCTGGGTCAGGTACCCGCCGGTGGTGTGGTAGATCCCCTTGGGCTTCGCGGTGGTCCCCGAGGTGTACATGATGAACATCGTGTGCTCTGAGGGGAAGAACTCCGGGGTGTGACTCGTGCTCTGGTGATCCACCGTCTCGTGCCACCAACGGTCGCGGCCTTCGACCCACGCGACGTCCCCGCCGGTGCGACGTACCACGAGCACTGCTTTCACGTTCGGACACGACTCGAGTGCTTCGTCAACGGCTGGCTTCAGCGGACTGGCGGCGCCGCGGCGGAAAGCGCCGTCAGAGGTGACGACGTACGTGCAGTCAGAGTCGACTATCCGACTCGAGAGAGCGTCGGCGGAGAAACCGGCGAACACTACAGAATGCGCCGCTCCGAGACGGACGATTGCGAGCATCGCGACCACGGCTTCTGGGATCATTGGCATGTATACCGCCACGCGGTCGCCGGTCTTCACGCCCAGTTCGGTGAGTGCATTGGCGGCCTGGCACACCATGTCTTGCAACTCCTGGTAGGTAATCGTGCGCGCTTCGCCTTCGGCGTCGCCCACCCAGTGGTAGGCGACCTTGTCACCCTTACCGTTGGCAACGTGACGGTCCACGCAGTTCACGCTCGCGTTCAAGGTGCCGTCGCTGAACCACTTGGCGAAGGGCAGGTCCCATTCGAGTGTGTTCGTTGGTTCGTTGTGCCACACCAGACGATCGGCTTGCTTGCGCCACCACGTAACGGGGTCGGCTTCCGCTTCGGCGTAAATGGATGGCTGCGCATTGGCCTGTTTTGCGAACTCCGGGCTCGGCGCAAAACTGCGAGTCTCATCTAGCCAGGCTTCAAGCTTTGCTTCGGTCATAATTTCCCCCCACTCAAGCGTTCAAGCGACCTCTGTCACGAGAACGAACTGCGCATTTAAACCACTTCTACTTCTACCTCATATTTCTGCACGGGACATCTCTTTGGCCCAGCAATGCCAACAGCGCCCTTGCCGAAAGGCAGGGGCGCTGTTGACGGTTGGGTCCGGTGTCAAGACACCAGTGACTCGTACGTTAGCCGCGCGGGCCGACTGGTAGGACCACCTTGCCGTGGGTCTCGTTGATGACGCCCGCTGCCGAGGTGTACCAGGCAATGAACGCCGTCAAAATACCAAGCCAGCCACCAATCTTGGTCATATCCGCGTGACCGGCGCCCCAGGCGCCAATCGTCAGGAAAATAAAGGTAATCGTCAGCACAACGAAGAGCACGAACAACGCCGTGTTGATCTTCGCCGCCGCCACCGTCATGTACAACGTGAAGATTGTCCAAGCCAGGAGATAGATTCCCACGGCGTCAGCTGTTCCGCCACCAGCTTGCACGTTCAACAACAGGTAGAGGCCAATCCAGAACGCACCGTACGAAGTGAACGCCGTGGCGCCGAACGTGTTCTTTCGAGCAAACTCCCACATTCCCGCGGCAATCTGTACGGCGCCACCATAGATCAGTGCCAGTGACAGAGCCGCCAACACACCCGCGCCAGCCCATAAATTTGCGTTGTGAGTGCTCAGGCAGAACGTGGTCATGGCAAATCCAGCGAGTCCTAGCGGACCTGGATCAGCAACATTTTGTTCAGACATTTAAAACCCCCCAATATTGGATTACTGCGAGTGGTCGGGTTGACAACTCAGTAATGATTTAACACCCCCGAAACGACTGGCGCATGGATTCTTGGTGTTAATTGTGAAACGAGTCACAAAAGGGACGATCGAAGCAGATCTCTCATCGCAATTTTCATTCAAATCATAGGAAACAAGAGGGAAGAGGAAGGTGGTGGCGCCTGCGCTACTGGTCTAGTCAATGGCCCTTCGAAACGAACTCACAAAGTTCTCGACGTCATTGGCACCGCCGCCGTTCAAAATAATCTGGACCAATGCGGAGCCAACGATCACGCCGTCACTCACGGAGGCGGCGTCGCGGGCCTGTTCGGGCGTCGAAATACCAATGCCGATGTACGTGGGTATGTCGGAGAACTTGCGAATGCCCTCGACAACGCGGCCTCCGTCGCCGTGGTCGGAGGATCTGCCGGTCACCGCCATTCGAGCCGAGGCGTAGCAGAAGCCCTCGGTGAGGCTCGCCAGTTTACCCATCCGATCAGGAGGTGTTGACGGAGCCACGAGGAAAATATTTGACACATCATGCTCACTGCTTGCCTTCATCCAGTCGCTCGCCTCCTCAAACGGCAGGTCCGGCACGATGGCCCCGGAGATTCCACTCGCCTGTAGTTGTCCCGTGGATCTCTCGAGCCCGTAGTGATGAAAGATGTTGTAGTACGTCATGGCGATCAAGGGAACCGACGTCGAAAGTGTCGCGAGCTCAGCGCACAAAGTGTCGAACGTGGTGCCCGCCTCCAGGGCTTGATATGCAGCCTCTTGAATGACGACGCCGTCCATCATCGGGTCGGAGAACGGTATGCCAATTTCTATGGCGTCCGCACCCGCGTGCACGGCCGCCTCGACGTGCTGGGTCCAGTCCGGCGTGACACCGGCGACAAAGTACGGTACGAGCGCTTTGCGGCCGGTTGAGCGCAGGGCTCGAAGATACGTTTCGAGCGACTTCATCGTTGAGCTCGCAGAATCTCTCGCACCTGGGCCACGTCCTTGTCGCCGCGGCCCGACAAGTTCAAGAGCACCGTTGAACCAAGCGGTATCTCTCTTCCGGCTTCTTGCAGTATCCACGCCACCGCGTGAGCGGTCTCGAGGGCGGGAATGATTCCTTCAGTCAGGCTCAAGACTTGAAGGGCGTTGATGACGTCGCTGTCACCAATGGCGAAGTATTCGCCTCGACCGCTCTCGGCGAGGTAGGCGTGCTCGGGTCCAATCCCGGGATAGTCGAGTCCCGCCGAGATTGAATGCGCCTCTTGAATCTGGCCGAACTCGTCCTGCATCAGGAGCGACTTCATACCGTGCAGAACTCCGGGAGAACCCTTGCCCACCGCGCTGCCTCCGGCGGCTTCGATGCCCACCAATCGTGTCGAACTGTTGGCGAAACCAGCGAAGACACCCGCGGCGTTGGACCCACCGCCGACGCACGCCACCACCATGTCCGGTGGGTCAATGCCGAGGGCCCTCAACTGTTCGGCGGCCTCGACCCCGATAATGCTCTGCATCTCTCGCACCATCCAGGGGAAGGGATGAGGTCCCATGACCGAACCCAGGCAGTAGTGGGTATCTTCGACGCACGTGACCCATTCGCGCATGGCCTCATTGACCGCGTCCTTCAGCGTGCGACTGCCCGACGTTACGGGCACCACGGTCGCCCCGAGTAACTCCATTCGAAACACGTTTAACGCCTGGCGTTCGGTATCGACCTCGCCCATGTAGACCGTGCATTCGAGGCCCAATCGAGCAGCGGCGGTGGCGGTGGCGACACCGTGCTGGCCGGCGCCGGTCTCGGCGATGACCCTCTTCTTGCCCATTCGTTTGGTGAGCAACGTCTGGCCCACGACGTTGTTGATCTTGTGCGATCCCGTGTGCGCCAGGTCCTCGCGTTTGGCGAAGAGTCGAATTCCCAGTTGCTCCGAAAGCCGAGTGAGCGGTGTTATGGGCGTCGGTCGCCCACCGAACTCGCGCAGCACCTGGTGGTACTCGTCGGTGAAGGCTACGTCGTTCCACGCTTCGATGAACGCCGCTTCGAGTTCGAAGCACGCGGGCATCAGAGCCTCGGGAACGAATCTTCCTCCGAAGTTGCCGAAGTGTCCTCGTTCGTCCGGTGCCGACATAAAGGTTTGCGGATCGCTCACTTCATTCCTCTCGCTGCATAAATGATTTTCGGGCCAGTTCCACGAAACTAGTCACCAACGAGAGGTCCTTCACGCCCGGGGAGGATTCCACGCCGGTCGCAACGTCAACACCCCAAGGCCGAACGGCCTCGATGACCGACGCCACGTTCGAAGGACTCAGTCCGCCAGCGGCAATAACCGGCACGTTGAATCGGCGCGACAGCAGTTCAGTCCATGCATGGCCCTCTCCGGAGCCCGGTATCGGTCCGTCGACCAGTACGGCGTCGACCGTTCCCTCGTCAAAGTCCCCAAAGTCCTTCTCGCCCAAGGCCAGGGCCTTCACCACCGTGACGTCTCGCCGTCTGAGCGCCGTCAAGAGATCAGCCTTCAGGTGACCATGAATTTGGACAATCTCGACGCCGGTCTCGTCAACCACCTCGCAGACGAAGTCAGTGGGGTCGTTTCGAAACACCGCCGCTCTCAAGATGAGACCTTCGGTCGCGTTGGCAATATCGCGCGCGCGAACGATCGATACTTGGCGCTTGGACGTCGCGAGAATGAGACCGAGCGCGGTTGCTCCACGGGCGTGAATCGCGAGAGCGTCATCAACCGAGGTGACGCCGCAGATTTTCACGAAGTAGGGCAAGGTGTGCAGGTCAACCACGCGCGACCTTGGCAATCGTGGCGAACGATCGCACCGTCTCGTAGGTTGCATCAGATCGCACGAACGTCTCACCAACGAGGACGGCGTCAAAGCCCGCCGCCGCCGCATCTTCTACGTCCTTCACGGAGGTCATGCCCGACTCGGCGACGGTGATGACGTTCGACGGAAGCGCGGAGATGACCGAGGCCGCGTGCTGGGGATTCACCTCAAAGCTGTGCAGATCACGCTGATTCACCCCGATGATCCGCGCTCCACTCTCGATCGAGCGGCTGGCTTCTTCTTGATCATGCACTTCAACCAACGCATCCAGTCCGCAGGCGTGAGCCAAGCGAAGGTAGTCAGTCAATTCATCTTCGCTCAGCGCGGCGACGATCAGGAGAACCGTGCTCGCCCCCATCTCGGCCGTATCGAGTACGTCGTTGGCGCTGACCGTGAAGTCCTTTCGGAGTATCGGAAGTTCGACGGCACGCCGCACCGCTTGCAGGTCAGCGACCGATCCCCCAAAATGGGGTTCATCCGTCAAGACCGAGATGGCGCTCGCCCCACCATCTCGATACGAGCGGGCGAAGGAGGCGGGGTCCAGGTCCTCACGGATCCAGCCCTTGGACGGTGACCGGCGCTTGACCTCGGCAATGACCTTCACGTACGGGGTGGCGCTTGAACCGAGCGATTCGAACATCGACGGGCCCTCGTAGCGAATGGTCTCGGCGCGCTCTTGCCACGACCGAGGGTCCTGGCTCGCGCGCGAACGGTGCCAGGACACGATGTCGTCGAGGTAGGTTCCCATTAACAAATCGTAGTTGTGCGAGTACCCATCGACTCACGACTAACTTGTCTCTATGTCGAGACGCCCGCGCCCAAGCCCGCGATGATTGCTTCCTTTTCCAACGACGTCCTGAATCCGCTGGTGCGTGGGACGGATCTCGAGCGCAGCGACGCGCGCGACGCGCTGCTCGAGATCCTCAATGGCCAGGTTGAGGGTGTGCTCATCGCGAGTTTTCTCACGGCCCTCACGGCAAAAGGTGAGACCGCCGCTGAGATGACGGGCTTCATCGACGCGATGATGGCCTCGGCGAATACATTTTCTGTGGGACCCGAGGCGATCGACATCGTGGGCACCGGTGGCGACCAGCTCCACACGGTGAATATTTCGACGATGGCCGCTCTCGCCGTTGCGGGTTGCGGAGTACCGGTGGCGAAACACGGCAACCGCGCCGCCTCGTCGTCTGTGGGATCCGCAGACGTTCTCGAGGCGCTCGGCGTACGACTCGACCTGAGCAAAGAGTTGGTTCGGGCGTGCGTGGAGGGCGCCGGCATAGGATTTCTCTTCGCGCCAACGTTCCATTACGCGCTCGGCTACCTCACCCCGATTCGAAGGTCACTCGGCTTTCGCACGATCTTTAACGTTCTAGGTCCGCTCGCCAATCCCGCGCTCGTGGAGCGGTCGCTCATCGGCGTTGCCCAACGCCATCTCCTCGACCACATGGCCCACGTGCTGCACGCGCGCGGCATCAGATACGCGATCCTCGTGAACGCCGACGACGGACTTGACGAGCTTTCCCTCGGCGCCGACTCCACCCTTCACCTGATCACCCCGAGCGGCATCGAGGTTCAGCGCCTCGACGCGGCCGGTCGACTGGGACGCCACCACGACGTCTCGAGTATTCGTGGCGGTGACACCGATCACAACGTCGGCGTGGTGCACCAGTTCCTCGAAGGTGAGCAGGGGCCCGTGTTTGACGTGGTTTGCGCGAACGCCGCGTTGGCGTTGATGGTCGCAGGCCGGGCCGAGACCCTGACCGAAGGATTTGAACTCGCCAGTTCGAGCGTCATCGCCGGCCGCGCGGGCGAGGCCCTCGAGCGCCTGGTGGCGATTTCAAACAGTTAGAGCCGGCGAAGTTCGGCCTTGTAGCGAAGCGTGTTGGCAACGTAGACCGCCGCCGAGGCGCTGATCAACTCCTCGGAGCTCGCGTCCAACTTGATCTGCGCTGGCACCCCGACGGCGAGCGCCTTGGCCGGGACGTCCATGCGATTGCGCACCACCGCTCCCGCGCCGACGGTCGCCCCGCTATAGACATTGGCCTGATGCAGGACAATCGATCCGCTTCCTACGAGTGCTCGATCGTGGATCACACAACCCTCGAGGTGCGCGAGGTGCCCTATGACGCAGTCGTCGCCAATGACCGTTGGGAACTCGGCGACGGCGTGAATGACCGCGCCGTCCTGAACGGACGAGCGCGCCCCCACGATCACGGTTCCGTAGTCACCGCGCAGCACCGCGCAGGGCCAGATCGATGAGTGTGCGCCGACGCGCACGTCACCAATGATGACGGCGTCGGGGTGGACGAAGGCGTCAGGGTGGATTGTTGGCGCTCGATCGCCAAGGGCGTAGATGGGCACTGCGGACCTCCTAGTGGGATAACCAAGAAATTAACTGATAGATGCGCCAAATCAGGTAGATGGCCGACGTGACCAAAAAGAATCGCCACATCCACGGCATCGGCTCTCTCGTGGGCTCGTGAACCTCTTGGCCGCAGACTTCACAGACGTCGCCCTCGACGGGGCGATCACACGTTTCACACCACTTCGCCACTATTCGACTCGAACACGCACTCGCAGAGGCGTTGAGCCCAGTTCAAAGCGCTCGCGCAACGAGCGTTCCACGTAACGCATGTAGGTGGCGGGCAGCCGACCGGCCACGAAGAGGGTGAACGTCGGGGGTTCGGTGGCGCCCTGGACGGCGTAACGGATCTTGCCCGTGGGCGCAGGTTGCTTGATCTGCAGATCCCGGATCGCGCGATTGAGCGCTCCAGTTGGTACGCGCTTTACGTAGTCGGCCGCGGCGATGGAGAGTGCAGGCAGAATCCGGTGCACTCCCTTCCCTGAGGTGGCGGTGGTTTTCATCACGGGTGCGTCGCCCAAAAAGGCCAACTTCTCACCGACGGTGGCGAGGACTGAATCGCGTTCTTCAGTGGGCACCAACTCCCACTTGTTGAGTACCACCAGCGAGGGGCAGCCCGCGGCGGAAATGCGCTCGGCCAGTCGCTGGTCTTGTCCGGTGGCCCCCACGGTGGCGTCGATGACCAGCACGGCGATGTCGGCCCGGTCGAGGGCGTCAAGACTGCGAAGGACCGCGTAGGTTTCGAGCCCGGCCGCGGTCTTGGCGCGACGGCGCATTCCCGCGGTGTCAATGAAGCGGATCAGTCCCGCCTCGGTGTCGACCACCGTGTCGATGGCGTCGCGGGTCGTGCCGGGCATGTCGTGCACCACCGAGCGCTCTTCGCCGATCAGCTGATTGAAGAGCGTCGACTTACCGACGTTCGGCCGTCCCACGATGGCGACGCGAAGGGCGCCGTCGTCGTCCGCTTCGGCGGCTTCTTCGACTTCAATCTGCTCGCCCAGTTGGTCGACGATGTAGTCGAGCAGGTCGCCAGCCCCGCGTCCGTGGAGCGCACTGACGGTGTGGGGATCGCCCGCACCTAGCTTCAGGAACTCCCAACTGTTGGCCTCGTGTTGCGTGTCGTCCACCTTGTTGACGACCAAGACCACCGGGCGCCCGCTACGAAGTGCCCATCGGGCCGCGTGCGTGTCCTCATCGACCATTCCCGTAGTGACATCGACCACCAACAACACGAGGTCCGCCGATGAAAGGGCGGCGTTGGCTTGCTCGGAGACTTTGCTCTCGAGATCGTCACCGGCCTCGAGCCAACCGCCCGTGTCAACAACGTCAAAAGTGATCCCCCGCCAGTCGATTTCGACCGCCTTGCGGTCACGGGTTACGCCGCGTTGCTCTTCCACGACGGCGAGTCGCTTGCCGGCGAGACGGTTTACGAGCGAACTCTTTCCCACGTTGGGACGCCCAACGATAACTACCTGCGGCTTTTTCACGATAAAACCAGTCCTTTTGAGCGCACCGACTCGAGGGTGCTTCGAAGATCTTGACCCGTCGTGCGTACGGTGATCACGGAGTGGGGCAAGTCCTCAAGTGTAAGGCCATCGAGGAAGCGTCCCTCGGAGAGACAGACGTCCGGGAGCAAACACACGGATAAAGGGGACACGTCGGCGAGGGCCTGTATGAGATCTTGACCCGTCAGGAGCCCAGCCACCTTGATATTGCCACCGAAGTAGGAGTTGGCGACCTCCAGAATGCCGACGTCGGCGAATCCGTGGCGGTCGAGAAGATCTCGCAGAATCGGGGCCGCGTACTCCCCGGTCACCACGAGCACGTCGTCACCTCGCTGGACCACTTGATTGCCGCCTCGCGGCGCGCGGTAGCCCCACTCAGGTGCTCCATCAACTGACTGGAAGAAGCCCGTCCCGAGCTTCTCCATTGACGTGCCGCCGGAAAAACTCTCGCAAAAGGCCGCGACCAGCCCGATGCCGTTCTCAGCCTGGTCGAGGCTTTCGAATTTGATGGCCGACGGCGGCGTCAGTCCAGCCACCAAATAGAACTCATCACTCGCGAACACGGTCACTCGTCCAAGAACCTCGAGCGTCAGCTGCTGGAACTTGTCCGCGAGCGCCACCACGTGGCGAGCCTCTTCGGCGTTGTGGGGTCGCATTGTTTCTTCGAGCGAGAAGTCGCTCACGCCCACCGGCACGAGGGCGACCGTCATAAGTTCGGGGTAGAGCGAGATCACGTCGTGCAAGGTTCTTTCGAGCTCCAGGCCGTCGTTGACACCGGGACAGACGACCACCTGGGCGTGGACTTCAATGCCGGCTCGCAGCAACTCTCGAAGCCAGCGAAGACTCGTGGCGCCGCGGGGGTTTCGAAGCATGTCGGCACGAAGCTCGGGGTTCGTTGAATGGATTGAGACGTAGAGAGGAGAGAGCCCTTCTTCCACCACTCTTTCTAGATCGAACTCCGTGAACCTCGTGAGCGTCGTGTAGTTCCCGTAAAGAAAAGAGAGGCGAAAGTCATCGTCCTTTACGTAGAGCGAGCGGCGCATGCCCTTGGGCAACTGGTAGATGAAGCAGAAGGAACAGTGATTGTCGCAGGTGCGGATGCGGTCAAAGACCGCCGAGTCGATCGAGAGTCCCAGGGGCTCTCCCACCAGCTTCTTGATGGTCACTTTTCGTGACAGGGCTTCCTCGCCTCGCTTCACGATCAGCGTCACGAGGTCACCGTCGATGAGCTGCTGGTACTCGATGATGTCGGTGGGTTCACGACCATTGATCGAAATCAACTCGTCACCCACCGCTAAATCGACCCCGGAAGCCGGAGAACCACTTGATATTGAGGAAATTCGAGCACCCGACACCCCACCAGCCTAGGCACTCAATCCTGAAATGACTTACTAGGCTCTTTGAGGTGAGTATTGACAAAGTAGTCCTCGCAGCTCCTCGCGGCTTCTGCGCGGGTGTCGAAAAGGCCATAAAGGCCCTGGACTGGATGACTCGCGTCTTCGAACCTCCGGTCTTTTGCTACCACGAGATAGTGCACAACCGGTTCGTGGTCGACTACTTCAAGTCCCTCGGGGTGGTCTTCGTCGATGATGTTGCCGATGTGCCGCCCGGCGCTCCGGTGATGTTGAGCGCTCACGGTTCTCCACCGCAAGTCATCGAAACAGCCCGCCAAACCGGTGGAACGGTCGTGGACGCGGTCTGCCCGCTGGTCACCAAGGTCCACCATGAACTCAAGGTTCGCGCCCGCAAGGGTTACACCGTCCTCTACGTTGGCCACGAAGGACACGAGGAGGCGGTGGGCACCATGGCGGTGGCGCCCGCAGCAGTGCACCTCATTGAGTCAACGGACGATATTGACAAACTCACCGGCGAAGAGGGGCCGTTCGCCTTACTAAGCCAGACAACGCTGAGTTTCGACGAATGGCAGCACTTGCGCGAGTACGCGGAGCAAACATTCCCCGATATTTGGATGCCCAATCGCAGCGACCTGTGCTTCGCGACCACCAACCGCCAGACGGCGCTTCGAGCTATCGCCGCGGTGGCGGACGCCGTCATCGTGATCGGGTCGGCGAACTCCTCGAACACCGTCGCACTCACCAAGGTCGCCGAAGCCGTGGGGTGCCCGCGTGTTTTACGGGTCAATGGAGCCTTCGAGCTACCCCATGACCTCTCGGGCACGGTCGCGGTGACCGCAGGGGCCTCGGCGCCCGAGTCGCTCGTCAACGAGGTCTTGGAGTTCCTCAATCCCGTGAACGGTGTCTCGATCGACACGGTGACCGTGGAAGATGAGTACTTCCCGCCCCCCCCGGAGCTACGAGAGATGCTGAAGGCCCTTTCGGCCGTTCTCGATCTGGTTTTGGCGACGCCTACCGTCTCGACGTTCGACGGACAGGCCGACCGGGAGTTCACCGCGGCCCAGGTTCTTTCGGCCACCAGCCGTTGAAACAGTTAAATACCCCTAATTGGCTATCATTTCAGGGTGAAGTCTTTCCCCAGCATGGACGTCTCCACGCGCGAGCAGTGGATGGCCATCGCCGAGGAAACCGTCGCCGCCCAGCCCCGCGTTGGTCAGCAACTGCTGTCCATGCTCAGGGGCCTGAGTGCCATCACCGACGGCTTCTCAATCGACCAGATGCAACATGCCCTGCAAACGGCCACTCGAGCCGAGCGTGACGGCGCCGACGAGGAGACCGTGGTCGCCTCGCTCTTGCATGATGTGGGAAAGCTCATATCAGTGGCGAACCATCCCAAAATCTCGGCCGAGATTTTGAAGCCCTACGTGCGCCACGACGTGTACTGCATGGTGGCGTTTCACCAAGACTTCCAGGGCCGCTATTACTACGAACATCTCGGAATGGATCCGAACCTTCGCGACCAGCACGTGGGCCAGCCGTGGTTCGAGTTAGCGCAGAACTTCGCCGACTCGTGGGACCAAAAGGCGTTCGATCCAAACTATCAATCCGAATCACTCGAGCACTTTGAGCCGATGGTTCTTCGTGTGTTCGCTCGGGCAAAGTCCCTTTAAGGAGAATCATGGCCAAGGTAGATCTAGAGAAGCGTCGCGGTTCCCGACTGCGCGCGTACGCGATTGAACAAGCGCTCGCCAAACTCGAGCTCGAGCACCCCGGTTTCAAGCCCGAGGAGATCGTCGCCTCAATCTGCGCCTACGAGGAGGAGGGCAACATCGCTGGCGTCCTCGAAAAGATGCCGACGTCGGTGAACGGCAGCCCCTACACCACCCTCGTCGTGGTCGACGGTGGCGACGACCGCACCGCCGAGATCGCTCGTTCGTTTCCCGGCGTCATCGTTATTGAGTTCCCGGTCAACCTGGGACACGGTGTCGCGCTGCAGGTCACGTACCGCTACTGCATCAACAACGGCGTCAAGTACATCGTCACCCTCGACGCCGACGGTCAAAACGACCCCGCCGAGATTCCTCAGGTCTTGGCTCCGCTGCTCGCGGACGAAGCGGATTTCGTTGTCGCCAGTCGTCGACTCGGCGTCGACAAGACCTCCGATCGTTTCCGCAAGACCGGGGTCTTCTTCTTCTCATTCATCATGAACCGCATGACCGGCGCCAAGTTGACGGACACCTCCACCGGGTACCGAGCGCTGCGAGTGACGATGTTGGCCGACGTCATTGACCGTCTGACCCAAGAGCAGTACCAGACCGCCGAGCTGCTGATCACCTGTCTCAAGCGAGGTTGGCGGGCCGGTGAGGTGCCGACCGTCTGGCACCCGCGCTTCTCCGGTACCACCAAGAAGGGCAAGAACTTCCTGTTCGGCTTCCGCTACGCCAAGGTGGTCTTTGGCACGTGGTGGCGAGAGCGCTAACTACTTCTCCAGACTTTGGTGATACACGTTCTCGAGCTGCGCGCGTAGTTCTTCGCTCTTCGCGCTAATTGCGGATCGGGAAACCCGGCCGTCTGACACGGGAGGAGAGATTGGCGTACCGACGACGATTCGAATCCTCGCGGGTCGTGGGAACTTGGCGCCGAGCGGCATTGCCTTGTCACTGCCGCCAATCCCCACCGGCACAACCGTAGCCCCCGTGCGGGCCGCGACGAACATGGCGCCGTCGTGCAGGGTCTGCACGGAGAGGCCTTCCTTGCGGGTCCCCTCGGGAAAGAGGACGAGGGCGTAGCCCCGCCGCAGCACTTCCTCCGCGAGGCTCATCGACTCCCGGTCCGCGGATCCTCGTCTCACTGGAAACGCGCCGAGATGCGTTACCAGAGGGCCGAGGATGGGAACTCGAAAGATTGAGTCCTTCGCCATGAAGAAGACCTTACGAGGCGAGATGAACAGCGTGAACGCGAAGTCCACGTTTGAACGGTGGATCGGGGCGATTAACACCGGACCCTCGAGCGGGATGTTCTCCCGGCCCTCAACCGAGGGGCGAAAGAGGATCCACGAGAGCCCGGTGATCAGGGCGGCCACCACGCGGTACGTGAAGGTCTTCGCGGGGTTCAGCTCGAGGTGTTGTTCTTCAGGCACCTTATGATCTCTCCTACGACCTCATCGATGGTTCGACTCGTCGTGTCTAGCACGACGGCGCCGTCGGCCTGGCGAAGCGGTGAGGCCTCCCTCGTGGAATCGGCTTCGTCGCGCCGCACAACCGATTCGACTCCCTCTTCGCCGCGACGGCGCGAGCGCTCCGCCAGCGTTGCGGTGAGATAGACCTTCAGAGTGGCGTTTGGAAAGACCACGGTCGCGATATCACGGCCCTCGACCACCGTCCCCTTCGGTTGCTGGCGGGCCATCTCTCGTTGACGCTCGACCATTGCTTCGCGGACCTGCGGATTTGCCGCCACCACGGACACCGCGATGTTGATCGGTTCGCTGCGTATTTCTTCCTCGACGTCCCTCCCATTGACACGTACCAGCGGTGAGGTAACAAGCTCGACGCTCCTCGCCAACTCGCCAATCGCGTCCTGGTCGTCAATAGCGATGCCCCGAAAGAGTGCCTCGCTGGTGAGCGCCCGATACATCGCGCCGGTATCGAGAAACGCCCAGCCGAGCCGTTCGGCGACGGCTCTGGCCACGGAGGATTTGCCCGAGCCCGCGGGACCGTCGATCGCGACTATCTCGTTCTTCATTGCAGCGATGCGAGGTCTCGAAAGAAATGTGGGTAGCTCGACGAGACCGTGGCGGCCCCACTGATCGAGCAGCCTCGGCCCGCGACCCCCGCGACGGCCGCCGACATGACGATTCGATGGTCGAGGCTCGCCTCGATTACGAATCTGCCAAACCGGTGCGCGCTGCCGAGTCCCTCGATGAAGAAGTCGTCGCCCTCGCTCCAGACCCGACACCCCAGCGAGCGAGCGAGCGACATCGACCCCTCGAACCGGTCGGACTCCTTAAGGCGCAGCTCGCCCATGTCGCGAAAGGCGCTGACGCCCGTCGCCGCGGCGGCGGCCACGGCCAAGACAGGTACCTCGTCCACGGAGGGAATCTCGTGGGCGTGAATCTCAGTGGCTGTCAGCTCGGAGCTGGCGCTGACGAGCGAGATCCTCTCGTCCCGCGCCTCGCGAGAGAGCGATGCTCCCATCCGTTGAAGAACGGCCACGAAGCCGGTCCGCTCCGCGGCGGCGTCGACGTCAAGAATCTCGATCACTGCGTCGGGGTGAATGGCGCCTAAGACGCAAAAGAACGCCGCCTGGGACGGATCGCCCGGAATATGCCACGCCGTCGGCGACGGGCGCCCCGGTTTCAAGGTGACGATACGTCCCTCGCCCTCGCAGAGGCTCGCCACGGTGATTGCCGCCCTCGCGAACATGTCCTCGGTCGTGGTACGCGTTCGCACGTCCTCTCGAACAACGGTGTCACCCGATGCGCCCAGACCCGCGAAAAGGAGGGCTGACTTCACTTGGGCGCTGGGCATCGGCACGTGATAGTCAATTGCCTGCAGCGTCCAACTCCCCTCGATGGAAAGGGGTGCGGTGATCCGTTCACCCACCCCGCGTACTGACGCCCCCATCAACCCGAGCGGGACCGCCACGCGGTCCATTGGTCTCTTGGAGAGCGAGGGGTCGCCAACGAGGTGGTGGGCTCCGCCGATGGCGCTGACGAGCCCGCACATCAGGCGCATGGTCGTGCCGGAGTTGCCACAGTCCAGGGCCGAGTTCGCGGCGTGCAGCCCGTTGGCTGGACCGGTGACGGTCACAATGTCACCCTCTACGCTGCGCCGCGCGCCCAGTTGCTCGATGATCACGCCGGTCGAACGAACGTCGTGTCCGGGTGAGAGCCCTTCGATAGTGCTGGAGCCACTGGCCAGTGCGCTGATCATCAACGCTCGGTGTGACGCGCTCTTATCTCCCGGCACTCGAAGGCCCCCGCGCAGTGATGGCGCGGGTTCAATCGACACTGGAACGGTCACCGGCCCGGTCATTGTTCGCTCGCCACCTTGAAATCAAGCGCCCGCAGAGCCTCACTCAAGGTGCTCGCCTCGTGGGCATCCACTGCGAGTAGGAGCGTCCCTCCGACTCCTTCAATGCCGTGGGCAATCTCAATGTCGTAGATGTTGATCAAGAGCTCCGATGCCGCCTTGGTGACTGTCGCGAGCGAACCAGGTTGGTCCGAGATCACCACCCGGATGTGGGCCAAATTCTCCGAACTCAAGGCGCGACCCGGTAATCGACGTCGGGCTTCGGACGCCGTGCGCAGGCTCTCTTCGACCGTGGAGCGCCCGTTGGAGCCGAGGGCCACGCGCAGTGCCACGAGACGGGTTTCCAAGTCTTCGAGGGTCTGGGTGATCGCCACGCGATTCTCAAACAGCACGTCGGGCCACATGGTGGGGTCACCGGCGGCGATGCGCGTCATGTCGCGAAATCCTCCGGCCGCCAACTGCAAGAGCACGGCGTCCTGCTCGGCGGCTTCAGCGGCTTCGTTCATCAAGGCGCCCGCGAGCAGGTGCGGAACGTGGCTGGCCAGCGCGACGAGTCGGTCGTGGTCATCGGCACTCACCGCAACGACGTTGGCACCTATCTCGCGAAGGATGCCGTGCAGGGTGCTGTAGATCTCGGGCTGGGTCGTCTCGGTGGGGGTCAGCACCCAATTGCAGCCTTGGAACAGGTCGGCCCGGGCGCCCTTCAGGCCACGAAGCTCGGAACCCGCCATCGGGTGACCGCCGAGGAACCTCGGATCGCGCACCTCGTCAACGATCGCACTCTTGACCCCGGCGACGTCAGTCGCGATCAGCGCCTCATTCGAGAGCGACGAGAGCATCTCGTTGACGAGGTCCGATACCACGCCGGCGGGCGTCGCCACCACGATGAGGCGGTGGAGCTCGGTGAGATCGCCGCCCGTGATGATGTTCGCGTCGAGGGCCGCCTGCACGACCTCGTCGTCGAGGTCCTCGCCGGTGACCGTCCATCCGTTGGCCCCAAGCGCCAAGGCGACCGAGGCCCCTATGAGGCCCAACCCAACGACGTGAGCGAGACGACTATTCGGGGAGGTCATCGCGAAGCGACTGCGCGTTGCGCAGATAGACGTGGCGAATCTCGGTGCGCTCACGCTCGGTGTAGATGTGCATGAGCACCCGAACGCACAGCGCCATCGAGCCGGGCACGGCGATCTCGCTCGCGCAGAGGAGCGGAATATCGCCAAAGCCGATGCCGCGCGCGGCGGTCGCCGGAAAAGCTGACGTGAGGTCCGTCGAGGTCGTGAAGATCACACTCACGATGTCGTCGTGGGCCAGCTCGTTTCGCTCCATCATCTCGAGCAGCAACTCTTGGGTGGCCGATGAGATCTCCGCGGGGCTATCCGTTGCGCACGTAGTGGCGCCTCGAAGGCCCCGAAGCATTGGCGAAGTCATGATGGCATCGTAGAGGCGATTTCGTCAGTCATCCCGACGGCCTCCATGAGTCGGCGCACTTCGCCCAGTGAAAGTTGGCGCGACGAGCCCGGACTCAACGTCGCATCTTGAATCGGGCCAATGCGGGTACGCACCAACCGGGTCACGTCGTGCCCTACGGCTGAGCACATTCTTCGCACCTGACGGTTGCGCCCCTCGTGGATCACGATGCGAAGAAGTCCCTCGCTCACGCGACTCACCTGAGCCGGGCTGGTGATGCCGTCTTCGAGCTCCACGCCTTCGCGCAGACGTCGAATCGCCGCCGGTGACGGGTCACCCTCCACGCGGGCCAGATACTCCTTCGCGATGCCCGAGCTGGGGTGGGTCAAGAGGTGGGCCAGCCGGCCGTCGTTCGTCAGGATCAGCAAGCCTTCGGTGTTCATATCCAACCGGCCGACCGGGAAGATTCGAACGGATGATTCCACGAGGTTCAACACCGTGGTCCGACCCTGGGGGTCCGACGCGGTCGTCACCACCCCATCGGGCTTGTTCAGGAGGTAGTAGACCATGTTCTGGGCCGTGGGCGCGAGGGCGCCGTCCACGCAAATCACTTGCTCGTCTGGATGCACCCGATTTCCGAGCTCGGCGACCCGTCCATCGATGGTCACGCGGCCTTCGCTGATCAGTATCTCGCACGCCCGGCGCGAACCGAACCCCGCCCGGGCCAAGGTCTTTTGAAGTCGCTCGCCCTCGTCCAACTACGCGCCCTCAGAAATATCCGAAATGCTCTGCAACATCTCGTCGACGATCGCGTGAGCGGTCTCAACGGGCGGCATGAACTCCTCGATCGGCGGAAGATCGCTCAGCGATGCCAGTCCCATTCGATCGAGGAATAGTTCGGTCGTGCCGTAGAGAATCGACTGACCCGGACCCGCCGCCCGGCCCTTCTCTTCAATGTAGCCACGCTGTTCCAGCAGGCGGGCAACCCCGTCAACGTTCACCCCACGAAGGGCGGTGATCTGAGCGCGCGACACCGGTTGGCGGTACGCGACAATCGCGAGGGTCTCGAGGGCCGCGGAACTAAGTCGATGCGAAACGTCACGGTTGGCGAACTTCGTCACCCACTCAGCGACGTCCGGCGAAGACTGCATCACCCAGCCGCTTGCCAATTCAGCGACTTGAAATCCCCTGCGATCCTCAGCGAACTCCGTGCGAAGGGTGCGCAGCGTCACGAGCACGAGTTCGGCGTCCGCGTCAACGACGTCCGCCAGCTCTTCAGTTGAGATTGGCTCGAGCGCCACGGTCAGCATCGCTTCCAGCTTCTGCTCCAACGAGAACTCATCCCTCATAGCTGTCCACCTTTCCAAGATCGAGGCCTAACGAAACGTCCAGCCACTCAATTTCGAGGTCGCCAAATGTTGAACCCTGACCGAGGTCGACGTGGCCCAGTTTGCACAACTCCAGCAGGGCGAGGAAGTGCACGATGACCTCGATCCGACTACCGAGCCCTTCGGTGAGGGCTCGAAACGAGAGGCGTCCCATGGTGGGCAACCGCTGGGACAAGGAGACCACCGTCTCAGCAACGGTGACGGCGTCAACGGTGACGTGGTTGAGACGCACCACCGGCACCGGCTTCTCCTCGATGCCGCGCAGGTAGGCGCCGGCGAGCTGGGCGGTCGTCACCCCGGCGAGCAGATCAGGGGGACGCACGACGAAGCCGTCGTCAATCCCACGAAGACGAGGAAAGGCACGACTGGCCCGCTCGAACAGCGAGACGAAGGCGTCCGAGAGAGCCGCGTACGTGCGCAGTTCCAAGAGCCGCGCGAGCAGAACGTCGCGCTCCTCCCAGCCAACGAATTCTTCGTCGGGCTCTGTGCTGTCGCGACCGGGCAAGAGACGCTGGCTCTTCATCTGAAGCAGGATCGCCGCGATGAGCAAGAACTCTGAGAGTTCATCGACATCGATGTGCAGTGCGTCGTCGCGAAGGGCCGCGACGAACTCGTCGACGATTGGCGCGAGCGCGATGTCTAGAACGTCCACGTCGTGGCCGCTGATCAGCTGGAGCAGCAGTTCTATTGGGCCGCTGAAGGACGGCGTCGTCACGACGAAGGTCACGGGCTAACTCTACTGGGTCATTCAGCACCCAAATGCCCGTCATCTACGATGTATCAATGCGAATTCTTTCCGGAATCCAGCCCTCGGGCACCATGCACATCGGCAACTACCTTGGCGCCGTGAAGCAGTGGGTGGACTCCCAGAACCCTGAGGCGTACTACTGCGTGGTGGATCTGCACGCCCTCACGCTCGAGATCGAGCCCGCGGCGCTGCGTGAGCAGACGACCGACTGCGTGGCGTCGCTACTCGCTGCCGGCCTCGATCCCGAAGTCTGCACGCTGTTCATCCAGAGCCACGTTCCCTTCCACGCTCAACTGAGCTGGCTCTTAGAGTGCGTGTCCTCCTACGGCGAACTCAGCCGGATGACCCAATTCAAGGAGAAGGCGGACCGCCAAGAGGGTTACCGGGTTGGACTGCTGACCTACCCGGTCCTGATGGCGGCGGACATCTTGCTCTACAGCGCCCAGCAGGTGCCCGTCGGCGACGACCAACGCCAGCACCTCGAGTTGACCCGCAACGTCGCCGAACGATTCAACAATCGCTACGGAGAGATATTCACGATTCCCGAGGGCGTGCACCCTCCGGCGGCGGCCCGAGTGATGGACCTGCAAGAGCCCTCGCGCAAGATGTCCAAGTCAATCTCGAGCCCGCTGGGCTCGATTTACGTGCTCGACGAGCCCGCCGAGATCGAAAAGAAGATCAAAAAAGCGGTCACCGACACCGAAAACGAGGTCCGCTTCGACTGGGAGACGAAGCCCGGTCTCTCCAATCTCCTCGAGATCTTCTCGAGCTTCGAGGGATCCTCGCCCGAGGTGATCGCCAGCCGCTACACGGGTTACGGCGCCCTCAAGAGTGATCTCGCGACGCTCGTCATCGAGTCGCTCGCTCCGATTGCCGAGCGATACCGTGAGCTACGAAGCGACCCGACCGCGATCAATGCGGTCGTTCTCCATGGTGACGATAAGGCCGCGCAGGTGGCGGGGCCGGTCTATCGACGCGCCGCCGCGGCCATGGGTCTCATCTAATGGATGAGGCTGATCCACCAGTTCTCGAGGTCGTTTAGACCGTTGTAGCCAACGTGGAACACCAGGGCGTTCAGAATGAACAGACCCATGACGATGGGCAGGGCCTTGGCTCGAAACTGGTAGTACCCGCCGAGACGGTGGCGAGGAATGAAGCGCTCGATGATCGCCGAGCCGTCCAGTGGTGGGATTGGCAGCAAGTTGAATATCGCCAGGAACAAATTGATGATCCCGAAATCGACGCCGAACGTGATCAGCGCCTGGCTGTTCGCCACGTGCCACGCAAACTCGGTGATGGCGACCCCTAGCGCCGACAGCGCGATGTTGACGAATGGACCGGCGAGCGACACGTAGAGCGCCTGGGTGCGCGGGTTGCGTAGGCGCGAAATATTCACCGGCACCGGTTTGGCGTAGCCGATGGGCGGAAGACCTGAAAATACGAGAATCGCCGGCAGCAAGATTGTTCCAATGGGGTCAATGTGGGCAATCGGATTCAGCGTGAGACGACCGTTCTCTTTCGCGGTGGGGTCGCCGAAGTAGTTGGCGACGTAACCGTGGCTCACTTCGTGCAGCACGATTGACGGAATTATCGCCAGGAAATAGTAAAAGTAATTCAATCTTCTCTTCTTGCTATTCGTGAGCGCGCGGATGCGCACTTTGGTACTCGCGCTTTAACGAGGTTACCGACACCGCCGTGTAGAGCTGGGTAGTGGAGATCGACGCGTGGCCCAGAAGCTCCTGCACCACTCTAATATCAGCGCCGTGGGCCAACATGTGAGTGGCGCAACTGTGACGAAATACGTGCGCACTGATCTTGGAACGATCAATGCCCGCGATCAAGGCGCGTTTGTTGATGATGAGGTCGACCCCTTGGCGAGTGAGCGGACCGCCGCGGGAGTTCAAGAACAGCTTGGTGGACTTCTTCGCGCCGGGAAACTCCCCTCGCCCACCCGGAAGAAGGAGTTGCACCAGGGCCCGACGCAAGGTCGCACCCATGGGCACGAGCCGCTGCTTCGAGCCCTTGCCGGTGACCAGGATCAGCTCCTCGTCAAAATCCAGGTCTTCGAGACCTATCCCGACGACCTCCGAAACCCGAGCTCCCGTCCCGTAGAGCAGTTCGAGCAACGCCCTGTCACGCAGGTCCACTGGCCGCTCACCGTTGAGCGAATCGAGCAGGGCGAGCATCTGCTCCTCGCCCAACGGCTTCGGTAGCGTTCGACCACGCCGGGCGCCCCTGATTCGTGCCGTGGGGTCAACGTCCAACTGGCCCTCGTCGACCATGAAACCGAACCAGCCATGAATCGACGACATCGCCCGAGCGACGGAACTATCGGCACGAGCACCGCTGCGCAGCGACGTCACGTACCTCTCGTAGTCCGAATCCGACACCGAAGCAAGTTCGAGACCCTCGTGGTCGAGCCACCGCCAGAACGCGCCGATGTCGCGTCGGTACGCTTCGATGGTAGCGAGGCTGCGACCTTTTTCTATGGTGAGCCACTGCAAGTACTCAGAGGCGGGCGACTCAGTCGACGTCAAAGAAGGTTCCAAAGACGCAGTGCAACGCCACGGCGACAGTGTAGTCAATGGTAGGTTCTCGTTGAAGGGTCGCCTTGATCTCGGTGATCGGCACCCACACCACGGTCGAGGCGACCTCCTCGGGGCCTTCCGGACGGCGGCCCACCAGTTCGAGCCCCTTCGCTTCAAAGATGACCATCTCCTGGTTCGTCCAACCGGGAGAGACGGTAAACCTACCCAGTTGACGCCACCGCGACGCCTCGCAACCGAGCTCTTCACGTAGTTCCCGCTTGGCCGCCGCGAGGGGCTCCTCGCCCTGGACGTCCAAGGTTCCAGCTGGAACCTCGAAGATGAAAGAGTCGAAGGGAGCGCGATACTGGCGAAGGAATCCCACTTCGTTCTGGTCGTTGATCGCGAGAATGGCGACCGCCCCCGCGTGAGTGACCACATCGCGCTGGAACGTCTCGCCGTTGTGCTCGACTGTTCGCCGTTCGACGTCAAAGACGTGTGAGTGCAGCAGCGGCTCTGTTCCAACGACTCGGAACGTCGAGCTCACAGAGTGGCGTTTACCGACAGCGGGTCAATGATGTGAGGCTCGCGGCCCTCGGCTCTCGCGTCCGCCGCCTTTATGAGCCCCAAAAAGAGGGGGTGCGGGCGATCAGGGCGCGACTTGAACTCGGGGTGCGCTTGCGTGCCCACAAAAAAGGCATGATCAGGAACTTCAACGAACTCGACCAGTCGGCCATCCGGGGACGTGCCCGAGCATCGCATGCCCGAGGCCTCGTACTGAGCGCGAAAACGCGAATTGAACTCGTAGCGGTGGCGGTGGCGCTCGGACACGACCGTCGCGCCGTACAGCTGAGCGACGAGCGAGCCCTCTTCAAGCATGGCGGGACAGGCGCCCAGGCGCATGGTTCCGCCGAGGTCGATCACGTCCATCTGTTCGGCCATCAACGCAATGACGGGCGCTGACGTCCCCAGTGAGATCTCCGTGGAATGGGCGTCACTAAGGCCGAGCACGTGGCGAGCGAACTCAATGACCATCACCTGCATACCGAGGCAGATTCCCAAGTAGGGGATGTTGTGCTCGCGGGCAATCCGCGCGGCGGCGATCATGCCCTCCACTCCGCGCTCGCCAAAACCGCCAGGGACAATAATTCCGTCCAGTTGACGAATGCGTTCCGAATCGATCTCCGAGGGGACGCGCTCGGCTTCGAGCCACTCGATCTTGGTGGCGGCCCCGATGGCGAAGCCCGCGTGGCGGATCGACTCGCCGACCGACAAGTAGGCGTCGGGCATTGACACGTACTTGCCAATGACGCCAATGCGCAGTGTCCGAGTGGTGTTGTGCACGCGGCGAACGACATCGTGCCACGCAGAAAGGTCGATGGGGTGCTCGTCGAGGTCGATTCCCAACGTGTTGCACACGATGCGGTCGAGGCCTTCATTGTACATATTGATCGGGATGTCGTAGATACTCGAGGCGTCGATTGCCGAGATGACGGCCTCATTCGGCACGTCGCAGAGCAGTGAGATCTTTCGCTTCAATCCGTCTGATATCGGCTGATCGCTGCGACACACGATCACGTCGGGCTGAATTCCTCGCGAGCGCAACTCGGTGACCGAGTGCTGGGTCGGCTTCGTCTTCTGCTCGCCCGATGGAGCCAAGTACGGCACCAGCGTCAAGTGAACGTAACAGACGTTCCCTCGCCCGGCGTCGCGACGGTACTGACGGATCGACTCGATGAACGGAACGATCTCGATGTCGCCGACCGTGCCGCCAATCTCCACGATCACCACGTCGGCGCCGAGTGTCCCCAACCGCCGTATTCGTTCCTTGATCTCGTCGGTGATGTGGGGAATCACCTGGACCGTCTTTCCGAGGTAGTCACCACGACGTTCCTTGGCAATGACGTTCGAATAGATGGATCCCGTCGTGGTATTGGATTTCCTCGACAGGGACTCGTCGATGAAGCGCTCGTAGTGGCCCAGGTCAAGGTCGGTCTCGCCACCGTCGTCCGTGACGTACACCTCGCCGTGCTCGCCGGGATTCATGGTCCCCGGGTCCACATTCAAGTAGGGGTCGAGCTTGCACATCGTGACTTTTAGCCCGCGCGACTTCAAGAGCCGACCCAACGAAGAGGCCGTCAGCCCCTTACCGAGAGAGCTTGATACTCCACCCGTTACAAAGACGAATTTAGTCATTCGTAAACAGCCGTATCCACGGATACACATCATAGCGAACGTTGTGGGTCGACAAGAACAATTAACGCGATGTTTCAAGAAGTCGGTTCGCCAGCGCCTTGGCCTCGTCGGTCATCTCGTCGCCAGCGAGCATTCGAGCAATTTCGCGCACTCGATCCTCGCCGATGACCTGGCGCACTGAAGTCGCCGTAAGACCGCGCACGACTGACTTCTCGATCACGAAGTGATGATCGGCCTGGGCCGCGACCGAAGCGAGGTGGGTCACCGCCAACACCTGCTGCTGGCGACCGACTTCGCGTAGACACTGGCCAATCTGCTGGGCCACCTGCCCGCCAAGACCCGCGTCGATCTCGTCAAAGACCGCCACCACGTCCTCGTGGGCGGCTTCGAGCGAGAGCGCCAAGAGAACGCGGCTCAACTCGCCTCCACTCGCGAGAGCCTGCAAGGGCCCCTCTGGCAGCCCCGGATTGGGCGTGAAGAGGATTTGAGTGTCCGAGCCGTCGTCACCATCAATGTCAAAGCGCAGCGTGGCACTGGGCAGGGCCACGCGAGGCAGCTGTGCGCGCACGGCGTCAGTGAGCTTCACCGCGGCGAACTCTCGCTGACGACGCACGTGGCGCGCAGCTTCGCGCTCTTTCGTCTCGAGTTCACTGATGTCGTCGTCGAGGTTCGCCAGTCGCTCGCCTCCGTCGACTTGGGTCGCCAGTTCACCGTGGAGGCGACCAAGCGTCTCGAGTGCCGACGGCAGAGAACCCCCGTACTTTCGAGCAACCTGCTGGAGAAGCGCCGCTCGTTCGTCGAGCTCCAGGAGTACCGTTGGATCAAAGGCGTCCGGATCGGCGAGTGTGGCCAATTCGTGGAGACCTTCGCGAGCCTGAGCGAGCGCACCCCGCAGCGATTCGCGCGCCGCGTCGTATGTTTCACCACGTGGCAGTTTCTCGATTGACTTGGCCAACCGGGCTAAGACCGCGTCGTCGCTGTCGGCGTCGAGTTCCTCCACGACTTGGGCGAGAGCGGCTTGACTATCTCGCAGCGAGGTGAGCCTCGTCAGCGTTTCGAGCGTCTCGGAAAGCTCGGTCGCCGAGGAAATGTGCACCGACTCCAGTTCGTTGATTTGAAAACGCAGGAATTCAAGTTCGCGCTCGCGCTTCGCGAAGTCGCCCCCGAACGAATCGCGCAGTCCTCGGGCCTTGCGCAGCGAAGCTCGAACCTCGTCGAGCGCGCTCGTCGATACACCGCCGGTGACGTCAATGATTCGAAGGATCTCTCCTCGATTGCGCAGCGCCAACGAGTCGTGCTGACCGTGAATCACAATCAACTCCCCCGCGAGGGTCCGCAGAACCTCCGCACTGCTCGGGGCGCCGTTGAGCGTACTGCGTAGCCTTCCCGTCGCGCTGGCCTCGCGAGTGAGCACTATCTCTTCGCCATTGCTCTGCGAAAAAACGGCCACGGCTCTCATGTCGTTCAGCACGGCGTACCTCGAGCTGGTGCCGTCTCCGCCCAGGCAGAGTTCGAGTGCCCCGAGCAGGAGCGTCTTGCCGGCGCCGGTCTCGCCGGTGAGCACGTTAAACCCCGGACCGAACTCCAAATGCGCATCGTCGATCACGCCGAGGCCATGAGCGTAGAGCTCAACCAACTGCGACTTAGGCATGACCCTCTCGAAGGCTTTCGCGAAGACGAAATCCCAGATCGAAGCTCCGAGTTGCGACCACTCGCACCGGCAATGGGCTCTTGCGGACTTCTATTGCCTGGCCCGGCTCGAGCGATCCAATGGTGTGCCCGTCGGCGACGATGATTGCCGGCTTATTGTCGGCGACCAGGCGCACCAGCTTGTCGCCGTCAACCACTATCGACCGGTCAATCGTGAAGTGCGGCGCAATGGGAGTGATGACCATCACCTGCAGGGTCGTATCCACGACGGGACCTCCCGCCGAGAAGTTGTAGCCGGTGCTCCCGGTGGGCGTCGACACCATCACCCCGTCGGCGGAGTACGTGAGGAATTCGTCTTCGGCGACGTACGTCTTGACCCGAACCATATGCCCCGCGTGCGCCCTTTCGACGACTACTTCATTCAAGGCGAACTCGTGCCACGGCTCACCCGATATCGAGATACTTAAGGCGAGGCGCTCGACGACGTGCTTGTTTTCCAACGCATCGTTGACGCTTTCGACGATCTCGGTGGATGGGACGTTGAGGAGAAAGCCCAACCGACCCAAGTTCACGGCAAGAACGCGCGCGCCGTGCTCGTGGGCGAGGCGCGCGGACTGCAAGAACGTGCCGTCCCCTCCCAGACTGACCACCAGCGTCTCGTCATTTATCTCCGGCGTCTCGTCCGAGTCGAGCATGTGAATCTTCGACGAGATGCCCTCGGCTCTCAGGCCCTCGACAGACTGACGGGCGACCTCCATCGCGTCAAGGCGGTTGCTAAAAGCCGTTAGGAGTAACTGGGACACGTTTGACCTCGTGCGCTCAATGGTAGTAACAAAGGTCGTACCAAACTTTGCAGCCCCGCACGAAGTGGGTAACTTGATCCAAGGAGTACCCAGTGTTTCTCGACATACCGCCCTCGACACGTGAAGTCATGGAGTCGCTCGAGCGGCGAGACGCGGCCGATCGAGTTGATGGCACCGCCCATCTGGAGCGGTTGCGTCAGATCCCGAGAGAGACCGGGGCATTCCTCGCGCTGTTGGCGGCCTCGGCGCCGGACGGCCCGTGGATAGAGATCGGCACGAGTGCTGGCTACTCGGCGCTGTGGTTGTCGCTGGCGTGCCGAGCTCGAGGTCAGAAGCTCACCACGTTCGAGATTCTGCCCGCGAAGGCGGAGAAGGCCCGAAAGAACATCGCTGACGGCGAGGCGAATGACGTTGTCACGATCGTCGAAGGTGACTTTCTCCACTACGCCACTGACCTGGGCCAGATCAGCTTTTGCTTCCTCGACGCCGAGAAGGACGTCTACGGCGCGTGCTACGAGGCGGTCGTTCCGCTCTTGGTCCCTGGAGCGATTTTCGTTGCCGATAACGCCATCAGTCATCAACGTGATCTTCAACCAGTGATAGACAGAGCGCTCAGCGATCCGCGACTCGACGCACTAATCGTGCCGATTGGCAAAGGAGAGCTGGTCTGTCGCAAGCGCTCGTAGAAGTACGTTCAAGGGGGTCCGAGCGAGCTTCTGTGAGTGTTCGAACTACTTGCAGGGAGCCCGCGAGTGCCAAAGAGCGCCGGAGGATCATCAGAAGCCCCGCGCACTCAACTGAACCGCAACGTACCGTCGTCGAGATCGGCGGCCGGCAACGCCTGCTTCTCCAGTTGATAGTTCGGCGAGTGACGCCACGGATCCTTGTCACCTTGCTGTGGCAGCAACGCCAGACTTCTCTGCAAATAGCCCGGATTGAAATCTTCGGGATCGATCCAGGGATGCAGTTCCATGCGCACGTCCTCGTCGCGCAGCGTCGGCGTCACGACCGAGACGCCGAGCTCGTCCATATGACGTAACAACCGACAGACGAAGTCGCCAATCAGGTCGACCCGCAATGTCCAGCTAGCTCGAAAATAACCAAAGACCTCAACGAGGTTGGGAATGCCGGTAAACATCAACCCCCGGTACGTGACGGTCTTGGCGTAGTCGAGCGGTACCCCGTCAACGCTGAAGTCGATATCGCCAAGCACGTTCATGTCAAAGCCCGTCGCGGTGATGATGATGTCTGCCTCGAGCGTTGCACCCGACTTCAGGAGGATTCCGGTTTCGGTGAAGGAGTCGATCTCGTCAGTGACCACGGAGGCCTTGCCACTCTTGATCCCGTGGAAGAGGTCGCCGTCGGGAACGAAGGCGATGCGCTGTTGCCACGGACGATACCGGGGATTGAAGTGGGTATCGACATCGAAATCCTCACCCAGTATCTCCCGGATGGGCTTCAGGAGTTCTTCGCGAGCGAGGTCGGGATAGTCGAGGGCCACCTGGTTCAGCAGGCCCAGATCCGAGATGAGTTTCCTACGGACGATCTCGTGTATCCAGTCCTCTGGTATCTCGAGGTCGCGCAGCATGTCGGCAACCTCGTTGACGTTGCGGCCAATGATGAAGAAGGTCGGAGAGCGCTGCAGCATCGTGATGTGCGCACAGTCCGGCGCCAACGCCGGGATCAATGTCGCCGCCGTGGCGCCAGAGCCGATGACGATGACCCGTTTGCCCACGTAGTCAAGATCGTCCGGCCAGGTCTGGGGATGAACAATTCGTCCCGCGAACTTGTCCATGCCCTTCCACTTTGGCGTGTGGCCTACCGAGTGGCGGTAGTAGCCCTGACACATCCAAAGAAAGTTCGCGGTGAATCTCAGTTGCTCTCCGTTATCCACCCGCGTCACAAGAAGTGTCCAACGATTCTCGCGGCTCGACCAACTTGCGGACACGATGGTGTGTTGATAACGGATGTACCGATCAAGATCTTCGTCCTCGATCACTTCGCCGAGATACGTCATTATCTCATCCTTGACGGCGATGGGGGCACCCGTCCAAGGCTTGAACCGGTAGCCGTAGGTGTAAAGATCGCTATCTGATCGTGCGCCAGGATACCTGTGCGTGCGCCAAGTTCCACCGAAGCTCGCGTGCGTTTCAAGTATCACGAACTGCTTGTCGGGACACTGCTCCAACAGATGGTGCGCAGCCCCAATGCCGGAGATTCCGGCGCCCACGATGAGGACGTCAAAGTGTTCGACCAACTGATCTGGTGTCGCATCTCGAATCGCTGTATCAGTCATTGCCACTCCCCCGCTGATTCCCGCCCGCTCATTGACGTTGACGCAGAAACTAGTTCCATCAAGTTACTCAACGGTAAGCGTAGGGCGGGAGCGTTGTTCCTTCGACGCCGCCGTTCAACAGTCGTCGTCCGTCCCTCGCAGCGGGATCCCGACGGTTCGAAGGATCGGCCCTGCTCGTAAGGTGCAGACATCGGGAGTGTGGGCCCGTAAGTCATGAAACCCTGCACAGTGGAAAGTAGGTTCAACGTATGAGCGATCGAGATAGTTCGAGCGACGAGCAGGTGAGTGCCGTCAACGACTGGAACACGAAAAACATCGAAGAGTTCCGAGCCAACCACGGCGCGCTTGGTGGTTCCTTCGAAGGTGCGCCAGTACTTCTTCTTCATACCAAAGGAGCAAAGTCCGGCCAGGAGCGAATCAACCCGATGATGTACCTGAACGAAGACGGCAGCATCTACGTCTTCGCCTCGAAGGCGGGGGCCGACACGAACCCCGACTGGTTTCACAACCTCGTGGTGACACCGGAGGTGAACATAGAGATCGGTGACGAGACCATCGAAGCGACCGCCGTGCCAGTGCTCGGGGCCGAACGTGATCGGATCTACGCCGTGCAGGCCGAACGCTTTCCGGGTTTTGGTGACTACCAGGCCAAGACCACACGAGTGATTCCGGTCGTTCAACTAGTTCGCGCCTAGTGGATCGAGCATCGAGTCAGCCCAGGACCGCCATTACTGTCCGTTGCGAACGCTCGCACGACCAGTGCCTTCGCGGAGGACAGTTAGTCTGCCAAGGAGACGACCACGGGGGCACGCATGAGTAGCGACTACCAACTCTTGTTGTACGAGCGATCCGACGCGACGGTCACCATCACAATGAATCGTCCCGATCAGCGCAATGTACTGTCGCTCGGACTTCTGGAAGAGCTCAACCGGGCCTTCAACGAAGCCGGTCGTAGTGACGCCACCGGGGTGATCCTTGCCGGCAACGGCAAGGTGTTCAGTGCAGGCCACGACTTCGCCGAGATGGCTGGTGCGAGCTTGCAAGATACGCGCCAGCTCTTTGCCACCTGCACGCAACTGATGAACACCATCCAGTCGATTCCTCAGCCAGTGGTGGCGCGAGTGCACGCGCTCGCCACGGGCGCCGGATGCCAGCTGGTCGCTACCGCCGATTTGGCGGTCGCTTCCGAGGACGCCAGTTTCTGTACGCCGGGCGGGAAAGGCGGACTCTTCTGCACGACCCCAATGGTGGCAGTCGGAAGATCCGTGGGACGAAAGAGGGCTCTCGAGATGTCGATGAGTGGAGACCCTATTGATGCACGAACGGCGGAAGCGTGGGGGCTCGTCAACACGGTCGTTGGCGCCCCTGAACTCGAATCGGCCACGACGGCCCTGCTCGAACGGGTAACTCGAGGTAGCGCCGCTTCCAAGGGGATTGGTAAGAGAGCCTTCTACGCTCAAATTGACCTCGAACAGTCAAAGGCCTACGACTACGCAATCGAAGTCATGGCATCGGCCAGTCAAATTCCCGACTCTCAAGAGGGCATCGCGGCCTTTCTGGAAAAGCGCCACCCCGAGTGGGGAAAGACGTGACAGGACGACCCTTTGGATTAGGAAACTAGTAGAGCCCGAGCGACGTCGGACGGTGTCATCGAACTCCTCCAATCCCTCGCGCAGGGCTTGGTCACAAGACCAACATCACCGGTGACGCCAGTCAGCCGTTAACAATCCCCTTTTGAATCGACGCTACGTGCAGGTAGACCGGCCCACTGAGCGAACACGCGACCAGAGGGAACGGAACTACTTTTGATGACCTTTGACTGGGCGGATAGACGCGCAGTCCGCCCGCGGTCCTTGGCTTGCATGCGGTGGGCGTGAAAACACCAGTATCGGTGACCTGGAGTACTGCTGTCGCAGTGCTCCTCGGCGAGTTCACCCCCAACCCGGACCCCGCCGCTCCGCTCGCGAGGGTAATCACTGCGAGCGCGTGAGAGGAGTCGCGTCCTGCGGCTCGACCGAGTTGTGCACCGAAGAGGTTCACCGCTGAGATGCCCGGATAGCCGTAGAGCGTGCAAGAGTGCGGTGACAGGTTGGTGAATTCGAGGTCGTAGTACTCGCTACCCGCGGCTGCGCTACCCGATGTGTTGATCCAGACCACCAGTTCCGAGGTGGTGCATCGAGGGGCACTCGCCACGGCGCCCGCTCTGGTGAGTCCGACCGGAAGGCCCACGAACAGCAACGCCCCCACCAGGCTCAAGAGTGCGATTGATGCGACCCATCGGTTGCGGCCCAAACTTCGTGATGAAAGTGTTGCCGGGTGCACGAAAACCTCCTCACAATGTAATTCGGCCTTACGAAATGACACTAGCCCCCGTCCCTCGAGCACGTGCAACGAAGTCTCACCGGGCGTCAGTGTCGAGTCGAGACGTCTCCTCCACGCACGGGTGGTTGAGGCGTGACTCGTAGTGTTCGCCGAGGACTTCACATCGCCCATGTTGGCAAGCCAACGAGGACTGAAGGTGCGCGGGACCATCGGCATCGCTCCAGGCGAGCTCGACGATGATCTTCGGCGCCAAAGGCTGGCGCTGGTGAGTCGAACCTGCTAGGAATTCAGAGTGTCGGCACAATAGTGTCGGCTGAAGCTGGGGATTCGCAGGGTGTAGCACGGACTTACGGTTCCTCGTGAGGAAGGATTTGCCATGATCTCTCGCACTAACCGCTTGGCGTCGCGAGTCCGGATGTTGATCGCAGGATCAGTCGTCGCGACGGCCTTACTCGTCCCGTTGAGCCTCTCGGCTCCCGGGGCCGGAGCCCTCAGTACGAGCCCCTTCTGCACTGCTCTCTTCAGTTGGGCCGAACACCAGCCTCCGACGCCGACCACGCTCACGCTCACCGGGTACCGAGCGTGGGCGAAGGCTCTCGCGCCGTACTACGAGAAGATGGCCTCGGTGGCTCCTAACGCCAAGACCAAGACGGTGCTGAACGACCTCGTGGTTGTTCTGAAGGCCTACGCCAACTACAAGAGTCTGTCGAAGCTCTCGGCGTACGAGGCCGCCCATCACAAGGCCTTTGAGGCAGATGTCAAGTCTCTGGCCGCATCCATCAAGGCCTGCGCCTAACCCCGGGGCCACTTGGTCCCGACCCTGATTCCGTCGTTGCCGGCTGCAGCCGGTCGGGGCGACGTCGCGTCGAATAGCAAAGTCTCTTGTGGTCGCGTGACTTG
>Ga0182014_10000649_pt1 | contig 46870 bp, 52 predicted proteins | sample 612S2DmetaG_FD_120489 | JGI IMG/M metagenome (GOLD analysis project Ga0182014, IMG submission 120489) | Permafrost microbial communities from Stordalen Mire, Sweden - 612S2D metaG | ecosystem: Environmental > Terrestrial > Soil > Wetlands > Permafrost | place: Sweden: Stordalen | collected... | reverse complement strand
GCGCTGACGCGCAGCATTCCGATCGAAAAATGCCTCGACGATGCGATGCTGGTGTACAGCCAGAACGGCGAGCGGCTGCGCCCGCAGCAGGGCTATCCGCTGCGGCTGTTGCTGCCCGGCTTCGAAGGCAACATGAACGTGAAATGGCTGCGCCGGCTGCGTGTCGCCGCCGAGCCGACCTATTCGCGCGAGGAAACCTCCAAATACACCGACCTGATGCCGGACGGCACGGCGCGCGAATTCACCTTCTACATGGAAGCCAAATCCATCATCACGCGGCCGTCGGGCGGCCAGAAGCTGAATACGCCGGGATTTCGCGAGATCAGCGGCATCGCCTGGAGCGGTCACGGCAAGATCAGGCGGGTCGATGTCTCCGTCGACGACGGCAAGAGCTGGCAGGAGGCGCAGCTGCAGGAACCGGTGCTGACGCGGGTGCTGACCCGGTTCCGGCTGCCCTGGCACTGGGACGGGCAACCCGCCGTGATCCAGAGCCGCGCCGTCGACGAGACCGGCTACGTCCAGCCGACTCTGGCCGAACTGCTCGCCGTGCGCGGCGACAATCATTTTTACCACAACAACGCGATCTGGCCCTGGCGCATCGCAGCAGGCGGCGAGGTGACCAATGCCAACGCGTGAGCTCTATATCGCCATGCTCGTTCTTGTCGGGCTGGCTGGCGGGGCACCCGCGCAGGGCCAAAGCCCCTACGGCATCGGCCGGCCCGCGACATCGGCGGAGATCGCCGGCTGGAATATCGACATCGACCGCTACGGCAACAACCTGCCGCCGGGAAGCGGCACGGTCAGCCATGGCCATGAGGTGTTCGATCAGCAATGCGCGGCCTGTCACGGCGCCAAGGGTGAAGGCGGCGTCGGCGACCGGCTGGCCGGCGGCCAGGGCACGTTGGCTACGGAAAAGCCGGTGCGCACCGTCGGCAGCTATTGGCCCTATGCGCCCACTTTGTTCGACTACATCCGCCGCGCCATGCCGCAAAACGCGCCGCAATCCCTAAGCAACGAGGACGTCTATGCGGTCTCCGCCTACATCCTCCATCTGAACGGGTTGCTACCGGCGGAGGCGACGCTCGATGCCGGCAAGCTGAGCGCGATCCAGATGCCGAATCGTGCCATGTTCGTCGGCGATCCCCGTCCCGACGTCAGGGACGACGCTTGCCTGACCAATTGCCCGGCCAGCAAGTAAAACGAGACATCGCCGGTGCCGTTACCTGCATCCGGCTGACGTGCTATCCTTCGCAATGACCGCTGGCGAATCCTGGCGGGATGCGGGACCGCACATTCACGAATGATGGCATTTCTCAAAACCGCCGCGGCCTGGCTGCGCTCCCGAAAGGTCCAGCTCGGCCTCGGTGTCCGCGTCACCGTCGCGGCGATGGGCGCGCTGGTGATTGCGCTGGCGTTCGGTCTCAAGCTGCCGCTATGGGCGGTGCTGACGTCCATCATCGTCACCCAGATGAGCGTCGGGCGATCGCTCAAGGCGACCCGCGACTATCTGATCGGCACCTTGGGCGGCGCACTCTATGGGGGCGCGGTCGCGATCCTGATTCCGCACAATGGCGAAGGCGCGCTGCTCGCGGTTCTGGTGCTGGCGGTGGCTCCCTTGGCGTTCATCGCGGCGATCAATCCCAGCCTGAATGTCGCAACGATCACGGCGATCATCGTGCTGCTGCTGCCGATCATGAATCACGCCGACGTGCTGGATTCGGCGATCGACCGGGTGCTGGAGGTCACGGTCGGCGCGGTCACCGGCCTCCTGGTGTCGTTCATGGTGCTGCCGTCGCGCGCGCACAGCCAGGTTCGCGCCAGCGCGTCGCACGTGCTCGAGCTGATGGCATCCGCGCTCCACGAACTACTGTCGGGCCTCACCCGCGGCCGGGACAATGATGCGCTGCATGCCCTGCAGGACGGAATCGGCACGGCGCTGGTCGGTTTGAACGCGGTCGGCACCGAGGCCGAGCGTGAGCGCGCCGCCCACCTCACCACCGGGCCCGATACCGGGCCTTTGCTGCGAACCGTGCTGCGGCTGCGTCATGATCTCGTGATGATCGGGCGCGCCAGCGTGGTGCCGCTGCCGGCCGACCTGCAGCGGCGGCTGGCGTTGCCGCTGACGCGGATCAGCGACACTTTCGCCGACTATCTCAAATTGGCAGCCGCCGCGTTGCGGGCCGGAACCCTTCCGCCGCCGATGTCGCCGGTTCAGGCGGCGCTGCAGGCCTATGGCACGGAGGTCGCCGCGGTGCGCAGCGAAGGCCTGACGCGAGGGGTGCCGGGCGACGTGGCCGAGCGCTTCTTTGCATTGGGTTTTTCGCTGGAGCAGATGCGGCAGAACTTGAAGGATCTGGAGCGCTGCGTGACGAGTTGGGCCGACGCGCCGGCGGCACCCGGCAAGGCGATCGACGAGGTCGATTAGAGCGCATTCAGACGCCGCTCGCTGGCCGCGTTGATTTGGAGCAACGATGCCGATCCCGGCTCGATCGCCTCAGCTGATGCTGACGAACTTGCCCCATATCGCCGCGAGACCGGCCCCGGCCAGAACGTAGACCGGACTGTCGCAGAACGTCGAGCCGTAGCGGCACACATCGGCGCTGAAGCTGCCGATCTCATGTTGGCCGGCGGCATAGAACACGCCGGACAGGATAAGGAGCACTGCCGCCACAAAATACATAGGACGCCTCCATGCCGCCATTCAAGCGCGGTCGGTACAACGAGCCACCCTCGGATTGGCTTGAATGATAGGGCCCGCTTCCTCACCGGAGGTTGAGGCGGGCCGATCGATTTTCCGAAAATTCGAGTCAATAGTTCGCGGTATTTGCGTGCCATTGGCCTCTGAGGGGAGGATGCGAAAACTTCCACTTGGCGTCGCCCGCGGCATCCCGCGCGTCGATCCGACGTTCGACACCGATTTTGTATCCACGATGCATAAAAAGTAGTCTTTGGATGCGCATCGGACGATTCCGGATTCGGAATCCCGAGCATTTCCAATCGTGAATTTCTGGCACGTCTTTTGCTGATTGATCGTCACGCGCTGAAGGCAAACACGGTCCGCGAAGGTATTCCGTGGATCACGAAAGCGTCCGAAATCGATCGCGGCTTCGTCGCAAAATCGAAAAGCTGCCGTCTATCTTGCGGGTATTGCAGCTCTGTAGACAGTTCGCGTTTTCTTGATTTGGCGATGTGAACGAGATCACATCGGCCGTTAGCGTCAAAATGTATTTTCAGCGCAGCCGCAAGACCGCTCCGGGCATATTGGAGACAGGACGATATTGGAGACAGGAAACTATTGGAGGCAGGACAATGGAAATTGCGCAACAGAGCGGGTTTGAAGCCACTCGACGCGAAGTCGGAAGTCACGACTCGACTATTCTGGTCGGTTATTCAGTTTTCGCAGTTTTGTTTCTGATCGCGATCTATTGGGGCGCCATGTCGTCGGGAATCGCGCCTGGCGACTTCGCGTCGATGACCGTATTTCCGTAGCGCGGCAACGTTCGCGCTCGGTTGCGAATCAGTCAAGCGGGTTCCGATCGAAGTTCGCAACCGGTCAGCAGTTGTTGAATTCTCGCCCGGCCGACGGCGAGAATCTGGTCGCGTTTCCGACCGCACGAAACAGGCACTATTTGGAGGCTATCATGGATCGATATGGCGACGACGCTGGCCACTGTAGCAATGGACTGTCAACGCAGGAGTATCGAGAGGCGAATGCAGAAGATCGCGCCACCCATCGAAAGTGGGGGCTCGCCATGCTCGTCTTCTATGGAGCGCTGTTGCTGATTTCCGGCGTAGTCGCGACCGTGGTCGACTCGAATAGCAACCCGACGAAGCTGGCTACTGCCCAACGAACGTCCGGGTCTGCGCGATCGAACTGAGCCGCGCGCCGATCCTTCGGCAGCAGGCGAGGTCAGCCGCCGTCCGCGATACCAGCGATCGCCGCGCGCCGCGTCAGCAGGCCATGTCGGTCAGGTTTTGCGGCCATAATTGAGCAATCCGCCGACGCTTTTCGGAGGATGCGCGGCCAGCGCATCTTCATTGGGCTCGGTGCCCCAGCCGGGCCGGTCCGGCATTACCAGATAGCCGTCCACGAACTCCGGCACATGGGTGAAGAGTTCGTGATCCCAGGCCAGCCGGTCGATATCGGTCTCCATAATCCGCAAATTCGGCACCGCCGCGCTGAAATGGGCGTTCATCATGGTGCAGAGGTGCCCGTAGAAATTATGCGGAGCGACGTTGACCTCGTGCGCCTCGGCCGAGGCTGCGATCTTCATCGACTGCCACACCCCGTTCCAGGGTGTGTCGATGATCGCGACGTCCATGGCCTGCTCGCGGAAATAGGGCAGGAATTCGCGCAAGCCCAGCAGCGTCTCGCAGGACGAGATGGGATGCCGGCTCTGGCGCCGGATATAGCCGAGCGCCTCCGGGTTGAAGCTGTCGATCTCGATCCAGAACATGTCGAGGTCGGCGATCATGCGCAGGATTTTCAGGTAGCCTTCGGTCTTGGCGTTGAAATTGAGGTCGAGCAGGATGTCGACATCCGGTCCGGCGCCGTCGCGGATCGCTTCCAGATGCATCCGCAGGTCGCGCAATACCTTGCGGTCGACGTTGATTTCCGGTTCGAACGGTGAGCCGAAGCCGGGCCGCCAGCCGCGCGGCTTGCCTTCGTCGTAGGTGAAGATGTTGGTCTTCAGCGCCGTGAATTTCTTGCTCCGCACTTCGCGGCCGATCGCCTTGACGCCGTCGAGATCCGAAATTTCCGGCTTGTACCAGTCGGGATGATTGATGCGCCAGGTGGCGCAATGCGACCAGTAGACGCGAATGCGATCGCGGATCTTGCCGCCGAGCAATTCATAGCACGGTACGCCCAGCAGCTTGGCCTTGGCGTCGAGCAGCGCGTTTTCGATGGCGCCGAGCGCCTGCGCCACCACGCCGCCGGCCGCGGGGCGGGTCGCCGAAAAAAGCTCCGCATGGATGCGCTCGTGTTGAAAGGCGTTCTGTCCGACCACCCGTGCGGAAAGGCGCTGGATCGCCGCACCGACGCCGGGCGAGCCAAAACCTTCGTCGAACTCGCTCCAGCCGATGACGCCGTCTTCGGTGGTGATCTTGACGAAGTGGTAGTTGCGCCAGCCGGCGTCGCAGGCGAGCAGATCGACGCTGCGGATCTTCGATATCTTCGTCATCGCGTTTCCTTGTTTCCCGGCGGGCGGCGCCTTTTTCTTGTTGCACAAGGTTAGGGTAAAACCGCCGGGCGGGCAACGCGGGCAACATCACTCCAGCGACTTTCGGAATCGCAGAATGCTGATGGTGAGCAGGACCGCGGCGATGATCGCCATCGCCAGGAACTCCGGCCACAGCACGGAGACGCCGATTCCCTTGAGGAAAGTCCCTCTGATGACAATGAGATAATAGCGCAACGGATTGACGTAGGAGAGCCATTGCAGCGCCTCCGGCATGCTCGAGATCGGGAAGCTGAATCCCGACAGCGTGAACAGCGGATTGATGACGAAGAAATTGGTCGCAAACGCCTGCTGCTGGGTGGAGCAGACCGTGGAGATCAGCAGCCCGAGCGCCAGGAGGCTCAGGAGATAGATCATCGTGCCGAACAGGAAGACGAACGGATTGCCGACGAACGGAACATGGAACCAGAGGATGCCGACAAAGGTGACCAGTCCGGCGATGCCCAGTCCGACGACAAAGAACGGTACGGTCTTTCCGAGAATGAACTCCGCCGGGCGAATCGGACTCACCATGATTTGCTCGAGGGTGCCGACCTCCCTTTCCCTGACGACGGCAAAGGCCGTCAGGTTGACCAGCATCACGAGAGTGATGGTCGCGATCAGGCCGGGGACGAAGAACCAGCGGCCGTTGAGGTCGGGATTGTACCAGGGCCGTTGTGCGATCGCGACCTGCACCAGCCTGGAGCCCTTGATGCCCCGGGTTCGTTGCGCCAGATCGCTGCCGTAATCCTGCGAAAACTGGGCGGCAATCGTGTTGACGTAGCCGAGCGCAATCAGGGCTGTGTTGGAATTGGTGCCATCGAGCACCACTTGAAGAGGTGCGGCTTGGCCTTTGCGCAGCAGATTGGCGAAGCCGGCGTGGATCACCAGCGCGAGGGCTGCGTCGCTGCGGTCGATCATGGCGTCGACCTCGTCCTGCGACCGCGCCGAATTGACGATGTTGAGCCGGTTGCTGGAGGTAAATCTGCCGATCAGCTCCCGGCTTTCCTGGGTGTGGTCGAGGTCGAGCACCGCGGTCGAAACATGATAGACCTCGAAGGTGGCCGCGTAGCCGAACAGCAGGAGCTGGATGACGGGCGGCACGATCAGGCGGAAGCGGCCCCATTTGTCACGCCAGAGTTGAATGAACTCCTTCCTCAGTATGTGCGCGATCCGGCCCAGCATCGGCGTTCAATCCAGGCTCTTGCGGAACGCTCGCGCGGCCAATGTCATGACGGCGGCGGCGTAGACCAGAAGGAACAGGATCGGCATGGCCAGGGCCGGAATGCCGGCGCCCTTGAGAAATACGGCCTTGATGATCGTGACGTAATACCGGGAATAGACCAGAAGCGTCAGGTCCTGGACGAAACCCGGCATCTGGTCGATCGGAAACACGTAGCCGGAAAGCAACGTGGTCGGCAGCATCGTCAGCAGCAGCGCGACCTGGCTGGCCCCGATCTGGCTGCGGATCAGCACGGACAGCAGATAGCCGATCCCAAGGACGACGACCAGGAACAGGGTCGTGGTCACGAACAGGGTAAAGAGGGTGCCGCGAAACGGCACGCCGAACCAGAACGTGGCGATCGTCAGGCAGAACGACGCGTCGATCCAGCCGAGCACGAGGTAGGGTGCGAGTTTGCCGACCATCACCTCGCTAGGCGTGACGGGTGTGGAGACCAACAGCTCCATGGTTCCCCGTTCCCACTCCCGCGAGATCGTGAGCGATGTGAGTTGCGCTCCGACCAGCGCCATGATGACCGCGACCAGTCCAGGGATGATGAAGTTGCGGCTCTCCAGATCCTCGTTGAACCAGACGCGGGACTGCACGCTCATCGGCCGGATTTGCTGAAACTGTTCGCCCTGGCGGCCGAGGGCGTCGAGCGAGATATCGTTCGAATAGCCGGAGACGATGGCGGCCGCATAACCGAGAGCAATGTTGGCGGTGTTGTCGTCGGTCGCGTCGAGAATGGCCTGCACGGTCGATCGTCCGGTATCGTTCAGGCGTTCGGAAAAGTCGGGCGGGATGACGATCGCGGCCTTGCAGTCCGACCGGTCGATGGCGGCAACCAGTTCCGGATAGGTCTGGATGTTGCGGGCAATCCTGAAATAGGACGATGCCTCGAAATGCTTGAGCAGCGACTGGCTGTTCTGGCTCGCTTCGCGATCGAAGGCACATATCGGAATGTGCTTGAGGTCCAGCGTCACGCCATAGCCCAGCAGGAACATCTGCGTGAAAGGCATCAGCAGCGCGATCATCAGACTACGCGGGTCCCGCCATATCTGCAGCACTTCCTTCAGGGCAAGGGCGCGGAGCCGGCGGATCTTCATGCCGCAACCCGCGGGGGCGGCATGTCAGCCGCGATCAGTTGCACGAATACGTCCTCCAGCGAAGGAGGAATTCGTGCGATGTGGCGCAGGGGCAGTCCTTTCGCGGCGAGGAGGGCGGGAAGCTCCGTCAGGCTCTTCTGGGCATCGCCGACCAGAACGTGCAGGGAATCGCCGAAAACCGAGCAATCGCGGACACCGGACGCATTCTGCAGCGCTTCAAGAGTCGGGCCGAGCGCATCGCATTCCAGCAGCAGCAGCTCTCCGCCAATCGCGGTCCGCTTCAACTCCGCCGGACTGCCGGTCGCGATCAAACGCCCGTGATTGATCAGCGCGACGTGATGGCAATATTCGGCCTCCTCCATGTAATGGGTCGACACCAGAACGGTGACGCCGTCGCCGGCGAGGCTATGGATCAGATCCCAGAACCGCCGCCGCGACGCCGGCTCGACGCCGGAGGTCGGTTCATCCAGAAACAGGATGGGAGGCCGGTGCAGTATGGCGCAGCCCAGCGCCAGGCGTTGCAGCCATCCTCCCGCAAGCGTCCCGACCATTGTCTGCTCGCGGCCGGCAAGGCCGGCCATGTCGATGGCGAAGCGCATGCGTTCCTGAAGCTCGACGCGCGGCACGCTGTAAATGCCACCGAAGAACTGCAGGTTTTCCTCCACCGTGAGGTCGCGGTAGAGCGAGAATTTCTGCGACATGTATCCGATGTGCTGGCGGACGCCCTCCGGATCGCGTGCGACGTCGATTCCGGCGACGATGGCGCGGCCGCTGGTCGGTCGAAGCAGGCCGCACAAGGTGCGGATGATCGTCGATTTTCCCGCGCCGTTGGGACCGAGAAAGCCCATGATCTCGCCGCGGGCTATCCGGAAGCTGACGTGGTCCACGGCAACGAAGTCGCCAAACCGTTTCACGAGATCTTCGGCGATGACCTGGTCAACCTTACCCGGGTTCCGGGACTGGCCCGTCTCGGTCACGGCGCGCCTCCGGTTTCGAGCAGGGCGACAAAGACATCCTCGATGCTGGGCGCGGCGACGGCGAGATCGGATGCCGGCGCGCCGGCAACGCGTATGGCGTCGCGCAGTTGCGGAATTCGAACATCCGCGTCGTCCACCACGGCATGAACACCATCGCCGACAAGCAGCACCTGGCTCACACCGGGCCGCCCGCTGATCGCGCTGCGCACGGCCCGACCGTCGGTGGATGAAATCGCGATCAGCGCCCCCGGCATGTGCTGTTTGAGCGCCGCCGGCGTGTCGCAGTAGAGCGCGCGGCCGCTATGCATCAGGATGAGCCGGTTGCAGCGCTCGGCCTCGTCGAGATAGGCCGTCGAGATCACGATGGTGACGCCTTCCTCGCGCAATCCGTACAGGATGCGCCAGAAGTCCCGGCGCGATACCGGATCGACGCCCGTGGTGGGTTCGTCCAGCAGCAGTATCTTCGGAGTATGGACCAGCGCACAGGCAACCCCGAGCTTCTGCTTCATGCCCCCGGAGAGCTGGCCGGCCCTGAAATCGCCGAACTTGGTCATGCCGGACGCCGCCAGAAGCCGGTCGGCGCGCTCGCGGCGGATGGCCGGCGGGACCTCGAAGAGATCGGCGTAGAAGCGGATATTTTCGTTGACGGTGAGGTCTTCATACAGGCCGAAGCGTTGCGGCATGTAGCTGACATGGTGCTTGGCGCCCTCCGGGTCGGCCACGGCATCCACGCCGTCGATGACGATGGCGCCGCCGTCCGGCCGCATCACGCCAGCCAGCATCCGCATGGTCGCGGTCTTGCCGGCTCCGTCCGGCCCGACGAGACCGAAGATCTCGCCTCGGCTCACCGAGAAGCTGAGCCGATCCACCGCGTTGAAATCCGCGAAACGCTTGATCAGCCCGTCGACCTGGATGATCGGAGCCTGCGTGGTCATGACTCGCCCGCGAGGTGGGCCTCGATCACCGCATCTGCCGGCATGCCTGGAACCAGTTCATGGGTCGGGTTGTCGATATCGATCTTGATGCGGTAGACCAGGGTCACCCGCTCGGCATGGGTTTCGACGCTCTTGGGCGTGAATTCGGCAGACGAGGAAATGAAGGAGACACGGCCCTTGTAGCTCTTGCCGGGGTAGGTGTCGGTCTTGACCGTCGCGGCCTGGTCGAGACGGATTTTTCCGATGTCGGACTCGTTGATGTAGGCGCGCAGCCAGATGTGATCGAGGTCGGCCAGCGTCATCACCGGCGTGCCCGGCACCATGATTTCACCGAGCTCGGCCTGACGAACGGTGATCACGCCGTCGAATGGCGCCGTCAAGGTCGTGTAGTCGAGCACGATCCCGGCGAGCTTGAGCGCCTCTTCGGCATTCTGGATGCTGGCCTGCGCGAGCTCGACCTGGCGTTCCGCGGACTGCTCCAGTGCCTGGTCGCGCTCGATCCCGGCGTTTGCCTTCCTCAGGGCGGCGCGGGTCTGGTCGCGCGCTTCGATGGTGCCCGCGCCCTTCTTCATGAGATCGTCGGCGCGCGTGAATTCCAGTTTTGCCAATTCCAGATCGGCGGCATCGGCTTCGAGGAGCTTTTGCGCCGCCGCGCAGTTCTGCTCGGCGGTCGCGAGCTGGCGCTTCTGCACCTCGAGTGTGCTCCGGGAGATGGCGACCTGCTGACGGTAATCCGAATCGTCCAGGCGCGATAACAGCGTGCCGGCCTTGACCCACTGGCCTTCGTTGAACGGCAGCTCCACGATGCGCGACTGAACCGTCTTGAAGCCGAGAACGCTCTGGTGAGCTTCGATGTTGCCGGAGAGAAGGATCGTCTGGTTCTGATTGCCGGGACTAAACCACTCGATGATCGCGTCGCGATACCAATATGCCGACAGTCCGACGGCGGCAAACAGCACCATACCGGTCAACAGGGTCCGCCTCGTCATTTTCGGCATGGCCATTCTTCATCTCACCAAGCGGTTACAGCTAAAATGCTTACGCTGGTTGGCCCGGTCCCGTTTGATTGATGTCAAATCGCGGGGGACTAATTCTTTCGACGGTCGCCAGCGCGGGCTTATTCGGCCTCGGACGTTACCGCGAATTAATTCTTGGGTTGATCTTCATCAAATCGCTGCCGTTCAAATGGGCAACTCTAGGTCGACTTGCAGAGGAGAGAAATCATGTCGCATAAAGCAATTGTCGCCCTGTTCGTTGTCGCGGCGGCCTGCCTTGCGCTGCCATCGGGGGCGTCCGCGCGTGGCGGTCACGGGGGTGGAGGGGGATTTCACGTCGGCGGATTCCACGGCGGAGGATTTCGCGGCGGCGGCATTGGTTTCGGATTTTATGGGCCGTATTATCCATACGGCTACGACGGGTATTATGGCGACGAGATGAATTGCCACCTGGTGCGGCAGCGGGTCCACACGCGACAGGGCTGGCGCATACGTCGGGTGGAGATCTGCGATTGAGGGCGCGTTAGCCACGCCTTTCCGCCTCCGCCTCCGTGAGGTTGTCGAAAATGACGCTTTCACGACCGACTGGTTTTTCCCGCCGCGCAATAGCAAGCGCAGTTCCCGGATCGCCTGCGTAGGCGTCCGGCCGACCGGCTTGCGCAAGCATTGTTATTGACACGGCCATGGATCGGCCCTGTATTCTCCGGGTTGAAATTGCCGAGCAGTCTCGGCCCAGCATCCCGGGGAAAGCCATGTCCGATTTCAATCGACGCGACGCGCTGAAGATGTCCGCGAGTTTCGCGCTGGCCGCCGCGGCGGGTGGATTTTCCTGCTTCGAGATGGCCAAGGCCGGTCCGATCGAGGTGCCGACGATCGACAAGCTCAGCGTCCGCGTGCTGGTCGACAGCGCCAGCGACATCTTCTTCAAGCCGCAGGAAGCCGGCGGGGTGAAGACGGAGCCCGGCCGGTCGGCCGACACCACGCGTCCGCTGCACAGCGAGTGGGGGCTGTCATTGCTGCTGGAGCCGCAGCGCGGCGACGACAAGCGCACCTTCCTGCTGGATTTCGGCTGGACCCCGGAAACCATCAACGGCAACATGGATTTGCTGAAGGTCGACGCGAAGAAGATCGACACGCTGATCATGAGCCACGGTCATTTCGACCATTGGGGCGGCTTGCTCGGATTTCTCGACAAGCACCGCAACGATCTGCCGACCGATCTGACGATGTATGCCGGCGGCGAGGACAATTTCTGCCAGCGCTACGCCCGGGTCGGGCAGGGCGAATTGAGCGACTACGGAATGCTCGACCGCCGCGATATCGCCAGGCAGAATGTCAAGGTGGTGCTGTGCGAGGCGCCGGTCGTGATCGGCGGGCAGGCCTTCACCACCGGCAAGATCAAGCGCAACAGCATCGAAAAGGTGCTCCCGAACTCGATGGTGGAGTTCAAGCTCAAGGATGGCGCCGGATGCAACTGGAGCCACTATCTACCGGCCGAGATGGAAGGCAAGATCGTGCCCGACGAGCACATCCACGAGCACGCGACCTGTTTCAACCTGAAGGACAAGGGCCTCATCGTCATCAGTTCCTGCGGCCACGTCGGGATCGTCAATTCCGTTCGCCAGGCGATGGAAGTGTCGGGCGTCGAGAAGATCCATGCCATCATGGGCGGTTTCCACCTCGGGCCGGCGCCGGCGGATTACCTCACCCAGGTCGTCAGCGAGATCGGCAAGCTGAACCCGGACGTTCTGATCCCGATGCATTGCAGCGGGCTGAATTTCACCCAGGAAGCGCAGCGGCAGATGCCGGGCAAGGTCCTGACGACGACGACCGGCACCCGCATCACCTTCGGTATCTGATCCGGGAAAACGCGATGGCGGGCACCAGGGGGCGCGTGCTGCTTGCCGTGGCGTCCCTGTTGCTGTGCGGGGCAACAGGCGCGGCCGGGCAGGCACCGGCCGACCAGATATCGGCCGCGCAGATGATGGATGATCTGATGTATGGCCGCGGGACGGTCGGCGGTCCGTTCACGCTGACGGATCAGACCGGCCGGCCGCGCAGCGACAGCGAATTCCGCGGCAAGCTGATGATCGTCTATTTCGGCTATACCTATTGCCCCGACGTCTGCCCGACCGATCTGATGGCCATTACCCAGGCGCTCGACGCGCTGGGGCCGGCGGCCGAGGGCGTCCAGCCCGTTTTCATCACCATCGATCCGGAGCGGGACAGCAAGCTGCTGGCGGACTATCTGCCCGCCTTCCATCGCAGTTTCGTCGGCCTTACCGGCGCGCCGGACGAAATTCGAAAGGTCGCCAATTCCTACAAGGCGTTTTACGCGAAAGTGCCGGACCGGCAGGGCGCCGGCTATTCGATCGACCACGCCGGCGTCATCTACCTGATGGGCCGCAACGGCGAGTATCTCGGCTTCATGCCGCCGCAGACCAATCCGGACCGGCTGACCGAAGTCCTGCGCAAATATCTCGCGAACTGACCGCGATAGGGCAGGATTACTCTTTTATTTACCCTGTTCATTAGGCGCCGATCAATTTGGCTCCGCTACAGACAACGGCAGCGAGAGAATCCCGCGTTTCGATCCAGAAGGTGCTTGGGGAGAGATCAGGGGGTTCGATGCGATTGGTCATGAGATTTTTGCGCGACGAAACCGGCGCCACCGCCATCGAATATGGCCTGATCGCGGCGGGGATTTCGCTTGCGATCATCAGTGTCGTGAACGGCATGGGCTCCAAGCTGAGCAGCAAATTCACCTCCATCAACAGCTCGCTGAAATAGCCGCCTTGGCGGACCCGCCCATCGTCTTGCCGCCGGGCGACACAGCAGGCCCTGTTCGCAAAAGCCACGATTGTTCTCTGCTTGGTCCATAAAATGCGCCAAGCTCTGACGTTTTCAGCCACAATCGAAAACCACCATCCCGGCATGAAAACGCTGGCCGCAATTTCGATTCTGGCGCTGCTCACGATGTCGGGGGCCGCTTTCACAGACCAGATTCTGACCAGCGATCAGCAGACCGCGCTAAGGGCGAACTAAACCCAGCCTGTAGCAGCCGGTCCTTTGGGGGACGTAGACGATGCTGTCGGTGGATCAATTTCTGAGACTGATAAGCGTTCCGGCCGTGGTTGCGGCCTTCCTGATCGCGTCGCAGATTTCGGGCGGGCTGACGCCGCGCACCGCCCCGGTGGAATTGGCCAGCGAATAGCCTGCAATCCGGATGGCCTGCGGTTCGCGCCGAAGTGCGATCCGCTGACCGATCGCGCATGCCTGGCGACTGCCAGCCCGGGGATCGGCGGATTTTCCGCGCGCCGGCCTTGGCACCGCTCAACGCCTGAGTGCCTGCGCGGCGCCGCTCGCTTTCGGCGGTTGATTATAGGCCCCCCAGGGTGGCGTCAGGACAGTATCGACAGGCCTCGCCTCCTTGGGTAGGGTCCGCCCCCAAGACGATCCGGGGAGGACGCTGCGTTGCGGGGGAAAATTACGGTAAAGCGGGATTACTACGCCGGCGGGCTGATGCTTTTGCTGGGCGTCGGAGCCGCCGTGACCGGGACTGGCTATAAATTCGGCAGCCTTGCCCGAATGGGGCCCGGTTTCATGCCCGTCGTGCTGGGCGTGGTGCTCGCGCTGCTCGGCCTCCTGATCGCCGGCACCGCGCTGGGATCGTCCGAGCCCGACGACAAGAAGTTCCTGCCCGACAACCCGCAATGGTTCGGCTGGCTCTGCATCATCGGCGGTCCCGTCCTGTTCATCATCCTGGGGGAGTACGGCGGCATGATCCCGGCGGTGTTCGCCTGCGTCTTCGTCTGTGCGCTCGGGGACAACACCGCCACCTATAAATCCTCGGCCATTCTGGCGGCCGGCATTACCGTGTTCGGCGTGTTGCTGTTCCACTATCTGCTCAGCATTCCGTTCCCGCTGCTGCGGGGGTTCAACCTGTGATCTCAACAGCGATTACCGATCTTTATTACGGTTTTGGCGTAGCGCTCGAGCCGCACAACCTGATGTACTGCTTTCTCGGCGTGCTGGTGGGCAACCTCGTCGGCGTGCTGCCGGGCATGGGTCCGGTAGCGACCATTTCGATCCTGCTGCCGCTGACCTTCGGGATGCAGCCGGTGCCCGCGATCCTGATGCTGTCCGGCGTCTATTACGGCGCCCAGTACGGCGGCGCGATCTGCTCGATTCTGCTGAATTTGCCGTGCCATCCGCCGCACGCCGTGACCTGTCTGGACGGGTTCCCGCTGACCAAGCAGGGCAAGGGCGGCACCGCGCTCGGCATCACCATCATCGCCGCCTTTGTCGGCGCTTCCTTCGGCATCACCGAGATGATTTTCCTGGCGCCGTTCCTGGTCAAGGTGGCGCTCGAATTCGGGCCCGCGGAAGTATGTTCGCTGATGCTGGTGGGATTGCTGGCGGGTTCGACGCTGGCGAAGGGATCGCCGCTCAAGGGCATCGCGATGACGGTGCTCGGCCTCCTGGTCGGCATCGTCGGTTCCGACATCGAGACCGGGCAACCTCGTTTCACCTTCGGCATCACCGAACTGTTCGACGGCGTCGAAATCATCGCGCTGGCGCTCGGCATGTTCGGCATCGCCGAGTTCATGAACAGCATCAACAATACCGAGAGCGTCGACTTGCGATACGCCAAGGTCGGCATCTCCGACATGTTTCCGTCGAAGGAAGATCTCAAGAAGTCGTTCTGGCCGATGATCCGCGGCACCCTGCTGGGCAGCCTCTGCGCCCTGATTCCGGGCACCGGCCCGACCATCGCCTCGTTCGTATCCTACGCCACCGAAAAGAAGATATCGAAGACGCCCGAGCGTTTCGGCCATGGCGCGATCGAGGGCGTGGCGTGCCCCGAGGCCTCGACGCATTCCTCGGTGCAGGGCGACTTCATCCCGACCATGAGTCTGGGCATCCCCGGCGACACCGTCATGGCGCTGCTGCTGGGCGCGCTGATCATCCACGGCATCGTTCCCGGCCCGCAGCTGATCAGCCAGCACGCGGACATCTTCTGGGGCCTGATCGCCAGCTTCTGGATCGGCAACATCCTGCTGGTCATTCTCAACGTGCCGATGATCGGCCTGTGGGTGAAGCTGCTGAGCATTCCCTACCGCTACCTCTATCCGAGCGCGATGTTCTTCGTCTGCATCGGCGTCTACGCCGCCAACAACGACATGTTCCAGGTCGGCGAGACCCTGTTCATCGGCGTCATCGGCTACATCCTGCTGCGGCTGGATTTCCATCCCGCGCCGATCCTGCTCGGCTTCGTGCTGGGACCGCGTTTCGAGGAGAACTTCCGCCGCAGCCTGTTGATCTCGCGCGGCGACCTGATGACGTTCGTCGAGCGCCCGATCAGTGCGTTCTTCCTCTTTATCTGCGTGGTGCTGATCGCGGCCCAGGTCTATGTCTGGCTGCGCAAGCCGAAGATCATCGCCGAGGAACAGGCGATCGAAGCGCAGGTGCCGGCTACGTCGTATTCGGAACTGGCGGGCTAACGGAGGCGCTAGCCGGTCTTCTCGGCCGGAACAGCGCTTCCGCCATCATTTCTATGTTTTTCGTTCAGAACCTGTTCAGCCGCTGTTTGCCACAGTGCTTGGCAAACAAGCATCCGCTTTCAGGTGACGAAATCGATGATGGAACCGGGATTTCCGACAGAGGCCTGCGCCGTCAGGGTTTGTGCCTCTTTGGTGCGCACCGCCCTTGTCCTGGCCGCCGGGTTCCTCGGCGTGGCTGCCTGCGACGCGGCCGAGTTGAACCCGTCCGACATCGCGCTGATCGATCGGCTGACATGGGGGATCAACGCTTCGACGGCGGCGCATTTCCAGGCGGTCGGTGCCGAACGCTGGCTCGCCGAACAATTGCATCCGGCTCCCGGGGATGCGCTGCCCGCCGCGGCGCGATCGCAGATCGAGGCGATGCCGGACGTGCACAAGTTCCCGTTCGACATCGCGGTGGCGTTCGATCAGCAGGCGAAATCCGCCAATCAGGTCGCCGACCCCGATCAGAAAAAGGCCGCACAGCAGGTCTTCCAGCAGGCCATGAACGACCGGGCGAAACAGGCGGCGGCGCGCACCATCCTGCGCGCGCTGTACGCGCCGGGCCAGTTGCGTGAACGCATGACCTGGTTCTGGTTCAATCATTTCAACGTCCACCAGTACAAGGCCAACATCCGTATCCTGGTCGGCGACTACGAGGACCGGGCGATCAGGCCCAACGCGCTCGGCAAGTTCCGCGATCTTCTGGTCGCTACCCTGCGCCACCCGGCGATGCTGCGCTATCTCGACAATGCCGACAACGCGGTGGGCCATCTCAACGAGAACTACGCCCGCGAGATCATGGAACTGCATACCATGGGCGTCGGCTCCGGCTATGCGCAGGCGGATGTCGAGGCGTTGGCGCGCATCCTGACCGGCGTCGGCATCGATCTGAAGCAGGAAGAGCCGAACCTCAAGCCGGAGTTGCGACCGCAGCTCGTGCGCGAGGGAGCTTTCGAATTCAATCCCGCCCGGCATGACTACGGCGACAAGCCCTTTCTCGGCCACACCATCAAGGGGAGTGGACTGGCCGAAGTCGACGAAGCCGTCGATATCCTGGTCCATCACCCGGCGACCGCGACGCATCTTTCGCGGCAGATCGCGTCGTATTTCATCTCGGATAATCCGCCGGAACCGCTGGTGCAGCGGATGGCGCAAACCTTCAAGACCACCGATGGCGATATCGCCGCCGTTCTGGCCACCATGGTCCATGCGCCGGAATTCACGGCTTCGCTGAAATCCGGCGCCAGGTTCAAGGACCCGGTGCAATATGTGCTCTCGGCGGTACGGCTCGCCTACGACGACAAGGTGGTTCTGAATACGCTGCCGGTCCAGAGCTGGCTGAACCGGCTCAACGAGGGATTGTTCAATCACGACACGCCGGACGGCTATGCCATGGTTTCGGCGTCCTGGAACGGCCCCGGTCAGATGATGCTGCGTTTCGAGATCGCGCGGCAAATCGGTTCCGGTTCGTCCGGGCTATTCAAGCCGGATGTGCCGAATGCGGTCGATCAGCCGGCGTTTCCGCTGATCGCCAACTCGCTCTACTTCAACGGATTGCGGCAGACGCTGGGCCCGACCACGCTTGCCGCACTCGATCAGGCGGTCTCGCCGCAGGACTGGAATACGCTGTTCCTGTCCTCGCCCGAGTTCATGCGCTGACCATGCCGGAGGATATCACCATGAATCGCCGTGATCTGATCAAGGCTTTCGCCGCCGCCGTTCCCCTGACCGTCGCCGGCCGCGTCTGGGCAGCGCCCGCCACGGATGCGCGGTTATTGGTGGTATTCCTGCGTGGCGCCTATGACGCCGCCAACGTCGTGGTGCCCGTGTCGAGCGATTTCTACCACAGCTCGCGGCCCACGCTCGGCATTGCCAAACCCGATGTCGGCAATCCGAACTCGGCGCTGACGCTGACGGCGGACTGGGGCCTGCACCCGGCCTTGCGCGACAGTATCTATCCGCTGTGGGCCAAGCGCGAAATCGCCTTCGTTCCCTTTGCCGGCACGTCCGACGATCTGACGCGAAGCCATTTCGAAACCCAGGACACGATCGAGCTCGGCCAGTCCGTCGCCGGATCGCGCGACTATCGCTCCGGCTTCATGAGCCGGCTCGCCGGCGAGCTCACCCGCGTCAAGCCGATCGCCTTTACCGACCAGTTGCCGCTGATCTTTCGCGGCAAGTCGCAGATACCGAATATCGGCATCAACAGCGTGGGCAAGCCTGGCGTCGACGATCGGCAGGCCAAACTGATCAGGGATATGTACGCGCGAAGCGACCTTGCCGCCTCCGTTTCCGAAGGGTTCAGGATTCGCGACGATGTCTACAAATCGGTTTCGGAGGAAATGACCGCGGCCAATCGCGGCGCGGTTTCGCCGCGCGGCTTCGAGCTGTCGGCGCGGCGCATCGGCCGGCTGATGCGCGAGCAGTTCAACCTCGGCTTCGTCGATGTCGGCGGCTGGGACACCCATGTCAATCAGGGGGCGGCCACCGGTTATCTCGCCGACCGCCTCGGCGAACTCGGCCGCGCGCTGTGCGGTTTTTCCGAAGAGATCGGGCCGGCGGGATGGCGGGATACGGTCGTCGTTGTCATCTCCGAGTTCGGCCGCACCTTCCGGGAGAATGGCGACCGCGGCACCGACCACGGCCACGGCAGCGTCTACTGGGTGATGGGAGGCGGCATCGACGGCGGCCGCATCGTCGGCGAACAGGTCAAGATCGAGCAGGCCAGTCTGTTCCAGAACCGGGATTATCCGGTTCTGACCGATTACCGTGCCATGTTCGCAGGCCTGTTCCGGCGTATGTTCGGGCTGGAGTCCGCGAGCCTTCAGCGAATCTTCGCAGGCGTGCATCCCGCGGAACTGGGCCTGGTCTAGGGTGCGGAGCCGGACGGGCGCGGTCAAAACTATCAAATGATGCCTTGGACCGCTACGATGCCGCATGGCCGCTTCCAAGGATAATTCGCCCGCCATGACGATCGACCGATCCGCCGCGACTCTCGCGGCGATCGCTGCGGCGCCGGTCGACCTGTCGCCGGCCGTGCGGCACACGATCTTCCTGTATCTCGGCTTCCTGATCATCCTGGCGACCTTCGGCGCACCGTGGATCGGCCTGATCGATATTCCCGTCAGCTTCTTTCTCAAGAACAAGTTGAAATTGACGGCGCCCGAGGTCGCCAATTTCCGGCTGGTGGCGGCAATTCCGCTCTATTTGTCCTTCGTGTTCGGATTTGTCCGCGACATGTGGAATCCGCTCGGAATGAGGGATCGCGGATTCATCCTGTTGTTCGGCGGCATCAGCGCCTTGCTCTACGCCGTGTTCGCATTCACGCCAATGAGCTACACGACGCTGATCGTCGGAGTGGTTCTGCTGACGGTTTCATCGCAGTTTGTTGCGGGTGCCCAGAACGGGCTGACTTCGGTGATGGGACAGCAGCACGCGATGAGCGGCCAGATCAGCGCGGTATGGAACGTCTTCCTGTCGATTCCTACCGTCGGAGCCATGCTGATCGGCGGAAAGCTCAGCGGGATACTCGAAGAAAAGGATCCCGATTCCGCGGTTCGTATCCTGTTTCTGGTCGGGGCCGCCATCACGGCGGCGCTTGCGCTCTATGGGCTGTGGAAGCCGGCCGAAGTGTTCGACAACGTCCGCGTCGAAAACGGATCCGGCCGGCATCCGATCGGAGATATCAAGCGACTGGCGCGGCACTGGCCGATCTATCCGGCCATGCTGATCTGGCTGCTGTGGAATTTCGCGCCGGGGTCGACCACGCCGCTGCAGTACCACCTTCAGAACAGCCTGCACGCCACCGATGCCCAATGGGGGCAGTGGAACGCCATCTTTGCCGCCTCCTTCATCCCGACCTTCATCGCATTCGGGTTTCTCTGCCGCAGGTTTCCCCTGAAGACGCTATTGTTGTGGGGAACGGTCGCCGCCGTTCCGCAGATGGTTCCGTTGCTTTTCATCGATACCGTGCCGGAGGCCTTGATCGCGGCCATACCGATCGGGCTGATGGGCGGCGTCGCCACCGGCGCCTATCTCGACCTGATCATTCGCTCCTCGCCCAGGGGCTTGCAGGGGACGACGTTCATGATGGCGAGCAGCCTTTATTTCGCGGTCTCGCGGTTCGGCGACGTACTTGGCACCAATCTCTACGACCGCTTCGGCAGCTTCACCGTTTGCGTCATCGCGATCACGATCGTCTATGCGCTGATCCTGCCTTCGCTGTTGCTGGTGCCGAAACACCTGATCGCCACCGCCGACGGGCAAACCCCCAGCCTCTCGTTCGGCGCCGAAGAACCCGCAAACCAGCCCGTCGAATAGTCGTTTGGCTGTCGCAATTAAACGCGAATATTTGTAGGAAAGGCGATGTTCGTCGGGCTCGGTCCGGATTATCTGGCCGCGACACCATCATGGGGGCGTCCGGAGGCCTTCTGCCTGGACTGACAATCAGCATTGGACACGAGATCAATTGACCGAAATTTCAACGCCGGTTGCCGGCGAAACCGCTCGACAGGCTCCGCAGGGCAAACTCCCGGTTCTGGCTCTGTCGGCGCTCGGCATTGTGTTCGGTGATATCGGGACCAGCCCGCTCTATACTTTCAAGACCATTCTCGGCGTCACGTCATCTCCGGACCCGGGCGTCGTGCTGGGCGCGCTGTCGCTGGTGCTCTGGACGCTCTTCGTCATCACCACGGTAAAGTATGTCTCGTTCGCGATGCGCGTCGACAATGACGGGGAGGGAGGCATCCTCGCTTTGATGGCGTTGTTGGGGGTGAAGAAACAGCAGCGGCCGACCATCGTGGCGCTCGGCCTGTTCGGGGCGGCGCTGATCTATGGCGACGGCGCGATTACGCCGGCGATTTCGGTGCTGTCGGCGCTGGAGGGGCTGAATCTGGCGACCCCCGCGCTGCAGCCTTACGTCGTTCCCGCCGCGGTGGCGATTCTGCTCGCGCTGTTCGCCATCCAGTCACGGGGGACGGCAGCGATCGGTCACCTGTTTGGTCCGGTGATGCTGCTCTGGTTCGTCGTCATCGCGGCGATGGGGGTTTGGGGCATCGCGCAGCATCCTTCCGTGTTTGTCGCGCTCAACCCCGTCTATGGCCTGAGCTATCTTTTTTCCAACGGTGTCACCGGTTTCCTGGTGCTGGGCGCGGTGTTTCTCTGCGTCACCGGCGCCGAGGCGCTTTATGCCGACATGGGGCATTTCGGCAGGGGGCCGATCAAATTCGCTTGGTTCGGAATGGTGTTCCCGAGCCTGATCCTGAACTATGCGGGCCAGGCAGCGCTGGTGCTGGAAGGCGCGCCGACCGACGGCAATATTTTCTTTCGGCTCTGTCCCGCCGTACTGCTGCTGCCGCTGATCGTGCTGGCGACGGTGGCCACGATCATTGCCAGCCAATCGATCATCACCGGGGCGTTCTCGATGACCCGGCAGGCGATTCAGCTCGGCTGGCTGCCGAGGCTGGGGATCAAGCAGACCTCTTCGGAAGGCTACGGGCAGATCTATGTCGGCGTCGTCAACTGGCTGTTGATGATCGTGACCGTCGGGCTGACGATCGGATTCGGCAAGTCGGACAATCTGGCGGCCGCCTACGGCATCGCGGTTTCGCTGACCATGCTGATGACGTCGGCGCTGCTGTTCATCGCGATGCGCGAGATCTGGGGCTGGAGCATCTGGGCGGCAGGATTGGTCGCAGCCTGCTTTCTCGTGGTCGATAGCGCCTTCTTCCTCGCCAATCTCACCAAGGTCGCCGAGGGCGGATACGTGCCCTTGATCCTGGCGATCTCCGTCTACGGCGTGATGTGGATCTGGCATCGCGGCGCCGCCGCCGTCTCGGTGCGGATGCATGAAGCGCTGATCCCGGTGCCGGAATTCATGGCCGGAATCGTGGAAAGGAAGATTCCGCGGGTCCCGGGTACGGCGGTGTTCCTGACCAGGACCGAGTGCGATACGCCGCCGGTCATGGTCTGGCACGTCAAGCATAACCGCGCGCTGCACGCGCACCTGTTCGTGCTGCGCGTGGAAATCCTCCCGGTGCCGTGGGTTTCCTCGCGCAACCGCATCAGCATCGAGGAAGACGCGCCGGACTTCTGGCGCGCGGAAGCGCGCTTCGGCTTCATGGAGCGGCCGCATATTCCGGAACTGCTTGCCGTCAGCAAATCGCTGGGGTGCGGGATCGACCTCGACGACGTGACCTACTATGTCGGCCATGAAACGGTGGTCAGCCGCGAGGACGGCAAGGGCTTGCCGGCCTGGCAGGAGCGGGTCTTCGCCGTCATGGAGCGCAACGCGACCCATGTCAGCGATTTCTTCAGCCTGCCCAACGACCAGGTTGTCGAGATCGGGCGCCAGGTCGCGATCTGAGCGGGGCTCCGACGCCGGTTTCGGAGCCGACGCTCCGGCGCGATGGTTCGACATCTGCGTCAGCGATTTAGCCGGAAAGGTCGCCAGATGTGGCGATTCCGCTTGATGTAAATCAAGACGTCGTTCGATGTCCGGTACAGTCTATTCACGGTTCTACGCGCCTCGCCGGAGCATTGACGGCGCAGGGTCTTGGTGGACAGCTCATGGTCAACGAACGCATTTCGCCGGACGCCAGTCAGAAGGGGACGCCGAGCACGCTTGTGCCCTTTCCGGCGACGCCCCCGATAAAGTCCAAGCCGCGGTCGCAACGGCATTGGCTGATCGGTGGATTGCTCTCGCTGCTCGTCGTTGCAATCGCAGTCGCCACGTGGTGGGCCCTGAGCGAACGCAGCACCGTCTATTACGTGAACGTGCCGGTTAGCAAAGGCGCGGTGATCCGGGGCGTGACCTCCACCGGAACCGTCAACCCGGAACTTACGATCATCGTTGGCGCGGCCGTTTCCGGTATCATCAAGGAGCTGAGTTGCGACTACAACACCCAGGTGAAGAAGGGGCAGATCTGCGCCAGGATTGATCCGCGTCCCTATCAGACCGTCGTCGACCAGAACAAGGCGAACCTCGCGGTCGAAAAGGCGCAGCTCGAAAAGGACAGAGCGAGCCTCACTTACGCGAAACTTGCCCTGGACCGTGCAGCCAACCTCCTGCCGACCCATGCCGTCTCCCAGGACGCCTACGACAATGCCAAGAGCAACTATGACCAGGCGTTGGCGCAAATTACGTTCGATGAGGCAACCATTCAGCAGCGTCAAGCCTCGCTCGACGCCGCCCAGGTCAATCTGGACTATGCGGACATCGTCTCTCCCGTCGACGGCACCGTGGTTTCACGCAATGTGACGATGGGCCAGACCGTCGCCTCGAGTTTCCAGACCCCGACGCTTTTTCTCATCGCCACCGATCTCACCAAGATGCAGGTCGACGCCAATGTGAGCGAAAGCGACATCGGCGGGATCAAGCAAGGCAACAAGGCGACTTTCACGGTGGACGCGTACGCCAAGCGCACCTTCGAGGGGACGGTGACTCAGGTCCGTCGATCCCCGCAGACCGTTCAGAACGTCGTGACATACGACGTCGTGATCAGTGTGGATAATTCGGATCAGGCGCTGATGCCTGGCATGACCGCCGCCAGCCGCATCGTCATCGATCGACGCGACGACGTGATCCGGGTGCCGAACCAGGCAATCCGTTATGTCCCCAAGGGCATCGCTGCCGCGGCTCCATCCGGCAAGCCGCAAATCTGGATTCTGCGCGACGGGAAGCCGGTGCCGGTCCCGGTGGTGGCCGGACTGGACGACGATAGTTTCACGGAGATCGCAAGCGGCGACGTGAAGCCGGGCGATCTCGTTATTACCGCCGAGCAACTCGCGGCGACCGGCAAGGCCGTCACGCCCCGCCTCGGTCCCTGATTTTCATGCCGGAACCCATCATCAGAGTCGTGAACGTCACGCGGACCTACCACGTCGGCGACGTCGATGTGCATGCTTTGCGCGGCGTCAATCTGACGGTCGAGCCGGGCGAATTTATCGCCATCATGGGTTCTTCCGGATCGGGGAAGTCGACCCTGATGTCGCTGCTCGGCTGCCTGGATCGGCCGTCCAGCGGAAAGTATTATCTGGAAGGAGTCAACGTCGCTGGCCTGACCGAACCCGAGCTCGCGCGCATCCGCAGCGAGCGCCTGGGATTCGTTTTTCAGAGCTTCAATCTGCTGGCCCGCACCAGCGCGATCGAGAATGTCGCGTTGCCGCTGTTCTATGCCGCAGGTGGCGCGTCGAGCAGCACCGAGCGCACCGAACGGGCGCAGGCCTCGCTCAAGCTGCTCGGCCTGGCCGACCGGGAGCGCAACACGCCGGGGCAATTGTCCGGTGGTCAGCAGCAGCGCGTCGCCATCGCGCGCGCCCTGATCAACAATCCAGTTCTGCTGCTCGCGGATGAGCCGACCGGCAATCTCGATACCAAGACCTCGCACGAGATCATGGTGACGCTGCAGGCGCTCAATCGCGAGCGAGGCGTTACCATCATCGTCGTTACGCATGAACCCGATATCGCCACCTATGCCGGCCGGGTCATCACCATGCGGGACGGAGAGGTGCTGTCGGACGTGCGCCAGCCGGCGGTCCGCGCCCCGCCGGAAGCCTCGATCGGAGTGCCGCCGGCTGGTTCGCTGGCCAGCCCGTCAGCGCCGGCTGCAGCCGGCAGCGCCGGAACCGTGCGGGCTTTCGCCTTGATGATCGTCGCTGCGGCCTTTCAGGCGCTCGCCCGCAACAAGATGCGATCGGCGCTGACGATGCTGGGTGTCTTCATCGGAGTTGCCGCGCTGATCGCCATGGTCGCCATCGGTCAGGGGGCGAACGACGCGGTGCGCAAGCAGATCGAGAGTCTCGGAACCAACCTGCTGGTGGTAGTGCCCGGCGCCTCCACCATGGGGGGCATGCGCAGCGGGCAGGGAAGCGCGTCGACGCTGACCGTCGTGGACGCCGAGGCGCTGCGCCGCGAAGCGTCGGCGGTCGGCAGCGTCAGCTATCTCATCCGCCAGATGGGACAGGTGCAATACGCCAACCAGAACTGGACGACGAACATTCAGGGCGTCAGCGCCAACTATCCCCCGGTCACCAATTGGCAGATCGTGGAGGGCCGCGGCATTTCCCGGGAAGACAGCAACAGCGCGGCATTGGTCGTGGTTCTGGGCCAGACGGTTGCCCGTCAGCTTTTCGGCGCCGACGCGAGCCCGATCGGCGCGGTAATTCAGGTCAAGAGCATGCCCCTGCGCGTGATCGGTGTCTTCGCTTCCAAAGGACAGACAGCCTACGGGACCGACCAGGACGATCTCGTCATGATCCCGTTCACGACCGCCGAGCGCAAGATCCTTGGTGTCGCGGCGCCGAGCCTGCAGCAGGTCCCGCTCAATTGGGTCTATCCGCTGCCGCCCAATCCCTACAATCTTCAGCAGCGCTTGATGGGATACGTGAATCAGATCTATGTCCAGGCAACCGGCGCCGGCGAGATTCAGCCGGCCATCGCCGAGGTGACGGAAATTCTGATGCGTCGGCACCATATCCGTCCCGGCGACATCAATGACTTCTCGGTTCGCAACCTGAGCCAGATCGCGGAGACCGCCGAAAGCAGCAGCCGCATCATGGCGCTGTTGCTTGCTGCGGTCGCATCGATATCGCTGATCGTGGGCGGCATCGGCATCATGAACATCCTGCTGGTGTCAGTTACCGAACGCACGCGGGAAATCGGCCTGCGTATGGCGATCGGCGCCCGTAGAACGCATGTCCTTCTGCAGTTTCTTGCCGAGTCGGTGATTTTGAGCGTCACCGGCGGCATCGCCGGGATCATCGTTGGGGTGGCGTTTTCCGAGATGATCTCGCTTGTCGCCGGTTGGCCCGCTCCGATCTCGCTGACCGCCGTTGCCGGCGGGTTTCTGTTTTCCGCCGCGGTCGGCATCTTCTTCGGGTATTACCCCGCGCGGAAGGCCGCCAGCCTCGATCCGATCGAAGCACTGCGATACGAGTGACTTCGGACGCGGTGCAACGCGGTCGAGTATCGGCGCCGATGTGCAAAGCAAGAAAAACGCCGCTTATGTACGAATTCCGACTTATATTTGACCTGGATCAATTTGGTGCAGCTAAGAGATGCGCAATTTGATGTATGGGCAGTCAAGCAGCAGTTCCGCAGCAGATTTGCGAAGCCGACGAGGCCGGCGGGCGTTTGTCGTCCAGGCTGCCGTTTTCCGGTGCGGCGCGTCGCATTGTCGAGCGCTGCAAGCAGAGGTTGTTCCAGCATAGATCGCTGGAGACACGTCTGCGCGATGCGCTGGCGGAAAGTCAGGCGCGCCTTTGCCGACAAGACGAGTTGATCCAGAAGCAAGAACTGCTGAGCAGGGAATCGGATCATCGGCTGATGAACGACCTGCAGATGACCATCAGCCTGCTGACGCTGCAGAGCCGGGCATCGACCAACGCGGAAGCGGCCGCGCAACTGGCCGTAGCGGCCAATCGCGTTTCGATGATTGCGCGCATCCACCATCGACTGCATTCCTGCGATGGCGCGCAAGCCATCGAATTCAGAAAATTCCTCGGGGACTTCGGTCGCGACTTCTCTGCGATGCTGTCTTCGGACGAGCGCCCGGAGCAGGTCGTCGTCGAGGGGGCGGAACTCAACCTTCCGGCCGCCACCGCGATTCCACTCGGTTTCATCGTCAGCGAATTGATCACCAACGCGGCGAAATACGGCAACGGCCGGATCGCCATCGGCCTGCAGCCCGATCCGGCATATGGCTATGCGCTTTCGGTTTCCAACGATGGCCCGGCTCTGCCGGAGACATTCGACCCCAGCGCCAGCAAGGGCCTGGGGATGAAGATCGTTCAATCCTTCACAAGGCAGATCGGCGGCGAGCTGCGGATCGGCCGAGGCGACGACGGCAAGGGCGCGCGATTCACCGTGCTGTTTCCCTGCGTCGCCGCGGATGTCGTTTCGGGAGCACCAAACCCGGCAGCAATCGCAATGTCAGCATCAAGTCATTCACTTCAAAGGAAAGGGATCATCAGATGAACCGTATTCGAGTTGCAGCAATTGTCGGAGCTGGCATGATGTTCGTGACGGCGCCCGCTCTGGCCGGCGTGACCAGCGTGGCCGGTCCGCAATTGATGAAGCCTGCCTCGCAGGTCGAGCAGATTCGCTATCGCCATCGTCGCAACGTCATTCCCGAGGCGATTATCGGCGGAGTCATCTCCGGCGTGGTCGGCGGGAACTGCTATTTCAACGACTGCGGCTATGACAATGGCCCCTACTATGGCGGCCCCTATTATGGTGGCGGCTATGTCGGTGGCGGCTATGTTGGCGGTGGGCGCGGCCGCGGATTTCGTGGCGGCGGCGGACACGTCGGTGGCGGCGCCGTTCACGTCGGGCCTCCCGGTGGCGGTGGTGGCGGGCATCCCGGTGGTGGTCATGGCGGCGGCAGAAAATAGGGACTCTCGGTCATCGGCCTGTGCCTGTGGACGGCTTGGTCAATGGCGCGCGGCTGAGAAGATGTGAAATCGAATACAATCGCCAAGAATCCAACCCAGCATGGGAGCATGAAATGCGGAAACTGAACTTTTCGGTCCTGATCGTTGCAACTGCGGCCTTTGCCGCGACCTTAGGTCAGGCGGCGATCGCGCAGGACGGGCCACGCCGCTCGCCGTATGAACGCCTTTGCGCCGAGCGGGATGGACCGACCCATCGTCCTGAAATGGCGGGTCGGCTGGCGGAACGTCTGGATCTGAATGACGCGCAAAAGGCTGCCTTCAAGGAATTCCACGAGGCGCGCAAGAAATCGCTCGAAGATTCGAAAGCCGCTCTCTGCGCCAACAAGCCGGACCTGTCGTCCTTCGAGGCGCGTCTCACCTTCAGTCAGGCGTTCCTGGAAGCACGGCTCGCCGCCTTGAAAGCCGAGAATCCGAAATTGATCGCGTTCTACAACAGCCTCGACGCCGGGCAGAAGGAAAAGTTCGACAGGTTCCGCGAGCGTCACGGCCGCGAATAGCGAGAACGCGATACGATTGCCGCCAAGGAAGACGTTTCGCGCTGCGGCGATGAAACATCTTCCTTCGCGTCGTTGATCTCGTTAATCGAGAGGCAATCGATCAGAGAGTCGGCGCAGGTTCTGCCGGGAGCAAGCCCTTTGCCGACGCGGCACGATGCCGGCTTCGTCCGCTAACGCGACGGCTCCGATGCCGATGCAGCCTTCTTCATGCAATGGACTTCGACGGACGTGCCCTTTTGATATTGTCCCTTGCGGACGCCATTCAGATAGTTTTTCAAGTAAGCGTCATTTTGCGAAAACGCTTCGCATTCCTCTAAGCTGGCATATTGTTTGGGGTAAGCCGGGTGGCATTGTGCTGTTTGGCCCTCGCCGGACGTAAAGCACACGAAGACCATGAAAATAGCCATCACGGTCCTCCCAATACGATTTAAGGCTGCGCTCCCCGGCGGCTTACGGCTCGTCACGGCAGGCCCGATTCGTGAACTGAAAGCCGGGTAGGGCTGACACCATGCCCCGGCCCGTCAGGCGTCTCACATTTTCTTGCCGTCCGGCCCATACTGCTTGAGGAAAGCCAGGAGGTCGGTGGCCTTTTGCTCATCCTTGAGGCCGGCGTAGATCATCTTGGTGCCGGGGATCTTGGCCCTGGGATCCTTGATGTACTCGCGGAACGTCGGCTCGTCCCATGTCAAACCCGAATTCTTGTTGGCATCGGAGTAGGCGTATCCCGGATACGTGCCGGCCTTTCGGCCGATGACACCGTTCAGAACCGGACCGACCGCGTTCTTCGCGGTTTCGCCGATCTGATGACAAGCCTTGCATACGGCAAAGACCTTTTCGCCCGCCGCCGCATCCTGCGCCGGCGAGGCAGTTGTACTCGTCAAGACCCAGAGACCGGCAACGATTAAAACTCGCATGTTGAGTTCTCTCTTCTGTGGAGCCGGATACGATCATTCTCCGGCATGATGCGCAGGGCGGAGACGGAGTTATTCCAGATAACTGAGATAGGCCGCGACGGATTTGATCTGCGCTTCGGTCAGATTATGCGCGATCGGCTGCATGATGGCTGAGGTGTCCGGCTTGGCCGGATCCTGCCCCCGTTCCTTGTCCCAGCTTGTCAGCTTCCTGAAGATATAATCATGGAGCTGACCTGCCAGACGGGGAAACGCGTCGGCTCCGTGTGCGTCCGGTCCATGACAGGACGCGCATGGAGGAACCTCGGCGCTGGGAACTCCTTCTTCGTAGATTTGTTTGCCCGCAGCTACGAGTTCCTTTGGAGCGCCTCCCAGCGGTTTGGGATCGAGCTTCTGGAAATAGGTGGTCAACGCCTCCTGCAGCGATGGGCTCAGAACATGCGCCACGTTGAACATCACGGGGTTGGTTCGCCGGCGCTCGATGAATGCCGACAACTGATTCTTCAGGTATTCGGGCTGCTGTCCGGCCAGGCGCGGCATCGGAAAGGCGCCGCGAAACCCTTGCGCCGATACCCCGTGGCAGGTTTTGCAGTAATCGGTCTTGGCCTTGAGTTCCTGTGCCGAGACAGCGGACGCGGCCTTGCCCTCCGCTCTCGCCGCGATGGAGAAGACGGTGGCGAAGGCAGCGGTCAACAGCACTGATCGTAGGTTCATGGGCCCGCCCTTGGATTTTCCATTACGTTACGCCGCTCCGGGCACTTTGATCCAGACGATTTTTCAACAATGCGTTGATAGAGGTCGATGAGAGCACGAATCCAAAGTTCCATCCTCTTTACAACGGGATTTGGATCGTCGTAACGATCGTGTCTAAAAGTTGTGCGCTCCAGGAGTTGCTACTCCGTCGCATGTGCAACTGCCGTTGCCGAAATGCCTCGCAATCATGAAATCGAATCCGCCGTGTCCCATTAGGTTGGCTGAGCACTCGGCTCTTGGACTATCGTCACGCTCGTAAGCGGCCTTGGATTTTAAAGACGTGCCGCGGACAACAGGGTGGCGCGCGATGCACGGCGACAGCGACCGTTATATTCGACCCCTTGGTAGATATGGGCTGTTTGCTGCGCTTGCGGCTATCGCCGTTCTGACCGGTTTTCTGACAATCGCCTTTGCGCCACCCGCGCAGGCGCTGCCGAGTTTCGCGCGTCAGACCGGACAACCCTGCGGAACCTGCCACACGGACTTCCCGGGACTGACTCCCTACGGCAGGAGGTTCAAGCTGCTCGGTTATACGACAGGGGGTGGGGCCTACAAGACGACGCCTTTCTCATCGCGCGCCGCCGTCGACGCGCGCGCGGAGTACAACAAGCTGCTCGGTTACGCGAATGAGGTGACGCCTCCGCCACCGACTGGCGGCGAGAAGGGCTGGGTACCGCCGATTTCGGCGATGGTGGTCGTCGGCGATACCCATCTCGCGGCGCCGATGCCGGGGCCGACCGATCCCTACAAGCCCAATGACAATATCGTCGCTTCACCGCTCAGCTTCTTCTGGGGAGGCGCCATCACCAGCAACATCGGCGCCTTCGCCCAAGTGACGCGCAACGCACCCGATCTCGTCGTCAACAATGATCCGTTCTCCCATACCTGGACCTGGGACAACACCGATGTCCGGTTCGCTGACACCACGAGGATCGGCGGGCTCGACGTGGTCTACGGCATTACCGCCAACAACAATCCCACCGTGCAGGATCTGTGGAATACGACGCCGGCCTGGGCCTTTCCCTATGCGACGCCTGGACCCGGCGGCTCCGCAGGCCCAACGGCAGCCACGATGATCGAAGGCGCGTTCGCCGCACGCGTAGGCAGCGTCGGTGGCTATACCATGCTCAACGACGCGCTCTATCTGGAAGCGAGCGTCTATCGCACGCTGAGCTTCAGCCAGCAGAATTCGCTCGGCACCGATCCGGTCGGCTCGCCCGGCCGGTTCAACTACGCGCCTTACTGGCGCATCGCGCTCGAGCCGCACTGGGGTCCCCACACGCTCATGGTCGGCGCCTTCGGCATGTACATGGATGTTCATCCCTGGACCGATCCGACCGGGCTGGCGTCGCAGGCGGTCATCCCGCAGTCCGACACCTACAACGATGTCGGCTTCGACGCGCAGTACCAGTACCAGGGCAGCAACTACTGGCTGACGTTGCGCGGCAGCTACATCCATGAAGTCCAGACGCTGAATGCCAGCTTCAACGGTTTCAATCCGGCGCTGGTGCTGGGGTGCCAAGGTGGTTGCGCCCCGTCCAATCCAATCGATACGATTAACAGCCTGCGCCTCTATTCCTCGCTGGCCCTGGGCGCCGACAATCGTATTGTGCTGACGGGCCAGTACTTCAAGTCGTGGGGTAGTGCCGACGCCGGACTTTACGGCCTTGACACCAACGGCATCACCCCGCTGACGCCCAATAGCGACGGCTGGACCGCTGAACTCGCCTACATCCCGTTCGGCACCAGCAAGTCGCCCGGCTGGCCGTGGTTCAACGCACGCATCGGCCTCCAATACACCTATTTCAACAAGGCTAACGGCACCTCGGTGGGCGCCCAGAACAACAATACGCTCTTCCTGCACGCCTGGATGGCGATGTAGGCGGAATGCAAACGCACGGAGACATGTGATGAACAAACTGTCGTTTCTCGGTGTCGCGGGGCTGGCCTGGATCGTTGCGGCCCCGGCGTTTGCCGCCGACTTGCCGATGGCGGTGAAATCGCCCGCTCCGTTCGCAACGCGCTTCACGTGGACCGGCTGTTACGGCGGCGGCCATGTCGGCGGCGCCTTCGAGCGCCACGATGCCACCGATCCTGCGCTCCTGATTCAGAGCAACCTCGGTGGCCCCGGCACCACAGTCGGCACCACCAAAATCAATACGACTGACGTGGCCCTCGGCGGCCAGCTCGGCTGCGACTATCAGTTCTCGCCGAACTGGGTCGTCGGTATCGAAGGGGCCGCATCCGCCGGTATCGTCGACGGCCACAAGACGGTGGGATTGCCGGCAGGCAATCCGGGCGACAGCGCGCTGGTCACCGTGAGCAGCGACCTGATGACAGCCATCACCGGCCGGCTCGGCTATGCCGTGGACCGCTGGATGTTCTATGGCAAGGGCGGCGTCGCCTGGACCAACGACAAGTATAGCATCACTGGCACATTCGCCGGCACCCCCTTCGACGCGGAGGGCTTGGGCGCCTGGCGTACCGGCTGGACCGCGGGCGCGGGGGTCGAATGGGCCTTCGCCGATGACTGGTCGGTGCGGCTCGAATACGACTACTACGATTTTGGCACGCCTGTGGTGAACATGATCGACACCGGCAACGGCTTCACGGGTCCGGTGGCCTATCGACAGTCGACGCAGACAGTCAAAGTCGGGATGAACTTCCACGTCTGGGGCGCGCAATAAATATGATTCATACCGGCGCCTCGCTATGGACTTTACCCGTCAGCGGGAAAGCAGGACGATGACGATGCTTGGTTATCATGCGATGCTGCGAACGGTGCTCCTGGCGGCAGTGCTGGGCGTCGGGCTGTCGTCGGCCGGCCATGCGGATGAACTTCAGGCCAAGCTCGCCTATTGCAAGACCTGCCACGGTCTGTCGGGCCAAGGTTATTACGGCTACTACACCATGCCGCGCCTCGCGGGCCAGCAGCCCAAATATATCGAGAATCAGCTGAGGGCCTTCATCGAGCACAGGCGGAAAAACGAGATCATGGCCAATGTGGCGCATGCGCTGTCGCCATCGATGCTGTCGGCGCTGGCTCGTCATTTCAGGGATCTCAATCCACCGCCGTTGGGCGGCGGCGGATCCAGGGGCAATATGGCTACGGGCAAACGGATCTTCGAGGAGGGACTTCCCGAATCCAACGTCCCCGCATGTTCCGCCTGCCATGGTCAGGACGCCAAGGGGCAGGACCAGATTCCGCGCCTGGCTGGACAGCTGCCTGACTACTTCTACAACAAACTGGTGAACTGGACCGCGGAGCGCGGCCAGAATACCTCGATGCCGGATTCGTCCGCCGTCATGGGGCCGACTTCGCACAACCTAACCAAATCCCAAATCGCAGCCGTCGCTGCCTATGTCAGTAGTCTGAGGTAGTTCGCCGGTGGACGGGTCGCCGGATTCAAGGAATGCAGAAAGTGCGGAAGCTTATTTCATGAAGCGGATCTGGCTAAGACTGGCGATCCTGGCGGTTCTTTTCTTGCCCGCTCCCTCATGGGCGAGTGAGGCCAGTCCCCGCAATTGCACCTGGTGCCACGGAACCGGGGCGCAGGGTTATGCGGCCGCGCCGCGGCTGGCCGGACAGCGGGCCGCGTACATCGCAGCGCAGCTTCGCGACTATGCCGCGCACATCCGCGACAATCCGTTTTCGAAGCAATACATGTGGGGGGCAGCGGCGAATCTACGCGCCGACACGGTGCTTGATCTCGCGGCTTATTTTGCGTCGCTGCCGCCGAAAGCCGCCCAAGACGGACGTCGGGTGCTCGCAGAAAAAGGACAAGCAATTTACGTCCAGGGAATTCCGGAGGCCAATATCGTCGCGTGTCTGGCCTGCCACGGCCCGGATGGCCAGGGCGTGAGAGAGATTCCGCGTCTCGGGGGAATGTCCTATTTCTACCTGAAGCGGAGACTCGAGGAATGGGGCCAAGGATATCATTCGGCCCCAGGCTCTCCGATGCCCATGGTCGCCAGCACGCTGGGTCCCGACGAAATCGAGGCGCTTGCCTCTTATCTCAGCTTCGTCAGGTAGGCTGCGCCGGTGGGCTTCTGACCGAAACGCGCGCGTGACGGAATCTGCATGATGCGGGCGGCATTCGGCCCTCCGATGTGGCCGCGCGGTAACGCATCCTTCAGCTTTGAACTCAAGAATTGCGTCCGGTGCCGGTGATTTCTCCGTCTGCGAACGCCTCGCGTAAGCCGCCGCGATAATGCCTCAAAGCGAACATTCATCCGCCGCTGCGCCATCCCTGAAGTGTCTGCGCCTGGGGAGGGATGCCCCCGAACGGGAATGCCTGGATATCCGAATGCCGCTGCGGGCGCTGCGTTGAATATGGCCTTTCGATACCTGAACCGGACAGGTGGCGGCCGGCTGAATCGGCGAGCGGCGCCTGCATGGAACGTGGCGCTGGCCCGGCGCTTCTATTGGCAGCTGCGTGCGACGTTGCGGCTTGGGCTGATCAGCCTGTCGGTGGCGCTGACGGCCGGATGCGCAACGATTGCCCCGCGCAATGTGCTGCCACAGGCCGATGCCAGCCAGATCGAGCTTGCGGGTTTCCGTAATATTCGTTTCTGGGGTGACGCGCCGGCTCGGGACATCCAGGCAATCATGATGGCGGGTGAGCCGAAGGCCGAAGCGCGGTTGGCCTTCGCGGCTGAAAAACGCCCTTCGGTCGCCAATCTTCTTGCCATTTCCGGCGGGGCCGAGGACGGCGCGTTCGGCGCGGGCTTGCTGGTCGGCTGGAGCGATGCCGGCACGCGGCCGATGTTCGATCTGGTCACGGGTGTCAGCTCCGGCGCGCTGATTGCTCCCTTTGCTTTCCTCGGCCACGAGCACGACGGTCAATTGCGCGAGATTTTCACCAAATACGGAAGAAAGGACATCTTCACCTACAACGTATCCGGCGTGATCGAAGGTTCGGCGCTGGCCGACGATGCGCCATTGGCGCGATTGATCGAGAAATATGTCGACACCGCGTTTCTGCAGGAAATAGCCAGGGAGCGGGCCAAGGGCCGCATCCTGCTGATCGGCACCACCAACCTCGATACGCAAAGGCCGGTCATGTGGGACATGGGCCGGATCGCGATGAGCAACGATCGCGACGCGATCGTCCTGTTCCGCAAGATATTGCTGGCGTCGGCGACGTTGCCCGGGGTCTTCCCGCCGGTCCGCATTCAGGTCCGGGTCGGCGGACAGAATTATGACGAGCTGCATGTGGATGGCGGCGTCACCCGACAGGTCTTCATCGCGCCGTCGATCATTTCGTCGGTTTCCCGCGATCAAAAATCGGGAAAAGGCGCCGCGAAGCCGCGATTGTTCGTGATCAGAAATGGCAAGATCGATCCCGAATGGCAATCGGTTCACGAGAACGTCGTATCGATCACGCAACGCTCGATATCCACGCTGATCAAGAACCAGGGGATCGGGGATCTCTATCGCATCTATTCGGTCACCAGGCGCGATGGCATCGACTTCAACCTTGCGAGCATTCCCGCCGACTTCGGCGAAACCAGTGATGAGCCGTTCGACCAGAAATACATGATCGCGCTGTTCGACCGGGGCTACGATCTGGCGAGCCGCAACTACTCATGGGTCAAGGCGCCGCCGGGAATGGAATTGGCTTCCCAGGCGCACGACTAGGCGAGCGGTCCGTATCCCTGATTCGGCGCGGGCACGCCGCGCTGAAAAGCCAGCAGGTCGAGCGACGGCGGTTCAGCGCTGGTGAGGATCGAACAGCAGGCGTGCGCCTGGCCGCGATGATGGGTCTGATGATTGAAGAGGTGGAGCAGAATATCCCGCCGCGGCTGGCTGTAGGGCTTGCCTGAAGTCGTCTGATACGCAATCGCCTCGTCGAGATCACCGTCGCCACAGGTTCGGACAAGATCGATCAAACGGGCATCCTCCACCGATCGCGCGGCGAGAAGCTCCTGGCGATCCTCGTACAGGATAGCATCGAGGCGATTGGGGGGCTCACCGATCCCGGTCAATCGCTTCAGCCAGATGCGATCGGTCACCAGCAGGTGATTCAACGTTCCATGCAAGCTGCCGAAGAAGACGCCGGTCGGACGACGGTAGGTCGGCTCCGGCATTTCCAGCGCGGCCCCATAGAGGCGGAGATTGGCCCAGTGATTGTAGGCGGCGAGCTGCCGAAAATTATCGATTTCCATGGTCCAGTCCCTTTCGCACCGAGGTCGGATGATAGCTTGATCCCGGCCTTCAATTGGTGAGAATATCTCACCAATTGAACCCGGAGAACTTGGAATGGCAAGGCCGGTGCAGCCGTCGGCGCGCGCGCTGACGGCGCTCTCGCTTCTGGCGACGCAGGGGACGCTGACCAAAGCCGCCGCCCGGTTGGGCGTTACCCGATCGGCGCTGTCGCACCGGATTGCCGAACTGGAAACCGGCCTCGGCGTCACGCTGGTGCGCAAGACCGGTCGCCGGCTGGCCTTGACCGAGGATGGCGAGCGGCTGCTCGCGGGCATGGGCGATGCGCTCGAGCGCATCGAAGCGGCCGTTCAGCCATTCCAGCGCGACCGCGGGCAGATCCGGCTGAGCACGGTTTCAACCTTCGCGTCGCATTGGCTGATCCCGCGCGTGGCGGAATTCCAGGCCCGCCGTCCCCGGATCGAAGTCGCCATTTTCACGACCACCAGAGCCGTCGATCTCGCGAAGGAAGACATGGACTGCGCCATTCGTCATGGCCGCGGGCTCTGGAAAGGCCTCGCCTCGACGCTGCTGTTCCGCGAAACCCTGATGCCCATTGCTTCGCCCGACATTGCCGACCGGCTCCGATCGAAGGCCATGTCGGATTGGCGCGGCGTGCCTTTGATCCGGGCCCGGTCGCGTTTCATGGATTGGTCGAAATGGCAAAGCCATGATCGCACGGTTTCCCCGCGGGCCGCCAAATGGCTGACCGTGGAGACGCGGGCGCAGGCGCTCGACGCTGCGCTCGCCGGCGCAGGCGTTGCCCTGATGGACATGGCCTATATTGCGGCCCATGTCGCCGGCGGCAGGCTCAGGACCCTGGCCGAACGACCTTTGCAACTTCAGGCCGGATATTATTTCGTCCACGCCCCCAACGCGCGAAGTCTGCATCTGCTGACGCTTCTTCGCGACTGGGCGGTCGAGGCTGCACGGCCCTTTCGGGCGGCGGGGAAACATTAGTGAATGAGATCGGGCTCTTTCCGCCGGTGCGAAGGCGCTCGCCGTCCGGTCGTCGGGCCACCGCCAAAAAAAGATCTTGCGCCGTCGGGCAAATCACTGGCAGTTCTTCATCATCGCAAGGATTTTGAACCCGCGCCAGGGAACCGGACGCGGGCGTATTTATTCCGGGCGGTGGTCCACATGTCGAAAACCGTACACCGATTCACCGCACCCTGACCGGCATGATTTCGGCGGAAAGCTGCACTTCGTCGCCGAGGTGATACGCGTAATAGGCGGGGCGGGAAACCCGGCGCAAGAAGAGGAACAGGCGGAAACGCAGCCGTCTGAACAAGGTCATGTGCTTCGCGGGCAGCAGGTTCTCGTGCGAGACATGGACGATCCATTGACTGGGATGCGTCGGCAGGTCGATCTCCTTGTGCCGCGCCATGGCTTCGAGATAGCGCTCGACGTTGGGTTCTTCCATGAAGCCGAACCGCAGCTCGACACTGATCACGCTGCCGCGATCCTTGTCGCGCTCGAACACCGTGATGTGATAGCGGTGTTCGTGAACGTAGGGGACTTTGGGGTGCGTGACCTCGACCAGGATCAGGTTGCGCGGAAGCACGCCGTAGCGCTCCAGCAACAATCCAATCAAGGCGGGTGCCCGATCGTCGGGATGACGGAGCGGGTTGGGCGCCATGATCAGCGCGTTGCGTTCGATGAAAGTTGTACCGGAGCGGTGTATCTTGACGAGCTCCGCCATGGTCAGGCTCGAGCGCGCGGCATAGGCGGCAAAAGTGGCCTTGCGCCCCCAGCGCCAGGTCGCCATGACAATGAAAGCCGCGACGCCGACGGAAAGCGGCACGAAGCCGCCTTCGAGGAATTTCACCGAGCTGGCGACCAGGAAGGCGCCATTGAGGGCGGTCATCGGAACCCACACCAGCACCGTTCGCGTCAACCCCCATTGCCAATAGCGCCGCGCGATCGCGAACATCACCAGCGAGGTGATCAGCATCACGCCGGCAACGGCGAGTCCGTAGGCCGACGCCAGCGCCGATGATGAGCCGAACGCGACCACCAGGGCGACGCAGCCGATATAGAGTCCCCAATTGACCACCGGAATATAGATCTGTCCGGCGTGGGAGCGATGGGTGTGCAGGACGTCGAGACGGGGCAACAGTCCGAGGCCGATCGCCTGCGACACCAGTGAAAAGGCCCCGGAGATCAGCGCCTGCGAAGCGACGACCGTCGCCAGCGTCGCCAGCACGACGAGCGGCAGCAGCAGCGGCGCCGGCGCCAGGCTGTAGAACAGCTTGCCGCCTGCGACCTCCGCGCCGGAGAGCAGATAGGCGCCCTGACCGAGATAGTTCAGGAGCAGGGCGGGAAACACCACCGTGAACCAGCCGATCCGGATCGGCCGGGCGCCGAAATGCCCGAGATCAGCATACATTGCCTCGCCGCCGGTGACGACCAGGATCAACACGCTGAGCAGCAACACCGCCTCGCGCATGCCCGCCTGCACCAGAAAGCCCGCCCCATAAAGCGGATTGAACGCCGCCAGGATCGCCGGCTGCTTCGCGATCGCGACGGCGCCCAGCGCGGCGATGACCGCAAACCAGATCAGCAGGACGGGGCCGAAAACCACGCCGATTCCCGAAGCTCCCTTGAACTGAATGGCGAACAGACCGGTGAGCAGGATGGCGGTAATCGGTATGACATAAGGCGCAAAGGCGGGGGTGGCGACCTCGAGCCCTTCGACCGCCGACAAGACGCTGATCGCCGGCGTGATCATGCCGTCACCCAGCAGCAGGCCGGCGCCCAGCATCAGCGACCACAGCAGCACCTTGGTGCCCCGGTTCTTGTATTGATGCAGCAAGCCGTAGAGCGCGAACACGCCGCCTTCGCCGTCGTTCTCGGCGCGCAGCACCAAAAGCGCGTATTTGATCGCGACGATCAGAATGATCGTCCATATCGCCAGCGAGATCGCGCCGAGGACGTGGTCGGGCGTCGGCGTAACGCCGGCCGGACCTAGAAATATCTGGTCGATCGCATAGAGCGGCGAGGTGCCGATGTCGCCAAAGACGACGCCGATGGCTCCGATCGCCAGCGCCGCGACGCCTCCGCGCGGGGAATGCGCGGTCATCTCGCTCTCATGCGTGGCGGGGCGAATTCGCCTGATACCCTGATCGTTCATCGCCCCGCATTCAATCGTATCAATATTAAAAAAATGACGCATCCCGGGCGGCTCGGTGTTGAGATAGATCAAAACCCTGCGGGGGCGTTCCAGGGACACTTCGTTGGTCGGCCCGCGGCGCGTTGACAGCGCTATCCCGTGGGCGCCCGCAAGCCGTGATATGCTGTCAAAAAGGCGAGGGAGGCCAATAATGCCATATACGGTTCTAGCGACCAAAGCGGCCGAATCCGGCCCGTTTTCCTGTGCGACCGCTTCCGATGCCGTCGACAAGGTGTTGGAGCTCGAACGGCGCCGAGTTGAAAATATCATCGTCAAGGACGGCACCGGGCGCGTAATCGATCTCGATGAACTGTCGTCGCTGTGCGAAGCGGACGAGGACTGATACCCCCGAGGGCGCCCAAAGCCGTTGGAACGCATCGTTCCAGCCGCCCTGCCGGTTGACGATCCGAACACCGCTTTATGCGGTGAGGAATTGACGAACGAAAACGATTTGACACGTCGGGCAAATCACTGGCATCTCTTCATCATCGCAAAAATCTTAGGAGCCCGCGCCGGGAAACCGGCCGCGGGCTTTTTCAATCGGACGGCGGCCGTATTCACAGGTCGTGTCCCCCGAGTACTCATTCGTCCGATCCACTGGCAACGGTCTCATTGCATTGGCCGGCATCGATCCGCAAAATCCGACGCAGCCGGCGCCGCCGCCGCTTGATGACCAACTGCGCGGCTTCTATCGGGACGACCCGCTTCAGCCGTGGTTGGTGCGGCGGCAGCGTTAGACATCGAGCGGCATCAGCGACCCGGTTGCCTCCATATTTGCGCGCCGGCTTCAAAAAATTTGAAAAGAAGTTGACACGTCGGGCAAATCACTGGCATCTCTTCATCATCGCAGAAATCTTAAGAGCCCGCGCCGGGAAACCGGCCGCGGGCTTTTTCAATCGGACGGCGGCCGCATTCGGGACGCACCATCTCCCATGTGAGCGTATCGCCGCCAGGCGTCTGCAAGCGAGCCGCCGTCCGAGCCTTTGGTTGGGCATGACCTTCCCGGAGAACCGCTGCGCACGTTTCCGGATCATGCCGAAGAATCCCGCCGGCGCGCGCGAACGGGCCGGCACGCGGCGCGGACACGGTCCGCGCTCGCACGCGGCCTCCCTCGGTGGAGATAGGGTTCGCGTCTGAAATGATCGCCTGAAGCGATCATGCCGCATATTTCATTCGTATCGGGAACGAGGCCGGCATGACCGCTTATCTGATCTCGCTGGCGCTGGTGGGCCTGGTCGGGATCGCGGTGAGGGAGGGATTATCGTGAGCGCAGAAATCATTCAGTTCATCCGCGGTCCGAAAGACAACAGCGGACAATCGGATTTCCCGACGATCGCGTTCCGGTCGGCGACGCGACCTGACGATCTCGTCATGGACTACGCCGATCCCGCGCCGGACGAAATTGTCCGCCCCGGGCCCGCCGGAACCGGCGATGCCTAGATCGGTGACGGAAATCCGCTCGCTGGCGCGCAGCCATACGAGAACCGCCCTCAATGTCCTGGTCGCCGTCATGCGCAACACCAAGGCGACGCCGCCGGCCCGGATCGCTGCCGCCAATGCCATCCTCGATCGCGGCTGGGGCAAGGCCACGCAAGCCATCGAGAACGGCGGCGACGGTGCCCTGGAGGTGATCCATAGAATCGAACGCATCATTGTCAATCCTGAAAATTCCAACGGCTAGAATCTTCGAGCCGCTGCTCTCGGCCGCCCGCTATAAGGGCTTGTACGGCGGGCGCGGTTCGGGTAAGTCGCATTTCTTCGGAGAGCTTCTGGTGGAGACCTGCCAGGCCGAGCGGGGCACGCTGGCGGTGTGCATCCGCGAGGCGCAGAGGACGCTGGCGCAATCTTCCAAGCGTCTGATCGAAAGCAAGATCGCGAGCCTCGGCCTCGGCCACCGGTTCAAGGTGGATAGCGACAAGATAGAGACGCCCGGCGACGGCATCGTCATCTTTCGCGGCATGCAGGATCACACGGCTGAATCGATAAAGTCTCTGGAAGGCTTTAGAATAGCATGGATCGATGAGGCGCAGAACCTGAGCGCGCGCAGCCTTTCGCTGCTGCGCCCGACGATCCGCAGCCAAGGCTCCGAGCTGTGGGCGAGCTGGAATCCGCGACGAAAATCCGACGCGATCGATGATTTCTTCAGGGCCAAACAGCCGCAAGGCGCCATCGCCGTCAACGCCAACTGGCGCGACAATCCCTGGTTTCCGTCGGTGCTTGAAGACGAGCGCCGGCTCGACCAGTCGCTCTATCCCGATCGGTACGACCACATCGACGCCATCATCGACGCCAAAGCGGAAGCGGTGGCCAAGGAGAACCCGGGCGTCCCCCCGGGCGTGATCCGGAATCTGCTGACCGCTCGTGCGCCCGCCTGCGCTTGCGCGCAATATCTCGAGATCGCCGGTACGGAGTAGGGCGGTCCTCGTCCCATTCAATCCAGCTTGATTCCGCCGGCGGCGACTTTTGGGGTCGCCGCATTCATTTCGAGGGAATGAAAAATGACTCTCTACAAGTGCTCGCAGACGGCTTCATCGGACGCCACCGCAGACCCGACGATCAACTGGGCCGAAGGTCAAGCCCCGTCCAGCGTCAACGACTCCGCCCGCGCCATGATGGCCGCGACGGCCAAGTATCGCGACGACATCTCGGGCGCGATCGTTACTGGCGGCACATCGACCGCGTACACGGTTACGTCCTACGAAGTGTTCGACACGCTGGCGCATCTAGCCGGGCAGATGGTCGCCTTTACGCCGCACACCACCAACGGCGCCACGGTAACGCTGAACGTGGACTCTCTGGGCGCAAAGCCGCTGCGGAGCGCGCCGGGCGTGGAGTTACTCGCCGGCACCGTCGTTCAGGGCACGCCATATGTCGCGGTCTACAACAACGGCGACGGCGCCTTTTACCTGCAAGGCTTCTACGTGAATCCCTACAACGTGCCATTGCTAGGAGGCATAGACTTTTGGGACACGATCGCCCCGAACAGCTCGTTCATTTTCCCCGCCGGGCAGGCGATTTCGCGCGCCACGTATGCCGCGGCGTTCGCACGATGGGGCACCACTTACGGCGCGGGCGACGGTTCGACCACGTTCAACGTCCCGGACAAAACGGAGCGTGTGTCGGTGATGAAAGCGGCAGCGGCATCACGGTTGACGGCAACCTATTTCGGTGGCAATTCAACCGTGATGGGCGCGACCGGAGGCAGCGAGAGCCACACGCTGACGGCGGCTGAAATTCCGGCGCATAGCCACGGGGTCAATGATCCTGGTCACACTCATACGCTGACTAATGGAAGTTATGTCACAAAACCATATGTATCAGGTAGTGACTTTAATGGAGGTTCAGCTTTTGGTTTTTCTGCTGCCTCTGTGAACAATGCCACAACCGGAATCACCATTCAGAACAACACAGGCGGCGGCGCGCATGCGATCGTACAACCAACCATCGTCTGCAATTACATCATCCGAATTATCTGACGAACCGGAACCAATCGGGGCCTCGCGCGGCAACGGTGTAGCCCGCGTGCGCGGCGAGAAACGCGGGCTCGGGGATCCTAGTGAGCGCGCAGCGAACGGTCTTTTCTTTCAGCCCGGTCAGCCGGCCGGGACCGTTGTCGCTGAGGCGCGAAGATTGAAATTCCCGCTCTGTCTGCACGGCTGAAAGCCTCAGGCGATACCAAAGCATCGTCTTGGCTGATAATCCGCAAAGTTCGGCCAGTGTTCGCTCGGGGTCTGGACTGTATTGGAGCGCGGCGTTTCAGTGCATCACGTCAATGGGGCCAAGCCATGCGGCGGCGTCGGAAATGCTTGTGAAAAACCGCAGTTTGTCGGAGGCGAGGGCTCTCGCTCGTTCGGCCATCGCGGGAGTTTCGACCACGGCCCAGCGGACAGATGACGATTGCGCCTGCTTGTAATGCAGCCCGCACGCGCCGCCAAAATCCAGCACGGTCGCCGCGCCTGCCATTTCGGGCCACATATCGCGGGGAGCAAAGGCCACGGTTTTTCTGAAAATAACGTCGACCAGTTCGGAGTGTTCGTATCCGTCCAGCGTTTCGGCTGGCGGAAACAAAGGCCTGGCAATTGCGGTCATGACATCGCGCATGCCGTCTTTTAGCAACCACAACACGAACACGCAACCCCAGGGCGTTATCTAAAAAGACCGATCTTGTCGCGCTCAAGCAGGCGAATGCCGAAACGCTGGGCGCATGCCAAGCTAACGCGGGATTTCTCCTCGGTTGCAAAGCGCCTGGTTTTTCCGGGGCGAAATCACGCTATCAGGCGGTCGTGGCCAAAACCGGCCTCCCCTGGGCGGTGATCGCGGTCATCCACGAACGAGAATGCTCTCAAGACCGGACCGGTTCGCCGGTCAATATCCAGCTTAGTAAGCTACAATAGGCGCAATAAAATCCAAATTGCGTCATCTGGTTCGAACACCATCGGCGTTACGTCAGCAAACGCCAACCAGCAGGCAGCCGCAATCGACCAGCCCGCCATCATCTGCAACTACATTGCGTGGATTATCGAGGGAGGGAAATGCCTACGCCACCGCCACGGTACCAATGATTTGCGGGCTCCTCAAATAAGAATACGAATTTTCGGCCCTCGCGGATCGAGAACTCAGCCAGTTTCGAGGAAACGTGCGAATTATCTCCAAGGAGGATTGCGAGTGGAGAGAGCTTTGCCTTTATCAGTTCGTATTCTGCCTGTTCATAGGCTTCGCTATGGTCGCTGTCGTTGATGAAGAGATCGACTGGTTCTGAAAATCCTTCAAGGGACTTGATTGAGTCTCCGTATAGGATTGTTCCGTATTCCGCGTAGGGGGGTTGCAAGAAATAACCGGCATTCGGGTTGATGTCCGTCCCGTAGTATCGGCCTGGATGACCCTCGGCGTCGTTTCGAGCTAGCGCGGCACATAATACGACTGCGCCGACTCCCTGATCGACGCCAGTTTCAACCAAAATTTTTGGTTTGATTATCCTCGTTATCGCGTACCACACCATTCGGCGGCCGATTAAGGAAGCGTCATCCGTTCGATACTTTTCGGGATGTCCGAACCATAACCGGCGCATGTGCGAAGCAAATTCGTGGTCGCTTTCGATCTCGCGGAAGTATCCCAGAACTTCCGAATAATCTCTCCGCAAAAGGCTTGAGAGACTCGCTGCTAAGTTGATCCTGCATCGATCAGTCAGGGCATAGGTAAAATTAGAGTCTGCCCTAGAAGTAAAAATCCAGACAATCCAGTTCTTCAATATTGGGCCAATGTAGCGGCTCCAAGTATCGATAGCGCGAAATGGTGCGTTGATTATTGGGAAAAACGAATAGCCCAAAAGGCTCCGCTTTGCCGCCCGCATAGTGCTCTTGACTGACATAAGCAGCCTTCTACCACCGCAATCCCACAGCGAGCAAGTCATGACAGATCTGGCCGCGCTCAGGAGCGCGAATGCGAAGTGCTGGGCGACCGCCAGGCTAACGCGTGATTTCTCCTCAGTTGCAAAGCGCCTGGTAATTTCCGGAGCGAAATCACGCTATCAGGCTGTCGCAGCCAGGACCGGAGTCCCCTGGGCAGTGATCGCGGTCATCCACGAACGAGAATGCTCCCAGGACTGGACCGGTTCGCCGGCGCAGGGCGATCCCTGGAACAGGGTTTCGGTTCATGTCCCGGCCGGCAGAGGGCCTTTCAAGTCGTGGGAAGAGGCAGCAGTCGACGCGTTGGTCAATTGCTCTCCCCATGTCGCCCGCAACAGGGACTGGAGTATCGGCGGTGCGCTGACGCGGCTCGAGGAATATAACGGGCTCGGCTATGCGGCCCGCGGCGTGCCGTCACCCTATCTGTGGTCCAGGACCGATCAATACCGCTCCGGAAAATACGTCCGCGACGGTGTTTACGATTCCGCCGCCGTGGACAGGCAACTCGGCTGCGCCGGTTTGCTGTTGGCGATGATCGCGCTCGATCCGACCATCACCTTCAGCGGAACGGCGAGCCCGCCACCCAGTCCGGCTCCAGCGATTCCCAAGCCGGCCGTGCACGGCCTTCCAAAGCCACCGCCACCTTCGTTCGCCCATCCGTCGAAAGGATCTGTCGGCGCGATCATCGCTTCCATCCTCTCCGCCATCTTCAACCCAAGAAGGAAATGACCATGACGCTCTTTCTTATGTCTATCGCATTCGCCGGCGGCTTCGCGTTGTGCTGGCTCGCCAAGGATAAAATCACGCTTCTCGTGACCGGAACGGATTCCGTTATCAAGGCGCTCGAGGCCAAGGCGGCCGCGCTGAAGGCCGTAGTCTGAGCATGTGGGCGCGGATAAAGGCATGCTGCCTGCATTCCCTCACCGTCGCCTGGGGCTATTGCCTTGCCGTCGCGGGCGGCGTGATGCAGGCGATCGACGCCGCCGCGGATGCGCTTGGCGATCCCGGCTTGAGGGATCAAATCACAGCAGCCGTTGGTGATGCCAAAACGGTCGGGCGGATATTGCTGGGCATTTCCGTCGTGACGATCCTTGCGCGGCTACGGTCGCTCCGGAAGGCAACTTGAGATGTGGATGGCGATTATCTCGTTTCTCGGCGGGCCGGTGATCAAGGGGTTGATCGATGCCTACAATGCCAAACTGAAGGCCGGCAACGCCGACAACAAGATCGCGGCGGACCTGGCGGCGGACGAAATCGCCGCGCAGGTTTCAGAGACGAACACGATCCTGCAATATCGTATCGCCGAGATCGGACACTGGTATGAGCCCGACAAGCTGATGGGGTATTTCGTTGCGGTCTATTTCGGCAAGCTCCTGGTGTGGGACAAGGTTCTTGGACTGGGTGCTACCGATCCCCTCGCAGGTTTTGCCTCCGTCACGTCGAATCTCGTGGTTTCTTTCTACTTCGCAAAACGCGGATTCGAGAACGTCGCCAGGATCATCAAGCGGTGACGTTTGGGTCAACAAGGCAAAACTCCGGCTGTGAGGAAGCGATGAACACCATGCGTGACGAGGAAATCCGGGCGGTCGTCGCCGAGACACTGGCCGAACAGGAAAAGCTTCACCGCGAGGATATCGACGCCGCGGTGCTCCGGACCATTGCGACCATCCTGACCTCGTTCGGAATTGAGGAAGAGGATCGAAGGGAGCTGCGGGCGGATTTCCAGCATTTGAGGCGCTGGCGCAAGAGCGTAGAGCAGGCGCAGAGTTATACCTTCAAGGCCGTGATTACGGTGATCGTCACCGGATTCGTTGGAGCAGTGTGGCTCGGCGTCAAGGTGATGCTCGGCAAATGATCCGGGTCGTGTTGGTGGCTGCGGCGCTGCTGTGGCCGATTTCTGCGTTCGCCTTTCCCTGTTGGGCGGTGAGGAAGGCGGTGGCCCAATATGGCGAGACGGCGGTTGAGGCATGGGCCCGGGCCAAGGGCGTTTCCGAGAAGGACATCGAGAAAGCCCGACGATGCCTTCGATGACGGCCTGATGGTCCGGAGACGCCGGGGGACTCAGCCGCATTCATGGAGTTCAGGGCTCCTGAGTAACAAGCTGCTTCGACATCGGGTAGCCGGATGTCGTTCCGAATTTGCGGTCGGCTGGGCCATCCTCGGAATAACCTCGATCGAGGTAGAAGCGTCGAGCGGTTTCGGTGCTTGCGAGCGTGCAACGTGCATGGCCTCGGCATCGGGCGCGTTCTTCGAGCGCGGCCAGCAGGGCTCGGCTGACGCCGCGAAACCTGGCATCCGGCGAAACGTAGTTGAGCGTGATCTCTCCGGCGTCGGTGGCGCAGCCCACGCCGAGGATCGTCTCGTTTTCGACAGCGACGAGGAGCGTGTTGCCTGCCTCGATCCATGATCGGAATATCTGGGGCGTCTTGTTGCTCAGCCAGCGGTCCAGAGTGGCCGGGTCGTCGCCGTGATCGGC